>PDWI01000090.1_pt1 | contig 119885 bp, 140 predicted proteins | sample 1430891 | NCBI WGS metagenome assembly PDWI01 (sample SAMN01162508, study PRJNA174530) | Oral metagenome, whole genome shotgun sequencing project. | biome: Marine environment; feature: Marine mammal; material: Swab sample of the gingival sulcus; isolation source: swab sample of gingival sulcus...
ACAGAATCGCATAAGTTCCCAGTCGTACCTCTTGTTGAATCGTGGTTTTGCAAATGACATCAACGAAACCAGTATATTTTTGTGATATAGACCGAGTATGACCGATTGTGTGGTAGTGTATCCCTGTATGTGGTTGTTGTTAAGGAATTTTTTAATAGTGGACTGATCGGTGATTTCCTTAACTTCACATTTTCTGGCATATATACGGTCGGTAAAGATACCTAGTCTGGATAGGATCATTGACTCGACCAGTTCTCGTTTAAATTCCCATTGATTCTCGAAGATGTGAATGAGATGGATGCCCTTTTCTTGACATTCTATATATTTTGCACGGTGATAGTTGCGTTCCTCGTTAGATTCCAGATGATCAAAGGAATGCCAGAAAACTCCATTAAACTCTATAGCAAAATTTAACTCTGGAATGAAAATGTCTATCTCTTTCGGGGTGATTATCTGTCTGGAGTTCTCTACGATTTCACCGCCATAGTTCTCCCTAATAAAATTAACCACACTTCGTTCTGCTAGTGATGATCGCCGTGGTACTCTTATTCCGAATTGCTGACACCGCACCTGAATATAGGAATCACTGACGTTGTATTTCTTGGATAGTCCGTATATAGAATTGGTCTCTAGTTCTTCTCTCAGGTACTCTTCATCGTTCAGTAGCTCATAAACTTCTTTTCCTATCCTGTCTATAAAGTCTAACTCTCTCCTCGTTGACACTGAATGTTTATCAAGACTATCGTACATATCAATTCTCTTATACGCATTGAGAATAGCATGTCTGGGTACGTCACATCCACAAAAAGCATCCCGACAAACCAATGAGAAGTTATTTTGGTTTGCTTTTGCTATTTTCTTCATAATATCACCATCATACAACACATCAGCAATTTCACCGTATTTTGCTAAGGCTCTTTTGTGATTTCGTGCCAGTTTCTGCTTGGTGTATTTTTTGTAATATCCCGGCGGTTTTCTTTTCGGTGGTTTGGAGTGCTTTATTTTCAGACTATTCTTATTGTACCGTTCTGTTGTCAGTCCTAAAGATTTAAGTCTCTTTCGTAAGTGGATATTGTCATAGATACAGCAAAAATATTCACGCAGCTCGGTTATTGTATTGCAACGATGGAATGCTGCAGTAAAAAATTCATCATCGTTGTACAGATCAAGAATTTCCTTACCCACCAGTTTTTGAAAATTTCTGTTGGCGTACTCTGTGTGTGAAAGTTTGGTGAGTTGAATATTGTATTTGTCATATGCTCTCCGTACACTGGTCAAAGGTAAGCCAGACCCACAGAAAGCATTGTCGTATATGTCAACGAGTAGATTATTGTTGAATGCTGCTAAGGTGGTGAGTATTTCTTTTGAATGGATTATTTCACCGATTTCTCCATACTTCTTGATGCTAGATGCTAAACCCAATGGTGCCTTTCCAATGTCTGCCTATTAAGAGAAGTGAAGGAGGGCAGATAGGCTTTCTGCTTTCGGGTCTTCACTTTTTCAATTAGACGCTACGCAATTTTCAACCAGTCGTCTGCGGATATTTTAGTAGTTTTCGCTGATGATTCTATTTCTTTACCCAGCTTTTCACGGACTTTTTTAAGTTGTTCTGGAGTACTGGTAATCACAAACTCCTCTTTGTCAACCTTGAACGCTAGAGAATCCTGAGTTTTTTCTACGATGAACTGTCTGTAATTTTGAGAGACCACACCATCTTACCAGCATCCCAAATTCGTCTGTAGCCATTGTTAAACATGTTTTCCGCTTCGGTGAGATTCGGATCAAAAAAATTCAGTTTATCAGGCAACATCTTCTTTTGGAATGACATACGATTATATACAACAACACCATCGACATAGGAATAGCGCACCGGAATACCCCCTACATGATCGAATCCTAGTGTCCTGTATACTCCACCATCAGAATACGAATTGTCCGAATATGAGACGATAGAAGCACCAGAATGCGATCTTTTGAAATGTGTGAGCAATTTAGATGCACCACCAACTATCTGGAACCCTCTCAATGAACAAAATCGCATAAGTTCCCAGTCATATTTTTTATTGAACCGTGGCCGAGAGAATGTCATCAAGGAAACCAGTCTATCATCATGATACAGTCCAAGAGCTATTGATGCGGTAGTGGTGTATCCCTGTATGTGGTTGTCAGTGAGGAACTTTTTGATGGTGTCTTGATCAGTTACTTCTCGCACTTCACATTTTCTGGCATATATACGGTCGGTAAAGATACCTAGTCTGGATAGGATCATCGACTCAATCAATTCTCTGTTCTCTAGCCACTGGTTCTCAAAGATGTGGAATAGATGAATGCCCTGCTCCCTGCACATCTTTGTCTTCATTCGGTGGTAGTTTCGTTCTTCGGTGGTCTCTAAATGGTCAAAAGAATGCCAGAACACACCGTTAAATTCGATTGCCAGCTTGCGTTCTGGAAGGTATATGTCTAGTTCGTATGGTGATATTATATTTCTTGAATTTCTAATAACACCACCACTACTATGAGACTCAACAAATTCTGCTAAACAATTTTCCTTATGAGAAGCATTTTTTTTCATAGGAACACCAGCTTCTCTACATCGTTTTTGTATTGCACTCTCAGATACGCCCAGTTCTTTTGCTAGTTGTTCACGGTTCCTTTGTTTTATGTATTCATCGTCCATATATTTTTCATAATTATCCTTACCGATCCTCTCTTTTAATTCTATGTTTCTCAGTTCTCTACTATCTAATACTTCAAGAGAGTCATATAAATCGAATCTTTTATATGCACAAGTAACGTGAGATCGTGTAATACCGTGCTTACGAAAAACATTATTGTATATACTTCGTAAATTATTATTATTCTTCTTTGCTATATCTATTAGTTTTTCCTTATCATACAAAACATCACTAATATCACCGATTTTTTTCTTTACACTATCTTGCCTCCACTTCTTCCCTGTATCATATCCTAATGAGTTCAATCTTTTCTTTATCTGAGAGTGGTTGAAAGAGCAGCACAAATATTCTATCATATCAATTCTGGACGTTGATCGCAGAAAAGCATTAGTCATAAATTCATCATCGTTAAACAAATCATACATCTCATAACCCATTTTTCTTACCTGTGCCGAGAATGAAACTTTGGTGAATGTTAACGATGAATAGAGGTCAAATCTTTTATATGAGCAGATGACCAGAGAGTAGGGAATATTATAGACTTCGGCAAAATAATCAACTATCCTGATGAAAAGATGATCGAATTTTTTTGCTATTTCTATAAGTGCTTCTTTGGAATACAGTATATCAGCAACTTCTTTACCATATTTCTCAGCAGCTTCTTTATGGAATCGTTTCGTTTGAGTGGCAGACCTTACTTTGGCCTCTTCTTGAGTGTACGGTGCTTTCCTTTCAATCTTTTTTCTTTTTCTTCTGTCTAACTTTAACTCTTTTCTTCTTTTTATTATTATGTTCTCAGCAAAAGCATTACAGAAATATTCCCTAACATCAGTATTATTGGAAAATTTATAATAGGCTGCTGTAAAAAAATCATCATCATAAAACAGATCAACGATTTCCTGACCAAAGGTTTTTATTTTAAGAGATCGTGCTGGTGTCATATTCCTCCGTTTAACAAAAAAACTTGACATCTCACCATAAAACAAAAATAGTGAAATGTCAAGTGTTTAATAGAGAAATATTCTAATTATCCAAACTGTTTCATAACCTCGTCAAATTTTACTCCAGATGCGGTACTGACAAAATTCAAAGTTATAAACGAAATTGATTTAGCAGGCTTGACAAAAATATCGCCCACAAATGCGTTAGAATCAATGACAAATGGGGTATTGTTAGTCTCGTCACAGCGTACAGCAAATTCATAGATACCACGTCTTCCTTGTACGTCTCTAAGGAACGGTTCAACCATCTGTACAAACCGCAGTCGTGTAAATTCATCATTAAACTCAAACAGCTGATATTTTGCAGCTTTAGAGATGGCCTTTTCCAGAATAATGAACAGTCTACGAACATTGATGCGGTCGAATGCAGACGGTTGGGTTAACATCGTTTTATCACCGTACAAGATAGTTCCTTCGCCTTGCATAGTAACGACCGGATTAATGCCATTAGGATAGAGTTCATCACGTTGCGCTTTATTAGGATTCCACGCAACTTTCACTACATTCTTGATCTTACCATAATTAAAACCAGCAATACTAAACCACGGATCACGTTCATGGTCAACACGTGCAGCGAGACCAGCAATATCACCGTTCATAGGCACCCACCGAAATACATCATTATAGGCGTCGAATTGATATTTCCAGTTACAGTCGAAGAAACCATAAGAGGAAGATGGCATCACATTACGCTGGGTCAAGAGTGCATCAATTTCCCGGCCACGATTGTAAATAACGCCTTTTGATATACCACCAGAGTTTTGAGCTTCCGGTGAAATGAACGCTACACAGTCTTTTCGGAATTCTGCTACGTTCTGGATAATGTGTGCCTGAAGAACTCTATCCGCCGGGCCACTAATAAGAAGTCCAATATCAATTTCTTCGACATTTTTGAAAGTATCCCATCCATCGAAAAGTTCATTGTTGGAAACCTTGGAACCACCGGAACCATTATGCAACACTACCTTTACGGGTTCGGTCAGGGAGTTAAAATTAGTGTCTTGAGCCATCTTTCCCCATGCGCCAACACCAACATCCATTAATTGTGGAAATGAACCGAACCACACATAATTGGATCGGTCACGGAGTACATAGGGATAGTAGCTTGAAGTACCATCGTCATAAGTAGCGTCTTTGGCTTTACTACAGAAGGCAAATCGTTCAAGAATCCGCCCCTTTTCTCCAGTCATCGCTCCGGCACCGTCAACAATAATTACATGCAGGCCATCGTTGGAACCGTTCTTACCTTCAACATAATGAGTGGTTTTCGGGATGGTAAGGAATTGGTCGTAATATTTCCACAGTCTAGCAGATGCCGTTGCAGTTGCGTCATTAGTAGTTACCGGTGGATCGATGGTAAATGTTTCTGTTCCATCGTAGCCATAACCAGCATTAGTAACGGTGATTCCAGTTACTGATCCACTACCAAATACAAGAGACGCGGTTGCCGTTGTGACCAATTTAGTGGGGGTATCCAAATTAACGTCACCATCACTATATCCAGTCCCTGCAGCATTGAGACTGACAGCGGTAATAACACCATCAACTACAGTAATATCAACAGTAGCATCGTTGTTTCCGCCTTGTAGTGTGAGAGTATTACCGTCTTCATATCCATAACCACCATCAGCAACAGCAACTGTACTAACAATACCACCTAATTGCGTTATGGTGACAGAAGCAGTCTTATTCACTTTGGTGGGCGGCTCAATAGTAATAGTTTCAGTTCCATCATAACCAGAACCACCGTTAGTTACTGTAAAAGCATTAATTCCTTCGTTGGTAAATGTTACAGTAGCAGTAGCATCAGAACCAACAGACGAAGAAGGTGGTGGAATGGTGACAGTAGGAGGATTCCTGTAACCATTCCCCTTCTTCGTCAACTCTATACCCGTTACGACATCACCAACAACAATTAATGTACCTTCAGCTGCCTCTCCACCGTCGAATGGTGCGGAAAAAGTTACTGTGGCACCATGATCAGACGTTGTGGTATATCCTGTACCGGGGTCTATGATTTCTACTGATTGTACCGCAGAAAATGTATCAGCGTCTGCCATGTGGATTTCTATACCGTTTGCTACAATACCGGGATAGCGGCCAGCAAATTGCCCAAAATCATTACCAGAAGGAATTGAATGGTTGTCCTGCCAGTCGTTGATATTGTCGATTCTAATTTTGTTCACCGGATGTGCTGTAGAGTCGTATGAATTTTGCGCCCCCTCTCCTACAACACGAATCACTTTAAGATTGTTAGAATAGTCAAGAAAGTTTTTAGCGGAGAACCAATAACCAAAGTTTTCATCGTCAGGAATACCGAACTTGTTGACCAAATCTTCCTCTGACGTTACCTGAGTTACCTTACCTATTGCACCCCAAGCAAACTGACCGACTATACCTGCACCGGAAGTGGCTACCTGCGGAATTATTTGGTCAATACTCCATTCTTTGGCAACAACACCCGGAGATAATTGAAATGACATACCCATAGTTTATAACCTCTCTTTTTGTGTGTAATTAATTATGTTGTGTATAAATATCTCAAACTTCATAATTATTTATGGTTTAGAGGTTTTTAATACCAGATTGCACCATTTTTCAGATGTGTTGGTGTGTTATCGTCTACTATGTGTGGTTGAGAAAGGCCGTTATCATAGTGACCGAATGGAACAAGTGATTCTGTTATGCGGTCAATTTCATTTGAGTTAGATATTTTCAGTCTGATATCGGCATTCTTGACCATATCCTTGAAATATTGTTGATTGACCAGCCACGCAAAGAGAACAATACACATTACCAGATCATCGTTATACCCTTCTTGTGCTTCGTATGACTTTCCCTTGAGACAGAACGTAGTGAACTCTGCTATAGTATTGAAATCATTAACTATATATTGGTCTGATTCAACAATGGTCTTACATACGGAACAACCAACCCTTTTAGATTGTGGTGATGTCCGTATTCCGATGCGTGATTTGCCGGCGAACCCTCCTGTTAGTCGTTGTCCGTTTCTTCCCGCACTTTCGGTCTGGAGCAGGTTCTCATATTCAAGGACATGATGAAGTATTTCTGCCACCAGTGAACCAACGTTATTATTCTCCAGCAGCACAAAAGCCTCATTATACTTGGTGGCCAGAGAGACTATAACATCAGGAAAAAGATGCGGGTCTATAGAATTGCTTTGATATACTGCCACTTGTTCATACGGTATTTGTGAAACATCGGTAACAACTATAGCAGAAGAATCCTGACCGAGTCCTTCTGATGGGTCAACGGTTAAGACATATGTATGCTCTGGTTCTGGTGCCTTATATATCCTGAGATTGTCTTCATCGACTATAGGATTTTGATATACCATACGACCAAGAACCGGGGAAGATATAAGAGAGCCAGCAGAACCAAGAAAGGAACCTTCAAACTCCTGATTCCATGCTATTTCACCAATATTTGCGATGGTTTCTTCCTTAAATGATTCGTCTCTGCCCGGTACTTCATCCCATCGTATTTCGTAAGGGATATAGTTGTTTCGCCCCTCTTTTGCGTCCGTCCATAATTTATAAAAATGGTTGTATGAATTTGGTGTAGAGAAGACAAAAACCTTGGAATCCTTACCTGATGAAATAGTCGGGTATACGGATTTCATAAACTCTTCTGCCTTGTTATTCTCGACAAATGCAAACTCGTCAAGAATTAACAGAGAAATTGATTCTGAACGTGACGCTGATTCAGAAGTGGCGTCAGCAAATACAGAACAGCCATTTTCCAGTTCGATAGAGCCTTTGTTCCATTCAAGCACTCCAGACTGTAAGAAAAATGGTAACTGTCTATATGATGACTTGAGTTTTGATAGAATCCCCCTTGCTGTTTTGGCTCTGTTTGCAAGTATACCGACGTTTTTATGGTTGTTGAAAAGAATATAATGAAGAAGATATCCAACAGTGGTAATGGTATTATGTGTCGGCACCATAGTTTTACCACAGAGAAATAGATGGTCTTCATTGTCTACCGTTAAGCATCTGGTATTGAACTTTCCGGGTACTTTGACTATTGATGTAATGTAGTGTCTTGATTTCTTTGGGTCTTCTGATTGTTTCCTGTATTTGTCTTCAACGGAAAAAATTCGGTATTTATTGGTAGAGAAACACAATCCCTCTGGTCGCCGTTTCCATTTTATACCGAGCGATGACAATAAAAAACCAATCTTCTCTATTACTTCCGGTATATGGTGATAAAGACAACAACATTCTCCACCTTCACCGACATAACCATTCATATCCATTATCCCCTGTAAGAGTTGAACACGATGGTCTACAGAGGTGAGCAGGTAATCATCAGAAGCAAAGAAAGAGCCGATAGATTGATAAAGTGTAGCTTCGCCTATCCACACCCCCATCAGATAAGGATCAGGTGCTAGCTGTTTTTCCTCAAATTGTATCGGTTCGGTGATTGGTATATAGACGAAATGATTCTTTTTCAGACTTATGATGTCTTTAGTCTCCAGCACCTCACAGTCTTTTTTATTATCCCAGCATACTTTCCAAAGGTGTGTAGAAGAACAACGAATCTTTTCACCGGTATCAAATTCCAGTTCGTAAATATCATCCTTGTCAGTGAAGTCAAATACTGCTGTTACGGTCGTTGGTTTGCCGTCAGCACCGAAAACTGTGGAACCAACCTCTAAATCTTCTATATTGATAAATCCTTCTGGTGTAATGATTGGGGTGCCATACACAAGGTCTTTACCAGATTGACGTGGAAATTTAAGGGTGACGAACCTGTTTTTATTGTATAGTTCGATCACCCTTTTCTGATAGTCGTACATATCGAATGGCACCACACCTTTATCGATATGCACTATTTTCATGTAGTTTTCAATAAAGTAGACAGGATCGGCCAAACATTTTTTATATTCGGCCAAATCCTCTGTAGTCCACTCTATATCGACACCGGCAGCCTTGAGGTTTGGGTCACCTAGATAGAGATTCTTTTTATTTTTCTTCTGTACTATCTGGGGCATCCCTATTACCAACCAACAACATCACTAAAGTTATGGTAGTTACCGGAATATAGCTCGTCTTCCCCTTCACCTTTTTCTAGTGCGGTTTGAAGCCGTTTTCGATCAGATTTTGGTGCATTCCAAATTTTTTCCGCATAGTCAAAATATGGATCAAACTTTTTATTCATTATGTCGATGTTTGTGCCATTTTCTGCAGCGGTAGCAATTTCTACATACAGCCTTTGTAATGCTTCAAAATCAGGTACGTACTTGCTAATGATCTGAGCTATTTTTTGTTTAGATTTGTTGATCTCTTTCTGTAGTTTGATAAGTGGCACTGTATATGGATGATCTTCACTGTCATAGGTATCAATCTTTCCGGTTTTATCGACAGTCACACACCATTTTTTTCCAAGACCAACCAAAATTAAAGGGATTTTTTTCGTAAATATAGCGTTTTCCCAAATTTGTATTAATCTGTTTACAGTATATTTTGCTTTGTTACCCTCAACACCACCAAATTTAGGCCCACCGATAAATTGCATACTCCTTTCGTCGGTCGGTACATAAAGCCGAAACGATGGATGGGACACAGGCAACTCTATCGCTCCTTTTGCGTTTAGCTTTGGTTGTGGTATAAGATCGCTATCCTCAAAATATGACTCAACATTTTTGATATCACCCTTTACTACTTTTTTAAGTTCTGGTCGCCGCGCCAAAAGACGATCAATCATTACCTTTTCAATAGCAGTAAACTTCCCAGTACCTGTTAAAAATTGTTTGAATGTTCTCATTGTTTTCCTGTAATTAGTGTTTATGAATCCAAATATTTTCCACACATGTGAAAAATTCTCTTACATTTTTAATATTCATTTACTGATTCTGGATCGTAACAGTCATAGTATTCCAATATTTCGTATACAGACTTAGATGACATGTTGATTATGAAGTCCATGATATCGGCGACCAGTGCATTCATAACATTATAATTAAATCCAAAATGCTCTTCTGCAAATTTAAAATATTCGTCGTAATCATTTTCCAAAGATACAAAATCAATGTCATCCTCAAATTCACGTTCATCACTCGGCAAATCATCAGTCCAGTCAAAATCGTAACTTCTATCAATCATTATAGACACATCACCATTAATATTTTCCAACTCGGTGATCTGATCTTCAATTTCTTGCCGCTCTTCTTCTGTTTCTGCGTCATTAAGTCGTTCTATATATTCGTGTAAGGTATCACGCCATATTCTATATACATTATCACGAAACTCTTCTTCTGCAATCTCATAGTCACGTTGGTTCCGTTCAATATCGTCTACCATCTGTATATATGCTTCTTCCACCGCACTGGTGTCTATATTAGAATCCTCAATAAAACTTTCAGCGGTTTGAAGAATTTTTTCGTTTCTTGAGGTATAGAACTCTTTCTTAATATTGATCATCGGTATTTCATGCGGTCGTATAACTTTATTGTTCCAGTCCCAAATAGATTCAATTTCATAACTATTACAGATAACAACCCATTTCTTTCCGAGACCCATCAAGTAGACTGGTACGTTATTATATTGTCTTGAACCAACGTATTTGTTCCAATATTTTTCTGCATGATTAGAGGCAATACACCATTCTCCTTCAAATCCACCAAACCGCGAGCTACCAAGAAGTTTTGACGTTTCTATGGTCAGAGCAACGTATGCTTTGAACATTGGATTAGATAATTGCAGTTCAAGGTAGTCAGTTCCTTCTTTGAGTCCAGCGATACCCTTCATCTTAAATGCCCTTTTCCTTCCACTCTTTGATACGTTGGATAGAAATGGTTCAAAGTCAGAAATATCCAGAGTCTTCCACTTATTCCAGTCAACTTTTGATTCTAAATCTGTCCGGTTATTGAAAAAATCGATAAGTAGTTCCTTCTCCACTTCGGTCAGATTAGGCATCTTTTTGATAATATGATCCTTTTTTTCATTAAGTATGTATTCTTTATATGATTTCATTGTATTACCTTAATAAGTGTTAGTGAATCCAGCCATCGACAAATTCACCTTTTCTTTATTGTTTTCCTCTCCTCATTGAAATATTATCCACATCAAGAGAGATCAACCTCTTATCGGATTTGTTAAGAACTTCTATAACCTTGTCTGTTTTATCTTCAATGGCATATATTTGACCTTTGAACATATAAATATCACAAACTATTTTATATCTACCTTTAGCTGTACCGTGAAAGTCCAAAGTCGTAGATACCAGAAATTTACCTCGTTTTCTCACCATTTTACCAGTATTATCTGAAACTGCTCCTCTGGGGATTCCACTTTCGTCAACGAGTCGGTTATACAATCTGGTAAGTTTCTGTATATATTCTCTTTTCTTGAAATTTTCGTCGAAGCCAAGGTTGATCATCACTGCGTATTTTGAAATGGTCTGAATAATTTTTTTTCTGTTGGCCGAATCCTCATAGTTTGCACCACCGAGATAACGAAATTCTATCCTTGACCACGAGTTCGATATATTTACACCAAAATATTTACCATTCGGAACTTCAATCTCCTTTCTGAACTTATTGTATATGTCTTTCATTGCGGGAGGAACAGCACCAGCATTTTTACCGTTCTTACTGATAACAGATTCAATAAAGTCCAGCACCGATCTGGTATACGGATTATCTTTACGAGACCTAAATTCTTGCCATACCTTGTCTTCCTCCATAAACAACATACATTTCAGATAATCGAAACTGTCTGTGGTGAATGATTTGCCTTTATATGATAGATTGATATGGAGGCCACAGTCGTTTGTTGTGTACCCATTATCACTTATAAAATTAAACATCTTTTCCATATCTTTCAGCGCATCACCAATATTCTTTACCGGAGACGATATTTCACAACCTGTACCGTATGAAGGATGGAGTGATTGATCGGAACCAACACTCCATTTATTTGAAGAGCCATACGAACCAACATCAAGATACTCCGCTTGTCGTGGATTGAATGGGAGTCCAGATTTTGTCATAAAGTAGTTTCGCCACTTATCTGCATCAGGAACAATATCAAGATTGTCTTCTGGTGAATATAACCCTCCAACCTCCAGTGCCCTTTCTGGTGTGTTATATTCCTTATTTGCAACGTAATAAAAGATGGCCTCGTTGGCATCGTTATAATTTAGCCCGAAAATATGCTCCACATAAGCGACGTAATTTGAATATGAACTATCGGTTATCTGTGGGATTTCGTTACTAAATACAGCGTCAATAAGCTCCTCTTCTTCTGGTATCTCTTCTGTCCAGTCATAGTCATCACGGTGATAAATCATATCTTTGTGGCTCATATCCTCAATTTGTTCATACGAGTCCATGTCACCGATCATTTTATAGTATTTCAGTGTATCTTTGCGTATCTGTTCAAGAATGTCGCTTATCTTAAATCTGTACTCGTCAATAGTCTCTTGTGCCTCAATCATATCTTGACACAATTTTTCGTACTCCTCCAAGACCTCTGGTATATTCTCTTCCCTTATATCGTCGTCAAGGATAAATTCGTATTCAATACCACACATCAGGTTATTGTCCGAAAGTGCCTGCGATATTTCCTGATGATTGATTTTTTCTGCTATGACGTATGACTTAAATGTTTTCACTGGTGACCGCCTTTAGAATATCGTTGGTTGATCCCACAAAAATCGCGTTGGTGGTGGATGGTGTAGTTTTATCCGGTGATTCATCCTTGAGAATTTTTGTCTTCTTCTCCCTCAAGTCTAAAATGTTTTTGTTTATATCGGCCAACGACTTTATCAGATTGGAATATACCTCTATCATTCTGGGATGCTCTGTTTCCGTTGCCAGTTCCGCTGATTTTTTGAGAACGGTATCAGATTGCTGCAGAATGTCGATCAGGTTCTTCTTGGCATATTCGTATTCGTTGTCAATTATATTTTCTTCTGCCATGTGTGTTTCTCCACTGTGTTCATATATATCTATTTATATTTTGGATTATTGACAAGACGTTGAATATGTGATATATAATTAAAAAGGGGTGAATTTATGGAAAAAAGAATACTGACAGATGAATTAAGTGCTGTGTACCAAGAGATTTGTGTGACTGGCAGGAAAGTGAAAGAATACCACCATTCACAGAAACCAAAGAGTAAGACGTTTAGATACTGGCCGTTTGTGCGGTGGATTGGTGAAGAGTATAAACAGTTCCGTGATAACAGAGAAGTGTTATATGACCTACTCTTTAAATACTGGTTAGAGACAGAACAATATAATACCATAAAGTTCATTGGTCTGTACTATGACTCACTGTACTGCAACTCTAGTGTGAAAAAAGAAGACGTACTAAAAAAATACCATCAAAATGCCGATAATAACTATTTTACGTCATACCTCTTTGACCGGTGGATAGAAGAAAAAAATATAATCCTGAATACAAACACTTACGCAAAAGACTTAAATAAAATTATAAGCATTTGTATTATGTACTTGAAAGACCATGACAAATAAAGATTACTATAACGCAAAACGGTGGATAGGGCTATGTTACGATACCATGTGTTCGGTCGGCTATCTCACATCATCCAAAGCGAAAGAGACCGGAAGATACTCAACGGCGCAAGTAACTAACTACAGATACAAAACCAACAAGGATGTCAAGGTAAAAAATATCAATCAGTTCCTTGCGTGGCTTGATGTGTATGACGATGGAATATCACAGTTCAACGATTTCTTTAAAATGCTGAAAATAGTCATCAATAACGTAAAGAATAATCGTGTAATGAAGTGGGAGACTGGATATGTTGCGTATATAGTTCACCAATATTGGAAAGAGGCCAGAGGTGAAGGGGTGTACATAGATGAAACAATAAAACATAAGAAGAAAAAGAATAAAAAAACTTGACATCAAATTCTCATGATGTATAAATAAAAAGAGAATAAAAAAAACTTGACATCAAATTCTCATGATGTATAAATAAAAAGAGAATTGCTAAATATAAACATAGCCTACATTGGCGAGTGATGACAGAACGAAAGGAAAGAGAAATAAAATAAGTAGTCTCTGTTGTTGCGCACCGCCCATCCTTGACACTAACGATGGGACTACCAAGCGTATCGCGAAGGTAGTTATCGGTGAACATAGTATCCATATATTTGCGGTCATTGCCCGTGGTTGACCCTTATAACCCACGCATGGAATATTGTATCCGGATTATGATACTTAAGGATACAACGGCTCACTTCAACTAGGTGGGACTGAGGAGACCATGTAAAAATATCTCAGTGGTGGAGAACGGAGTGCCTAGGAAACACTCAGAACCATCCGGGCGAAAGCGAAAGCGATACATAGTACCAAGAAGTTCAACACGGACCGTGTTGAGACCGTCTGATACCAGCGATGACGATGAACGATAATGTGGGATGCTAACCATCCAGTCCACATTAGAAGGGTAGGGATTACAGACCTTGGCTACCCCCACACGCGAATTGGAGCGAAAGAAAATCTTTTGTCAGGTGATTATTTTTTAAATAAGTGAACTGGCAAGAGTGAAGAGGTCCTAAGTACCTCAAGTGTGGATGAATCGTAGGGAGAATAAGTTTCCGAATAACGAACTCCCTTTTTTCATTATCTGTTTTGATGCCTCTTTCTAGTCAATACAGATTGCGTGCCAAATAGCGTAGCTTTTATTTGGAGGGGGAGCGTGAGCTAGGGGGAGCGGACCTATATCTAAACGACATGAAATCACTGATTAGTAGTAAATGTTGATTTATCAATAACTTATTAATAATTTGATGTTTCAGTTTCTTAAAAATGAAGTTCTCAAATCACAAAATTTTTTTTAGTTAATCAGTGACAAATCATACACAGATAGTGTTAGATTACAGATTCAGTCAATGAACAGATTACAGATTCAGTCAATGAACAGATTACAGATTCAGTCAATGAACAGATTACAGATTCAGTCAATGATCTAATCCGTGAGAGTTTACAGATTCAGTCAATGATTGTGGTTCTCCACTTCGTTCCGAACGTGTTGACTTTCGCTTCGCTCAAGTCAATCACAGATAACATTTATTAAATTTATTTGAGTTTACAGATTCAGTCAATGATCATACACAATCAGTGTGATAAAATAGTTGATTCTTCATCAATCCCGAACGAAGTGAGGGTTGATGACTTGGAAATACGAACGAAGTGAGTATTTACAGAAATAATAATGATTCAATCATGTTAATAGAAAAAAAAAAGAATTTGAAAATTTGACCAGATGGAAAAAGAATTAGACGGTGAAAGTTCGCTTCGCTCACATTCACCAAGTCTATCCTTCGCTTCGCTCACGATAGACTAAAAAAAAGAATTTGAAAATTTGACCAGATTACACCATCTCACCAATAATGTCCGAAATTTGCCTGTCATTAAACGATTAGAGTTCTATAGGGTAGTATTCAAATTGCGCACAGAGAAAGAAATAGATAGCAAAAACTATAATATTAAAATTGAGCTCCACCAAAAAATAAATTTGACCATCTCTCCAAATATTACGATTTATGTACCAAATTTAATGTTAATTCACCATCCCAGACGATTTAGCGAACATTAATTGAACATGAGTCTCCGATGAATATTCCAGAATCATGTTGTCTTAGTGCAATATCAACTTCAACTGGTACAATATTCCGGGTAATGATCTCTTCGTTATATTCCCACAGATCATCAATAAACGCAGATTCTGGTACTACATCTGCTTTATATCTTTCATCGACTCGTACATTATTAGTGGTAACATCTACGTATGAATGTTTTATTATAGCAGATTTAATTACCGGGCCATAGAAGTTAGCCTTGACAGTAAACATTAAATCCCATCGTAACATTCTGAAAGAGTCAGCTACATCCCCTTCACTGGTATCTTCATGTGAAATAGAATCCAGTATAATCGGAATATCTCTCTTTATGTCCATTTCTTCAAGTTCTTCTATTGTTATGTTGAATGAAGGTTTAAAGAATGGAATGATCTGTTCAACTATCTGGAGTCCATCATCCATATTTCTTGCGTATATAGACAATTCAATGTTAAAGTTATATGGAACTGGAGCATATACCCTTTTGTCATCTTTTATTAATCTGGCGAGTGATGATATTTTACGTTGGGAGTCATAGTGCATATCAGTTACCATAAATCCCATCCGTGGTAATACTATAGAATGTATGCGGTCTCTCTTGTAATCCTGCTGTAGTGTGAGGTAAAATTTTTCTTTTGATGCGTATGTTAATGGCACTTTTATCTCTTTACCATCATCCCGTTTTATGTAAATTTCGTTGAATAAGGTTCCAAAGGCTACGATTATTTTTCTGGTGGAAGCGTGATAAAAGTGTTTTGCTATGGCCATCTTAATATTTTCCTTCACTAAATGGGTCTTTTTCGTCGAAGTCCATGAAAGTATCAGACTCTTTTTGAATTGGATCGGCCTCTGTATATTCGTCGGAGGTATCATTCTCTTCGTCAACATAATCCACGCCGGTGTTCATATCTTCGTGGGAGTAGTTAAACATTTCAGCTTCCATTTGATAACGATTAGACCGACCGAATTGATAGAACGGTACATCAGGATCAACGAACGTAATTTCAAATATGGTCTTGTGTTCTGTTGGGTCTGCCACGAAAACAATCAAGTCTCCCTCTCTTGGCCTGGTAATGTGATTATATCTGCGTGTAACTTCTTCGGCAAAACGGAACCGCTCAACTATAAATGTGGCCGTATCTCCAATATCAAGAGCAAACCTTCCTATAGCATCGGCACCGTCAAACCCTTCCGCAATCTGTAAGCACATCATCTCTATCTGTACAGCTTTTCCAAATTTGTTTTCAGGGTCTTCTCCAAACAGATAATCGAATCCACCATCTGACTCTTCTCTGGGAATATAAAAAAGATCAAGACCACGTTGAAAAATAGTCTCTGCTGTCAGTGCGGTCATCAAGGCCTGTTCGTTTTTCGATGATACATGATTAAAATAACGAGATATCATATATTAGTTCAACTCCTTTTTTGCTCGTATATTACAAATAGCCGTACAGTAATTTCTTTCTTTGATGTTGTCTATTCTTTTTAAATATTTCTTACCACAATAATCACAGGTAACTTCCACCGCCCCCCGGCCATTTTTTCTTAATTTGTATTTTCTGTTATCTATTTTATTGCACGCCAGAGAGCAGTAATATTTTTTATCTTTTTTGCTGTTTATATGGTCTGCTCGCTTAAATACTTTTTTTCCACATACATGACACTCAATTTCAACAACTGCTCTTCCGTCTATGTAGTGATCATATTTACATAATTTTCCTTTATTTGCAGCCCCTATTTTTTTCCTCACCTTTTCTGGAGTAACACGACCATAATTCCAATGTTCTTCGCCTTTGTGTTTTCCTTTTCTGGCAATACTCATTTTTCTTACATGTTCCGGTGATTTCTTTTTACCTTTAAGGGCACGACTCATTTTTAATCTTGTTTCTAGTGATCTTTTCGTACCGTAACAAGGGTGTTCTTTACCCCGTTTTCCATATAGATAATGATCTTTTCCAGAATATCCCGGCGGTTTTCCACCACCAAGTGTTAAATTATATGACATTTTATCATTCACCACATCTTCTGTTACGAGTTCTTTTTCTTTATTATAGGCATCATCTGGGTCATTATATTCAAATAAGGTTTCTCTTTTGAACTTATCTTTACCGTATTTGTTTATTGCCTGTTTAAGTAGTTTTCCGCTCCCCAGATAAGAATTACGTCCTTTTACGTGGTGAACTCCGATATAATACTTGTTGTTTACTAAATTTGTTGTTTTGTATACTATATATTGTTGTTCCATAATGAAAAAAAAATTATCCAATACGCATCATTAACGGTTCTTCCCATCGGTCTATTATCTCTTCTTCCATACGTTCTACTATTTCGTTATAGCGATCATATAGACTATTGCCGTCTAATGTGATCCCTGAAGGAAGCTCAATCGAAGAATATTTCGCTAAATTTTCTCCGAAATTCCTTCCTATAAGTGCAGTGGCGTATTTCTGCAACCACCGGTCATTCCATACGTCAGGGTTCTTTTCCGGGTCAATGATTCTAAACACTTCCAGAATGACACGAGTTCCAGAATTAACTTTAGATAGTAAATATAAACGGTGGTTTCTACGTTGAAATTCCGTTGAATGGTTTACCTGAAAAGATTGTCGTAAGTCGTTTACATAGTTCATCATCAAATTATAGTTAGTCAGGCCGCCACCACACGCACCGATACCAAAACCTATATCGTGAGCAAGCCTTTTCATTCCATGCCATATATTATTTCCAAATCCACCGCCGCCTATACCACCACTAGCGTCGATCATTCTGGTAACGGCGGTAATATCATCAGGCATCGTTATGTACCCTTTTGTTACATCTTCGTCGGTTATCTCATAGACGATAAACAGATTTTCCTGAGCATCGTAATGGTATGTCTGATAAAACTGCAGGGCTTCATCAACACGATCTTCAACCTGTTCCTCGTCCATGTTGATGTCTATTACCGGTGCGCCTAGCCTTCTCAAACAAAAATCGATAAATGATTGTCGTGAATTTGGTCTTGACATATAGTTCTCCTTAGTGTATATAGGTATTTATGGGCTATGAACCACTACCAAAATGGAGGAAACACATTATGCACATTGAAATTTTATCAGAACATGGTATCGAAGAAGCAGCTTACGGAGCGATGGTTGCATATAAAGCAGATAAGCTACCATCCCTTAACGACCTTAAAGAGCTTGCATTCAGACCCCCAAATAACGCTTTCTTGAAGGATATTTTTGTATGGGTGAGTATTGATATGCCGAAATGGTGGTGGGAACAGTTTGATAATTTTGATGATTTTAAGGAAACCGGTGAACACGAATCTCAAATCGAACTACACCACCGGGTCTTTCCTATATCATACTTCGATTTACAGCACCTGTTTATCAATAAAGATCGATTCCGAACCTATGAATGGACGGCATTTTTCAATAAGGTTCGGGTATCTGTTCAATTTCCGGTGTTTTTAGAGAAGGGAAATTAACCACACAGAAGTCGATATTTGAACGATCCGCAACAATAATCCTTTTTGACGATGACGGGATTGGCAGTTACTTTACACACGCCAACCCCGTCATTTTCGTTTGATGGGGTAAAATGTTGACAATTCTCACACTTTTTAGACTGATGCTGAGGTGAAGTCATATTGTACCTCTATAGTATCGCCATTAGAAACAGACTTATTACCGTTAGAAAAAGCAGAAACAGCAAGCAACAGACCAGTGGTTCCATTAGCAGCAGAACAAATAAAAGAACCACCAACAGTAGCGGTATTGTTAATAGAGAATACAGCTTTATTGCCAGCGTTATTAACAGTAAGACCAGTACGATTTTCAACATATTCTTGCCTGCTCCCTTCCACGTAATCATTAACCTCTGACCACCCAGCATGTGAAGCAAGAGTGTCATTCGGCGATGTGGTGGGGCTTCCGTCGGTCAATCCAATATAGTAGTTTGTATTGGCCACAGCACCACCAAGACTGAAAATGAGGTCTAGTGTGTGTTCCAGTCCTGCATTAGGTACGATATTTTTTGACGTATCTTCCCACCGTAATTGTCCGTCTTTATTATAGCACTTTACACGAAAAACGCCACCAATTTTTATTCCTTGATTCATTTAGTTACCTCTTATAGTTGATTTACCACTACTGTTTTATCTTTATCTATTACAGAACCACCAATAAAGTTTAATATTGTGGAATTCGATCGTGCCTTAATCTTCATTGCTTTGTGGTTGAACAATACACTGTTATTATATACCCCACAGAAATTATTTTTAAGCACGTATATACTATATTTATTATCTGGAAATTTGGCTTCTATTGATATTGTATCATCAGTCGGAACGTCTGTCATGTCTGTCGTCAACACTGAATTATTTTCTACTGATATTCTCTCAAGCTCCCCAACGTGAACAGAGTATGTATCACCTGGTTTGTATTCACTATTATAGAATAACGCCTTTTCTATAAACTCTGTGTCTCTTATCTGTATCCCTGTTCCTAAAGTTTTTAATGTGTACCTTTTGTATAGGAAGATTGAAGAACCTCGCGGACAGGTATTGACTCGTTCGACAACAGGTGTATCATTATATAAGGTGTATCTATAAAGAAGGCCTTGATCAGATAGTATAAACAGTTCTGACCCACCATCGATGACCATATTGTAGAAATAATCTGAAAATTTTGAATCATATACCAGTTCTACCTCAAAAGTGTACAAATGCAATTTAAATATAGTTCCACCTTGATTAGCAGTAAAGTATATGTGTCTAAAATCTATCGCCGATGGGGCATAGTCAAAAATATTAAAAGTACAATCTTTGAGTTTATATGGCTTTATTTCATGGGTCATAGTGTAGGTATTAACGATGACAAGTTTCCTTTCTTGAACTGATATACAATACAGTTTGTTATTTTTAACTGCCATCGTGTTAACATTATAAACCAGAGCGTTACTATGATAATTTGTCGCTCCACTGTTGATATTATATACATACAGGTGTTTGCCATATGCCATATATATCTTGCCATTATGGATAAGTTTTGGACTCTTTGTAGGATGATTAAAGAATCCAGTTTGTTTGACCGCTACTATTTTATCTGACGGAATATGATGTTTTACGAGTTTACCACCACTTTCACCAAGAAAATAATATACATAGTCACCACTTACCATACATTGATTGTTAGTGTTGGAATATTCAAAATAAGCGAAAGGCAGTGTTCCGAAGGTTATTTCCGCAAAGTGATCGCTACCTTCTCGGATTGCTGACCACTGAGTACCTGATTTTCCCGTCATTATTACTTTTTCTCCGGGCACAACATCGATAATACTACTTCCTTTACTTGGTATTGTTGTGTGTGTGGTATATGAAAGTGTAGAAGTGTCGAGAATACCAAATATTTTAGATGGTCTTGTTGTTTTTCCTTCGTGTACCAGAATTTTATTACCAGAAACGCAAACAGAAGGAAATCTGCCTCGTGAATAACCACTACCAACAGTTTCCCAAGTCATAGAATTAATGTTCAGTCTTTTTATGTAATTTTTATAGCCGAACACATAGATATATCCGTCTTTATAAGCACATTGAGAGTCTTCTATTCCTGATGGTGGTACGGTGATTTCTGTCCACGTTTTAGCAATGATGGAATATTTATAAGATTTTGTGTTGGTAATGACGTATATGGTGTCGTTGTTGTCATATACAGCGTTACAAGCATACGTTTCTATGGGGCTGCTTGAAGATTCGACAGACCATTCTTTAGTTATCTTGTTAAATTTCCATATATCTTTATTGTGAACAGGCATATAAGTAACATCTACACCATAATCAGCGTTACCACCAACATATAAAAGAAAATTGCCTGTATCAAATAGTTTTGCTTTGGTATATGATGGTGGTGGATCGTTTACAGATTCTATAATTTCCCATTCCTGATTATCTATATATCTGTACAATTTTTGCGGTGCTGGATGGTGGCCGGACAAGGAATTAAAGTATTCACCACCATATTGATACCTACCACATACAGCAGAATAAATTATGTTTGTTGGTTTTTTCTGATTTTGAAGTTCCAGATATGCTGATTTAACAGAATAACCTGATGAAGTGCTCATAGTTGCCGGGTGATCGCTGGTCATTTTAATATACATATCACTTTTCATATTTGTTACTTTAGCACAATGACCACCATATACACTAAGCAGCGGGTCTGTATCTCCAGTAAACTCCGCTTCATCCTTGTTGGCTCCAGTCATGTGAAAGTTTTGTTGAAATCTGAGCCGGCCATCAAATCTTTTTCCTATTTTAAATCCAGAATGACCCTCTAGTGTAATTTTATCTCCATATAAATGATTCATTGATACTTGAGTGTTCATATCTACAGTAACATCGCCATACACCTTAATTGTAACTGACGATCCTTCTGGAATAACAAAACACTTTTCTCTCAAATAATCGTAAGCATCAGAAACATTTTCAAAAATATGCTCTGCTGGAACGCCCTCACTTATAAAATAGTCATACAGGTCACTATCCATTTATATCACCCTTGCCAATCGCCGCCAGTAAATTGTGGGTCTCCAATTACATATAGCGTTAGATGGCCACGTACCACATTACAGTCACCACCACCACCACCTTGACCATTTACCCACTTTTTAATTGATTCGTCGTATTTTATAATTTCATCGTTTACCGGGTTAGTAATTTTCACATCGTAGCAGTTTTCTAGTCTGGTTGTAACTGCCTTTTCATCTTTCCTTAACTCGGTGTCCTTAAATGCGAATGCTGTGGGATGATGACCTTCTGTTTGTTCTGGCTCGAATATTAATTTACTCATGATGGAAACCTCACCGAAAAATCAGATATGAATACATTATTTTCTGTGTGTTTTGATGGAAAGTTCAGGATAGAGTTGGTCTTTGCGTAGTAGTTCTTTAAATTATGGTTGACAAGAGCGGTACTATTATTTTCTACTAGTATCTGTATTCTTGTATCCGTAAATTTGATCGAGTCATTTATAACTGTTATTCTAGCCATGTCTTTGAATTATTTTTAACGTGTATGGCCGCATATTCCTTCGATCCATCATCTTCATAGTTAAGGTTGTCATAAAATACCCCATCTCTATAGTATTTTTTGTCATGATTGAATACGGCTGAGGAATTTTTATCCACCATAACTATATGTCCCTGTTTTTTATCAAGTACAGGATAACGATGGTCTTTCATGCCACCCTGCTGATTTTCCACTTCATCAAAACATTCATATTTAAAGTCATAGTCCCATTCTGTATATACGCCGTACTTTAGAATGTCAGTTTGAAATTTATCGTTTTCGTCTGTTCCTCCGATTATGTACAGATTATTGCTGTTATCGTCGAAAATATATCCAAATTCTTTCCTAAACACGTCTGATCTGGTATTTTTTTTCACCACTTTCCAATCATATACTGTATTTAGTTGACATTGGTATAGTTCACTTTCGGTATCTGACCCGCCCCACATATACAGAGAACTACCAGCATGAAACAGAGCGGGTCTTTCTGAATTATATGGAACCTCACTCCAGCCCTCTTCCCAGCTATTGTTATTAAACCAGTATATCCATGTTTTTTTTGCATACTGTCCGTTTACATCTTTTCCACCAGCAATAATAACCCTGTTTTGATCGTAACATACACTGGCATTTATCCGTGATCCTGTCGGTTGTGCAGTATTAGACCATGTATCAGTTACCATATTATATTTTAGCAGGGTTAGAGGGTATCCGTTTGTATATCTTCCTCCATATATAAAAACTTCATCTCCATGCACCCACATAGACGCACCATATCTTCTTTGCAACGGTGGTACTTCTATAATAGTATCGTCTATAATTAACTTGTCACCACCATAGATAAACAATCGTCCATCTGGGTGAGAGAAATATGCTGGATTGTCTATACCATGTGGGGAAAATAATTTGTTTGTATATATTAATTCATCATTATAATAATATTTTACATCACTTGCACCAATAATATCTTGTTGTATTTCTGAAATATTTTTAATTTTTCCCACAACTGATGCCCCTGATATTTCTATGTTGTTGTGTATGTTCTCTGAAATTGTAGTTGTTGTTTTTACGTTGATAATTTGGTCATCGCGAAAAAGTAGATATATCATTTCATCATTATCACGCATTTTAATACCTTCATTGAACGGTATATTATAATCTATTGTCTCTAATTCAAGTGATACCGGGTCTAATAATACTATGTTATATTCACCACATATTGCTAGCTTACCTTCTGAAATAAATACAGAACTATTAGACAAATACGTAGCACCATTTTCGGTGATATTTTCCCATGTAAGATCGTCTAGTTTCAGTCTCCATATGTCATTTTTGTAATACCCGGAACCATAATATAGATAGCCGTTATATATGTGGGAAAATGCGTATCTCCTATATTCTGGTATGGTGGTGCTGTTATACGTGTTTTCTGATATTGTCATCGTATTGAGATTTATTATATACAGTTTATCAATACCGACAATATAAATTTCTCCGGTACTTTCCATAAAATTATACGAAAAATCCTTCAGTATAACATTATGGTCAATAACTAAATTATGTGAATACCACGCACTTCCATTCCATTCCTCTATTTTGTTTATACTGTATTTTTGGTATCCCTTTTCTCCACCAAATACAAAAATAGAACCGTTGTATAGCACCGCACCATGTTTATACCTTGAAACGTCTCCCGGTGCATATAAAAGCGTATCATATTCCAGTGTGTTAAGATCGATTTTATATATTGCGGCGCTTGCATTTGAGTTTCCATACCGTATATATTCACCAAACACAAGATATAGATAGTTATTGGCTTTATCATATAATAATGGTGCGTTTCTCCAATATCTCATAAACTCCCATTTCAGTTTCAAGACTTGTTTTTGTGGGGATTTTTTAGTTTTTATGGTTCTGCCAGCATTAAGTACACCACCACCAAAATCAATGTGTACACGATGGCCATAAGGAAATTGTAACCGCTCTGTTCCTTTCGGTGTATATGGGTTGTCGGTGACGTGGATAGTAACTGTTTGTTCTTCCGGGATAAAAATACAATTTACATTCAACCAATAAAAACATTCTGCCAGTGACTTGAATTGTTCATTTTCACCAACATAGAGATCGTCGCCTATTCTTTTACATGCACCAGACCCTCCACTAGATTCGCCCGGTTCCCATAATGTGGTAGTGCTATTGTAGTTGAGTGTTGCCTTGTCGTTTATGGATGTTGGTATGTCAGTGTCATAACAGTCTACAAGATCGGTGGCAACAGCTTCATTATCTTTTTTTATTTCTGTATCATCAAATCGAAAAGCGGTAGGGTACTTTCCTTCCGTATTATTTTTTTCATAATAATATCTAGGTGATGGCATTGACTTGTGAAAGGTTATAGGTTTCGTATTCCAGAAGTATTTTTTTTGCACACACCGACGAGTTGTTCATTATTATCATATCGTTGTAATCTTCATCTGGTACTATAAATTTCTTTATATTGAACATACTACAAGAAGAATTATTTTTTATTATGAACGTCTCACCATATTTTTTTACCTGCGCATTCTGAATCATCTTTATATGGAACCCGTCGGTAATAGAGAGTGTACTAAAGTTTATCCAATTATTGTGAAAATCCAGAATGATACGGTGCCCCATCACATGATTAAGACTGACCTCTTCGTCTACAATATCTTTGAGAATATGGATAGTTATGTTTATCTGCGCTGGAATAACAAAACAGTTACCTCGCAAAAAGTTAAAGCATTCTGATAAAGTATTAAAATGTTCTGGAATGACAATAGCGTTGGTATATTCTGAGGTATTATAGCCGGTGAACACATTACAACCAAGTCCACCGCCGGCATCACCATTTACCCATTTTTGTTTGGATGAATTGTATATAAGAGCTTGACCGTCGCTAAGGGTATTATCATCAATTTCAACGTCATAAAAATCAACAAGATCGGTGGCAACGGCCTTTTCACCTTTTTTCAGTTCTATCCCCTCTGCTACAAAGGCTGTTGGATATTTACCCTCCTTGTTATCATTGTCGAAAAAAAGATGTTCCATCGCTAGTTCGTGTTAGGGAAATATACATACGAGAGATTGTTTCCGTATGTTATCGTATTACCAGTAGAAAGAGGGCAGGTCAACGGTGGTAAAAATTTATCAGGGTTAAATTCTGGGTCTAGGATTACGATAGAAGAGTGGTTCATTGCGTCTCCTATGGAAATTGCAGGAATATACGAATGTGACCTTCCTATCTTCTCTATGGTTACATGGCTGTTGTTTTTGGCAATTATACCTTTGTTATTTTTGTTTTGATCAAACTCCCAAAAGAACATACCTGTGTCTTGAGCTGTTAATAACAAGTTGGAATTATCCAAATCAAATGGGATAAAGTCTCTGGAAGAAGAAAAAGTATTTTTTGTATTAATTACAGTAGCTTTAGAATTGACTAGTTTAAATCCTATAGATGACTGCTGTGTATTAAAACTTTTTTTAATTATGATATTAGGACAATTATAACATTCAATCGCAATATATCTATTATTAAAATAAATAAAAGATGTTAACCCTCTTTCAAATATTACTCTATCTATAGTGTCTAATCTGATGAAGTTCCGATATTCGTCTGGTGTAATCTTATATGTTTTTTTGATTGTCGGGTTTATAAATTGAACACTATTGCAATTGTAAAAATCAAGAAAATGCTCGTCTTTTATTAGATTGGTTATTGAATCAAGACTAATAAATATTATATCGCCACATCCTTCAAAACTAAATCCTCCAAAATTATAATGTTTTGAATCTCTTAACCTACAACCAGTAAATATTATTCTTTCACAATTTTTAAATTTTATTTTATTATGATTTAATACATTTTGGCCTATAGCATCAATAAATTGTAAATGATCAAATATAATAATTCCACCTTCAATAGTTAAAGATGTTATATTATGTCTGCTATTATGTGCAATTGTGCTAGTTATATTATTTTGATGTACTTTATTTCTGATATGAACATATTTATTGTATAACTTTATATGATGATGTCCTTCGGTTATATAAATATTCTTATTATCTTGAACATTTAATTCTATAATGGGTTCTTGACATTCTTCTGCTTCTTTCAAAGACTTACTAAAAGACTGAAACATATCATTTTCTGTTCCAGTTCCATTAAGATTAGCACCATCGTCGCAGTATATTTTTCTTTTTAATAATAATGAAAGGTCAGCTAAATTAGTATATTCAAGTTTATTTTTCTCATCATTCCACGAAAGTATCTGCCCGCTAGAAGGTGTAACAGAGTCATCAACATCGGTCATATCAGTAATAGCAAACTCAGGAAATGGTTTTGGAGTCCATTTTCTTTGTTGATTGTTCCATCGTAAAATTCCACCTTCTTTATTACATACCTCTTCTGCAACATCGGTAAGTTCAGTAGATTTCATTGGTGAATTTGGTGGCAAACTATACCTCCATGATGAACCATTCCACACTAAAGTTTGTCCTACCGATGGATTAGAAGTGGGTACATCTTTCAATTCTTTCAGAGTATGTTGACTTATTTGAACAGAACCAACGTTTTGAGGTTTCCATTTGGTGCCATCGTATATCAGCGCCTTACCATTTTCTGCACCAGTTCCATCGACGTTAGCAAATTCTTCGATGTTGTGTGTACCTATGTCAAATGACCCACCACCACTGCTCTCTATAGTTCCCGGTTTCCACTTAGAGCCATCATATACGAGAGATTGGCCGGAAGATGCACCAGAAGTGTCAATATCAGACAGCTCACCGATAGCATGTTCGCCGATATTAAAAGAACCCCCACCACCACTCATACCAATAGTAGTAGGTTTCCATTTTCCACCATTCCATACCATCACTTGACCGTCTGTGGGTTCGGTTTCGTCATTAACGTCTGATAGTTCCTTGATGGAGTGTGTAGTAATATCAAAGGATTCGCCACCACTAGAGACATTTTGTGGTTTCCATTGTGATCCATCAAAAATAAGCGCCTGACCGGAAACAGCATCAGAAGTAGAAACGTCGCTGATATCGTTTATTGAATTGATGGCCACAGAAGACACATCACCGGGACTCCATTTACTTCCGTTCCATACAAGAGCTTGACCGGATGTTGCATTGTTATTGGTAACGTCAGCCAGTTCTTTTATTGAGTGTGTGGTGATATCAAAAGAAGTTCCACCACCACCACTTTCCACGGTCGCAGGTTTCCACTTAGAGCCATCAAATACTAAAGACTGACCGTTAGTAGCACCATCAGTATCAACGTCTGCAATGTCACTTATTGAATTGATGGTCACAGAAGACACATCACCGGGAATCCACTTATTTCCATTCCACACCAACGCCTGACCAGAAGATGGAGAAGTAGAAGCAACATCACTCAAGTCACTGATATTACCCACCATCGAAATAGTCTGTGGCTTCCATTTTCCTTCACCAGACACCCATACCAGAGCTTGTCCATCAGTAGCACTTGAAACAGAAACGTCATTTACATCATTAAGTGAATTGATTACTGTTCCACCACCAGAGACTTCGATGGTTTTCGGTCTCCATTCATTGTTTTCATTACTCCATGCTAAAACCTGTCCCTCTGATGGAGCAATAATTGAAGTATTGACATCACCGAGATCATTAATGGAGTCTATCGTTACACTTCCACCACTAACCTGTACATCGCCGGGAATCCACTTATTGTCAGTTTCGTTCCATACCAGAGCTTGACCATTCGTTGGTGTTATGGTGGTGGTGTTGACGTCTCCAATATCATCAATGGTGGATATGGTAGTAGAATCATTTTCGGTAGGATTCTCGTTTACCCATTCTCCTGACCTGTAAACTATGATATCCCCCTCTGAAACACTGGAAATATTAGCGGTGAACGAATCTGCAGGCGTATTTGGTTTCCATTTAGCACCGTCGAAGGTCAAAACATCACCGTTAGAGGCACCACTGGTATCAACGTCCTCAGAAGAGCTTATAAATTGTGTTCCTTGCGCTCTATTTACCCAGCTACCCCCAGAGTACATTAACACTTGATCGTTTTGTGGGGAGCCAATAACAACGTCTGAGAGGCTATTGAGATCGGTGTTGCCACTGGTCGGTTCCTTAAATACGTGACCGAGTATAGTAATTCCACATTTAGTACCAGATGATGGTGCATTGGTGAACGTTATGTTATATCCAGAAACGGTATAGTCCACCTCCGGGTTCAACAGTTTTCCACCAACCCCTACCACCAGATTCATAGCAGTTCCGGGTTTTATTGTATTCCCCCCCACCTTGATATCGAACGTCTTGGTGGAGCCGTTGAATTGACTGGAAAAATCGTCTACCTTATAAAATGCGCCTTGACTTTGACCGTTATTTCCTATGTATGATAGCATGTGGTTAATTTTCTTTAACTAATTTCGAGTACAGATACAACAGCGTCAACACTATTGTTATCAGAACTGGAAACCTCAATCTTGTCGCCGGGTTCCAGAACAATCTTTTGTATACCACCAACAGGAACAAGAGTAGAACCGACAGTTATTGGTGTTCCCGGTGCTATAAAATGAGAATATTCACTTTTAGACAAATCCATTATCCGCCCTTCTACTGTTATTTCTTGTGCTGGGCTTATTGTATTTGCCAAGGTGAGTCCAAATACTACCGCTGACTTGATAGACCCCGGACAAAGGTAAATTTCGGTGAATCCTGTGCCTATATCTTTTTTTGTGGTGTTCTTGAAGTTGATTGCCATATCTTTTAGTTTCCCTCTAGTAACGACATAAAAACATCACATGAATCTGGTGTATCTGTGACTATTTTTATTTCGTCGTTTGTGTCTAATGATTCTTTATTATTTAGTACGAAGTTGGTATGTGGTGGTATAGATACATTTCTTTCGCTACTATCGCGTATAATCTTTACCTTCACCTCTGATGTTTTCATATTACAGATACAGAACCCGATGATGGTTGCCTCACTGCTCTTACATTGATATAACGTCTTCTCTGTGGTGCCAACGCCGGTTAACATGGCATTCTTAAATTGTGATGATGGTCGACCAACAACAAAACCCAGAACAGAATCGCCAAGTTTCATTTCATCGTTGTTATCTGTTCTGTATGTGACAAACCCCTTTACGTCCGTGTTAAGTGTAATTTCATCGCCGGCATCTTGGGGTGTGGTCATGTGAGAAATTGAATCGTCGGATACCGTTATCTTATCCCTTGAAACCGGTCTATAGGTAACATCCACATGCGAAAAATCAGTAGTTTGTGTACCGTCACCGCTTTTGTTAATGGTTTCTGATGTTACAGCGATGGTGCTATCAGAAACGTTGAGGACGGCATTATCACTATTATCTTCTTTATGAACACCACCAAAAACCTTTTCTGTTATATTGATTATAGAGCTATTCATTTTTTACCCAAGAGCTATGGCAAATGCTGCGCTCATTTCTATCGATTCATTTATAGCAGATACCACATCGGTTTTTATTGTTGTCTGTAGTGTGTTAAGGTCACCGATAACAGAACCAGCTACTTTATTGTTCACCTCGTTAATTGCTCCGACAAGTGTTGATTTTGTGTCGGTGTTCAGTGATGTTAAGTTCCCGATTTGCTGTGTTTTATTAAATGTCACGTTTACAGCGTCGGTCAAATTATCGTCGGTGGAGTCAAGAATCATTGAACCTATATGATTTTCGTTATTCTGACTCTGTGTCTTTGTTTCGTTAATCGCTGTTACCAGATCAGTTTTGTAATTGGTAATCAACGACGGTAAGTTGCCGATGTTAGTTGAATTAGTATCTGTGTGGTCGTCTAATTCATTTATAGCGTCTACCAAATTGCTCTTGACGTCGGTGGTAAGGTATGTTAGATTTCCAATATTCTGTGTATTTGTATCTGCGTGGGAATCAACCTCATTAACAGCAGCGACGAGCGAAGATTTAGCAGCGGTGGTTAGATCATCTGGGTCTCCGATAAAAATACCAACCTCGTTAATAGCTGCCGTGAGATTAGATTTATCGGTGGTTATCAGTGTACCAAGATCACCGATATGCAGGGTGTTGGTGTCTGCGTTTCTGTCTACTTCATCAATGGCATCAACAAGATTTCCTTTATCATCGGTGGTCAATGCCCGAAGATCACCGATATGCACAAAATTCTCGTTTATTGCCCGTACAAGCGATGGTTCCGTTGATTTCAGGCCAGCAATATCACCAACGACAAGGGAGAGGTTGTTCTGTTTTTTGCGCCATTGGTCAAACGTATCTTCAAGATTAACTATTATGTTCGCCATTGTTTTCCGTGATGATAGATTGTTTAAGGAGAGCTTTCAATTCTTCTATCTCTTGTCTTAGCTTAGCAACTTCACCATCTTCACCAATAATTTTTTCCTGCTCTCTGCGTGTAAAATTACGGTTTCTTGCTCGTTTAAAATCTTGACGGTTTGTATTTATTACCACACCATCATCTCTTTTTCTAAAATCTGATCTATTGTTCATATTCTTATTTATGTTGTAGCTACTAGTCTAAAGTCCTTAAATATCGGTGGTTGCGTTGAATTTGTGGACTTCATCACCAATTTTACAGCTATGGCATTAAATGGTTCTATATCCTCTACTGTAAACGAATAATCTTTAAAATCTATCTGACTCTGTGAAATTGCCACATCTTCGTCAGGTTCATCAAGTCGTATCCAGTCAATTTCCGTCCATTCAGTTACTTCATATGGTGATCGGGTTTTATAGTATACGTCAATATCAGCATCTTGTTGTCTTACCGCACCAAAGAATAACTTAAAGTTCTCTGCCGGGTCTTGGAGTGTGACTTGTTTTGTTATGTACCGTGAAGAGGTCGAACAGTTAAAGCTCTTCTCTTCCGGCACATACTTGTAATGAGTTTTGGAGTATGTTAATGTCACACCACCGCCACCAGAGCCAGAATACGCAGATGACGAGTTTTCTTTCATATCGATCAGGTATCTATCTTTATCCAGTACCCTTATTTCGTGCAGGCCATTAAACTCAAACGATGAAATCCCCGGTATAGGGTCTGTCCATCCTTCAATCTTCACCATAGCACCAGTACCGAGTTCATGATCTACGTGTGTTACTATTAGCTCGTCTTCTCCACTATTAACTGAAAACGGTGTGGCCGCTCCAATATTCCACGCAGTAGTCATAGGAAAGTCAATACGGTTAGATATAGCAATCAGCGTGGACGAACTTTGTTTGAAGTAATAGTCCTCTCCTTTATTGGTGGCCTTGTCATATTCTGCAGCATCCACCACCGGAGACACGTTTTCATTTTCAGATTTGAGTGTACCGATAAGTTTGAATGATTTTTCACTATCCAGAAAGGCGGCCTCGTTATATTTATTGGCAACCAGTGAAGGAACTGTCAACTCCTCGTCTTCGTTGTTAATAATATCTATAAACGCAGACGACTTGTATGGTGTCTGTGAACCGTTTATAGATGTTCCAGAGGTGGTTTGCATTTTCCAGTTTATTGTGGTGCCGTCAATAAGCAATTCGTTTACCAGAGGATGGGCTACGTCTACCTGTACATTTCTGGTTCCATATATTTCCATACCTCCAGTAAGTCCAGATTCGGAAGCAACTCCACCACAAACAAAAGTGAACGAATCTATTTCAATGTCGGTAATATCATGTTCACCATTTAAATCAGAACCGAGGATGCCATTATAGCTAGTTCCATCAACAAAGCCAGAGAGAAAATATTTAGAACCAACTGTCAGGCCATGATCTTTTTGGAAAACCCTTATCCGGCCAGTTGATTTTACAGTCTCTATCGGATTCTGCTTGAGTTTTTCTGGTGCTATTTCGTCGTTCACCAATACACACTTCCCAGAAGCATTAATATCGAATTTGGCCTTAAACAGTTCAAACATTATATCTTCGTTCTGGTTTGGTGTCCATGTAGAAGCGTTCTGTGATTTGAACATTGATCCCAGAGATTCTTTTCCTGTAATGATCTCTCCAGTATTAATATCAAATCGTCCAGTCTCCGCAACCCACACATTGTAAGAAGCAGACGCAACAGCAGGTTTCAATACAAAGCAATATGACTCACCTTCCTGTAAATAGATCGGTTCAGGGAAGATAAATTCGGTTGGTTTTCCGGGATTACGTTCTGACACATTAACCCGTTCTGACTGTAATACTGTTTCACCCATCGGAATTTCTGCAGGGTATCCATTGACCATATTACGAATTTCACATACTACAGGTTCGCTATCATCCTTGCTCTGAAACCATACACGAACCTTGGTCAGGAAACAGCCTCCAGTCTCGGCCACCAGAAATGACTGTGCTAGCGGGTCATACCATCCTGATTGACTGCTTCTTGTTTTTGAACTGCTTGTGCTTCTTGTTACAGTACGGTTCTGTCTTACTGTCTCCTTACTGAATGATATTGTTTTAGTTGACAGTACAGTATCTTGTGATTTAGACGACATCCCATGGCTCTTGAACATCCCTTTGGCCAGAGTATGTACCGGGTCAGCATTAGTAATCTGGTCAGTAAGTCTAAATTCACGTTCTCCGGTCATAAATTTGAGGTTTTCATCAGACGGAATTTGCCATATAAGAGCTACCTCACCTTTTTCACCAGTAATAATAGGATCGCCAAGAGTCTTTATTTCTATATCGTCAAAAACAAAAGACGCACCAGATTTTTGACCAACAACACTTTCTCCGGGCTGAAACGTTCCCCTCACATTAACAACCTGACAGTATTTCTCCAGTTGAAAACAGATTATAGCAGATGCCCCTGATATGATACCGACAACCTGTTCTTCGTTGTAGTTTTCGGTAATAAACGTTCCAGAAACATCTTTATAATGAATGATTGACGCTGGGGTACAATATTCTTTTTTCGATGGCGGTTCACAGTGAGAAGACATTGCTATACCGTCAAAAAATGGATATACCTTTGTCTTCTTTTTCATCTGTTCCGTCTTTATGAGTACCGGAATGCTTCTCATGTACGGAATATAGTTGATTTCTGTTATCCGATCACCAAGAGATTCAGACAATACGTTAGAATCTTTATGTGTTTGCTTGATTCCTACTCTCGTTTGATCTTGCTGCCATGAAGTTGTCGATCTTATAGTGGTAGTAACACGGTTCTGCAGCCATCCTTCATCGTGGGAAATACCAGTTTTTTGTCTGCTTACCGTTGACGATTTTCTTGACACCGACTGCTTTGATTTAAAATTCTTACGCCCACCAACATCATTCCAGCGCCCCCATTCTATACCATTTAAATCCCCAGTATTATCAGCAATATACTTCAATGCCTCATAGTTTGGAGAATGGTTGACAACAAGTGTCGGTAGTTTAGATTTATCGTGCCATACATCAGAGTCTGGATTAAACACCAGCTTACCAAAAATATTCCTGAAAGCAAACGGATTGATATTTTCGTATTTTGAAGCGGCCACCTGACGATTTATGCCAACTTCTGTATATGGTAAGGTAATAATTCCACCAGTTCTTTTAACACCAGAAGAAGTTGTTTCATCAAAGAGCAGTCCAATATTCTCGTCGTTGAACTTTGGTCTCATTATCTGCTCTTGTGGATCGATTGAACAATTATAGTCTGTATGTGTTGCGTCACCTACCTTATGTGAATTAAACGGATCGACGATGAAACCATTTTTAAATCTGTTCAATCCGTTCTGGTCGAGTATTTCCATTGACGCAGTTTCCCTTTCCAGCATCGACATAGAAGTATAGTATTCCAGATTTCCAATACGTCTATCCAGTTCTCCTATATCTTTCATGGTATAGCGGCGATTATCCTTGAAAGACGGTTCTACATCGCCGGGGGTAAATGTATACGGATGAATCAGCAGTTCATACAATACCATCCCCGTTTCTGGTTTTTCTGGCGGTTTCGGGTATATTGCTGGTACACCTTTGGCAATCATAAATTCACCTCGGTAATCCAGATACAAATAGTCTATACGTGACAAATAGTATTCAAAGTCAGATCGAACATCAGTAAAAACCTGTGGCAACTCACCGATAGAACCACCACCACCAGTAAACCCGGAACGATCATCCGCCATTCTCGGCCTGAAGTCGAAACAATCTGCCAGCACATAAGTTTCACCATTTTCAGATGATGAATATGTGGGAATCTCGTCAAAATCTATATCGGAATATGAGTCAACAGAAAAGTAGTCACCATCAGAGTGTGTAAAATAGTCGAAAGTAACCAGAATTTGACCAGTGGGAGCGTTTTGGCCACCTTTGAGTATAATAGAACCAACGTCGTAATAATTATCTCTCTGTCCGGTGTCCATCTGGTATCTGTCACGAATATCAACATCGTCTGTAGTTGGTGGTGTATCAAAACTGGCAGACATGAACACATTTTTTACCTTTACTATATCTGCTTTTCCAAGATAGTCGCGGTCATTTGGCTTCTTGTTCGGTTTGCTAAGGATTATTTGCCCGTCCTTCTGCAGGTATTTTGTTTTCTCGGCAATTAATGTTTTGGTAACTGGAGCAATCACATTTACCGCTCCGTTAAGGTTACCAATTTCTAATACCTTACCCGTCGGACTACCAAGAAAATTGAAGGTGGCTCCAGTAACCTCAAGGCCTGAATTAACATAGCACACATAATAGTCGTTTGTGTTCTGTTGAAATACCTCATTATCCTTAGCTACCAGAGTACATGTGTTGGCCGAGATACCAGCGTTGAAATATGCCCGTACTGATTGATAGTTTGTATCGACACCTTCACCACCGACAGACAGGGTTTTTACATTTTCATTAGGCATCTTGAATAGTAACGCATTCTTATCAACTTTGTTCAAGAATACCTTTTCATTTTCGATGGTTGGTTGACACGTAAAGTTATTCGTTCCTGCACCGTTAGAATCGTATATCCATCGCACATCATCTTCAAATTTGCGCCCTGCTTCCATTTTTATGTCGAAGATGTACAGATACGCATTGTTTCCGAATCGTTTAATAGCACGTACTCTAGCTGTTCCTACAAGGTCTCCAGTGAAGTTACCCGGAGTAGCAACGGTATTATAGAGTTGAACCACACCAAATTCGTCTATTCTTGGTATGTTGTGTACGTTAGAAACCTTGATATAGTTGCCCAGATCGAAGTTGGTCACGGAGTTGTTCTCTATACCAAAATCACGAGCTTTATCAATTTCAACCAGATTAGGAGCGATTTTCAGAATTTCATAGCCTTGGACGTATGCCTTCCCTTTACCCATTTCAGCGACAAGTTTATCTGCCTTGCCGTACGGAGCAAAAAACGCACCTTCCTTGTACTGTTCATCGTCGTCAACCCGTAAATGCTCTTTCATGTTTATAGAGAATGGCGATACTGTATAGTTCCCGGATTCGTCAAAAGTTCTCCGGGCAAATGTTTTCTCCAGTTCAGAATAGTCAGAGGTACGAATTTCCTTTACTACTTCACCGTCTCTTAAATACTGTAATACGATAAAGTCATCAGAAACTTCATCATCAACACCAATATATTCCAGCTTGAGGTCAATTTTATATCTATCTGCTCCCGGTGCTGCATAGTTTGGTGAACCTTTGGCATTATCGGTCAACGAAAGATCATCTTCGGCGGTGATAATAGACTCATATACACGCAGACCAACTTTCATGGTGGGGAATTGGTCATATTTGGAAACGATTATTGATTGTGCGTCATTATCTATAAACATTCCGTTAACATAATATATACCAGCATCAATAGAGACGATACACCCTTTCCCTGTATTATCGTAGGTAGGATCATCTTCTTTTAGTACCCCCTGAACGATTGCGCGGATAGAAGGATCGTCTTTGCGGTATAGAGTTTCACCATCCCAAAACCCATGAGATACATTATTTTTCCCTGAATCCTTGAACTTGATCATAAACGTAAGTGGATCAGTAGAAGTAGCTCCGGCAACATTCTGAACAACACCCTCTACACCAGAAGATTCACCAATAACCGTACATCCAAGAAAGTTTTTACCGTCTACTTCAACATCGCCGTATTTCAGATTCATTTTCTGGTATGACACTTCTTTATCCAGAGTGATTTGGCCGGGTATAACCATCGCACCCTCGGTAAAAACATGATCGGCGAATCGTTCAATCTGTTTTTGCAATATGGTCTGTGTCTGTGTCAGTTCCCGCCCTTGTACCGCAAACGATGGTCGGTAAAGAATTCTATAAAATTTCTTACTTCTATCATAATCGTCAAAGTATGGGGCGTTGGCTAAATTTAACATATCATTCCTTTAAAATTCTATTGTGAAAACGAACCTTTCTATTTGTACATCCCTTCTGGTGATAAAGATAATGTTTTCTGTATATATGAGATCACCAGATAGAATATCAACATCTGTGTAAGTTGAAGAAGCCTTTACAAAATCTCCGGTCTCTCCTGTGGTCTGGCCGTGGATAACTTCTCCATCAGTAAACTCTCCTTCGACCATATAGCAAACCAGAGTTTTGTCTGTTCCGGTGGCTGGGTCTGAATATATGACAGCTTGCGCCTTTGAATCCTCGCCTATTATGGTCTCTCCCTCAAGAAAAACCCCGGAACTGTTTATAATATTTATACCGGATAGCGTATTAAATTTTTCTTTGTCTATCTTTTCGCCTGTCTTGTTTTTTACATTTTTTACTAATCCGATATTCCTGTAAGTGCCTGTAATTGGGCATGTATTATCTTCGTTTGATATGATTTCCTGAACGCACTCAACGTAAAAAGCACCAAGTTCCGAAACCGCATCTTTTCCATGTGAACCAACCATCGCTGACGCTTTTGCTCCGTTTCCTTTTCCGAATATATGGACAGTAGCATGTGTATATCCAGAACCAGCGTTCACAATTTTTATTTCTTTAATTGCTCCACTTTCTACTATTGCCGTTGCGGTGGCTCCTGTACCATCACCTCTAATTTGAACAACCGGCAATGTTGAATATCCTTCTCCACCATCGTCTACATGAACATACGCTATATCACCAATAACAGCAGCACCCTCAACACTTTTCTGGGTAAATGATTTGTCTTCTTCTCGAAATGGTACAGGAATAAATGTGTCTGTTAGAAATTTATCGGAAATATCGTCAGTTAGTGCAAACATGAATTTCCATATATATCCATCACCCATTGGAGTATATACCAGCGACTGTCCCACCGGCTCACTTGTTGACTCTCCACCGTTATTGTTGGAAATACACTTATAGACATTACCCTCGGAATTGATCACATACGGTGGAGACTCAGGATGCACCCAATTTCTATGGTCGGTATAGTCTGCGTTAAAATCGGCTCGTGTATATACTTTATTTGCCTTCCAGTCGAACCTTTTGATTGCCAGAATAGTATCCCCCACCTTTGTCTTCTTGTGAAATATACGGGCAAACAGGGTGCTAAAAACGGATTTTCCAGAAGACGACGCCAAATCAGGAGAATATTCATCATCCCATGGCAATGTTCTTCCGGTATAGAAATAGACAGTATTCTCTTCAAAGTTCCGTGTTATGAAGTCCTTCGCTGTTTCTAGTCTCGATGATAAACTTACTTGTGCGCTCATTATTTTATAGTAATCTCCGAACCATAACAGAACGTTGTCTTGTCTGGTTCATTTCTTTTTATATTGATGATATCGTCTATTACCACGTTCTTGTACTGTTTGATCTGGGTATGGCCTTTTGGAACCGGACGAACATAACCACCGTGATATTGCTCTGACTCCCACCTAAACTTGTAAAACTCAACGGTATCTAGTCTTGGCGCGATGAAACCACTAGAAGATTCACGTTTGTATTGATTTATTGCGTCTCTGTATGAAAATCCTATAGTACCTGCCGGGTGTACATTTTCTATATAGTCTGCCCATTCCGATTTATCCCTGTCGGTTCGCAGCATATAGGAAAACATCTGGTAGAAATATGAATCCTGTATGTATTTAAGCGATGAAATGTGTCCGTCCATGTTCAGATATTCACCATTATACTCACATAAGCAACCCTCTATCAGTTTAGCTTTGGCCAGTGATTGATCATAGATAGTAGCAAACCCTCCCCATCGTTGACCATCAAAAATCTCACCGTCTTCAAATTCTCCGTTGACTAGCCGAACAGAAATTACTCCACTTCGTTTGTTCTGATATTCAATTATTCCCTCAGCACCGGAAGTACGGCCAATGATATGTTCACCGTTCTCGAATTCAATATTGACATTATAAATTCGTATCATTGTGTTGAACGTAATTTCGGTGGTTGCTGCTTCATAGTTCAAACCAAAGTCACGAATTTCAACAGTACCGACAGAGCCGATATTATCAGATTCAACTACTATCTGGGCATCTTTTCCTTCTACTGACGCTATCTTCACCTCGTGGATTCTTTGATAGTCATGGCCGCCGAACTGCATATAAATGTCTGTAATTGTGCCATTTTCATCAACTTCCAGAACACGACCATAAGCACCAGTACCATAATCGTCACCGGTGGTATAGATTCGATCACCTTTCTTGTATCCCGAACCACCTGAAAGTAAAGTAAATCCAGACACTTCACCCTTCGACACATAATCAATATATACCTTTGCATCCTCGCCGTTTATATGAACACGCTGGTCTGGAATATAGTATTTACCCGGTTCTGTTATTTTTACTTTATGAAATACCCGTTCTGTCCTTGCCTTGTACTTTTTACCGTCTGCTATGGTGGTTATTGTTATTTCCTCACCGGGCTTAAATTTTCTCGGTGAATGGACAACATCAAATTCGTTTATGAACAGTTCAGCGACGGGTATATCAGAGGTCTTTGTTCTATAAGTGCGAATATCATCAATTACTGCCTTGGCTCCAGATTCATCGCCTTCTATTTGTCCAGACAGCCATTCGTCGAGATTGTCTGGTGGGTCAATAATTTTCAGTGATTTTTTGTTTACCCATTTTCCATCAGATACACGCAACATATCATACGATGGATAGTAAAACTCAATATCTTTGTCGTGATACTGAAAAAGACGAAACATGAACTGAAACGCCTTTTCTGACCCTCGTGCTGAATAATACTGTTCTATGTTCTTGATCAGTGTTGCGATGTTGTTCTGGTCAAATATAATATCTGGTAGTGGTTTCAGGTAGTTTGATGCAAAAATCTCAAGAAATTCCAGAGAGGTTCTATCCACATCGCTGTAGTTAAGAATGTTGGCAAGAAATTGATATGGTGCGCCAACCTTTTCCATCCATTCATAATATTGTACGATAAAACGGGTAAATGCTGGATATTCCATACGAATGAACATAGGAATATCTTTTTCTATCTGGGTTGATATGTACTTGTGCGAATCTCTCATATCATTTTCACCACTACACCCTGTTTTCGGTTCACATCTACATTTAATGGTGAATCATCGGGAACAATTATCTGATTTTGGCCTGATCGTATATTTTTGTCAACCGGTACACAATAGACCCGTATATCCAGAGTATCCAGAGGCAACGAATATGGAAATACGGTCATTGAAATTGTTCCCTTCTCATAATCAACAGAACCAGCATCACCATTTATAACATTGCCTGTAGAAACGTGGATTATCCTGATTTTTCCTTTTCCATTATCACGCACCATAGTATCAAGAACCACGTTATCGGATGCCGTGTTATAATATGATGATTCTACAGTCCCCGGTACTATTGAATTACTAAACTTCAACTCAAAGGTCTGTTGCAGGTTCGTTATAGGATATACCCGCTTATGCATCGTAATGTCAGTAAGGGAAGAATCGATTGACTTTTCTGTATTATCTATCTTTGCTGTCATTGGCGAAAACCGAAAATCCATCTTGAACTTTTCGGTTGTGTTTCTAAAATAGTCGTAGATAGTCTTTGTTACACGTTCTACCAGTTGAGAATTTTCCAGTATAGTTCGTGATTTTGTGTAATATACCCTCGAATATACATTTACATAGATATAGTCAGGATCAAGAATTTCCGGTACGATGGTGACTACATTATACCGAGAAATGAGACGATGTTTTATCTCTTCTTTCAGACGGTCAGATAACACCTCGGTATGTTTCGGTTTTATTGAGAAGAACACTTTACCATATATCGGTGGGTCATTATATTCACCGCCCCATGAATTTATAGTGTCAATCCATGGATAATCGTGAAGAAGAAATGTTTCATAATCTTGTGTGGTTACTGCTCGTCTCTGATTTTGGTACATCTTTGGTGCAAGAAATTTAATCTCCTCTATAGACTCTTTTTCTGCACCACCAAAAGAGGGTTCCTTAACAACAATGGAATATCCAGCGTAACCGTCAATTCTCTCTATCGCGGTGAATTTTTTTATGTTGTTGGCACTCTCCTTTCCATCAGCGACAATATATGAAAACGTAATATATTCGCCATTATGAACCTTTTTACCGAGAACACCATCTCCAAACGTAACTTCATAGTATCCTTCCGCCGTCTCGTTGATAAAGTATACCAGAGAAGATTTGGTCAGACGGTTTAAGTCGTCGTTCGGGAAATATTCAGAAACGGTAAACGAATTTTTGTGAGGTTTGACAAATACCCGTAAAGTAGAGGTGTCCACATTTTCTGATGGTATGATAAAACGCTGGTCTTCATCAGATTCGTCTACCTCATAAGAAAATTCAATATACTCTCCATCATATAGTTCAACATTCTCCACTTTATATGTCGTTGGATTGGCTGCAGTAGGATAGAGTAAATATTCCTGCTTTGTGGCGAATTGATGCTCAAAATCTGTATCGAACGCTGTCCCTGCTGCCATCGTTATGTACAGTGGATTTCCTGACACACCCGGCAAAATAATATCAACGATTGCCTTACTTGCCCTGACCGATCTTGGTGTATATCCGATCTCCTTTGCTTTCGAGACTACAGATTGACGGATAGACCCAGAGTCCAGAAACATCTCGTTTGCACTCATGTTAGCCATAAACGCATTGAGGTGGGTATTGTAGGCCAGAATATCAATCAGTACGTTTATAGCAGACCCTTCATAGTTATAATCGCTAAAATCCTTTTGTGACTTGAGATGGTTCAGTAATGACTCTTTTATATGGTCAAAGTCAAGTTCTGTCACTTCTATATTTCTGTTTTCGGTCATCTTTGTACTCTTAGAAATAGGTCTACATTATGTGTCTGTGTGTCGCCTTCTGGTATAAAATAAACACTCATTGCAAGGGCATTGTTATCATTATCAGCGACGATTTTAACATGTTGTATGTCTGCTCTTGGTTCATGTTCTGAGATCATCTTCTTTATATCCGACTCCAGTATTGTATATTGTGCGTCATCATACATCAATTCAAAGAGTGATTTGTAGATGTCTGTTCCTATATCGGGATGGAATGGCTTTTCGTAGTGGTTCAGATATACCAGAGTGCGGATAGACTGTTTTATCGCCTCGACATTTTTCTTCTTGCGCAGGTCTCCAGATAACGGATGCTTTCCAAAATTGAAGTCAAGGTCTCTAATTTCCCGCGCAAGATTGTCGGTAATGTTATATGGATTATGTTTCCAGTCGTACATTATTAGATCATGAGTTTACGGATATGAATCACACTCAAGTATTTCATATCTTCTACATCGGTTGTTATTCTGTCGTAAAAACCAGATTCCCTAATGAGATTTAACTTATCTACTACCTTTACCTTTAACTGATCGCTATATCTATGTAGTTTTATACCAGCATGGTTCGGTGAGTAGATGGATGTCAGTTCTCCAATTTCGTCTTTATTACCCACACGAATCATATATACATCAGAACCCGGCTGCATTGTATCTACTTTTGCTATATCGCCCAGTCTTCGTCCTGCCTCGGTTAACAATTCTTCATTTTCTTTGGTAGTCATTTTATGGTTTTTCCTTATTAAGATTTTCCCACGGATCAATTAGTTGTGGTTTGTTTGCACATTCTTTCTTGACGATCTGTTTTTCCCCTGACTGTCGTTGAACACTCCAATCTGCTCCGGTGGTTGACGGTGCGCAAATAGTAGATTCACAACCATTACAGCTATCTACACATTTATCATACGCTTCGGAACATTCCTTCAGTCGTGTATGATATTTTTCCCAATCAACACGGCTAACATCCTTTCCGGTACGTGGGTCTTTTAACGTTACCATACAGTCGGCCAGAGCAGCTTGTATGCACTCATTATATCGTGGTTTACACTGATTATTTATACATTCAGTCTCACAATATGACACTTTTTCAGGAAATTCAATATGGCCGGCCTTTTCACACTCTTCACAGTCAAACTCTTCCTGTTTAACCTCATAAGAAGAACCAAACAATATCAGGTAGTTATCGGTGTGAAGTGTATAGTCTTTAATCCACTGTTCCCGTAGTAGTGATTTTTCTTCAAACAGACCACATATCCGCTTCATTGACTCCACTTCAAGTACATATTCTTTTGATTTGTCGTGTCTGTTACATATATCAATGTTTCCTTCATGCGCTTTAAGGGAGTATGACATAAAACCTTCATCTTCTATTGACTCGGCTCCATATCTCTTGATCTTGTTTGCGTGTCTTTCTGCATTTTGAGATTCGTATATATCATCGACCAGAACAGACGAAAATCTTGAACCACGAACCAATAACTCTTCATTACCGTCAACATAAACTCTTCTCCTTGATTTTATGTGTTTTTTCTCGTCACCATCAACGTGAGTCATTATGTTTCCCCTAACGTCTCGATTGATGTTTCCGATGACCTGTAAATTATAGTCTCCCTCTATCAGTTCATTTTTATTGCCTTCCACCGTGATATTCCAGTCTCCCTTGATTAGAATAGACTTGTCCTTAATATCAATCTCAAAGGCATCACCGTATATTTTTCTAACCTCCCTGCCTTCCTTATCTATCTCGAAATAGTTGCCAGACGGATGGAACCTGTGATATCTTTCGTTTCCCGGTGTTGAATCCCACTCCTCACCGATCCCCCATGCACCAAGACCACACTTCTGTTTACGATGATCACCCCTATCAGAAGCATCATAGGCATATACGTCATCATTTCCTTCCTTGTGTGGTGATTCTTTGACTACATTGTAAGGATATTTGGCGGCATATGGGTTTTGTGGTTCGTGCCATTCTTTTCGGTGGGCATAATCAGCAAATGGTAACGCTATAGGTATCCGCCTCTCTCGTTTGACAAATTTATAGACGGTGAAGGGGTGATTGTTCTGTAGTTTATATTGTTTCTGGTTATCGTCACTCTTTTTCGATTTCCCTTCAATATACTCACGGTCGAACTGGTCTATATATTGTTTACATAACTCACCGTTTTCCGGGCATTTACCATCATCGCATTCCTTTTCCTGCTCTGGTACAAGTTTTTCAGGAACCTCAATAGAAGACACACCACGAGCAAGTCTGTTGGTGTCTGGTTCAAATACATGAAAACCAAGTGGATATATACCTTCAGGGTCTTGAAAACCTACCTCGTCCTGTTTTTCACATATAGCTTCAGGAATACCACCAAGAGAACCTAATATCATTGGCTGTTGCTTGTCAATTCCGTCAGCATACCAACCAAACACCCAAGAGCCATTTACTAACCCCAACGGTGATATTCCTATTCCATTCATCGCCGCCGAACCAATACCACTAACAGGGAACGCCCACGGTAATCGTTCTGTGGGAATCCGATTGTCTTTTTTGCTTTGTGTATGATCGCCCAGTATACGAACCCTTACCCGTCCTAATTTGAGTGGGTCTTGTATATCCTCGACCACACCATAAAACCAGTAAAATCCGTCACTTCCGAGTCTGTGTGTTGATTTTGTGTCAAACATTTTTCATAGTATCGTTATATTTCTTCTTGTATTTATGGTAAAAGTGTGATATGGTAGTGTAAAGAAACAAGGGGAGGAAACGATGAATAAAGAGACTTTTTGGGCAATAATTTTCAATTCAGCATACGCAACCCACACATTGATATTTTGTCTTTTTGTGGTGGTTATGTTCGCTGTTTCTCTTGGTGTATGTAAACTAATAGGGAGAATCTAATATGGCTATTTTTCTAATAATATCATCCGTAATTCTGTCTCTGTGTGGCATACTTTTTATTGGTTATGTCACCTTTTTTGGTAATATCGATGACGTTGGTGTAGAAGAAGATGATGACGACTCTTTTTATTCGTCACCAGTATTTTATGATTATTATCTAAACCATTGATCTCTATGACAGCGGTGGGGTTCACAGGATATTCGTCTCCCACCGCCAAACTATGATAGAAAATTATCTTTCATAACCTCCATCACAACTTCATGGCGAGTCGGTTTGAATATTCTTCGTACCGATGTTACCAGATAGTTTCCCTTTAGTCTGGCATCCTGTTTTCCCTTCTCTTCTTCTGGTGATGGTAGGTCAATCTTTATCACCGTTCCACACTTAATAGAAAATCTTCCGACGGTTTGTAGTGTTAGCCGAATATACTTGAGGATCGGCTTTTGCATAGTTCTTTCTCGTAGCCACTCTTCACTTTTGTCATCGTCCATACCAGCAAATCCTTTCATGTGCTTTGGTTGGACAAATAATCTGGTGTTTCCCGGTGATTCGCTCAATGTTTCACTCACATCACTGTCAATTAACGCCTCACCACCCCCACCGTCACAATGAGCAAGAGAACCAAATTCCTTTACATAATCAAAAGAGCTCCCGGATACTTTATAGTTTAGTGACGCCTCTCCTTGTGAAAAATGGTCGGTAACCTGCTTTGTCACAACGTCATGGGTAATTAAACGGCTTCCAAAAGTTCCATTGTTTGCATATAATAGAATATCACCGGTGTCGTGGTAGGTATAGTTGAAGATGTTGAAGTAGTTGCGATGATCATTTTGGTCAACGTTCTGTAACTTCACATAGTAGGTGTCTGTTGCCTTCTCTTTTAGCAATGATTCTACTGACTTAAAGTTATACTGGTCTTTATCTTCCCAGAACAGATAATTTACTGCGTTCCTGTTTTCTTTGGATTGTGAGCGACCGGCCAACCAATTAAACGCTTGTATGGGCTTTAGACGGGGTATTACACAGCATTTTTCTCCATATGTATCCTCCACCACTAATTCTTTTTTATCGTTGCGTGAGGAGCCGTTTAGAGTCGTTTTTCCGAATTTGTCGTCGAATATCTCTTTTGCTATATCAGAATACTTTTTACGATCATATGCCCTTGATATTCTCGTTCGTACATTATCAGACCATCCAATACTCGCCAGTCGCAAGTTATAGGTTTGTACGTCTTGCGATGTGGTCTTTATCCGTGACGTGATTTTGATGACTTCCATAGTGCATTTCAGATCATCCGGGTCAATGTTCTGCTGTATCCTGTCATCGGAATTAGGGGCAAGGTGGATTTCTACTATATTTCCCTCAATAATAGGTAGATTCGCAACCATGTTCTCAGCGTCCAGAAGAGTAATGTCAGCGGTCATACACGATTGGAACAGGGATTCAAAAACATTTATCTCCAAAACCTTGAATCTGATGTCTATACCGTGATCCTTTAACAATACTTTTTTAAACTCAAATGAACCCGGTGCTAGTCTGGAATTTGCCATTTTTGTAACTAATTGAAATCCTTATATTTAAATGGGTTTCTGCCCCTAGGGAAATACCACTTTTTGAGACTGTTTCGTTCACATTTTCACCGTCTCTAAGTGCCTGATTTTACGTTGTGGAAATCCGCTTTAAAACACCAAAAACAGACCATATTTGTAATTGATCGAAATCATTACAATTTAGTGTGTGTTTCAGCCCCTAGAGAAACACTGATTTTTGATGGATGTGCCAGACCATGAACCCGCAGCACATTTATACCTAGAGTCTTGGTGCCATGTCTTGCGTTTTTTCTTATCGACCGCTGTATCCTTTCTATTTCTTGTCTGGTCATATAGTCGTTATCCATCAAGAAATCGAAATATGGCCGTACTTTGGGGTTATCAAATCGCACTTCTTCGCCAGAGTCGATCATCGTTGCCATGTTTTCCCACCCCATAGACGCTTGATGCAGCTTTCTATTGTACGATGGGTCTACGTTTGTGAGGAATTGTCTGTATGTTTTCATCAATAAAAATCTATCTCTAAATTATATTTTTTCGGATGTTTTAGGCCGACTTTACCGAGTATGTCTTCTGCTTTTACGGTGGTTTCTGGAGTTAGCACTAATTCGTTAAGGATACTCTGCAGTTCTATAAGTACAGGATAAATACGCCTGATATCAGTGTATTCTTCTACAAAATCAAAATATTCTTGGTAATCACGATTTACTGCATTGGTAATATCAATAGATACTCTGCTTGATATATATTCTTCTTCGTCTATTGGTATATCTGTTGTCTCGACCGCCCACTCAATATCTTCCATCCAATAATCTTTAGGTTCTCTGTTATTTATTATCACCCTCAAAAAATCTTTATTATCAACTAATTTCTGGAGGTTTTGATATTCGTTTTTATATTCAAGTGGGTTACTATCGTACAAATCTTTATACTTAGTCAGGGTATCTTTGGCTAGGCGTTCCATTCTAAATAATATATCGTCATAGGCATATTTTATGTTTAATATATATTCATCGATATCATATATTATCATATCCCATCCGTATTCAATTTCTATATATTCATATTCTTCTATGTATATTTTACCTTTATCACCCTTTCTCCAATTATCACGCACCCAATCATAGAGTGCTGCCAGCTTAGTCGTGATAAGTTCTTTCCTTATAGAAAATCCGTCGATAATTTCTCGATTGACAAAAGGTTTATTGTTGTTGGAATATTTGTTATTACCAGAGTCCCACGCTTCCCACGACTTGTTATCCGGCTTGATCATCACTGTATCTTTGGAATTTTCACCGACTACCACCACCGGAACAAATTCGTTTTTGATGGCTTCCAGACGATAGAATTTCTCTGCTTGTGATGATCCAATACAACCATCATGTCTACAATTACCGATATGAGACGAGAAAATTACCTGGTTTGCTTTATAGTTCAGTGGGATATAGCAAGTAAAGTACGGGTTAGAAGTTTTAACGTGTACATAGTCTTCACCCTCTTTCATACCTTTGATACCTCGATGACGCATCTTCTTGGCTTTCTTCTTCTGCTGTGAGTTGGTATCCGAAGATTGTTCTATCCATTCAGTAAATTCTTCATATTTAAAGGTTACAAACCCCCTAGTACCGTATTTTTGTGTGAATTTTTTTTCTGAATGATTGTGCGAATCGAAAAAAGCTATTATCTCGTCCTGTTCTTGTGGTGAGAGATTCTTGTTCTTCCGTATAAACCGTGCCTTATCTTCAAAAATGAGTTGCCTAAAAGTTTTCATATGTTGTTTGGATGGTAATATTCGTGGTCTTCCAATATTTTTTCAGCGTCTATCTTTTCATCATATAGCGCCGATTCGTGAACTACCGACTCAAGACCAAAATCTTCCCTAAAAACGCGGCCATTGCCATGTGTTTCGTTGAAGTCGCTATAATCTTCATAGGCAAAATCTCTTACGCTGAATTGTTCCACACCTTCCGCGAATTCGTACTCTGTTTCAGGAATATAACCTTCCCAATCAATTTTATCCAATATATCGTCTTCTTTAAAGTATCTGTTATGCGCTATCATACTTTCAAAGTCGCCATTGTTGATTATTTGCTCTATGGCATCGATATATTTTCTAAGCGTTTCTGCTTCTTTGTTTAGATGTTCTGTATATTTTGGGCTATCACCATCATCGTTTTCAAGGTCTTCTTCAATATATGCCAATTCTTCTGAATATTTTTCCAAAGTATCTTCCGCAATTTCTTTTAGTGAGGACAAACCATCTTCGATTGCATATTTGACATCGTGGTGGTAGTTTTCAATATCAAAAATTATTTGTTCGTATGATCGTGCTGCTGCTCTTCGTTCTTCTTCACTGATGGGTTCTTTATTCGATCCCCAAACATCATCACGTATATGGTCATACAGTTTTGATTGTTTAGACCCGATCAAATCCCTGCTGATAGAAAAATCTGGTATACCCTCGTCGGTTCTTACATCATTGGGATTATTAGACGCGTACCAGATTTCCCACGATCTGTTGTTTGGTTTGATCATCACCGTATATCTTGTCTTAGAGTTCAATACCATCACGGGAATCTTTTTTGGCTTTATGGCCTCTGTCTTGTAAAAATATGATGCTTTTGAGGAGGAGATACACCAGTTAGCCCGATCCCTATTGAATACTGTTGATGTACCGATGATCTGTGCTGCTTCATAATGTAATGGAATATAGGCAACATAGTATGGATTACTCAACTTTAGGCTGTAATAATCCTTTCCTTCTACCATCCCGGAAACCCCTTGATGGCGTAATCGTTTCAAGTCCCGTTTCTTTGAAGTTTTTGTCTCGGTATCAAACAGTTCTTCATATTCTTCCCATGTCATATAAGAGAACACGTCAGAAGAGTGATTTGGTTGTTGTTTGACAAATCTCTTTACTGTATGATTATGACCAGCAACCCATTCTTTTGCCTTTCGTTTCTGGTCATTGGTCAAGTTTTTGTTTTTATCGATGAACCTGTCCTTGTTTTCTGTTATGTATTTGTAGTAGCTCATTTTTTTCTAAATATATCCTCTAGTTCTTGTAATACTTGCTCCAGATATTCAGGTTTAAGTAATAAAATCTTCCGCCGCCTATCATTCTCTCGTAGTTCGTACTCTAAATTATTTATTTCTTTTGTTTTACCGCCATAATTTTTGTCCACTATGATACCCTTCTCGTTTTCATAGTGGTGGGTGTCGTATTTTCCTTCCTCACCGTATTTTTTATCTACATATGCACTTAATTCTCTCTCGGCCATCGGAAAAGAGAATACAGGATCGTGCATTGAGTTTATCATCAGAACAATCCAATAATAGTGCGTTGAGTTATATAGTTTATGAGCAATCACCTGTGGGGTATCTTCATCCCGGACCAACCACCGTATATAAATTGACCCCAACTTTTTCACTCGTTGCCGGAAGTCAAATCTACGCAGAAAATTTTTTATCCGTATGTTGTCACCGTAAGATACATAAGGAAAATTGCGGAAATAGAATCTGGACTTTTCTGCAAATCTCTCGTAACTGTTATTAGCCATTGTATTCCTCTATGTTCTCTCTGGTAGGTATAACAATCTCTGTGAAGTCAAGGGAAAGTTCTACTGCAACCGGTGCGTTGTTTCTGTGTAATTGGTGAGATGCTCCGTTTGGTGAATAGTTAACATCTATACGAGTACAACAACATTCATTTATCTTCATTAGGTATTCGTTACCCTCGTGAAAGGTAATGTCCCATGTGTCCGGGTATTCCATAAACATCTTCATACCACGCAGAGAAGGAATAGATGAACGTTGAATATCACGGATTGCTTTTTGTATAGCGTCAGAATCCTCTTTTTTTAGTGGTACAAGGGAGAATACAAACGAATATGACTTAAACCCCATACCACGGAAGAGCATCTCATTTCTTGGGTTCATCGCTATCTTCAACCCACCAACCTGAGACGATCTACTTTTCGTACGTGATTTAATGGCCTCTACATCCTGTTTCATCGACTCCCAAGCCTTTGTCATTATTCCAGCACCGGCCGCAGGATTACCCATTATCTGATCTTTTATGGACAAAACAGCATCAACACCACCGTGCATCATAGCGTAACGAAACACCGAAACCTGATCTTGTTGCCAGTCAGCTGTTAGAGAAGATTGAAGGTTTTGTGGTAAAGGTAATTGAACAACGGTGCCTTCAACCCGACTCCTCAACATGGTATGCGGAGCGTTTGTACCAAGATCGCCAACCCTGATAACATCCCTTGAATATTTTGACTCTGACATTAAGCCAGCTATTGTTGCCATTATATCTCCTAAATATGGTTATATACTTTATTTATGGAGTGACGGTGGCGTATAGTACAAGATATATACCTAAGAACAAGAAGAAATACGTTGGTGATCTAAAAAAGATTATATGTCGGTCTATGTGGGAAAGAAGTTTTGCTGGATATTGCGACCGTAACAACAATATAGTACAGTGGTCAGTAGAACCTTTTACTATCCCATATTTTGATGTCGGCCAGCGAAAATATAGAAAGTATTGGCCTGACTTCTGGATAAAAAAGAGCGATGGTACAATACTACTGATAGAGATAAAACCGGAATACCAGACGAAACCACCACAGAAACCGAAGAGAAAGACAAAAAAAGCATTGCTGGCAGAACAGACGTGGCTAACCAACAAGAGTAAATGGCAGGCCGCTCGTGAGTTCTGTGATCAAAAAGGCTGGAAATTTCAAATATTAACTGAGAAAACTTTGAGAAACATAGGAATAAAAATACTATAAAATGGCAAAATTACAACCAAAACCAACAAAGCCTTCCGTTCAGCAGAAAATCCAGCGGCTGGGACAAAAATGGGGCGACGATCCTCAAAAAATCCTCAAACAGCTAAAAAGGATCACCAGAGAGTACGAAACAGAACTTTCTCGTGACGAAATACAAAAGCTCTGGGGAACAAATCAACAATACAGACTGGACGATATTCGGGATGCTCGGCGGTGGTTTACGGAAGAAATAAAGAAACTTGTCGCTAACCCAGCCGAAATTAACCACCGGAAGATGTCGAAATATACAAGGGGGCAGGCAATAGTAACTCAACCAACCACGGAACATATTGGTCGCATGTTCTTCTATCAATATAATCCGAAATGGAGAGAAGAGTTACCATACTATGATATTTTTCCTCTGATTATAATGGTCAAACCAGCAAAGAAAGGATGGTATGGTCTGAATCTTCACTACCTGCCACCGAAACAGAGAGAGGTGTTATTGAAAAAGTTGATGGATGTTATATCTGATGTTCGACTGGATAATAATACAAGATTAAAATTGTCATATAATTTACTAAAATCAACAACTAAATACAAATACTTCAGACCATGCTTTAAACAATACCTCTCCTCACACATAAAATCAACGATGCGACCGGTTCCATTCAGACACTGGCCGAAAGCGATTTTACTACCTGTTGCGAGATTCAAGAAGGCATCAGAAAAAGAGGTGTGGGCAGAGTCAAAACGAATAATTAATGGGCTATAGACAAAAATGCCAAAATTTAACATAGACAAAATCATATCACACATATCAAAAAATCCCCTACTAGAACCAAACAGATATGAAGTGATTATAGTGGGGCCGAATGTAATAAATCAGGAAATGACTATGAACTGTCACCGATGCCATATTCCCGGCCATTCAATAGGTTCATTTGATCATTCTATAATTGGCCCGAAAAGAAAGATACCTAATGAAGAACTATATGAAGAACTTTCCACGTCGTTTTATGTTTCCCGGAATATGAACGAGATTACAACTATCAACAACTGGATTCAAATGGTTGGTGGCTATGTGTTCTATCGTATGGAATATTATCACGACATTGTAGGGGAAATGCAGATAAATATATATGACCCTACCGAAAAAGAGGTGGCAAATGTAAAGTTCCATGAATGCTATCCGGTAGGTATCAGTGAATTTGAATTGTCGTATGTTGGTCAAGTTCCCGCTGATGTGACGGTAAACTGGGCATATCATACATTTCAGATTGAACAGGATTATGGATTCACAGACTAACAAATGGAGGAATTGAATGACTCTACCAGTATTAAAAACACCAACCTATGAATTGACAGTACCATCAACTAAAGAGGTCATCAAGTACAGACCGTTTCTCGTAAAAGAAGAAAAAATATTGTTGATGGTGAAAGAGGCTAAAGATACCAAAGAAATACTGCGGGCGATGAAGGATATTATTTACGCCTGTACCTTTGAAAAAGTTGATCCAGAGACCCTTTCGCTGTTTGACATAGAGTATATTTTCATGCAGCTTCGAGCAAAATCAGTCGGGGAAAAGATTGAACTTGAGATGCGATGCGTAAGGAAAGTTGACGACTCCAAAGAAGAATGCGGTGGTGTCGTTCCGTTTATTATCAACATCGACGACATAGAGGTTAAGTTTGCGGAGAAACATAACAACGTAATTGTCCTTGATGAAGAAGAAGGCGTAGGAATCACACTGCGTTATCCATCAATATCCACCGTTATAGACATTGACACAACCGGCGATGAAGTAAAAACTGTTGCTGGATTGGTAGAAAATATATTTGATACTGATAACGTCTATGATGCAAAGGATATTGAACCGGGCAAGATCGTTGAGTTTATTGAGAATCTAACAAAGAAACAGTATGAGAAGATAAAGACTGAGTTTTTTGACACTATTCCGGTTCTGGAGCATACGGTAACATACAAATGCCCAAAGTGTGGACAAAAGGGAGAGTATACATTTAGGGGAATAACCGATTTTTTTTAATGTCGCTTTCTCACGATAGTATATTCAACATGTACGAAATGAATTTTATCTTGATGGACGAGCACAAATATTCCCTTGCTGAAATTGAGGATATGATGCCGTTTGAGCGTGAAATTTATATAGCACTGTTACAGAAAAAGTTGAAGAAAAGAGCAGCACAACTAGCGAGAAAGCGATAAAATATCATGCCAGTACCCCCAAATATGCAACAAAAAGGTATTATACGTCAGGAAGTTGATGTCTTACTTAATAAACGTGAGGTAAATCAGCGAGTAGACGAAATAATCGACACTTTCAGGAAAAAGACGGATCAACAACTAGCTAAATCAGAAAATGATATGGCAAAGTTGGCCGCCACCGCAGAAGTACGCTTAACCAGACAAGGCCGCGAACTTTCTGACGGTTATCAAAATTATCTGGGAAAAATTAACACCCTCCACGATGATTTTCTGAAAGCCCGTACAAGAGCAGAAGCGCAAGAACTGGAAGAAACCCTCCAAACATATAAAGACGTTGTCAAGAAGACTAAAACAATGTCAAAGGAGGAGAAAAAAGAGTTACGCGCTGTCATCAAGGAAACAGAAAAGGCATCCAGAATAGTACGACAGCAAAAACTCACCAGATCAAAAATATTTACCGATGCTATAAAAAATAATTTGCCGGATATTGCGGGTATGGTATCAGCTATATTCGGCAATAATCTTCCTGCTGCTATGCTCGGTGGTATTGCTGGTGATTATTTGAGACAACGACGTGAAGCAAAAGAACAAGCAGAAGAGCGGAGAAGAGACCTTTGGCGTGAAGACAGGGATGTTGAGATAGGAAAATCTGTTGAACTCCGCCGGAACCGTGACGATGAAATTATCAGACGATGGCGACGGTTCAGGGGGCCAGATGAACCACCGCCACTGATCAGAAACAATAACCCAGATACACCACCAATATCACCGCTTACTGACAACGATGATGCAAACTATGAGCGATTAATTTCTATAATGGCCGCTGATATTGGGGACAAGGTATATCAGGGAGTTCTTGATGCGTTTGGGTACATGAGTGAAAATGGCAAGGGGATAAAGATAAGGTCTGACGAAACCAAATTTAAAAATGCCAACCGAGATTTTGAAAAGGCATCCAAAGAAAAGCGTGTTGAGATGCTACAGAAACAGTTGCATGAAGACACCAGATCGACCGCCCGTGATTCAGAGGTAATAGCCAAAGCATCTGTAGCTCAAGCTGAATTTGCCAAAGAAACGTCAGAATTTATCGAAGAAAGTACCAAAAATACAGAAAAAACGGCTGATATACAAACAAGACAAGAACTATTCAACTCTTTCCGGGCTATTGCTACATTTCTGGACACTAATCAAGGAAAAATCGGAGGAATGATTAAGGGTTTTGGAGATAAACTGGCCGAATCAGATAATAAGTTTGTCAAGAAGATATCAAAAATATTTCCACCAGATATGTTAAGTGATTTTGGTAAAAAGGTAGATAAAACACTTAACACACCTATTGTCAAGACAGTTATTGGTTTTGCGTCCAGAAAAAAGGATGATCTTAAACTAAAAAAACTCGATGAAATTGCGTTAATCCTCAATAAAATATTTGAAAAGGAAGACGAATGTGACGAGGCAGAACAAGTAAACACCGAAAATCTGTTTAAAAATGATATAAAAGTCGATGTACCCGATCTTGAGAGTGTTACCGTTGGATTTGAAGCTCAGAGACAGGAAGAATCTATCGGAAAAGAGGAAGAACGGTCAGATGCTCTTAAACGCCATCAAGATATTATAGACCGCATGGACAGTATTCTTGGTGCCCTGACATATAAAACCAAAGAAAATAAATCGGAGAGTATTCTGGGCACGATTATGGGTGATTTTGGTGGTGTTACTAAATCATTATCTTCTCTTTTCGGTTTTGATATTCCTGAAGAAGATAAAAAATATCCTATAGTATCACTCTCAAAAAAGACGATAAAAGAGTTGGCCGACGCTATTGACGATGACTCTATCCTTGGTTTTATGGGCAAGAAGAAGCGGAAAAAGAAAGGGTTGTTCCGTAAGGTTGGTAAAATAGGGTCAAAAATAAAGAATCTTGGACTCGGTGCTATTGGAGGAGTTAAGGGAATGTTATCACCATTGGCAGCAGCGGGAACTGGTCTTTCTGGAACCTCTCTTTTGACTACTATAGGGGCAGGGGCAGCAGCTGGTATTGCGGGTTATGGTATTGGCACTCTTATAAACAAGGGAATCGATGCTACTGTGGAAAAGTTGACCGATGGAGAAAATAAAACCTTTGGTGGTTGGCTCTATAATACCACCCATCCACCAAAATTAGAAGATAGCAGACATCTACAACCAAGTGTTACTATTGATACACCAGAAATAGAAAACCGGGCAATACGAAATAAAACCATTGAAGAAATATCTAACACGGTAAACGAACTACGGGCAACAAATAATGTAATGACCAACAATAATGTATCTAACAATTCAACTGTGGTCGGTGGTTCGTCTACTTCTATTTCCATGCCTGTGTTTGCCGGTGATTCTGACAGAGGAACCAACCTGCTGACTGATATATACGCAGCATAGAAAAAAGAGGGAAACAGCTTCCGTACTGTCTCCCTCTCTGGTTTGGGAATATAATATCTTTGCAGAGCCGGTAAACTGCCTTGGACGTTTCAGTTTACCTATTTTTATATTATGAAGAACAACCCTATGTCGTTCTTCTCCCCTTATATGCCTCAGATTTTAATATCGTCGGCAATTCCTTGAAAATACTCCATATTATCTTCAAAATCTTGGTCAGTAGTATCATCCGGTGAAAAAGAAGAAGGTGGTACAGCAGGAAATTCATCTGGTGCACTCTTCTTTACACCACTTACCATAGCTAATCTTTTCTCCAGTTCATCATACGACTTAAACATCTTTTCCGAAACCAAGGGTAATAGTGCTGTCTGGTCATCGTGATTAAATTCAGGGCATGGTGACGGTTTTTCAAATTCACTCTTTTCATATGTCACCCGGCCATCCTTGATGCGGATAATGAGTTTAAAGTTTGCACCGAGTTCAAGATCAAAAACGTCTACCGGATCAGGAACATCACCAAGACCATCATCTTTCGGCTGTGCCATTTCCATGATCATATTGAGAATGGCCTTACCGAATTTGAACAAAAACACTTTACCTTCATTTTCAGGATTTGCCGGGTCTTTAATAACCAGAATATTACAATAGTAGCCAGCCTCAAATCCCCTCATTCTTCCACGCCTTCCAACAAATACCTTCTGTTCATCATTCAGGCTGTTATATCCACCACGATTGTCTACATAGTCCTTAGTAGCCTTACACATAGGACACGGCTTATCAATGGTGGTTGGGCAAAATTCAACATACCAACCACGTTCCATTTTCACCCCATGCTGATAACGCTCAATATAGTATGGGTTGTCCTCAGAATCCAGTCCGGGCAGAAACCTGATTATTGCTGAACCATTACCCTCCTTGTTACGTTCCGGGTAATAGGTGTCCTCTTTCTCGAAGGATTTTTGTTTACCCACCGAACGATTTGCCATCACTTTCAGAAATTTGTCCATCTTTCCGTTTGTGTTTCTTGCCCTAATTTCTTCCAATCCCATTTTAGTTCTCCTTTATATCTCTTATGTTTTTTACGGTTTCCTCAAGTATCTTTCTATATTTGAGGAGGTCTATCTGCAGCAAACGTTGATACTGTAGATAGCGACCGACATATATATAACAGTATTCCACATTAGAGTCAAGAGAAAATTTAAATAATTTGTCCATCACTATAAAAGTCTCCAGTTCAATGTTAGATTTCATAAAGTGATTGAAGACAAATTCACCAAGTCCTGAATCAAATGTAAGGCCAGAATCCATCAAGAATATACAATCTTTTCGGAATAGGTACGGAAAATTAGCGATATGTGACTCCCACTTGTTTTTTAGTTCTATGAAGTGGGAGATGTCGTCTGCTATCTGGAATATATTGATGGTGTGGTATTTCAGGAAGGATGCGATGAAAGTATTTTTTACCGCCTCTTCCTTTCTTAGCCGTTTTGAAATGCGGTCACAGTGAGATTTTCCTTTGAATTTCAGGAATGTCTCATATGAAACGTTAATCGGTTTGAAATTATAACGGTCTAACGATGTTTTTTTGTTTGGATTGAAGTGCATCTTGTATGTAAGGAACAGTCGATACACCCCAAATCCAGTTATAACCATCGTCTACACCACAGTAAAATTTTCAGCCCTTAGATAGTTTAGTTCTATAAAATCTTGTTTGAGCTTTTCCTTTATTGACCTGTTCAGAAGTGGCTCTATAAGTTCCGGGTCTACGCTAAATTTTTCACAGGCCGCCAAAACCGTATCTATCATCGACAGGTCATTTTCTATAAACTGCTCTTCAATATACAAACAAAATTCTTTTTTGTCAACAATCAATGTATACCTCTATAAAATACATGGTTTCCTTCCTGCATAACGATCTTATCACTATCTGCCCATGACGGTTGGATTGAAGTTGCGTGATAGTGTGTCATTTTAAACTCTTTTCCCAGATAAGAATTGATTAAAATGGCAAGATAAGCGGCTCTTTTTGCTTTCCTCCATGAAGTTTCGTTATCAGGTATATGGTCAAGGTGGGTGTTATTGTACCATGAAAACTGTCTCGGTGCGGTAACTACATCTTTTACTGTTTCACCCCATCGTCCAGAATCACGACGTTGTAAAGTTGTCACACCTACCAACACTTGACCATATAGACCTTCCCCTCTTGCTTCGTAGTATATATTCCTTGTCAGCCACCACATTTCTGCTTTGCTCAGGAGATGGGGATTTGACATATACCACATAACTGCCATTGCAAGTAAAATTTTTTGTTTCATCTTAGTAGAATAATTGCTTGATTTCTCTCCATCACCATTAACTGTCGTTGGAGTCTGATAATCTCTCTTTGCAGCTCGGCCATCTCATTTTTGCACGAACATCCCCTTTCAGCGACTGCACCGGGGAATTGCATTTGCGCCATTACGGGATAGGCCACCATAATCATAAACACAACGATCATAAAGATACATTTCATTGTTCAACACCTCAAGTATCTCAAAAATTTTATCTTTACTGGCCTTGATCATCACATATTCAAGATGGGGATAACGAATTACCACATACTTGTCTTTGTATGTTCTTACCAGCATTACCTGACTTATGTTCAGTTCCATATAGCTTGTTTCGACCAGATTAGTGAGAATAACCTGATCTCCTTTCCTGCTTATCGAACTATTATCTGTGTACGTGACCATTATAGAAAAATGATCATGTGCCCACGCTACACCACTGAAACAAAAAACTGCTACTACGGTGGTTAACATAAAAATTGCTTTCATATATACTCCCTTTTAGTTAATCTGTCAACTCAAAATGAACCAGATCGTTAAATCGTTGGTCTTTTGTCTGGTGATCGCTGTCCCAGTCTCCACCGTTACGTATGCTGATCCCCATATCCTTGGCCGTCTTCATCACATAACCAGCGAACATATAGAACGCTCCATAGTCCTCCCAGTCAATACCCATTTCTGGGAACCACGGTGCTACATCTACTGCCATCGAAGGATATTTATTGTGCTTTGACTGTGGATATTTCAGTTTACTCTTCTTTTCCTGATATGCTCTGTCCTGTTCTTCCTTTGTGCGATGTCCATAAATGACGGTACAATCATAGTCTTTAACCACTTCTTCAAACAATCGTATTAGTCTTTGGTCGCACGTATTCAATTTATCCTGTGATCGTTTACTGAATTTGGGCATGTTTATAGTCTCCTGATATATAAAAAAAAGGGTCGGTAAGTTTTTTATTCCTTACTGACCCTTATTGAAAAAAATTGTGGCGATGGTGAATTATGCGGTTGCTTCAAAATCCTCGTCGTGCATATCCATAGAACCACGTACCATCTCTGCGAAAGCCGTTACCAGCATATCGTCAACAGTATTCTCGGTATCTTTAACCTTGTTTTCCAGAATATCCAGACCCATCTCAATCCATCGTTTCAGGTCTTCAGAGGATAATTTAGCAACAAACATCTCTACAGCCCACAAAATCAACTTTTCTTTCATCGTTTTACACTCCTTATCTTATTTTTCATCTTTTTAAACCACCTCAATATAGAAGAGATGGGTATCATAATTGCTTTTGTTTTATGGCACCTCGGAGAATACTTATCAATCTCCTGCAGTGCTTCGGTCATCTCCGTCATTATTATTTATGCTCTGCGGAATGAAACCAGTAATCTTTTTGTTCTTTGAATACCTGACGCATCTTCCTGTTAATCTGTGAAACAAAATACATCGTTCTAAAAATCCAGCCAAAGGCACGCACACCGACATACATGATATTACCGATGTTGGATTTTGTTACCTGATTCACACATTTACGTAAATTCTCGTCTGCTTCTTCTCTTGGTATGTGGGGGTCTTCATATTCTTCATCGTGTATAAGACAACATCCAGAAATATCATAGTCTCCCAAACGGTCAAACCATAGTGTACAATAATCTCGTCCATTATTCATCGCATACCCTTTTGAAATTTATCTATATGTTTTATATCTTTCATTGCGTCAAATCGCCGTTTATAGACCATGAATTTATCAAGTGCCTTTTTTAGTTCTCCGGCATTATACAAATCTTCTATCTCTTCATATGTTTTCGCATGATACGATATATTTCTTGCCACGCCGATAATACCAACAACTTTATCATTTTCGTCTATGATCGGTGATTTAAGTACACGCAACACTAGATGTTCGTTGTCAATAGTTCCCTGTTCGTGGAATATCATCGGCATTCTTGACATTAAAACTTCTTCATCTGTATCTTTTTCCAGCTCTGTATAGTTAAAGTAAATTCCTCTACGTTCCAGTTTCTCGGCCATTTCATCGACTGTGTGACCAATAATACCGACTATTGGTGTCTTAAAGTAATCTTCTGAAATTGCTGTGTTGGCGTATGTATATTTTCCTTCGTTATCCTTTATCCATATCATATCAGGAACAATATCGATCAGCTTGTACAGTAAAATGTTTCTTTCGTTTTTTATCTCTTCCCATACTTTTACTGATACTGGTTCCATCTTGTAATTGGTGCCGAATACCTTGTTGAAGAAGATGACAAAATATTTTGATGGTATCGGTATATTATGTAACGAAATTAACAGGAATGAAGATATGATATGCCAAAAAACGCATATTCCGATCTGCATTATTATAATCAATACAAACGCTAGAAGACAATGAAACGATTTGCTAGTGAGGTAAACGAACATTATCCAGAAGAAAAACGATATAGTTCCGGTAATTATGGAAGTAACCCTTAAACTGTTATATGATATTTTTCTTCGTTCTTTGTGTCTTGATTTTTGTATCCACGAACAATGTGTAAAAATGACGTATGACCACAACACACTTTCAATAGTGGTTATTAGTAATACTATCATCGACAGGTTCATTTATCACCTTTTTCCATCATTATTACACGTCTTTCTATACCATCCATCCGTTTGTCAAGATTTTTTTCGATGGCGATCAGGTTTGCGTTCATAGACTTTTCAATATCAGCAACACTACTGATTAATTGAGTCTTAAATTCTATCTTGTCTTTGGTATAGATATCCTTAAATTCATTAACTCCGGTGAAGGTATAGACAACTCCAGCAGCGGCAATAGCAAGTGTGGCAGTCATAATAGTCAAGAGTAGCGTAACCTTGGTGGATAGCTTGTTGACTATTTCTGTGTGTTGGCCGACTATTTTATATTGTTCTTCTAGTATTTTCAGTCGCGCGGTGTGATCGGTGACATATCCACAAACCCCCGATATTCTAGGATTTCTGGTATCAAACTCGTGCGGTACAAGGCTTTTTTCCATTATCTGTTATCAGTATATATTTCGCCAACTCTTCTTCAACTCGACAACCAGAAGCCAGCGATCTGGTAAATTACATTAAAGTCGTTCCCCTTAGTGGTATTTATATAATTGTGGGTCGGCCATTTATTCTTATCTGTCTAATGTTTTAATTGTTATCATACACTCATTTAACGGCAACACAACAGCCCCACGAGTACCGAAATTATTTGTATTGTTTGGTGAATAGTCAGAAAATATTTGAAGATTCTGACCATCCTCTACGTCCAATATTACTCCGGGTATAATAGGAACTGCCACATTATAATAGTTGTAATCCCATGACATACAATAAGATGCTGTTCTTGGTATTCTATTTCCATTAATTGCACATTGGGCTCTGGCAAAAACTCGGAGATTAGTATTATTTTCAAACGCGACTTTTGCCCATACCTGTATTCTTCCCGTATAGTGTATATTAATCTTGCCAGTAACTATAGGATCGCGTTCAAATGACGAATCTTGTGTGTGAATATGATCCCACGGTGTCAGTATCATACTGTGATTTGAAAAACTTTGTGTAGATTGATTAGAAGCGTGGAAATAATGTTGTCTCTTTGGTATATCCTGCAGTTGCGCTGATAACCCTGTAATTGCGGAGATTGGATGCTGATCGTTGTTATTTCTTCCACTAAGTTGAGAGTGGTTTGAAATAGCTGTCGGAAGATTTATCCATGATCGAACACCACTGGTCGTAGAAGCTAATATTTGCCCATTAGATGAAGGATTGCCCAAAACGGACTCCTTACCATTAAGAGCACCAGAAAGTCCCGAAATAGCCCCCATAGAATGCTGATTTGGACTATTTCTGTTCTGTAGTATATTATGATCTTTAGGAATATCTATCCATGACCGATTTCCGCTGGTTGTCGATGATAGTACCCGACCACTAGAGGAAGGATTACCTAAAACGGATTCTTTACCAGCAAGAGCGGTATTGAGTCCGGTTATAGCGTTAATATTATGTTGATTTGGACTATTTCTGTTTTGTAGTATATTATGGTCTTTAGGTATATCTATCCATGACCGATTTCCGCTGGTTGTCGATGATAGTACCCGACCATTAGAGGAAGGATTACCCAGAGAGTCTTCCTTTGTGTGTCGTAAAATTTGTATACCAGAATAATTTTGCCCTATCCTGTCAGATAATAATTGTATTGAATGTTCCAAGGCATTGCATTTTTCATCAACCTCAGTAATTCTTGTATTTATATCTTCAACTACAAAATCATGTGAAATATCTTTGTGAAGTGGCATATTATTATCACCTTCCGAAAATAGATACCCAAGTAACAGGGTTTATTTTGTCACATCTATAATACTTTCCTGTATCAAGCTGTAGACAAAGACAATGCAGGCCGTTTTTTTCTGTTATCGGCGTGTTATCTGGATTGGTGGTAATAGCGTTTCGTTCAGATTCGTTATTAACTAGCCATCGATGTATAGGGTGTATATTATGTCCACTTGAAGTACCGTGAAATCCCATTATTCTAAATCCTTGTGTTTATATGTTTCTATTATCATTTCTCCATCAGCGTCAAAAACAAGTTCGGGAAGCTCAACATCCTTGAATACGGTATGTTGAGCTGTCTCGAACATTGGCATTGCATATCTCATTTGACGCGACTGATAGTTCCCTTCATCGTCTGTATATAAAAAATGATTATGGAACATTGCTTTATAGTCTCTTCACTCTGGTAGAAGAAGGAGAAAAATCAAATGTCGATTCTGAAACAGCGTCTCCAATTATCTGCATATAGCCAGCTACCGGGACTGTTGCGGTCGGCCTTCCATCTTCCCCAACGTAAACCTTCATCGCTGTAGAAAGGCCAGAAAACCCGGACACTTTGCCACGAAACAGAATCTTTCCTTTTTCTGACTCCGGTTTTTCTATACAAATACCAATAACCCTGCGTAAATCTGTGTTATTGGTACACTTATCAACACCATTCAAAAGAGAAGAAGACTCCCATACCAGATCACCGACCGCAAGAGAGGAATCACAAGTTCGCTCTTCTGCTATAAATGCTGTTTCGCCCACAACAACACTACCACCAGAACCGAATTCTTGCCAGTCGTAGCCAACAAGGGATGTCTGTTCGTATCTTTTACCTGTAAGCTTGTCTTTATAGAACGATCCGAACGGTGCTGGTGTAGTTGTATTACTTGGAGCGCCATCACCTTTAAGAAGAATGTTACGGTTTGAAAATTCCTTATTATTCTGATTTGCGTGATCTATCCACTGCTGATTTGTAATTGCCATCGTTACACATCCTCTCTAATTCTTATAAATGATAATCCGGTGGTATTATTTTGAACCTGTTCTTCGTCGTTCCAGAAAAGAATGTTACCTTGTGGATTGTGTACATTGGATGGGTCGGTTATTGAAAATCCCCTGACCGCATTATCCAGATTATTCTTATATTCCATTGCTATCAGGTCTTTATCAACCGCAACAAGTTTATTAACATCGCTAACATAAACCCCCAACGGTGCTTCTTTTGATTGTGGAGCGAAATGAATATCCCTTTCTGTGAACCCACCTAAAGTATAGGAAGTATCGTCAGTAAGAGTAGTAACCACTTTACCAGCAAGGTTTTTAGCATGTACCGCACCCCAGTTATACGTTCCTTTTTGGTGTGAATCCTTGACGTTTAGTGTAGCGGTGAAAACAGTTCCGGGTACAGTGCCACCAAGTACGGACAAATCACCCTCAGGGCATGTCAGTGTAGGAATCTCGGATAGCTGTTGGTTTGAAGTCATCGTTATTGTATAATCTTCACCAGAAGGGCTTGACTGAAATCTGGTAACTGGTTCGGTGACTACAATTTCCGGGTCAACGTGTGCAATATTAACAACAACCGGAAGAGTTACCGTTGCTCCGTTTGATGTTTTTGTACATTTGATTATCAGGTTAGGAGTGGAAATATTATAATCGCCACCAGTACGATGAACAACTACACTTCCAAAATCGTGTGAATCCTCAGTAAGTTGGCCGGTTGGTGTTTCTGTCTCTAAACTGTCGGCATTGCTTGTTGTGATATTAACAGTTGCCGATTCAGAGTCTTTAATTGCACCTTGAGAAGCGGGATACGAAATAGAGCTTACAGTTATTGCCGGTGCTTGGTCGTTGCATTTTATCGTGTTTGACGTAACTTTTTTCGCTCCAAATGTACCAAAAGCATTTCTTGCCCGTACAGTTCCAGTTAAATCCTGTGGTGCGTTACTTGTCGGTGCTATTGTTACGTTTATAGTTGCTTTATTGCCAACAGGAACAACTGGCACCAGATCATGTACTAACGCTCCTTCCTGCATAACTTCTACATGTGTGGGAACCGATCCAGAACCGTCAAACGTAACTTCAAGTGTAACTACATCTCCGGCCTTCACTTCGGTTTGGCCAGAAGGATATCCACCAACAAATTTTACATCGGTGATTACTGGCCCAGCCTCTTGCATTGTGACAGGAACTTTATGAACAGCACCGTCTGAATGAATAGCTGTCAGTTCATCGGTTCCAACTGGCAGGGTTACATTTACTGTTCCTGTAAACCTGCGAGTAACACCAATTTCTGTTATATTAGATACTGCAGAGCCATTAACAGTAACATCACCACGCCAAGTATACGCCGAGCCATCCCACTCCACGGTGACTACCAGCTCTGTTGTATCAGACTCTACACTATCGACTACAGGAATGTCTGGGGTGCGTGTTACTTTTACTACATTTTCATCATGGACAGCACTAACGTCAGTGATAAACACACCGCCGGCCATACCTTCACGAAAATCACCTGTATCATCCAAATATAAAAATCTTGATTTATACGCCATAATTGTTTATCCCTCTTTCTTAGATTGCATTTCTCTTGATAAATCTTATATTACTTATTAGCATATCATCATCAACACCAATACCGCCCATCCATACATATTTTCCTGCATCGGTTGGCATTTGATCTGACCAGCCATTATTCCAGTAATATTTTTTACCGGGTTCAAAGCTTCCCACAGATATAATCACCAAGTCTCCGGGTTTTGTAATTTGTGCTATGTTGTTTCCGTAGTCTATATTCTGCACAATACCTATAGGAGTCTGGTTTGTATCTATATTTAGAGCATCAACTTTTCCCTGAGAGTTCAAGTAGACCATCGTACCTTCATATACTGGCGCACCTACAGCTATTTGAAATTCTAAAAACTTACTTGGAGTTTTGTTGTACAGTTCAATGAAAGCAGCTTGAACATTGTTGGAAGTAAATTTACCGGAAGGGTCATGAAAACCGATCATCGAAGCACCCTTACCTGATTCAGAGGAGCCAAGATCAAAGGCTTTATATATACCATCGGCGGCTATAGTGCTATGATCGCTTACCGCATCCTGAAAGTTTACTGCAAGTTTATTATCCGCTGCTATCTTGAGACCAGGAGTAGTACCAGAAATACTAACGTCTATTGCATTGCCATCAAAATGAATAGCTTTACCGGCAGTTAATGTAGTCGGTGAGGAAAACTTGGTAAATTCAATATTATCAACGCCTACCTGATGGAGTCCGTTTGAGCTGGCTGTCCGTGAAGAAACAACCCAGGCAGAAGAGGCGTTTGTATCACCTTCAAGTACCAGTGGGATATACGCTCCGTTCCATATTTCTCCTTCGGGTGAGTTATCAAAATCCTCTGCACGAACAAGGCCGGAACCATTATACACATAGATACCGTTCTCTTTTGCATCCGTCTGGTCTTTTACTAGAATACGGTCATTCGTGGTTATTGCTACATTGTCTATATGAGTGCCGGCATAAGAAGAGATATCAATATTTTCAGTAGTAGCAGCCTTGACATTTCCGTGTGGCCGTAATCCAGTAGCTATTGAGTCAACGTAGTTCTTGTTTACGGCGTCATTATCGTTTGTTGGGGCAGCAAGGTTAGATATACGATTACCGCCAGCAGAGAAGTTACCAGTCAACGCCCTTGTTCCATCAGTCAGTAAATATTGTGGATGGTCATCATTTCCCAGATTATTCAGCGTTGAGTGATTTCTTAGCGCGGCGTCATACAGGGAAGCATCGAGTAGGCCACTGTCGTTTAGTTTTACTGGTTTTCCTTTATCTGATACACCGGTAGAAACAGCAATAAAATCACTTGCTTCATACGCAGAAACACTCTCTTCGTAGTCACCTTGGGCGTTTACATATATAAATTTTTTTGTCATAATGCGATAATCCTTTTTATGTGTTATCGGGGACTATATAACCTGTGTCTGGGTCATATCCCCATTTTTTATCTTTAAGTTCAGGATACCTCGAAGCTATTTTTTGCAATGCGCTTCTGCTTTCATCCCTAAACTTTTTGAATTTACTGTTATTTTCTGCCACTTCACTTTCAATATCCTTTTTGTCCCTCTTCAATAATTCAATCTTTGTGGCTAATAGTTCATTTTGTAGATTGTTTACTGTTAGTTTAAGTTTATCAATCTCTACCTGCTTTTGAAATGCTGCTAATTGCTCGTTCATCAAATTAACTGCTACCAATTCAGTATCAGTCATCTTCATTTGTTCAGAATCCATTTTTTAATCTTCCTCCAATCGTCTACATCGTTTAAGTTCCGGGGTAAAAAATATACGGCGATCTGATACTGCAAAACCAAGAACCTGTACGTAGTTGGTTTTCATCAATTCACTTGTTATTTTACCCGTTCCATCTACATACACTTTCGCACCCTCTATTAAATTAGCAGAAGGCACATCAAAAAAACCATTATGTGATACCGTGACTATAGAAGGCGATACCACCGAAGTAACAATTCCAATTACCGGATTAGGGGTCTTGTTATTTTCTACTTTCAGAGCAATATTTGGAGCGGTGACAGATTTATAGACCAGATCACCTACAACAAGCGAACCGTCCTGTCTATATTCTGTCTGTTCATTACTATTACCACCACCGCCATCAGGAACCGTTATCAGGCCACCACCTTCAATGGTAACTTCAATTATGTCTTCTCGGAGGTCAACGTATATATGGTCATTTTGTGTTACCATCGTATCGTAACATCCTCCAGCACCTTAAATTTGCCCTCTACAAGCGTTCTTACATTTGCTGGACTTCCCGGATTGCCCGGTTCGTCATTTGCCCCCACCGCCTGAATATCGTACACAAAGGAGGTAATAGAAAAGTCCTTGGATGCAGACGGTGGAATATACAGAATTGCTCGATAACCTATTATTATTGATGGGTCATCTGGATCGGTTACTTCTACAATAGGTGCGTTAGTCTGAAAAACACACAAATGTTCAGGGTCGCTACACTTAATATTATCCTTCTTGCTCTTTATTGTGAACCAGATATGACCATTCGCGAAAATTCCACCGTTTTTACTCAAGGTAACGGTAATTGTCTTGGAATCTCCTCGGTATATTTTTAAAGTATGTTTGTCGCTGTATACGATACTCATGTTATTTCTTTATTTGATTGAATTTATCTATCTTTCAGTATTTATACACCAAACAAAAAAGGCGAATGAGATTCAAAACATCCCACTCGCCTCGAAAAAAATCATTTACATATATTACAAAATATCATCACCGTTATCAACCCAAACCTTTACGTCAGTTTGTAGTTCCATCTTGGCATCTATAAACATTGCCCAAGATTCAAAAATTGCCTGAAACCGATAGAGATATGGCCCGTTTTTCTCTATTTCTGGATTCTGTCTGGTTTTACAATAAGCATACCATGACGGTTTTTCTTTTGCGAACATTCCTGTAAGATTATCTGCTGTTGTTTCCATGATAATTATTTAGCAGCCCTTCAATGGTAGCACAAATAAACGCATAGATGAAGTTCCGTAGAGATATATTCTGTTCCAACATATAATCGCAATCAACACCACGATACAGACCGTTTTTGTGGATAGAATACAAAAAATATGGGAAATCAATACCATCATCACCATTAGTAGCAAGATATACACCATATTTCTGTCTGGCATCAAGTGCAACATCGAACATCACCTTAATTATGTTTGGTGGGGTCGATAATAAAACCTTGGTGGCGTCTTCTCTTGTCATTGCTTTAACCATTCGGGATGTTCAACAGCTTTCAATACATCATATAAAAATACTCGCCACTCCTTGAGTTTATGATTATTCCGTTGCATGAACATATTTTGCAGCACTTTATAGTTGGTACAGACAATCCTCCGTTGTAAGAAACTCTCGGGTAAGTGACGCTTGATGAATCCGAAATCTTTCTTCTCTATCGCCTCGTTGAGTATGGTCAGTATGTGAGGATTGATACCACCTTCAAAGTCATTAAGATTTAGCCTTCGGCGCATTATCGTGTGCATTGTACTATTACCTGTCATTAATACTCTACCGTTTCTGCGAGAGATTAAAGTTCCGTTCGGTGTTTCAACACAGTATATTCTACCGGAGTATATAGCTTTAGATATGTTATGTTTATCTATGCTGATACTGTCACCACTTTGAAAATTTATAGTAAAGACTTGACCTGTACTATGACTTTCGTTGCTTCTTATATATTTATTAGCCCACAAGCCTGCCAAAATTGTTAATTCTTGAACATCGTCAGCAAGTTGTTCACTAACTGTACTATATAAGATATACGGAAAGTCGTCACCATTTTGCCATTTTTCTTTGTGTTTCGTACCATCTCCTTTACACAACCAACTTAACAATATTAATGCTTGACGTTCCGATAAATCTCTAAACCAGCCGGGTAAAAATTTATCATGTGCTTTTCCAAACTGTAATAAATATTCATACAGTCTTCGTTCGCTAATTGTCCATCTATAAGTATGTTTATTTGGTTCATATAACTTACTGAAGTTAAAGCCAAGATCGTTCAATAATTCATCTATCAATTCAGCCGTACCATCCTCAACATTATGTGTTATTTGGATGTTGTAGTTCCGACAATTTAAATTCACACAACCTTGCGATATGTAAATACCTAGAAATTTCAACCAAAGATCCATAGATATTTCTCTTTCTTCCCAAACTTTTTCACATATTCTACAACCCGTATCCCAGATATTTATCATTTCAGGAAGAACAAAAGTTTCTACATCAACATTATTGTTTCTGAATTTTTTAGGTATGTATATCTTAGACATATCAGAAACAGTATATTTCTTAATATTAGGTGAATAAAAATTAGTTCGACCGTAGAAAGAATGGTTTGGTGTAACCAAGCAATCTATTTTACTACTTTCAATATTAAACATTAAACCACTGTATTCTTCGTTTACATATCCAGTTGGTAGATGGTATTCTATTTCATTATTGCTAAGATTAACAGTAGCGACCTTGATAGTCTCGTTGAGTTCAGAAAAAAATACCCATCCGCATTCGGTAAGTATTTCTGTTTGATCATCAAAGCAACCACTCTGCTTAGTGATCCCGATACGATATGTATCAAACTCCTGCCACCAATAGCGCGGCGCAGTAATATCCAACCAGACAACAATACTCTCAAGAAATTTATTATGGCCTCCCTGTTTGTGGGCTAGCTGGTTCGCTACCTTAATATTCGGTTCTGAGTCATAGGATAGCGATAATCCCAAAAGTGCTTCTTGTGATCCGTGTTCATGTAGTAGTTTTGTCTTCATCACATTCCTCCAAAGTATGTGCAATTTCTTTCGCAGTCACTTGATTAACGCCCATAGTAGTAAGTGTTTTCTCATAGGTTTCCAATACAGGGGATAAAGTCTTCACCATTTTACAAATTTTTCTATGTTCCAACCATTCCTCGTTAGTTTTTAATTGTTTACCACATGCTCCACATCGTTTCATCTTTTTCATTTACATTTTTCCATGTATATTATAAGTGTTTCAAATATTCCCAAAACACCCAAAACTAATAGAGTATCTACTATCCCAACTTCCAGATAAAATCCTGCAGCTATAAGGAAATTTGATATTGCAAAACCCGGTAATAATATATTCATATCTCGTTAAACTCCTTCAATTCTTTATTATTTAAACCTGTCATTTAACACAACCCATGCTTTACAGGCTGTCTGTGGTACAACTCCATTACCATTGAGCCTCAGTCTGTCAATTCTGTTACTGCTTAGTTCTCCTTCACCTGTCCAACCCGGTCTAAGTCCCATGTAAGTATCTTCCCAGTCAGCATTCATTACACCGTTTACCGCTCTTGGAGGCTCCCATTCTCGTTGCGGTTGATCGATGCTTGTCGGGAAATTCGTACTGCTAAACAAGGTGTATGGCGGAGTTGTTGAGATTTTCCGTTTATGTTCTTGCTGTCTTCCAATGTTGGTGTCGGCGATAAGGTTTCCGAGAATAAAGACTCTTTTGCGAAGGTGTGGAGCGCCAACTTCTCTCGCCGAGAATATTCCCCACGTCGCCTTGTAACCTCTTTCTTCCAGTCCGCAGAGGACATCTCTGAGACCCTTGGTAACGAATCCTTCGACGTTCTCAAAGAACACTTGTTGTGGTCTGCATTCCGAAATGATTCGCAGTCCGTGATCCCAGAGCCATCTTGGATCGTCTGAACCCTTTCGCTTACCTGCTGTGCTGACTGGTTGACAGGGTAATCCTCCAACAAGGATGTCCACTTTGTTACGAAACGGTCGTGCATTGAAGGTGGTAACATCCGTCCACACAGGCGCCGGATGAAGCTCTCCCTTTTCCATCTTGTCAACCAGGTTCGATATGGCGAAGGCTTCCCTCTCCACCATACATATTGCTCTAACATCAATACCTGCGATTCGTAATCCAAGTTCGATTCCTCCATACCCAGTACAGAGCGATATAACTGTTTTGGTAGTATCCATGACATATTTACGTTTCTTCCCGGGGTATTAAGCTATCATAGATTTAATCTTGTCTCCCCATTTTTTGTACCATGCCATTCCCGCTTCATTGTCCATTTTAAATATATCCTCTTCTGAAAATGACAACCAGTCCTTCGTTGAGTGATCTTCGCACCCTATAATAAGTCTGCCGGGAAGGATAGATACTGTGTATTCATCTCTGAAAGTCTCGCAGATAAATTCTTTTTTATTATCATCATAGATTTTTGCTCCCTGCATGTTGGCATAATTCAATTTTGTATCACGTAAGTTTGCTCCACGAAGATCTGCGTTCTGGAGGTTTGCATCCCGAAGGTCTGCATTCCGAAGGTTTGCACACTGAAGGTCTGCCTCTTGCAAGTCTGCACCCCAAAGGACTGCATGTTGCAAGTCTGCACCCCGAAGGTCTGCATTCCGAAGGTTTGCTCTCAGAAGGTCTGCATTCCGAAGGTTTGCTCTCAGAAGGTCTGCGTTATGGAGTTTTGCACCTTGTAAGTTTACACCACAAAGGTCTGTGTGTCGAAGGTTTGCGTTCTGAAGGTTTGCGTTCTGAAGGTTTGCGTTCTGAAGGTGTGCACCCTGAAGGTCTGCATCATACAAGTCTGCACTCCGAAGGTCTGTGTTCTGGAGGTTTGCACACCGCAGGTTTGCTGTCCGAAGGTCTGCATTCTGTAATACCATATCCCAAAGGAATGCACCAGAAAGATTTAAACCCTGATTGTCTACCTCATTAATATTCTTACGGTGGGTTTCAAACAATACATTTCCTTCGGTGTTGTAAATTTTAATCATATCAATACTCCGACATTTCAAAATAATCATTCACCATATCGATAACCTTACCTCTCGCCCAATCAGTCAACTGGCCATAACAATCTTCGGGGATTTCACCATAGTTGTTGCAAATCGATTCCCACACACAACCCCAGACGTCTTCATGCCTCCAGCTGCGGGGAAAGAAAACCCTGCGAACACTGAGACAGTCTTTGCATGTATGAAAGATATTCTCTTCACCATCCCAAACACCTTTGACTTCTTCATATACAGTATATGCAGGAATTATTCGCTCACATTCCCCACAAATATCATGACCCTGAGACAGAATTATTTTGACAGTTGGTTCCTCGTCAGTCATTATCCCCTCCGTGTTTCGTTTCTCAATTATCTTCTTCTACAGTGTCTTGATATGCCCAATTACTTCTTCATCGCATTCGGGGCACTCAGCTTTGATAACATACTGACCGTTAATTGTGTCTATCATAACATCAGTACATTCAAGAAGGTTAACGATAACTTCCAATTTGCAGTTTTCACAATAAAATTTTACATTAGCATCCATAATTTTACCTCATAATTTAAAGTGTGGCGTTATTGCCTTATCATTTGAATATTACTATACCGTATCATCTTCCCAATGTCAACAAAAAATTTTGATTTCTTTCAATGACATGAGACTTATATTTTTCGGTATAGCAAATAATCTGACGGTGAGGACTGCGAACTTTCTTATATGCAAACAAAAGAACACCATATTTAGGGAACTTACCATACATCTCCTCATACATCATCGCATAGGCCGTCATCTGGAGAAAATAGTCACTGATCCATTCTACTCTGGGTCTTCGGTTGGCAGTCTTGAAGTCCAGTATAGAAAACTCTGGAACACCGTTGATCATGAAGTCCACAATACCGTCAGCAGTTCCGGCCAGTTGCAGACTATCTGAATAAAGAACCATCTCCGAAGCATGTACATTGGAAACATTTTTATCCACAAACGGTTTTATCTGCTTGAACAGGTTTTTTATCACCGAGTTGGGGAATTGTGGAGACCGCTTGAGCATATAATCTTCAAGGCACTTGTGCATATCGGTGCCTATAATTCCCGCTGTTTTGGTGATATGTTCTGCTTTTTGCCTTCCTATCCTGTTCCGCCACTCTTCAAGATATGATTTGTCCGCTGTATTTCCTAGCATAGTGGTAACAGAATAATAAGCGGAACCATCGTCAAAGTGATATTTTCTTCCTCTATCGTCGTAAGAACATCCGGTCAATTTTTTCATTTTTGTCGATGTAGATAGAGTAGTCGGTTATTATGCTATCAACTTTGTGAGGGTTTTTCTGTATTTCAAATAGCATGGTTCTTAAAACAGTGTTGTTCTTTTTTAGAATTTCGTTCTGTTTGGTGGTCTGGTGAAAAAGTATCATCACGAACACCAGACATCCCAAGATCACGAGTACGATAAAAAACATCTATTTCTCCGTATTATTAAGCAACCATCCACCACCACGCAGATGAAAGATAAGTTTTCTTGCATCATCTCCACACTGGTCACACTTGTCAGTCATCTTGCGGACAGTATTCCACAACGATCACATATTGCCATTCTTCTGCACCGTTAGTTTTTAATGTTCAATTCGTGACCAATAACTTCAAGATTTTTGTGCTGAATATACGGATTAATAGCAAAAAGAAAAGCAATAATCGCAAATCCAGCAATGAAAATAAAAGCGTTGATATGATTGAACATGTATTTCACCTCTCCAATGTCGATATTATGTTTTGTTGAAAGGTGATACAATACCCCCTTGTCACTGGTAGAAGCCATATTTTTTGCTGTTTCCTTAACGATGGTTCTTATCATATATTGTCTGACAGTAAAGGATACCAATATCAAAAGGAATACTGTCAACGAACTGAAAATCAAAATCATCCTTTCCACCTCATGTTCGGATGGTGTTCTTTTATACGATTTAATTCATTGAGAACACCAGATTTTTCCATATTCCTGTCTGCCTTGAGGATACCGGGATCAACCCACCGATGGACAGAATAAACCCGATACACACCCATCTCTTTACATTCTGGACATGGCTTTTTTGTCGGTGCCATATTATTGTCCATTGTGAGAAAAGCATCAAAATGGTGGTCACACGATTCACAAGCAAACTCATATAATGGCATATCCGTTGGCCTCGTCGAATTTTCTATATTTTTCTCGTAATTCCTCTGTGTAAAAAATATCAGGGAATACCTCACCAACAAGATTTTCAGTAAGACCCCTCGCTTTCAACTTTTTACCGACAATCTGTTTATAAATTTCTACCTCTTCATGGTGCATTGCTGAAAAATCTGATGCTATGTTACGCAGACACTTCTCTTTAGACAGAAATGGTTTACGTAAATTGGTATAGTTTCTCATTTTTCTGGGTGCCTCAAGAAACAGGTTAGTAGGGGCGGTGTCATAATCTGGAATATCCATCTTGTCATATTGCAGGTTATCCAGATCGTCAACAGTAAAATGAAACTTCACATACGGTTCATAGCAGAAAAACAGAACCTCCTTAAATCCCCGTACATCCTGAAACCGATGAAGAATATCGATCTTTTCCTGTTTCTTGCTTGCCTTATCTATCATCGCCAAGATTTCTGGTATATAGACTGTTTTACTCATATTTTTCTCTCTCCTTAAAATTCATTCATACGTTCGTGCAGATAACGCAAACGATTCTTCATGAAAAATTTGGTCATCTTTGCTTTATTAGGCCTCTTTCCATGTGTGTGTTGTCTTTTGAACTCCTCTATCACCGACTGTTGTATCGATGTTGGTGTTTCTGACAGGTCTATGAGTCGCTTATTTTGAATGTATCGCTCTCTTAGCTCTTCTGGTATATCGTCTTCACTCTTCCACGCCTCCAACTCTTTCTTGTATATCGGTTTTTGTCTTTTATCCGGTACTGTGAATATATCAATCGGCGACTTTATGTTTGGAACCCCATCGTCAGAGTCACCACGGATAATCAATTCCTGTAAATTATTTGTGATATTATAGAACCCTTCAGCACACGGTCTATACTGTTCCACAAATGGTGAATGTAACTGTACGAAGTCTTTATCATTACTTACAATCACCGTTTTCAGTTCATTTTCGGTGGCGTAACGGGCAAGAGTTCCTATGATATCGTCAGCTTCGGCACGGTCAATCTGTAACACCGTATATGGAAAGTCGTTTTTCAGCTCGTTTTTTACATATTCGAGCTTTTCATAGACGAATTTCCAGTCAATATCAGAAGAATCACTCCGTTTCTTTCTCCGTTTGAACTTATATAACTCAAATTCTTCTCTACGCCACGATACACCATTACAGTCACAACAAATAACCATCTCTCCGTAGTCTCTTCTTAACCTGACATTAGAGGCACGGATGGAGTTCATTATCATGTGAAGTGCAAATTCGTTGGTCAGCAGTTCACCATCCATCTTTATTGCTCTTGCGATGTTAGCGATAGCGACTGCTGAATAGTCTAGTAGTATCATAAGCACCTTTTAATTTCATCACCAATTATTTTTTCTGCCCATTCGGGATAATTGCCATTCACATACATATCACATAGTATCTTTGCTCTGAGATGGTGGTGAGTTCTTTTATCAACAATCCCACAGACAATACCATGATCCATAAGTCGAGTGTATGCCTGTTTTTTCCCTGTGGCCTTGTTGTATCTATCTTTGGGTGAACAGAAGGATACCCCATAGTGCAGAACATCATGGTCGATCATATATGCCAAAGTGATTATTCCATGATGGCCGACAGAAAGACCAGTTTCACCGATGTAGGTAAAATTAACTTCTGGATCATATTTGTCAACTTTATCAATAACATCGGTCAGAATTGTATCATATTTGTCCATTTGTTCGGAAATTGCATCAAGAAAATCATTGAGTTCTTTTACCACTTTTTCATAATCATCCATTTTATTACCCCTCATTTAAAATTTTGGCAACCTCTTCATTATAGAAAAACTTGCCGTTGATGTTGTTGTTATAATACACCCTTTCACCATGATTGTCAACAACGTAAAGAACATCTCTCTTGAATTGTTCTATTATCTCCAGTTGATTTACGGCCGCTCTGGTCTTGCATAGGTGTAGTATCTCCCGCTTGTAATGGTCAGGGTTGCCGTTTTTAAGTTCATCGTTGGAGCTACAGTATGTTTTCCAGTTCGACTCCTTTATGACAACCCGCTTTCTCTTCTTGCCCTTTAGCGGTGGTAATTTTCTGGTGGTTGTGAGAAACTTTTTACCGATATAAAGTTTTCCGTTTTGGTTATTGGTTATGAGATAGACAAAACCAGCATATTTTTCAGTGTCTAGCTCTGTTACTGGTTGACCGCGATATATCCATTCATTCATTTGTGTTGCCCTCCTTCTGTACTATTACTATTACTATTTAGAAGGAGGGCGGAGGGACTTAGCTTTCCATCACCAGATACCGCTCGATGATGAAATCCAATTTGTGTTTTTCAAAGTTATCTACTACATCCCACATATACGAAAAGATTGACTGTGGTGACGGAAGTTCTATCTTTTTTACTTCTGCTTGTCCTGCCCTGTTTCCTCGCACATATCGTCGTGTCACTCTAAATTTGCTCATTTTACCACTCTCCTCCAGAAATGATTACTTGTTGAGCTACATATTGTTCCCTTCTCCATGCGTTGCTGTTATAATATCTGTCACAGTGGCAAACGCATCTCCTTGTGTAATGATGACCAAGACGGATATTGACGTTGACCGGATAATAACCATCTACAATAATGAAGGTATCCGCCGATGATAGTGAAGGTGCAACGATGGTGGTTATTGTGGCCGCCAAGAGAATAATTAACTTTTTCATCTCTTCAACTCCTCTATAAGATTTTTGGTAGTTTGATAGAGGGCTTCGAGTCCCCCTTCGTTAAATATCCAGTAGTCGTATTGTATATCTTCAATGTTATAATCTGCTTCATTTGATTGATCTTCCTTACTACCACCACGATCCAGAAATACAGTATGGCATTTAAAACCATTATCCTCACACCATGAACAAACCCGTTGTATCTCTTTTGGCTCTCTGATGTGTAAAAGTACAAATTCAATGGGGGTATTATTGTCTTTGTTGAACTTGCTGGTATTTTCGATTACGCCGATCACCTCCTGAAACGGGCCGTCAAACCATCTTGTAGAAAAATTCTTCAATTCACATAACATTTTCCTGTTTTCCGGGGTTTTTTGTCCATCCCAGCCCATTTGTTTTGCCATGTATTTGATTGTGTTTATAGTAGAGTGAGTGACAGCAGAACACAAACCCTCTACATAATCACAAAAAGTATCTTTCCCTGATTCTGGATATCCATTAACTATTAAAATTTTCGGCTTCACAACTCTTAATCTCCTTATTTTTTGTTACACTATTTCACACTTTCCACCGGCGCAAGCAAATTCCTGTGTTCCTGTGGTGGTGTCCTCTACTTCATACTCTATTAACTTGCTCCAGTCAATATTTTTCGGAAAATTTTTAATCTTTTCTTCATATTCCTCTTTTGTGATCTCTTGTAATGGAGCATTGGCGTAAATATCATCAGAATGCGGAAAAAAGGATAATCCACCAACTTCATCCCAGTTTTTCCATACCCACTCTGCAACTGTCAAAAACTCGTCTTCCTTATAATAGACCGTCTGCGATGGATTGCCGTCACACCAGTATTTTTTATAGATTGACCAGAGTTCAAGCTGTTTCATTGCACCTATATCTTTCTGTATGACTGCGTGTTCTGGTGACTCTACATAGAACTCAAATACATACTTGTCACCATCGTCAACATACGGAATTTTTTGGTCGATCATCAGTTGCGACAGTGGGTCTTTCTTGTCATTCCTTACCCGACGAATGTAATATTTTCCGTATCGTGGGTGTATTCCTGATGATGTACCGGTAAGTAAACTGCTAGTGCCTTCCGGTTTAATTACTCCCACATGGCCAGAAGAATTGATACCGAGTTTTTCTGCGTACTCCTTGTTAACCTCATGTGCATAGTCGTGGAAAAATGATAATATATCCGCAAGGTTATCAAATTTTCCATCGCTCCATTCAAGAAATTCCTGTTTCGTGGCCTGATTGGAGAAGATACGACTGTCCATTATACCTGTCATCGAAACACCAAGTAACCGTTCCTCCTCTTGGTTTTTCTGCCACACTTTACGCAAGAACCGGAAATTTGTCACTGTGGATTGAAACGTTCCCATGATAGTTGCAAGACGTACCTTTTCCTTAAATGACTGAAATGTATCGTCTGGCCGAATCATAATAGAAGAGAGATTACACGTTGAACCGCTATCACGTAAAATGGTCTCTCCACATGGATTAGTAAGATAACGTCCTTCGTAGTTCCGTCCGGTTTCCTTTGCCTTTTTTGTCGCTCCACCACTATTCCAGATACCACGTTCGCCGCTTCTTGACTTATAGAGCGTATGCCACTCCTTTAAAAACGTGTCCATGTCCGGTTTCTCTTTATATGACGCCGAATTGTTGGATAATGCACGCTGAGGAGCATATGCCCACCATTCACCATCTTTTGCGTTTCTCATTTTATCGTCGTTAACATCTGACAGTGACATGAGTGCAGCCCTACGAACGGAACCGACGATAACCGTGTTCGCAATATGACACATAATATCATGACATTCGATAGAGGATAGTTTACGCCCCTTTGCCCCCTTGAATATCCTGACCACGTTCTTGAATAACTGGTCTAACGGTTCGGGGCCACTAGCCCTACCACCAAAAACTTTTAATCGTGAACCGGCAGGACGAACCCTGGACAAATCCCATGTAGGTTCTTGTCCGTTATAGAGCATCGCAATCAGTTCCTTCAATGCGGTTGCCCATCCTATTTTAGAGTCACGCACATAAATTACAGTGTCGGACGGATAAATTTCTTCTGCTATTTCCGGTAGTTTAGCTATATAATCATTTTCCACAGAGAAACCCGCACCGCAACCATTCATGAGGATATAAAACACTTCCGAGAAGATCGCTGGATGGGTAATTGCACAAGCGGTACAGTTATAGAGGGCTATGTTATCACGTTCAAGAGCCTTTCCAGCAGTCATAATACCACGCATAGACGGCATGATCTTCATTTCAAATATAGCGTCACTTAGTTCATCAATTTCCTTAAAGAATTTTTCACCAAGATGATTGCGCCAAAAATTTATGCTACGGTCAACGGTCTCTCTCCACGTCTCTCGTCTTTGTTCGTCATCTTTCCAACGTGCATATTTTGAAATGTGGATGTACTTCTGCAGGTCATTATAAAACATTATGATACTCTCCTCTCACGATTGAATATTTTATGGAAAACAATGGCACCAAAAAACCTAACTACTTGATTTTAGGTGCCATTTACTAGTTTGCTTTTTTGATCGGTGGTATTTTTATTTATACTCTAACACCGGTTCCAACAATCGGATAGTCTCTGGTTGTGTCGTCGTCCACAATAAATGGTTCCAGTGTCCTATATAACCGGTAACAACAAGATCAGTAGCGGTTGATAATGGTAATAGGTACCTCACTTGTTCAGGTTTCAGTGCCTTATATATCTCTTCTGTATCTTGTAGATGTTTGGTATATAGTTCACTGTCGTCATACCATGTGGGTTTAATAAATTCCAGATCACTTCCACATCTTATTTGCGATATTATTGAGAGGTTATGGTTACTTATCTCACAAAAAAAATTGATGTCGGCCAAGAATTTAACAGTAAGTGCTTCTAAAGACAATGGATAATTTTTAACGACCACCAATTTGCCATCCATCTGTTCCAATATATTATCAGGAAACTCGGATATATTGTCAATACCGAACTGTTCCACCCATGTTCTCCAGCTTCCGGCGACATAAAGATAATCGTCAACAAAATCAAACAAAAAAGTGTGGAGAATCAAGAAAATATATTAAATCTTGCGGTGCTGTTACAGGTTCCGTTGACCGCATAACAAGATTAGAATGGTCTAAACCTTGATGAACACATTTTGCAGCGCGTTCCATCCACGCTATTGCCTTTGGTGGGCGCAAATCCCCAGATAGTAGCTCGCGATTCAATCAATTTCATAGCTATCCTCAAGTTTTTCTATTTCATATGTCGCGAATTTAACCATCTCCTCACAGAATTCCTTGTCCTGTAATTTACGTGCAACTCCAATAATAGCAAGCATATACGGTGGTACTACATCATCGTCACTATTATATTTCGGCAGTCGTATTTCAATATAATCGGTTTCTTCTTCTGAATTTGATATGTTCCTGAAAATTATTGCCGCGTCGTTACTTGTTAATTTATCCATAGTCTTTATACCTTGCTCCATTGTTTTAATTTCATAATACCCTGTCCGCCAGAATACACATTGTCAGAAATGATATTGATTATCTGTGTTGTATTCATTTTACCCTTCACCACCATATCATTCAGGTCTTTATATTGTATGCTGTCTGGATATATTACCACACTATCACCAAAAATCAAGCGTTTTCTCATATTATTCACTATATCGATATTACGCGGTTCGTTGTCATAAACATAAGTGACCGAAAATGGTACAGAAACAGAGGCTCCTGACATTGCTATTGTGTTCGGTATCATCATTGCGTCTATAGGGCCTTCAACACAAAAAACGGTCTTTGTTCGGTCTATTCTGTCGAGTCCGTATATTTTTGACTCTGTGTCTTGTTCCTTAATGGTAATGTATCGTAATTTTTCTTTTGGAGAGAATGCCCTTGCCTGAAAAACTGTAGAGAGGCCATCAGTACGAAAAAATGGAATTATCAATCGCGGTTCGTGTGAATTTTCGTATGATATTGTGTATTTGTTAATTCCCAGATGTTTTATGAATGACGAAAATACCGGACAATACAACACACGGTCAAAGGGAATTTTTCTGGTGGTAACGTATTGTCTTGCTGGATGGTCTTCTGGTAAGTTGGTGAATTGTATTAGTGGTGAATAGTCAAACCCTTTACATTTTTCCGGCAGAATTTCTTTAACGTGCTTTGTGGTAGAGAAACGAGAAGAAGTAGAAGGAGAAGAAGACCCGATAGTAGCAATCAGATATTGTTTATATTCATCTGGTGCAAATTTCTTTAAAAATGTTGGAAATTTAGCAGAATATCCACAATTATGACACTTTACGGAATACCCATCACCCTTTTGGTATATATAGAACCGCTTTTTGAACCATTTCTTTTCTGAATCACCACAAACAGGACAACGAGCATCCCACAAATCTTTTCGTATTTGTTTGAAAAGATTCAGCCTTGGTGCAATTCGATATATAAATTCTAGTTGTTCGGTGATCATAGTACATAATATAATACACAGTCACCGAACAAATGTCAATGAACAAATTTGGCTAGTTTGCGTTTTGATCGTCGTCTTTTGGTTTCTGCTGCGGATGTATGAGCTTTTCTGATGGCCTTCCTGAGTGACCGTCTCTTTCTGACAAGTTCCGCTCCACGCAGTTTTCTGTTCCCTGTTCTTGTGTATCGTCCAGAGGTATCAGCTTCCATTCTCCGCTGTTTCTTTCCGTCACGTACCCGAATTTTCATGTGTTTTGTCCGACCACCATCTTCGTTTAGAGTGACACGAATAACAGCTTCACCAATCACTTGATAAACAACTTCCTCTTCCTCTTCGTATTTCTTTTTTCTTTTCTTTGGGATTGGTTTTTCTGGGTTGTCAATTCCCCCGGTGGTATTTGTTGACTCTTCATTTAGATATTTCATTAATGCATCTTCGAGATATGGCATTTGTGATTCTTTGATAAGGGCAATAGCGGCTCCGTATCTTGCCGTTGCTGATTTACCGCCGGGCACCTTTTCCAGCATCCTCTTTAACTTGAAAACCAGACGATGAAATGGGGTATACGCACTTTTTTCACTTTCCGTGGTGAGGTCTTTTAGTTTTTTTAATATAGTACCGTCTTCATCTACTATACCCTGCTTATATGCATCTGTATCTTCCCATTTTGACGATAGTATCTTGATAAACTTGTATGTGTAAAGAGTGTCTACTAATCCGGCCATAATTATATCTTCCTGAGTTCGTTGAATATTTTTGAGTCTTCTATAACATCATCCCATCGTTCCGGTACTATATATTTCAGGTACATCAGCACGGCCTTGACTACAGGATAGTGGTGTTCTGAAAGGCGTAATCTCAAAAGTTCTGGAGCCAATTTACCAAAAGCATTGTGAAGTATAATAAAATGATTCAGCAGCAATCTCATATTGATAACCCCGGAAGTGTTATACCGGTCGATCATTTTTTTAATGCACACAATTTTATATAGATCAGATTCAAACTCTTCGACAGTGTTGCATTGTGTGTTGTCATAGAATTTCATAGCAACACCAACATAATTATCGTCGGTTAGCTTATATGTCATAGAGGTCGTGTTTTTTCAGTATCAATTTCAACTTCCTGAGATTATCCTCCAGCGCAACAACAACACTATTCAGTTCTTTCTCCGTACCAATCATAGAAGAGGCACGATTGGTCACAGCCATCAGGTTATCTGCGATGGTGTTAATGTCTTTTGTAAATAGTTTTCTCTCGTGAAGTTCTATAAATTTTGAAAACGATGGCATTTCTTCCTTTCCATTGCGTGGTTTGCTATTGATATTTATAACTTCTTATATATCATCTCAACTACGTCTATAATTGTATCAAAAGAAACATTTTCACAGAAGTCGATACCAGCAGCCTTATTGTGTCCACCACCTGAAACAATATTTTCGTTATCGATACCCTTGATAATTTTGTCTAGTGGAATCCCTTCTTTTCTGGTACGGATAGATAATTTTGGCATTCCGTCACTATGATAAACAATAAAAAATGTTTGGTAGTTATCGAAAATTAACGAAAAATCATTTATATATTTACGTGCAGCACCAAGAAAAAGGGCAGTTTCCTTGTCCAGTTCTTCTCGGTGGGTTTCCTTGATGCTAGAATCCCGGTTTCGATTGTGTTGGCTGATTATTTGCAACTCTTTGGTAGAAAATTTATCAAATCCGCACATGAACCGGTCTCTGAATGACCAATATGATCCATCCCAGAACAGGGTGTTGAGGTCATATCCCCTTTGAAACTCCACCGGCCTACTATCACAACGCCACATATCATACGCATCAACATAAGAGACAAATTTACTTAGTTGTGTAAAATTTTTATTCTTCTTAAAATATTCCATGTACTTCATCATTACCAACATTGTGGCAGAAGCACCCATTTTAACCACCACGTTATCATATTCGAGAGCGTGTTCTGCTACTTCAAGAGAATGAGGATGGTGGTCAATCCACACCATTTTATTACCATACTCTTCGTTTATAGTGTTAAATTGATCTTGTGTAAGGGAAATATCGGTAACAATACAAGTGTCAAACCCGGAAAGGCCACCACTACTGATAATATTACCAACCTTCCCATAGCCACAATTACACACTTTTGACAGTGGAACCAGATTTCTTATTAATATATCACACCCAACACCGTCAAGATCGTGGTGTGTCAGTAGAACTCGCATCTTCATTCCTCTATTGTAAAGTATTCCCATTCCCATCCTTCGGTGTTTTCGTTAGGGTATCCGTATGGGTTCATTAGAATTTCTGTATTTTGGTACGTAACGTGGTTTTTATCGTGAGAATGGCCGCAAATCCAGTGGGTTATGTTGGAACACTCACGCATTAAATGTCTCCAGTCGTTAGTAAAACAAGCATTTAGCTGATTTCCAACGAACCGTGTGGGGATACATTCGGGAATCGGCATCATGTGAGTAACGACTACCACCGCACTATAGATATGTGACGATTTGATAGTATCTTGTAGTTTTTTCCTTTCATGTATTCCTAATATCAGGTGTTCGTGGGCAAAATCTGAAATTTGGTAAAAGTCATTGTATTGCCGGTGAATAACAGGATTACAGAACTGAAAAGAGCCGTCACACCATCCAGTTACACCAACAAACTTAATATCAGAAGTAATAAGAGATGATGATGGTGATAGAATAGTGAAGTTTCGTGAATAGTGGTTAAAAATCTGCGACTGTTCGTTGATTGATGACTGATAGAATTCGTGATTACCCGGAACATAGACAATATAAATGCCATGTGTGCGGTATATGCGATTCAGCCAATAGATAACGTTTTTTGCACCAACATCAAGATCACCAGCAATAACGAGTATATCAGTGTCTTCATCAAACTCCCAACTGTTTATCATATCGCATGTAGTTGAAAAGTCATAAAATTCAAAATGAAAATCAGAACCATATGCTACTTTCATAAATTGATACCTCCAAATCTTTCTTCATCTTCTTTTTTTGATATGATCTCTGCAACTGAAAGATCATCGTTCTCGCCTATAGCATTACACCAGTCGTCAACATGAAAAAACCTCATTTTTGATTTATCCAGTCCTACGGTGAAATACTTGTTCTTGTTCATATCCCTGTATCTGTTTTTGAGAATCTTGAACGCCAGACGACCAGATTTTTCCATTATATCGTTGGTCATAGCGGCAATATAAAGGTCAAGTGTCTGTGGTAGTCCAATAGATTCAGATGTGTCGGTCATTTCAACATCATTATTTGAAAAACCTCCCCTGTTAGTTTGTGTGCCGGTAAAAACAGGTATGTCATATTCAACCGCCAGACCCCTTAATTCTTCTGCTATGGCCTTAACGAATGTATAACTACCTGCCATCGGTAAAATGCGTGTAGAGGAGCAAATATTGATGTAATCCACGACAATTAAATCCGGTTTGAATGCCTTTTTTAGTTCAAGTTCATCAAGCAAGAATCGAAAGTGGTTAGCGTTACCTGCTCCAGTGGGGTATTCCTTGATAATTAGCTTTCCTAAATCACGTGACGCCCGCAAACCAAAGAATCTTCTGAGGAATGACCCGCCTCTTTTGACTTTTTCCCACAGAGTCATATACTTATCTTTTTCCATGTGGTCAAAGTCATCAAGTTCAACGTCCATCAGGTTAGCATCGATTCGTTCCGCTATTTTCTCCTCGGCCATCTCCATCGTTATATACAGCACGTTCTTTCCTTGAGTGATAGCGGCTGCAGCAACGTGACACATGAGGATAGTTTTCCCAACGCCGGTCGATGCAAGTACACAATTCAACGTCTTGTTTGCCAGTCCACCTTTGGTGATAATATTGAACGCCTCCACATCAAACGGAATCTTGTTTTGTTCCCGGTGCAGTCGTTCATATTTCTCTTCAGCGTTGTCGTAATCCAGCCCTATAGAGTTGTTGAACGATACCTTTAGCGCATCTCTCATAATGTCAGGTATAGCTTCCTGTGTTCTTGTTTTGTCTTCACCGGAAACTATACCCATTGCGTCTATAATAGCGTTGTACATAGCCCGTTCCTTACAAAAATCCTCGGTCTGGTCTATGATCGTATCGTTGGACTCCTCTATCTCCGCTGGTTCGTTCAATAGCTCACCGATATATTCATTGAGTGAATTGATCTCCTCGGCGGTAATCCCTCTCTTTTCGTTGATGGCTATAGAAAGGGTTGTAATTGAGGGAGGGGAACCGTATTTTTTTGTATGTTCCTGTATTACCTCAAAAAGAATAAACTCAATACGTTCCTGAAAATATTTTTTGTCAAGATGTGGATATACCTTCCTGAAATATTCATCGTTGTATAGTAGCTGATTGAGTATAAGTTCTTCTTTTCTCTGTATAATCATAGTTATTCATTCATCATAATAGAAATTAATTCATATATATACATCTCAAATTCGTCTGCATATTTTGGATTCAAGTCTCTGGTACTATACTCCACTTTTATCTTTCCGTCAACAATTTCTACTGAGTCTATAGAATATGATACACCTTTAAATTTGCCCACCGGAATGGTATAGAATATCTGTTTAGCGATAGATGCCATAACAAAACCTCTCTTCAACGTAGGGCTTAACATATTCTTCAAGTATTTCGTCAGTTACTATTTCCGGTAACATCTCGGCCACGTTCTTTTCTCCTTGAGCGAGATTCTTTTCGGCTCCGGTCATCTTGAACCACGCGCCTTTCTTTTCGATGACACCAGCTTTCAGTAGTACATCAACGAGTCCTCCATAATAGGTAATACCAGTTTTGAAATTTAACGGAATGGTAGCACTTGATCCCTCTATGGTAAATCGCCCCTTTTCTACGGTGAAATACACATTGTTTCCCACCAGAGTCTTGATTTTCGTTGATCCTTTTTTCTCCCCCAAATCTTCCTTGTCTTTGGTCTTGGACAGGAAAATTATGATAGATGCTGCAAATTCCAGACCAGTACCACCTCCCATTTTCTTGCCGGTATTGGTCATTGAAGAATAGGTGTGGTTGGTAATGATCATCGGGATTTGAAGTATGCCGAGTTTTAAGGTAATTGTACGGAATACAGATTTAATAAGATTTGCTCTTTTTCCCATATCAGCCTTAGAGTCACCGGATGCGGCCATGTTCAGTTCCCATTCTGTTCCGAGCATACCAAGTGAATCCAGACAGACCATCACCTTAGGATATTCGCCTTCCGGGGTATTTTCGTCAATGAAGGACAAGGCATTCACGCATTGGGTACGTAACTCCTCAACGGTAGATACAGGATAAACAGCAACGCGAGAGGTATCAACACCACGATCTTCCAATGTTTTCTTGGCAACCGCACCCTCAGATTCAAAGAAGAGTATTTCATTTTCCGGGTCTGCATCCAAAAAAGACTTCATCGCCTTGATTAGCACAAACGTCTTTCCAGTTCCCTTTTCACCGGCCAGAGCGACAACTTTACCAGAAGGATAACCACCGTCCTTTAATTTACCGGACACAAGGGCATTCAGCATCAAATTCCCTGAACAAATATGATATTTTACATCACCACCAACAATTCCATCTTCAGCAATGGTGGCATACGGATTCTTTACGTTCTTAATAATTCCTTGTAACAATCCCATAACTAATATTCCTCTCCATCTTCACATATTTCTAAAATTTTGTTTACCTTGACAATATCCCAACCAACAATTTTCATAATGCTATCGGTGGGATCAAAAAAAGTACCTTTCCATTGTTTTTCTGTATCTATATATTTTTTCAGTTTTTCATATACATCTCCGTTCATCATTGGTGGAAAAGAAATAACATTTGAATTAAATACATTAGGCATCTTCAGATAGGCATATTTTATCTTGTCACCGGATTGTATGCGTTCATCAGTGTACCCATTGTCATCCAGATACTTATTATAAACGATGGCTCCCCTAACATGAATCGGACATCCCTTCTTCGGTGTTCCATCTGGTGAAGTCCATTTTTCTATATTGTTGACTCCGCGGGGATATGATAGCTCTTCTACCGGTTGTTCAAAAAACTCCTCTTTGGCCGTCTCAATATATTCTTGTACAGACGCCTCGTCAAGGGCGAGTATTTTCTTAATGGATGTCTTTATACCATTACGACAGAACTCAGGAATCGAAGCCTTGACACATTCTATGCCCATGATCTTGACCTTCGGCTCTTTATATCGTACCCCCTCAGAATCGTGAACATTAAGGGCATATCGTTTCTTTCCTGTCCAAAATCCGGTATCTGCAATTACTTCACGCGCCATTACCATCTTTTGTTTGTATGAGTTTATGTATGCCGCCAGATTATCGTATAGTTTGTCTATTTGTGGCTGTAGTACCCCTTTTGCCCAACCATCAAGAATATCAACAATTTCGGTGGTAGTCTTTTTGTTTGATGGTACGTATTTTTCCACCAACGATTCAAGATTAAGGTACAACGAATCGGTATCTATTGCAATCACATAGTCAACATCGGTCGTTTTCATAATATTGTTGAGGAAGACGTTGATATGTTTTGCCGCCCATTTAATAGCAAGTTGTCCAGAAGCGGTAATTGCCTCTGCGTTTCTGATGTCAAAATACCGGCAATATGTGTTCGCCAGTGAACCATACTCCTTTGTGTTCGCAGTGTTTCGCAAGTACACTACCGGGACTTGTTTTACCCAGCTACATATCACTATGCAGTTCAGACTATATCTTCGCTTATGCGCTCCCCGTTTCGAGTATCATTAGCTTATACCCTACGCCTTTTGAATGGCTAGTCGTTGCTCGTTCCACTTGGTGGCTTCGATCAGGATTGTCTTTTTTTCAAGAGTTTCCCTGAGTTAGAGGAGTTTTAGAACAGCAAGTTTTTAAAGGCCACTGTTCATCAAAATCTTCAATGACATCTGTAACGTATTCTTATTTGCTATGTTTATTTCTAACTCTGCAATTCTCATTTTCTTTTTCTCTATGGATTGTTCGAGTTTTATTATTTCATCATGTATGGTCATTATCACCCTTTCTATTAATTTTATCGAAACCAACAAACTTACCACTTTTTAATCTTCCTCTAACAAAACCATCTGGTATGTCATCAGTATCACGGAACCTTTTTGTTACTACACCATTATTATAAAATTTCATCCCTTTCATACATTTACTACGATTTTTTAAATATTCATCTCCTCTCCCCGGTAAAAATCCTTCGGGACATTCATCTATAAAGAAATATTGAGTCTTATTAGTTACCGGATTATAGAAAGGAGTTTTGTTTCTGACTCCACTATTTTCCTTTATCTTGTTGATAGTAGAATCTTTATGGCAATATCCAGTTCTATAATAAACATAATCTCCGGTGATAACTTTTGGATGATCACAAGATACTCTAATATAGTTTCCGTTTTCATCTCTAACAACCATAGTATTTTGAGTTCTTTTTGACATCATCATTTTGTTTTTACCACTCATTTTTCTACCTTTATTATTCTTAGATATACATTCGCTTACATATCTCCTTGATATTTCGTATAAAACTCCTTTCCTTTGATTGCCTTTAATAATTCGTTTCATATTATTAAAGGCAAATATCATTTTAGATTTATAACATTCTTTTGTAAATATTTTTATTAGTATCCAATGTAATATATAGTGCCATTTTGCGCCTATTTCTATAATATTACGATGATCTTTAGAATAATCAGGAAATATAGACCTCGGTAAAATATGGTGTTTTTCATTTATAGATTGCAATGATGGTTTTAATCGAGATATTAGTGATATATATCTGTCAATATAATGAATATTTGCTTTATTATCAATCTCTAAAATCACCGCTTTGTAATCTATCATTTTGAACCATTAATTTATCTAACATTTGTTGATCCCTCACAAGACTTTCTCTCAATTCCTCTAATTCCTGTTGATCTTCTAACATACTCCGCTTGACCACTTTCCTTTCTGCATATAAACCTTCCAATATTTCAGGAATTATACCATCACCATCCCTTGAATAAAATTGTCCGTTTGGTGTCAAGGTAACGTTATACTGCTTTAGTGGTGAATTGTCAATGCTTTCGTTGAGTAGCACCTCTATACCGTTGACCGCATTACCAAGTTGCTCCCTGATACTATACAATTCTTTAGGTAACTTATTGTCTGGAATGCGTTTTTCCGGTGAGATGTTGAGACCCATTTGCAGGTGAGGGTACAGTGAATTGAGATCGACCGAGACAACCCACCGATAGAATCCCGGAACAGGCTCTTTAACAAATGCACCAACATACTGACTATTCTCCGCTTCTGGTATATCAATCAACGGAACCATCCCTTTGTTCATAATAGCGTTATAGATTAGCAAGTCCCATGTAACAACCGGTGAGATGGTGTCTACATAGTTGATTCCCGCTCTATAGGCCAACATCAATACCAAACTAAACAATCCAAGTTTTTTGTCCAGTCGCGAAACTATATCAACGTCTTTTATGTTGTAATCTATAAATTTTTCATAATTTCGGTCATATAGGTCTTGGAGGTTAGCATACTCAGAATAGTCAAGTTTCCTATCTCCAAGAATCATATGGGCGATTGTATCAAGTTTGTAATTTTCAGGTGTCTTGTAGGTGAACTGCTTGAACAAAATCATATAGTCAAGAAGAGACACACCAACTATATCATATGTTTGATGAACCCTATAGTATGATGAATTATCTTTTCCAGCAAAAATAAGACCGAATGGTGACATTGAATTTATCTTCTTTTCCTCAAAATTTAATTTCTTCATTCGGTTAATAATATATGGTATGTCATATATTTTACAGTTCCATCCAGTTAGTATATGTGGACGATTCAAGGAGAAATATGTAATGTACCGACTCAGCATTTCCCGTTCATCCCGACAATTTACATAGGTTACATTATCTTGTTTTGGTTTATATCCACCATCTTTATACCCCCAAACAATAAAACGATCTTCATTAATTTGATGAATGGCTATGGAAGTGACAGGACACCGGGCATCTTCAGCACTAGAAAAACCAAACCCATCCCGGCCGGTCTCAATATCGATATTCATTATCTTGAGATCAGCATGTGTAATAGGGTCATGGTGTCGGTATATATCTCGTATGTATTGATATCCGAACGTCTTGGCACCATAGAGAGTCATTGTTTTTTTACAATCTTCTATAGCCTTGCTCGCCTCTTTAACTGTCGGGTATGTTTTTTTCCATAGTGGCTGACCGTATATTGTTTTATATTCTGTATTATTTGAATCTGCCGGAAAGAAAACATCACAATCGAATTTTGATATTATCCGACCGTCATTGTCTGTATGTTCCCTTACAAATATCCTGTTGCCTATTTTTTTACAGTAGGTATACATTTTTCAATATATTCTCTTAGTGGCTGGGCATTCACATCTCTATTGCCAAAAAATTTCTTACATTCACCGATAAGAGCAAGGTTCATCTCGTCGGTGGAGTAATTATCTTTAAGCCATGCCAACGCTTCGATGTCTGACACTGGTGGTGGAATATATGTGTCTATAAGTTCAACAAGCAGGGTATCCTTTTCCGGCGAATTGAGTGTAATTTTTCTTAACCTTTTCAATATCTCGGTAACGTTTTCATTTGAGTAGTCCTTGTTCGGGTCTCTCTGAATTTCACCAAGAATCAACTGACACTTATTGAGGCCTAGAAAATCACCATTACCCCTGAATGTGTGCATATCCTCTTTTATGGCGTTCAGTATGTTGTCTATGGGTGTAGTTTCTGTTCCTATGATATATACCATTCTTAAATCTCCTTACTAGAAAAAACGATCAATTAGTGTTATCAGGTATGAATCATCTATCTTACCATCTATTTGTGCTGATTCGGGTATAGATGCGATCAGGTTAGCGAAATACAGAGCATCAACACCGATAAGTTGATCTTCCAGCACACTAATATCGGTAAGATCGAGTTTTGATACCTGCATTGCCATTTTAAGGTACTGTCCTGCGTTTATGGTCATTCCACGCTTTAAAAACTTCCTTGTGCGAATGATAGAGGCTAACGGGTACTTACTACCACGATACCGCAACTCGTTCGTGAGGAGGCATTCAAGGGCTTCTGATGGCAATTCCAGTTTAGAGTCTATAGAACGCCACCAACAAGTACAATGAACAAAGTCATAGTTGGAATGGATTTCTTCAGCGTCACCGTAAAATCGAATAACTAACTGAATAGAATCAGAAAGGGTAATGGCATTGGCGGAGATATACACTGGTCGATACGGAGACAATCCCCCATCTTCTTCTTCAAGTTTAGGATTCACCGGCGGGACTATGTGGATTTCATCTTTATCTTCGTGTTCTGCAGCAATGTTTCCGTACTCTATATCGTTTTCGTCAATAGCCATACCATCAGACTTTACACGAATTTTTACACGGCCAGACTCTTCTTCTATGATTTTGAATACGTGAGCAGAGTCAGTCTTCTTGTTGAACTCGTTTATGTAGTATTCAGCAACAGCCAGAACAGTCTCCTTGTTGGTGAAATATACGTCATAGTCGTTTACCTTTTCACCTTTGAGCATTGAAGCGATACAACCACCGGTAATGATTGAATTCTTTTCCACTAACTGACGAACATTCACATCTTTAATGGAATCGGTAAATTGATCAAATTTCTTCCGAAGAACCTGTCTGATAGTCTTTGTTTTCATAATGCAATTCTCCCTAACTTTTTGTTTATACTTACCCCCCTCCGTAACCTCATTTTTCTCAGTAATAGCAAGGGGTTTGTATTAGTGAACTTTTTTCATTTGGTTGGTGTGATAACTGGTTGACCGTTCACATCGACAACATGACTTTCTTTCAGTGCAGACCAGAGCATGATAGGTGCCATCGGAATTTTCAGTTCATCGATAGCATTTTTCATCTCTTCGTTACCATGTTCTACCAATAAATCCAAAAGGTTTTCCCACCCACTCAAAGGAATAATCGCAAGATCGTCCTGAAATTGTTGTGTGATGGTCTGCAGTATTTGATTCACCGGCACGTTAAATGTTCCTTCCATTTTCATTTTCTCCCTAACTTTTTGTTTATACTTACCCCCCTCCGTAACCTCATTTTTCTCAGTAATAGCAAGGGGTTTGGGTGGGCTAATTATTTTAATTTTTTCATGGATCACCGCATCTCTATGAAAGAACGGTGATCCATAGTAATAACGAAAAAGATATCACAAGAGCGACCATAAGTCAAGATAAAGTTCTCTCTTCAGTTATTCTTTGTGTATGTGTGTTTTTTTCTCTAGGTAATCCATCGTGTTTATTAGCATTTTCTTGAATTGATCACTATAACCAAATCGTTTCTGGTTCAATTCGATGCTCTTGTAAATGTCATCGTCTTCGTGTCGCATTGATGACGCTTTCCAGTCAACCAACATCTCCAGTATATCAAACAGGTTCATATCGTCAATCCCGTTCTTAAAATATTCTGGATGGTGCCGGTTGTTTGCATAGTGATGGTCAAGAGCCGGTTTCATCTTCCGCAGGCATTCATGATATTCTTCTGAACCGTAAGTAATATTCTTGAGTTTTGGTGTAAATTCCTCAAAAATCTCCACTTCCGGCGTTTTCAGTTTCGTTTGATCGTGAACTTCACCGCGCCTCAAGAACTCATATACCACCGCGTTCAGGAGGTTACGGACGTTCTCTATATGGCATAATGTTTTGTATCTTGTATCAGACATGTAATCTCCCTCTAATTTCGGCTAAAGTGGTCTCATTTTCCATCTTACCGTCATGAAATACTGTTTGCATCTCACACAGTGGCATTTGTTTGATATATTGCTCTCTATTAAGCTGGTCGGTTACAAAATATTCACCGTCCTCGTCTTTTTGAACGATACACAAACCTTTGGTGCCACCATCAGTTACCGGGTCTTTGAAATTTAACCCAACTGAGGCATAGGTACTCTCCATCGCAAAACCAAAGGTATCATGAGTATTGTACGATCCGATACCCAATACAACATTGGTAGAAGAAAATCCCCTATCTTTCAGTCGTTGTAAAATAACCCGACATCTTTCTATGGTTACCGAATCGCCGTATATAGTTCCGATGTGTGGGTCAAGTTCACGATATCCCTTAGAATTGACAGTTCCCCCGAAAATATCCCACAACAGTGCCACCACGCCTTTCTTTTCCACTTCGGTGTCTGCATACTTATCTCCACAAAGGATGTCAACAGGATCGCCGGAATCAAGACGAACAAGCAGTTTTCCTTTACGGTTCAGTATGGTTTCCTTTAATTTTGGCAGCACTTCGGTAATAAACGCCCATAGATCGGTAGTATCAGACACCTTAGAAACTATATCATCAGGATAGACTTTGGTGAGCAGACGTAAAGTGTGTTCGTTCGTTCCTTGACAACTCACACTTGCCACAGATTTCCCCGACAACATTTTACGATAATCAGCACCATAGTATTCAGCCATCGCAATAATCGCCGGAATAGTATTAGTACCCACAAATGAGGTGAGATGACCCATACCGGTAAGAACAGCACTATGGACACCAGACATACCACGCATAGAGAAGTCATGACCCTGAAACATAGTGAATCCATCAACGTCGCTGGTCTCTTTGGCGTACTTCTCAAAAATCCGGCGGTACACATCTGATATCGTTGCTGCAGTCATCATCGGCCAGAGTTCACAAGATACCAGCGTCTCTATATGGTTGGTTAGCCAGAAAAACTCTGGTTTAGTGTTTTCGATGGTAAGCATAGGCACACCGACGGATACACGCTCTCCTTCTGGTATGGCACGAATCCACAGCGGAAGATAGCCAAGTTCGTGCAGGTCTCTCAAGTGTTGTGTATCTATAGCGTTCGGGCCAATAGTATGCAACATAAAAATAGAGTATTCATCAACTATATAATTGATGTTACGATTAAAAAAGTTATCATCGAAATATTTGACCAACCATTCCTTGACAAACTTCTGAATACCAAAGCATACTATCTTGTTAATTCCTGCATATCGTGATTTTCGTGGTATCAAGTTGCTAAAGATGATCTCGGTATTCTCTGGATATTGAACTCGGTGACTAGTCTTGTAAAAATCGGCGAGTAAAAATGGATTTGTCTTCATAAAAGTTAGGCTCTCAATTTTTCGTTTTGTATTTTACTACCACTAGAACTCATTTTTTATCAGTAATAGCTCAAAGTTAGGAGGTATTAATTATTTTCGATGAACTGCTCAATCGGTACACTTCTAACGACAACATCACCCAAGTGAGTAACAGTATCAAGAGAATCCGTACAGACAACATTTGATATGTACTCGTTATTGTACAGTGGGCCATCAACAGCGGTGGTTTCTATGTGTGTGACTATCAACGAAATTGCCCGTGGTTCATATATTTTCATAATCGCTTCGGCAATATAATGAAAAGTCCTACCACCACTGCACAAATCGTCAACAATAACAACGTGTTTACCATTAGGATTCAAACCAAAAGGAACATGAAGAGGCATCACGGTGTTAAGTATCCTGTTTTTAACTGGTATGCTATTGAAATTCTTTTGCGCACCAGCATCAGGAAACACTACTATATCCTCGTTCGTATCAAAATAGAAATCACGGAACCCCAACGCCATCTTGAACAACGGAACAGTTACCGGCACCTTGATGGAACGGTCGATTAACGCACAAGTAACATCAGAGTGCGGTTCGATAATAAAAACACGGTCGAACATCAGAGAGTTAATCATATCGGCAACGTGTTTCAGGGTGAATACGCGATTATTTTCTGGGCTGTCCATCCGTGAATAAGGCATGTACGTTATCCACAGGTCAATTTTTACCCTCGGATTTCGCCTGACAACTTCTTTGACGAAAAAATACAGTTCCATCAATGAGTTATTTTCAATAAAGTGGAAGGTAATCTTCATTCTGTCTATCTTGTCCCATTGCCAATCAAGATAGATTTCATTATTGGGAAAGATGCCCCACTCTATGTTTTCACCGCTGACCCTTAACATTATTCTTCATCTCCTTTGTCATATACAGATTCGGCGATGATAGACACTCGTTCAGACCAACGTTCATCGTCACTATTGAAACTGGCCTCGTTGTAGAACCCTTGAATTTCGTGATCCTTGATACCAGCCTTACCAGATTCAACATCACAATGGCAAAGTTCATGGAAAATTATTCTTTCCTTGTCACGGTCATCTAAGGTTTGCCATACGTTATAGTCAAGGAACATCGCATAGTCATAAGTAGAACCGTCATCGCCCATAGAAAAATACTGCATTTCTTCATTGAGTTTCTTGATTCTTGCCACTACTACACGACCACCGGAAACTTTTTTCTTGTTGTCGAAAATCATCATAATCCGGTATCCATCAAGTTCCGGGAAATATTGTTTGGTGATGATTTCTTTCATTTCAAGCTCTTTTGCTGATACATGTTCATATCTACACATTTTTTACTACCTCCTTTAGTCAGTTCTTCTTTGATCCCCTTGATATAACAGAGTCTACAACCTCCGCCGCTATGAAAAGTTTACCAATTAGCGTGTTCCTCATACAATACAGACAGGCCAAGTATCCTAAAGTAACCAAATTATTATGTTTCTTCATTTTTCACCTCATTCATAAAAATTATATAGAACAGTGCTCTCTATCTCCGGGATTTTGCAACTATGTTTACGGCAACCGAAGCAAGTTTATAGGCCTCCCATGCAAGAGTAATTCGTCCTCCGGGCAATGTAACAGTAACCGTATCTTGCTATTTTAGATGCAACGTTGCGTTTTGATTCTCCACCGCTTTGTCGTGTTCGGTGATAGCTTTGATTAAGAATGATGCTGCTTTCATGATGTTCCCCATAGTAAAAGTATTGTTTCATGCTGATTACACTATACACTACTCCCAAGTCGAAGTCAAGCAGATAGTGTACCAATTTCGCAATAATTTTTTGTCTCTATATCCATCCCTGTCTTTCGCAAAGTAGATGTTACACGGAATTATCTTACCACTATGATTGAGTTTTATATTAGTCATCGCCCGATAATATGCTCGTTCTGGTATACTTACTCCCTCATGGATGTCTAGTTGTCGTAATGTATCGTCGTCAACTTTATATACTTCCACAACCACATTAAAACCCTTTCCCGGAACTTCATAGAGATACGGAAATGTTTTGTTGGAATTGTTCACCATCGGAAACCGCTCAACCGTCTCTCCACTTCCCACAAAATTAGAGTTTAACATGAAATGATCATTGTGATTGCCATGTTTTAGTGTTCCATATACAGCTAAGTAGTTCATATTCATCCACATTCAATGATTTCGTTCACCGCTTTCTTTCGATCCTTGTTGTCTATGATCGTCGAGAGCTTTCTTTTAGTACCTCAATAAAGAATGATCCCACAAAATATACGAAAACTACAAATGACAAGAAAGTTTCAAGCCACATTTTTCATCCCCCCCCTTCACGCTGAACCTTTATATTGTGTTTTCAGGTACTTACAATATTGAACCACCTCTTCGTAAAATTTATCTGAGATATCTTTGTTATCGATATTCTGCATAGTCCAATAATCTGCCAGACGTTCACAGTAAGATTCCGCTACGTTAAGTTGTTCTGGATTCCGACAACTTTCAAATACCGATTCACACTTTTTTATCAGGTCAGAGTACATCATCATTCTTAACTGACTGCTGTTTTCCATTGTATTCACCACCATAGTAAAAATTTAAACGGTCAATAAGATAATTCAACACATAATCGTCTAACTTCTCTGCCGGAACTACGCTATCAATCTCTGGTTTGAATTCGGTCTCAAGTAAAATATAGACACCGTTCTCTTTATCTATATTTTCTATTGTATACTTCTCCAGACTTGTTAGTGGCATCCGCAAGTTGATCATTAGGTGAATATCTGCCTTTATATAAACCTGATTCATTATCTTCAACTCCCAAAAATAAGATCGATAAATGATTTATGTGACTTTGGCATATCCTCAACGTTCTTGTCTGCCCTTTCCGTTGCCCTTTCTATTGGTGACGTTGTGAAAAGGGCATTGTGTTCTTTTCCATCAAAGTCCACAATGATACACGGAAAATATTCAGTAGCAGAGCCAAATTTTCTGTCCTTGTTTTCCACCACCTCACTTAAATAAATCTTGCTTTTCATACAACAACCCTCCTGTCTGAGATTATTTCTGGTCTAACTCTTCGAAATTTCTTTACTTTTTTACGTAAGATTGAAGGTGCGAACTCAACGATACGATATACCTTAGTTGGTTTGGTATTAGTTTTCAACTGCTTTCTCTTTTTTTCTTTTCTCTGATGGTCGCACATAACACAATTACGGTTAGTTGCGAAACGTTTTGAAATGTGGCCGTTCACACAAGGGATTCCTGTGAAGTAATATTTCTGGCCGGCTTGAATTGCTTCTTTTGCTGATGTTCTCATAGTGTTCTCCATAATAAAAGGTTTTTCTCTCAATCATGGAGAACACTATATCACACTAAATTTGGAATGTCAACAGTTTTTTAGCATTTTCCTTTTGACCGGGAATCGCAAGAACATGTCTGGGTGTCATCAGTCCACCATACACCACCTTTGCCAAGCACACCACCGGGGCAATTTTCAGGTGGTTCGTGTTTGTCTGGTTCTCCCTTTTCTTCACAGTCTGGACATACCTTAGCGTTAGCATCTCCACCAATATCCTGCTGCTTGATGTTTCGTTGGTTTGCTGATTTATTAATATCTCCACCAGCACTCAGATTATAGACAGTACCAGACGCATTTTTCGCCACAGACATGATATCACCAAACGCATTCGACAAACCCCAGATACCAGCAACACCAAGAGCCATTTTAGTGTAGTCAGACCCTCTTTCTGGCCGTTCCATCATCTGTATTTTGGCCTCCATTGGTGTGGGTTTTGTCATAGCAAGCATAACCAGACCAGCAGACGCATTAGGTTTGTCTGATGTTGCTATTCGTTCAACTGCCTCATACCACCGCTTAGTTGCCTCTGCGTTTGCGTTGGTCACTGCTGTATTCACGCCAATATCGCGTTCTGTTACAGATTCATAATATCGTGATTGTACTTTTTCACTCGCACACCCTGAAAAAAACATTGAGGATGCGACGATAACACCAATTAATAGTCTCATTTCTCCTTTACCTTTCAGTTTATAGTTAATGATTAAACCAAGCCATATTCACATTTTTCATGGCCACAATAATACCTCATAGTATTTATATGTGTTTGTTGCCTTCTACCAGAGTTTCCCCACAAAAGACACAAGAGTAACTATTTGTACCACGCCTACACTTGTTATGCCTTATCTGGGTTAGTTTATGTTCCCGACACCCACAATGGTATGTGTATTTCTTGACCGGCGGTGTTTTGTGATTATGGCAACGTGTCGGATTCTGAATACCAAAGAAGCGCATGATATCCTCCCATTGTCTTCCATGATGTACAAGTCTGCCATTTTTGACAATTGTACCGTATTTGGTGGAGACACAATAATGAGCAACTTCATGTGGTACGGTAAACGCTATAAAATCGTCGCAGTTCATTTCGGCGATTTGCATATTAAAATTCAATGTACCAGTTCCACCACCTTCACCATAATAAGTAAACTCACAACATCCAGCAACGCGCCCTCTCTTGGTGAATTTTATGGAAGGTAAAACCACAGGAAATAGCGTTTCATTTCTGTACTTTTCCTCAAATTGGTGCATTAGTCTATGAACGGTATCTACAATCTCTATTTTCAACTTTTCTCTATTCATAACACGACTTCAGTGCCCTGTTTAGCGATTTAACAGCCTCATTAATATTTTTGACAATTTCTTCAGCATCATGGGTGTAAGATGATGATAGCGAACCGTAGTGCATCTCCAAACACTCCATAAGAACTCTCTTGATCCGGTGAGTGTGGAAGTGTGGACTTGGCGTAGATCATTTCAAGCACGGCCAATTTCGATTCAAAAAAGGAATTTATAGTATCCTGTGACCATTCTCCTCTTCTGATTGCTTTTAACTGCTCTCTGGAACGGGTCAAATCAAGATCACCTTCTTCTAAAATTTGTTCACACTCTTGCAGCAACCGAACAACGTGGTATGCGAATTTAGTGTCGTAGCCGTGTTTGAGGATGGTGTCTATTCGTTTTGACCGTTTATCTGGGGGAGTGCTAAACATTTTTTTCTCATAAAGATCACGCCCACCACTTTCCTTATAATCTTCGACAGTTGCGGTTTTTGGATTGAGGTCATATTTTTCACATACCTTTATAAATTCACAAATCTGCTTATCGTTCATTTTATGTATCTGTGAAAAAGCATAACCCTTGAACTTGTGCCATACCCGCTTTGACAAAAAGAGTTTCCTGTTTTGCCGTACATGATTACCGATCGCTGTTGAGTGTAATACACATCGTTCTGGTACAAACAGAGCGTCCACCATGTTCGGGTTGTTTTCCATACAGAGATTAAAGAACCGGACAATACTGTAGATGGATATGTCGTACTCTTTATCTTGAATATGATGTTTTTGAAATTGACTAAATGTTTCTGGCTCCTTCCCAAAACCAACAATATAACCATGTGAGTACGGAAATATCATGAATTTTGGTGGGATAGCGAAACCATAGATATCCACATCGGAAACACCATAGGCAATAGAACCGGTCATACACTCATAATGTACATTGTTGAACAGGAAGCTGGGATAATCATTGATAAGTTGGCGAGATACCAAACGATCGAATGTTGAACTCATAATATACACCTCAAATTGTTTATTCACCAAAAGAAAGTTGAAGTTCTCTTTTGGTGAATTTTTTAATTATAACATCTCAATAGCTTCATCAAGGCCACATCTGCTTTTGAGGTCACAGACATTAAACTTGCCGCCATCATCAATTTCAATCTCTACAAAACTATAGTGCCTACATGGCGATTTGACAACAAGCCTTACACGACCATCGCTAACAGAAGAGGTAACGATAGTTGAATCTTTTGGAAAGTTTTTCATTTATTTGACCCCCCTTTCCTGCGAACAAATCCAGCGGTGCCAAGAAGACCCAAGCCCAAAAGAGCCATTGTTGCTGGTTCTGGTACGTCATTTACCGGATACACCTTTTCCCGAATAACATCATTTGCACATCGTTGAGTAAATTGAAAAAACAAACCATTTTTATTCATATCATCGTAAATCGAATCTTGGAGATATGAATAAAAGTCCATATTGCCATTAGATATAGTATACGTTCCAGAACCAACAGAAGTCATCATGTTCGGGTTGGAAAGAAAAATTTCAGTTTCGTTGGTTCTTACTTCACCGGGTATAAGGATGGCATCTTTTGTCAATTTATACATAGTAGCAGTACCAACATGACCATCAGTTAACGACCGGGTGAAATTGACAGCATAATCCCAACCTCCTATGCCGTCAGTATCAAGTAAAAATGAACCCGGTGCAAAGAAATGTCGTGGGTCAGAAGCCCAACCATTAAAATATTCGATTGAGCCTAATGAAACAGAAAAATTACCTCTGCTTACTGAAATACTCCCTCCAGTCAAGTTGTAACGATCTCTGCCTATAGAGTCTACTACCACACCCTGATTGTTCACACCCACATAGCTGTCACCAAACGAAATGGTATCTGCTAAAGTAGTGGTAGCAGCGGACATAGAAAACAACATCGCCGATACTGCCAGAATTGATTTGAATTTCATGTTTTTCCTCTCTTTCTTTTGCTAAATTTCTCCGGCGTTTCCAGTATGACCAAATCCGCCTCTTCTATTCGATGTTATGTACTTTTCCGTAACAAAACTATCAAATGTTTCCTTGTTAATATCCACAAAAGACACCCGATTATTCTTACATACCTCACCTTGAGCAATTCTGTCACCGCTAAAGATGCGAATTGGTGCTAATGTTGAGTGATTATATACCATGACAAAACACTCTTCTGAATAATCTGAATCTATTATACCCGGTCTATTAAATAAATTCAAGTCTTTTTTCCACGCATTACCAGACCGTGAATATAATTTAATATGGTAATCGTCATCAAGACAGAAAACCAGACCAGTCGGAATCAACATTTTATGGCCGGGAGCGATGACAACGGACGCTTTTGTATAATCACCGTCCGGCACACTAACATCAAACGAATACGGCCATGATGAACCCTTTACTGTTGGCGTATAAAAACAGGCCTTAATATCAAAACACGCCGCTGTGGTTGTTGAATACTCTGGCAATTCGGCGTGTTCACATAGTTTATAAATTTTAATCGTCATTCCTGTCCTATCCTGTATTTCGGCACCAGTTCATATTTGTCAACGTCTTCTCTCTTGACTATCTTTATCGTACTTACTGGTACCCTGTTCACTTTTGTCTTCTCCTCGTCAACAATTTTCAGTAGACCCCATTCCTGCAAAAGACATGCGATAGTATTTCTGCGGCCTATATCTTCTTTGGTGAGGTTTACTGGTTTTCCGTCAAGTGCGTATAATTCCTTGAAGTGGGTGATATAAATTTTACCCTTCTTGGTGAAAATATGACAAGATTGATATAATTTATTTTCCTTTTTTGATAACACTCCTATACGGGTTAACGTCTCCATAATGTATAAAAATGATTTTTCTTCAACCATCTCCACTTCTAACGCAATATCCCTATACCATTCACTTTTAAAAATAATTGAGAAATTTTCTTCTGGTGTCATAACTATCCGCTTATTTTTTTCGTAATTCCATGAGTGCAGCTTTCATCACCTTATCATAGCACTCACCACATAGCTGTTCTGTCTCTTTTCGATTATCCAGTTCGGTGGTTTTTCCGGTATCTAAACGTACTGGATATTCAATATTATTTAGACAGTTAAGGGATTTAATTTCTCTTCCACATCCATCACAAAAATATTTAATCATATCAGTATCATATAATCGTGCATTGTTATATTTTACTACTTCACTACCTTCGATTGCATATTCTCTTTTGATTTTTTCGTATCTGTCTTCATCATCGAGATATTTACCTAGCAATTTAGCGAAAAGGTTATTCGATTCGTCTACTTGCCGCTGTGATACGTTATGAATGCCACAGGCGGTTGCTTCTACAATCTCTGAAATAAACATCCCGGAGTAGAAACCTATGAGATTATAACGTTTCATGAACTGATCGGCATTACACCAGATACATATCAGTTCCTTTTCCTTCATCAAGTGTGCATGTATATTAGAAACAACATGACCATACATACCGAACAGACCACCGGGAGAACCATGGCCGAGACATATGATCCGGTCATAGTGTTTCATTAGATCAAGAACTTCATAATCTTCAAGGTCAGGATCATTATAGACATCAAAGCCCTTTCCTTCATATATCGCTTTCAGGAAATTCGTTGAATAGTCTTCTGGGTGTATAACCATTGTATTAGTATTCATGTCGACCAGTTCCATCAAGAGTCGTTCTCATTCGTTCAATTTCTTGTGGTGGTAGTATCCTTAAATATTCTTCGGCCTTTTGATCTGAGATTTTATACCATTCAGTAACAACCCGAAGGTCGTCGTTTCTCTTTTTTTTGATACCGACCATTCTTCTCCGCTTTTTCGGTATCATTTCAAAAAGATATTCAAACTGAGCCTGCTTATCAAGATATTTTGAGTTTAGGTTCAGCTCGTTTACTATCAATGTACAATCCCTATATTGAGAAAGCATTGCACAAGCCACATACGGAGAGAAGTTGCGCTTAATCTCCTCTCCGGTCAGGTTGTGGTCTTTTGTTGTAATAGCGTCAAAGAACAGTTTCATAAGTCAGAGACTCCAAAGGTACGTAATCCCACACAGAACTAGCTTCATCGTATTCACTGTCCAGAATCCACGAAACATAAGCAAAATTTGTTTCGTCTCTGAACCTGATGGACACTAATATCTTCCAATCAGGGTGTTCTTCTTGTAACTGCCTAATATAACGACAGTCTTGAATTAACTTCTTCTCGTCAAGTTCAGGTATGTCAGACTTGGTTTTGATGTAGTTCAGGGCTTCGGTCAGATTGTTGATTGAAAAACTCATGATGTGATCCTCCTCATAGTAAAGTTGAATATCATAATTTCCCACCAATATAACACGCCTTTGTGGTGATGTCAAGAACTTTTTTAAATTATGTCCATCACCTCTAAAACATACGCACGCAAGTTTAGATCAGTATCGATGGCGGAAAGGTGCTGAATCTGGTACATATTAGACATCAAGATAAGCCCGGCCTTCTTTGAACCAGACAATTTTCCTCGCAATCCTTTCTCTACCATCGAGTATATACCACCATCGTATGTATTTCCACGCATCCACATTTCACAACCCTTAAAGTCTTTTTTCTGAATGAGGCCTATTAAATCATCATACTTGTTCAATGACACCTCAAAAATACCACCATCAATCTTACCCACCGTAGAATATGATTGAAGTTCATTGAGTATCTTTCTGAAATCTGGTGCATATTTCATAACAAATTGAGCCAGAACCTTTTTGTTGTATGCGACACCTTCATTTTTTAGAATATCCTCACAACGGCTCATAATTGAAGACATAATAGTCGGCATCTCGTTCTGTGGTATCGAAAAGTCTATCAAAGATGTTCGTGACTGAAGCGGTTCGATAATTTTTGTTATGTAGTTACCGGTGAAAATGAATCTACAGGAACTTGAAACCTCGTCCATGAGTCCCCGTATTGCCATTTGTACTTCACCGGCATTATCGAATTCATCATAGATAACAACCTTGAAACTTGTACCATAGCCGTCAAAAACAGACATTGTGGACGCAAAATCAGTGACGGTGGTTCGTACTGTTTCTATAAGTCGTCCTTCCTTGGAGCCGTTGATCAGTATGCTATCTATCTGTAACTGATCGCATATCGCCCTTGCGGTAGTCGTTTTGCCACAGCCAGCAGAACCATAGAAGAGAAGGTTCTGAAAGTTTTTATTTTTGACGATATTATTTGCCAGTTTCTTCGTGTGTGATGGTAAAATACAGTCTTCTACCGTCTTTGGTCTATACTTCTCTGCCCATATAAACTCGGTATTGTCTACGTTCATTATTGTTGTACGGTAAAGGTTGAAGAAGTGTCAAGGCCAATAAAATATGCCATGTTGTTATCAGATTCAAACGATGCCAGACGATTCCCCTGTATGGACACCGCATAGTTACCGGGCAGCATTTTAAAAGTATCCATGTTGAAGACCAGTTTGAAATTATTGGAGGTAACTACTTGTGCCTGTAGCGTGTTAGAGAATACATTTGACGATGTGTTTTTAATATCAGCAACCTGTACCCTTACATGATTGTGGTCTTCAGGTAAAACAAGCATATTTGGCAACTGCATAATGTTGGCCGCCTTCATCACCGAGTCTATAATACCCTTGTCCATATAGAAAGCAACGTCAACCTCACTCAATTTCGGTTTGTGTGTGGGGTAAACAATCATTTCTTTTTTAGCGAATACGTACCTGACCTTAAATTCCGGGTCTTCTTCCTCACAGATGTACATATAATTTTCATCACTACCAATAAATTGCAAGATCGGAGAAGCAAATAATTTCAGGGTGTTGAGAAATTCAGGAAGGTCATAGATACAGAAATCGACAGGAAACGTCTCTTCTACCACCGCCTGTGCAACCAGATTCTTACCCACAGACATTGTTGCTATCATATCCCGGTTTTCCCTGATATAGATAGATTGATTGATACTACTAAAGTTTTTCAAGATTTTCAGCGTTTGATCAGATAATTTCATTGTAGAACACTCCTCAAAATGATTCTTTTAATATGGAAAAATGGCCGTCTTTCCTGAATTCAAGTATACGGTCAAATCTTCCGTTTATTGTATCGTTCTTATGTGATATTACTATGGAGTTGAACTTCTCTTCGTTCACCCCCAAAATATCCATAAAACCCTCTACACCATCAACATCCAGTGATCCATCAAAAATCTCGTCAAAAATGAGAATATTAGTCGAATTTCTGGATTTTTTCAACGCAATATCTCGCCATGTAAAGAGTAGGGCAAGGTCAATTCTTGCTTTCTCCCCCTCCGAAAAATTATAGTAAGAGAACTCGTCACGCATAGAAGACTGAATTGACTCGTTGAAGTTTTCGTCAAATTGAAAGTTAATGGGAAAACTCAATCTGTCAAGGTACATATTCACCGTGGCATTGATAACCGGGATATACTGTGCGATGATCTTTGACTTTATACCGTCATCCTTGAGTAACCGCCGGACAATACCGTAATAGTGCAGCAGGTGTTTCTGTTTTGCTATCTCTTTATCTATTCTCTTTATAAATTCAACGTAATCCTGTAAAATCTCTTCGGTTACGTCACATTCCGGCATGTTCTCGATAGCTTTCTTGTGTACCACTATGTTAGCCTCTTGATTCTTTACTGACTGTTCATAGATGGCAACCTGCTTTTGTGCTTCATTTCGTTTTGCTTTCAGTTGGTTGACTTCGTTATATTGTTCACGTAGTTTGTTACCAAGTTCCTTTAGTTGTACAATCTCGTTATCAACATGTACAATTCTTTCTTGGTCAGGTGCTGTTATCCTTGCACTTTCATATCCACCAACTATTTCTTCAATTTCAGCGGTTAGAGATTCGATTTTTGTGGTAATTTCTCTTTTCTCTGCAGTTTTCTGTGCTAATTCTGTGAAAATTTTGTTACCATCTTCACGTTGTTGCTGATTAAAAGCTATCTCACCATTCAAATTGTCAAGAAGTTCACTATTTTCCTTCTTTTTGGCAGCTAGTTCACGTTGTGTTTTCTGTATAAATTTCTGGGTAATGGTCTGTTTACACTCTGGGCATTCCTGATGTTCCTCATAAAATCGAATTCTGCCGTCTATCTCTATAATAGCCTGTTGTGTAAGTGCTTTTTTCTTCTCCAGATCACCAATTTTCTTATTATAATCTTTGTCTCTGTATGGATTTGCGCCAATTTCAAGAACAGAAATTTCAAGATTTATATCCGCTAATCTTTTTTTCAGTAGTTCAATCTCTTCTTCTTTATTGGCGATTCTGGCATCATCTATCTGTTTTCGTTCAATATAGTCATTATAACGGTCAATTTCTCTCTGCAGTTTGATACGTTCCTGTTGTAGTGCGGTGATCTTGTCTTCATGTTCCTGATTCTGGATATGTACGTCACCATACTCCGCAATCTTCTTGTCTAGTTCGGCCACAGTTTTTTGATGAAGTTTAACGACATCTTGCGCATTTACGATAGACTCTTCACATTCCGCTATAAGTTTGTTCAGTGACTCTTTCCGTTCTGCCGAGTCCCGTACATGCTTTTCGTAAAATTCCCGTTTCAGATTATACTCACTCTTTTTCAGATCAAGTTTATGCTGTGACTCATTTACTTGTACATCGGTATCCTTGATTTTGTGTTTCAGGAGTTCATTCATCTCGGAAAACACAGAAATGTCAAGAATATTCTCTATTACTTCCCGTCGTTCTCCCAATTTAAGCTGCATGAACGGAACGAAAGATGCAGAACCAAGAACGATAATCTGGTTAAATGTTCTGTGGTTCAGTTTCAGGATTTCGTTCTCAAGAATTTTCTGATAGTCTTTCGTTTCTGCTGGCTGTGGTATCATCTCACCGTTCACAAAAATTTCAAATACTGCCGGTTTCTGACCACGCCTTACCAGATATTGCTTTGATCCGATGGAAAATTCTACCTCTACCAATAATTCGCCTTGGTTGACATTATTGATAAGCTGTCCCAGACGAATTTTTCTGAATGCCTTACCGAACAGGCCATATACCAATGCATCAATAAATGTGGACTTGCCATTGCCGTTTTTTCCGGTGACAATAGTGGTTATATACTTGTCCAGATTAATTTTAGTTGGTTGATTGCCGGTGGACAGAAAATTTTTAAAGGATATGGATTTAAAAACTATCATTTCTCTTCACTTTTTTCTCAAATATTACTCTTTCATGAAATCGTAACACATATGTCGCAGTATCGTCACGGTGTAGCTTGTTGGCACGGTTAGTCACATAATCCATTGCACACTGATGTGATTCTGTCTTCGATTTAGCAAGAAAATTCAACAACTTATTATCTATCACCTGTGAATACTTGTCTAACGCAAACAATTCATACTGACGCATAATGTAACTATCTATTAGCTTCATATACTACACGTTCCCCATTTATAATTACTGCTTTCTTAACGCATTCTGGTGACCCTTCCAATAATTTCTTTCCATAAACTCCAGCATTGGCATCTGACATGAGTTCCGAAGAAGAAAATATCTCAACGGTTGTTTTTCTATGAACTACATCATTGTCAAGCAATAAATAAACAATGTATTCTCTTACTTTGCTCTTGAGTGTATCATTACCAAAAAAATCCTTTACCATCGTTTATCTCCTAAAACTTTATCCTCTTCATCCGAATATAAAACTGCGTGTTTATATTCCTCTGGGCTGCACTCGCACTGATGTTCAAAAAATGCCAGTGCCATCTTTTCTGAAACTTCTTCTGATTCGCACATATTAGTAAACTCAATCTCACTTACAATTATATCGAATTCATCAAGAAAAACAATAGTATATTCTCTTACATCGTATTTTTTTTCTTCTTTTATCATTTCAGTGCCTTTTCATATAACTGTTTCATAATCTCCTTGACCACCACCTTATCACCGTCTTTCAGGTCTCGGATGTCGTCTATAGAGTCCATCAGAATAGAGAGTGTTGATTTTTCTCTTCCCTCTTCTTCATCGGCAATAATATCAACATAGAGATATTCCTCCTTGATGTCAATGGATTCTGGTTCCTGCTCCTCAATTAGAGACACCCACCGTTCAAACGCCGATGGGTCATCTTTGGATTTGACTATTATCCGTACTATCTTGTCATGGACATCTTCATTATCCTCAAATGTTGTCTGCCCTTTATACACATATTTTTTGTAAATGTCAACGTCAAAATGGATATCTGTCTTTTCGTCTGTTTCTGTATCATACACTATTATTCGTTTCTTGTCATCATAGTCCGACCATCGCATTTGATACGGACATCCTACATAAAATTCTGATGGTTTGTGATAGTGGCCGGAAAAGACATGTTTGAATCCGGTAAAAATATCAGTATCTATCCCCTTTCTTGATACAGTAGAACCCTGAAATACAACGCCGGCCATCTCAAAATGCCCCACACAAATATCCGCCGGTGAAAGTTTTATCGCATCCACCACCTCTTGCTTTTGAAACGGGTATATCCACGGTACTATATGAAATAATTTTGAGCCGAACTGTTTAATTACCGGTTTATCGTATATTATTAGTTGATCTTTTGGAGCGTAACCGAACAATAACCTCGGATTTACCAGTTCCCCAGACGATTTATAGTAAGAGTCATGGTTGCCAACAAGTAAGTGCAATTTCAACCCCTTTTCAATAACCGGAGTAATGAAGGTATCTTGGGTATGTGCTAGAGAGGTATAGTTTATCTGTTTACGTTTATCAAATAAATCACCAAGATGAATAATGGTGTCTATGTTATTTTCTTCAAGGTATGGAAAAAAGTGATTGGTAAAATATTCTTTCTGTTTACGTATGAAATATTGTGAATCATTACGAACCCCAAAGTGTGTGTCTCCAATAATAGCAATCTTCAATGTTAATACTCCTCTTCAGTCATCATTTCTTCAATTACAGATGGTATTTCTTCTTTCTGTTTCTTTGGACTTGGTGGTTGTGGTTTTTCTATATCCATGTTATCAAGAATAGATAGCATTTGCTTGATATACGGTTCATATCCAACATCCTCTTTACTGCTGGCCATCAATGAATCTCGTACTTCATGGTCAGAAAATACATCTCGCACCATATCCATGTATTTTGCATATGTTGCGTTTTCCTTTGCTATGCGCCGGATAAATGCTCGACTGGCAATAGTTGTTATGTAGCCGAAAGCGTTATTACTCTTTGACGAATCGAACGCCTTGAGATAACGAACACAATTCTCAATAGCATCGCCAATCATTTCATCAAGGTAGGTATAATTGTTAAAATTTGACCGAAGAGCAAGATTATTACAGATCATCCATACCGCTTCTCCTATGTAATCGGTCATCTTCTCAGGCTTCTCACCGTTTGCTATCTGTTCTCGTACTCTTGCTGCCCAGTCTCCCACTTCTTTAGTTAATTCTTTCTTGTCGATATAGTGTACATTCATAAAAGTTTAAATTCCGATACTGAAACAGGAAACTTCTCTGACTTGTAAATTTCATACCGATTCAAAAAATGTTTAAAACAATAATTTTCCTTTGTTTTCCACCGCATATCGTCAACAATGTCAAGTAAGACTGCCTGTTTCTTTCCTTCCTTTTTCCGTAATATTCTGCCAATAGACTGTAACACCTTGATTTCAGATTTATATGGTGAGGCAAAAATTACGTATTCCAGACTCTTTATGTTCACCCCAGTCGAAAGAGTACCGAAAGAGGCGACCAACACACCATTTTCTTCGGATTCCAGTGAGTTTCGCACGTTTTCCCTATTTTTTGTATTGGTCTCACCAGAAATATAATACACATTCCGTTGTGTGTCAAACTTTTTCTTGCACAACTCAAACAGTGGCTTTCCTTGTTGTTGTACCCGGTTAAAGAGTACCAATACATTACCTTCAAGCACGGATATCAAATTAACAATATAATGCATACGGTGAGGGAGTGTGGATATAAAGTCAATTTCATTTGCGTAGTTATTCCGATATTTTGGTTCGCCTGCGTTGTTTTTTCCTGTCAAAATTCGGCTGTTAATCTCCTTACAAATATCATCATTATACTTCAATACAAGAAATTTAACTTTGAATGGGGTTATGTATCCTTTCTCTATCAGGTCTTTGGTGGTGGAAACTTTACGTATAGACCCGAACATACCGTTAATAGCAAGTTGATGCAGTCGTGAATTTTTGAGAGTACCTGTAAATCCAAGACGATAATCAGCATTAACGCAATTATCCATGATCGTAGAGATAGATTTTGCGTCGGCGGTGTGAACTTCATCTACCAGAACAGCTCCAAACTGTTCAAAATATTTCTTTGGTAATCGATAAAGTGATTGCCATGTAGATATAACCACCTGTTTATCTGTGTTTTTTTCTTTTCCTGAGTAGATACGGTGACAGTTTTTATCTACTTCCCAGTCCACCTCTGATGAATAATCCCCAAAATCGGAATACATCTGCTCAACAAGTGAGGTAACAGGAACAAGGAGTAGAATTTTAGATATGTTAGTGCGCTCCTGCAAGAATCTGATAATAGTATAGATAACCAACGACTTACCAGAATTATGTACCACCATACCGGATTTATGAAGATAGTATGAATCCTCTACACTGATACCATAATAGTCACCATATCCCTTGTGTTCTACTGTAAATGCTCGTTGGTGGGTCTCTCTTGATGATTCTCTGGACTTCTTCTTTCTCTCTATTCGCACTGGTATCTTTGTAATGTCACCAATGACGTGGATTCTATAATAATCTTTTCCATGTGGGGTCTGGGAGGCGATGAACCCTAACGAGACCACCAGACGCTTGAAAGATTCTGCCATCGACTTGTATTTGGTCACGAACGCAAAATATGTACCGTTAGCAGCAAGATGACCGTCAGAATCAAGTAAACCAGCAAGAAGTTCATATCTATACTTCACTGAGGTAAGTAACAGACATTCCGGTATGTACTTTTCTGACTTTTCTGTACTGATACCACCATAATGCAAGCCGATCTTGTCAAATTCCGCAAATATCCTGTTACGATTACCGACGGTTCCCTTGATGGAATATTTTATATCTTCAAACTGACCGACATCACAATTCAATCTTTTGGCTTCCTCATAAATGGCATCAACACACTCTTTATCCGGGTTAGTGATAGCGCATAGATTTGAATGGCCATCACCAAGATAAAGACCAATAAAGTAAGGGGAAAGATTACACGGAGGTTCTGGTTCTGATGAAAAGGTTAGTTCCTGTTTATTATAGAAGAGCTTGCGGACGTGTTTTTTTCTATCAGAGAGCTTAAGATAGTCGTTTACCGTTATCGTCTCTATACCGTAACCATAACGCTTTTTATCAGTAAACTTCAGTGGTAGTATGTGGTTTCCTATTACCGTTATTGGATCATCGCCGTACTTGGTATTAACTTCATACAGATCATCTTCTCCGGTAAAGGTATCCAGCACTCTCTTTGGCTGACCGTCTTTTCCCATAACGAGTTCACCAATGACAACATCTTCAATCTTCTTTAGGGAACCATCTGCCATTATTATCTCGTCTCCGGCACCATGGCAGCTCGTAACAGAAAGGATGGTTGCTCGTCTCTCGTTCAGGGCATAATGTATCGCTTCTTTTTGGTGAGAATAGTGTTCAATCTTCTCATTTTTTGAATATACGTCTAAAAACTCATAGAATGCGTCTAGATCGCTCGTTGATGGTTGCTCGTATGTTGGTATATCTCTTCGGTCAATCAGCTTATATCCATTATCCTGAGCGAATCTGACGAGCATTTTAAATAATCCCGCCTGAAGAGTGGAGCCGAGTATACGATAGAGATGAATTCGACCATCCCACCGGCCATTTTTGTAGCTGGGCACATACCTGTAATTCGGTGCTAAAAAGGAAAAATGTTCATCCATCTCTCTCATTATGCCCGGTTCTGTCTCTATGTGCAGCAGGGTTTTGTTTATTTCAGTTACTATAATTTCCATAATATTATATCACAATGTAAAAAATAAAAACGACAATATCAAAGAAAGCGGTGGATGTCAAGAACTAATTTACTCCATTGATAAATTTGAGTGTTTCAACAACGTTCTTTATGTGAAAACTCCGCCGGTTAATCTCTTCTATCACCCTCCGCAAGAATCCCAGTTTGTTTTCCAGTTTTCTCAGAACTACGGTGGCTTGCATTATGTCTTCGTCTGACTCTATAAACATCTTGACATCAGACTTCATAATTTTTAACTGTAGAGGGTGTTCATCATAAAATTCTCTTGGCTTCTTGCCTGAATAATAGAGCCACTTTTCACGCCACAACGCTTTAAACCGAATTTCCGCAAGGTTGTACTCTTCTTTGACTAACCTATATTGACGATGATATTTGTTGTGTATCTTTGGTGTATTAGCGGAATCCTGATCACATCGGTCAGTTCGTAGCTCAAGGTCTTTCTCCACTTCGTCTTGTAGTTGTTCAAGTGTTAGAGACTTAAATTGTAGTCCGCCAATGAAAGATTTGTATGTGTCCATTTTATCTTAGTGGTTCAAAATAATAGTACGAGTATGCAAACATCACAGTTGAAGTTATTGGTGATATTGTATCATTTATATTAGAAAAGTCAATAGGATTTAAATCGGTGGGGAAACAATCTACAAAGTGAATCCTTCTGTTGGGCGTGAATTTGTTGGTAGTTACAGATAAAATAATATCGGAAACTTCGGTATATGGCGTATGGTGTTCTTTAAGACGCTTGAATTGTTCGGTGCTCTCCGGGAAACCAAGTGCGGTCATCCAGTTGAATATTTCTATGAAGTTGCTCATATCCTCGTCAACAAGAAAGGTGATTACCAAATCCTCATACTCTATTTTTTCACCGGGAACGTAATAATCTACGTTTGACGTTGATACCGGGGCTCGGCCAAGACTTACGCCGGGAATAGAAAAATTTTGAGCGAACAGCGTAACATTTGGTAATTCACATATCTCAAACCTGAAGTCGTTGTCGTTTAAAATGTTAATATTTTGCATGTTTTCTCCTGTATCTCACATGATTGAGGAATTTTGTTTTTTTACGGCAAACCAACACAAATAAAAAATGGGAAGACCCGAACTGAATCGAATCTTCCCATAGACAACACAACAGGATGTCAATTACATCAGGTTGTCAATCTTAAAGATACGGAAGTAGTCGTTGCTTCGTGCTTCAAGACCGGTAGTGAAAGAGCCACTGTTGAATTTCCTGACGAACGGATTTCCTGCTATACCGTACCGCTGTTTAAAACCAAGTCTGGGATTGAATGAATCTGAGTGTGTGGTTTTATACAGAGTTAAAGGTACATACGGACAGAAATAAGCACCAGCGTCATAGGGTGTCAGACCTTTGTACCCTACAACACACATATCAATAGTCACGTATGGATCAACGAAAACCTTAATCATACCATTCATCGTACCCACGAACATATTGCCAATCGGGTCTGTGTTACCGGGAACAACTCGAGTATTCCCAGCAGTATCAAGCAGGCCGGTCATGGCCAGAGCAGATGCAACGTTAGCAGAACAGATAATCCAGTTACCCTTTCCTCTGCGGGTATTGATAGCGATGTTATTAGCTTCACGCTCAATCTGGAACATCAATCCTTTAAAGCGTTCAACAGACCAACGGCCATTAGAGTCGGTGTTGAGGTCGAAGGTTCCCGGAGTAGCCAGATCAGCTTCCTGACATCCGAGTTTAGCCATGTTGTAAGCTCTACGAATGATTTCTCGGTTGATTTCGCGAGTAATTTCTGAACTCATAATAAATGCCAGTTCTTGCTCGGCTGACATACCATGGACTGCTTTAAGGTCTTGTGCCAGTTCAATAGAATACTCAGATTTCATCGCACGGGTTTTTGCTTCAACAGACATTTTTTCAATAGTGAAGCTCATTTTTGCCCAGTCACCTTCCTCTCCAAGCACCTCAGCAAGATCGGTATCCATCCCAACACCATATCCAAAGTCACTGGCAAAAGGATCGGTGGAAGTTGCCTTGGAAGTGCCCGGTGTCGGCATATCGTTTTGAGTACCGCTAAGACCGGAAGTTCCAACATCAGTACCATTGGCAGGTGTACGGGGAGCACCAGAGTATCCACTATCAGCCTCGTTGAAACCAGCTTCTTTAAGTGTGGTATCTTCGCCAATTTTAGGTTGCTTGCCATATTGTGAACGGAGAGCAAAAATCAATCCGGTCGGGCCTTTCATCGGCTGCACACCAAAAATATCAAAGGCGAGCATTGCGGGAACAGTACGCCGTACCATCGAAATGAGAACGGGATCGTACTTATCAACACCACCAGTCAGGTTTGTAGATGCTTCATTTAAACGTTGTTCGTCGATTGCTTCTTTTTCGTTTTGAAGCAGGATAGCAGTCACCTTTTTGCGGTAACTATCGTCAATCTTCGGCATATCCTGATGCTCCAAAACAGGTTTCCAAGTTTCCTGGATTTGTTCTGCAGTTAATTGTGCCATGTTTATTTCTCCTTGAGTTTTACTGAATTAAGCCAAAGACCTTGAAAGTGCAGCTACAAATGCTTGCATACTTTCGTCGATTGTTTCTTTGTCAATATTTTTTTCACCATCGTCATTTTTAGCGGTGGTTTGTTTAAAATATCCTTCTACAATTCCTTTGATCCTGCTTGTATATTGTCTATCATCTTCGTAGTCGATCATCTTGGCAAGCTCGTAGACCCTCTCTACTTCTGTGTCGGCCATACCTCTTGTATGTTCTGCGATGATTTCAGACTGCTTGAACAGCTTGACCTCTTCGTTGAGTGTCATATTATTTCTTACAGCTTCGTTCAATTTGGATTCGAGTTGTTTATTTTTCCTTGTGAGTTCTGATACGAGATTGACCCTGCTCTTCGGAACCTCTACATAGGACTCCTCAAACAAGTCTTTCATACCAGCAAGGAAGTTTTCGGCGATCTCTTGCTGAATTCCATTTTCCACAGCAAGTTTATTTTCTTTCATCCACTCTTCAGCAACGTAAGAAAGATAACTGTCAATCTTATCTTCCATATTGCTTTGAACCTCTTTACGCTGTTCTTCAAGACGATTTTTGTATTCTTCTTCTAACGCTTTCTTTTCTTCAATTACTTTTTCAGCGACAGCAGTTTCAAAAATCACTGTAGCTTTTTGCTTGAAATCATCAGAAAGTTCAGAAAGAGAATTGTCCTCAAACAGCAATGCGATTCCTGTTTTCTCTTCTGCCATCGTTTTTTCTCCTTAACGTGTGATTAATAACTTCTTGTACTTCCACTTTTATTTATACAAACTGCCAATTTGCTCCAAAAATTCAATAAGTTCTTTTTTGAAAGCCTCTGAATATACACCACCATATTTTTTTATAAGTTCTCTAAGTGCTTGTTTTAACTCATTATCACCCAAACTATCAACATATCTCATTATGTTTTTTGTGATAATGGTTAAGCGGCGGTCATCAGTGGTATGTTCCAGACGAGATATAAATACCTTGATTCGTCGGTATTCGTTTGAAATGACTTCCTCTTTGATCTGTTTTTTTCCTGATAGAGAAGTGAGTATCGATTGTAGTACCTTACCGATATTTTCCACACTTTCTTCGCTCATTCTTCCACGGACAATATCAAAGAGGATTTGTCTGACCCGATTATCTTTCATACCAACGAGGCCGAAAATAGCAAGAGCAATACCAGCAACGAGCTTCATATCTCTAAAATCGGTGGCTCTACGTAATTTATCCCATGCCTTTTTCAATAGTGAGTCTGCTTTCTTTCGGTTTCTGACATCATACCCTTTATAGTCAAAATCCTTAAAGCTATCTATTCTTGGTTCTCTAATATTATTCATAGTCGGATGCCCGTAAAAACATATCTTCAAAGTCATCATAATCGGCATGTCGCAACCGTCTCTTGATGATGAACTTATATACTTTTCTAATTTCCCGTTCTGTCATTGATTCTATATTACCCACATGCTTTAATGACATGAGCAAATTATAGAGTTCCCTGTCTTTTGTGGAGTCTACGTCATAAGACCATTTATGAGCCATGTACATAAACGTATTGACACCGGGATAATTACGTTCTATACTAGCTATAATATTATTTCTATTGTGTTTATTAATAAAATCGCTAAACGGTATCATTGTTTTTTTTGCATTTTCTTTTTAAATTCCTTATCTATCTTCTGCACTACATCTTCTTTGGTGAAGTCAGAATCAGTCAGTTCATATCCAAGACAAAAACCGAGAATTTTTAGTTTATCCCTTGTCTCTTCGTCGTTGATAGATGTTCTTTTCTTATACTTTTGAATATATGCCTTGATAATCTTGAAGAAACCATAGGCAATAGCGATAACAAACGGTGTAGTAATCAATAAAAACTTTCTACGTGATTTTTTATCATTCACGTCTACACTCTCCACATAGTCATCTGCTTTCCGTATCGCTATTTTGGCAAGTGTTCTAGCAAGTAACTTTCCCCCTGCTGTATTTGCCTGTGCGATAAGCCAAGGAAAGGTATTTGTATTTTTGTTTTCTGATATGAACTGCTTATAATTTTTCATCAACAAACCTTTTTACTTTTATGGTCTCTTTTCGTACATCATTAATATTGTCACTAATTTTTCCGAGTGAGTATCCAACAATAAACGAGATTATCTTCAACTCAAAAGCTAACTTGACCACCTCGGATAAAGAAGAACGCCCTTTCGCTATATCTTCAATACGATCAAGCAGCCCTGACAGGTATTTTTTGATCTTTGAGTAAATAAAAACTAAAGATAGACCAGCGAATATATACTTATCGAACTTGGCCTCTGTTATACTATTACCAGCAAAGATGGCCTGAACAACCCGCATAGCTTTACTGTCGCCATATAACGATCGTATCCTTCTGATAATACCGTCTTTTTGTGTGAACTCTTTGAACGTCTTATTTTTCATAGTCCATTAATGAATCTGGTAAAAGCATCTGCAAGAAATTTTTCATCGAGTTTAGATACAGACCGGGCTTTTTTGTCTATTGCTTTTTTCACCGTTTCCACAAATACTTCATTGTTGCCCATATAAAACTCTTTTCCCTCATAGATACCGTTTACCCATGCCTCCGGTGCCGATGGATCAGATACAACGTCGATGGTGGACATATAAAAATCTTCGTTGACCGTTTGATACCCCTTTCCAGAATCAGAGAGAGTACCAAGTCCACGGGAAGAGACACCAAGTTGTACACCGTCATCAAGCAGGCTCCGAACAACGTTACCTATAGGAGTTGACAATACCTTGGACTTTCCGATCCAGTTGTTACCCTCTTTTTGAAGTGACTGAATAAGATGACACGCCCGTTCTGGATTGACCGACGGCTCTTGTGGGTGATTTAATTCTCCAATAGACCGATTCTTGTTAATATACTCGTTGGTGAATCTGTTTACCTCGCGTTCAAGAAGTGATTGAGTATAAACACGACCGTTACGATTCTTTTGTTCTGCCTGTAAAAAGACTCCGGTGATATAGTAGTTCCTCTTTTTAGTAGCCTCGTCTATTTGATAACCAGACTTTACGCCATCAAAGTTATCTTCCGTTATTAAAAGTGCCATATTGTTCTTACCGTCTATTGAAAAGTTTAGAACCAACTTCTGCACGTTTGTCTTCAATTTTAGCCATTACCCGTGCTGATATTTCCTGACCAACCAGCTCCATCACCTTAGCGGGCTCTTTTGCGTTTATGTGCTTCATGATTTGGTCTATTTTATTCTCCTGTGCCATTATATATTTCCTCTTCTTGTGGTTCTTCATATTGATACATTCTGTCACGACCAACGTTATTGAATGCCTGTGTATTATCTCTCTCTTCTGTCTCTGCTTTCCTTTGCTTTGCCAGTTCGTCCGCCTCCTGATCTGTCTGCATAAGGATGTTACGCCTGATATACTCCATGGAATAGTATCGCTCTATCATTTGATCCATATCTTCAACGACTCCGACACGCTCTTTAAGTATTGTCAGTTTTTTCAATTCCGCAAAATGAGAATCTTCCTCCCAACAATACATAATTTTGGATTCGTTTTTATTCCAATCGGCGTCCGTGATAATCTTCTTCATAATGAGATGTTTATAAAGAATATCAGAAAATACGGTACGCGAAAATCTATTACGTAGACGAGTAATAAACTTTGAAAATTTAATCTCTTCTCGTGTTATCTCTCCATCTTTCCCCAAATTAAACATGGAACCTTCTGAATCTAGTCGGGAAAGTGGCACATTGAGTGATTCATAGAGTTTACGCCGAAAATAAGCAACGTCATCCATTTCACCAAGAGAATCACCACCCTGAAGAGTATCGATCTCTGTTCCCTTACCACCTTCACGCCTTGGTAACCAGAAATCCTCAAGCATTGCCATATAGCGTTTATCTTCGTCTACAGTTCCCGTCTTGGTGTTGTACGCTATTTTGTTACGATACCGGTTCATGACGTTGTTTAGATACTCTTCCGCTTTTGTTTTGGGGAGATTACCGACGTCAATATAGAAAATCCTTCGTTCTGGTGCTCTGGCCACACGATATACAACCACCGAGTCTTCAAGCATACCTAATTGATTTGACGGCTTGATGGCTTTGTGGAGATGCGATATTACCATTTTTCGTTCAGAGTCAAGAAGTCCAGATGTTCCATGTGTAATAGATTCTCCGGTGAACTTTATCGCCCTGTCCTTTCCACCATAATAAGAATACCCACCACCAGAAAGATGTGTTGGTGTGTAGATGTAATAGTGATCGATTTTTTTTATTACACCATTGTCATCTCGCTCTATATCTCTGATTTTCTTGATGTACAGAGAATCTACCTGAACTATTTTTTGAATACCGTCATTGATTTTATTCTTATCAACCACCAAATGAAAGTAAATACGTCCGTCTATATACCAATCGCGAAAAATTTCATACGCCCGGTCGTTAAATCTCATTAAAAATAGCAAATGTTCAAATTCATCTACTATCTTTTTCTTGATATTATCCGAAAGATCAGTTGCATCAAGACTCAATTTTACTGGAAACGGTACATTATCCTCATAAGTTATTGCATCGTTTATGATCTCGGTTACAGCCTTGTCAATTTCGGTACAGTCTGCCATTTGTCGATACTGTTTTATAAGGTTAGCTTCGTCAGTATTGACTATTCCAGTTTCATATACCTCAACGTAATGGCCACCAAGAGCACCACCGCCAGAATGTATAAAGTCCTCGGCACCATCACCATCGGGAACAACAACCTGAACTACTCCCGCCTTGTTTTCTGATGTCGATTTCTTTTTAAACTCAAAACCAAAAAGTTCCATTATTACTCTTTATCTTTAGTGGTCTTTTTCTTTTTTTCTACCTTTGGGACAGGTTTCATTCCAGATACGGCTTGAATCAGTTTCTTAGTTCCGTCTTCGTGAACCAAATACCATCCACCGAATCCTTGTTCCACCTTGTATTTAGGGTTTACGGTGGTTGAAGCCCATGCTGGTGCCTTTGTTTTTGATACTGACATTTCTATTTTTCCTGTAGTTAATTTTTTAGTATTTCACTGCCAATACAATTATTTATACATTCAGCGAAAACAATAAAAATAAAGACGTTGAGCTGGTTTATTTTTTGTAGGGGGAAAGCACCGAAATTATTGTATTTCAGCCCTATAGAGAGAGAGAATACCACTTTTAGAGGATTATTTTTTTTTTCTAAGTGATTGATTTTTCGTTCGGTGGTCGGATCAGCAATCTGTAAGTTGGAATTAAATGGGTTTCTGAAATACCCACACCATCTTACCAGCATCCCAAATTCGTCTGTAGCCATTGTTAAACATATTTTCCGCTTCGGTGAGATTGGGATCAAAGGTCTTCAGTTTATTGGGTAACATCTTCTTTTGGAATGACATGCGGTTGTAGACGTTGAATTGTTTTACATAGGAATATCGCGCCGGAACATCCCCTACATGATCGAATCCTAGTGCCTTATATACTCCACCATCAGAATACGAATTGTCCGAATATGATACAATAGAGGCGTTTTTATGGCATCTTCTGAAATGGGTAAGTAGTTTAGATGCACCACCGACCACTTGAAACCCTCTCAATGAACAGAATCGCATAAGTTCCCAGTCGTACCTCTTGTTGAATCGTGGTTTTGCAAATGACAT
>PDWI01000359.1_pt1 | contig 119667 bp, 104 predicted proteins | sample 1430891 | NCBI WGS metagenome assembly PDWI01 (sample SAMN01162508, study PRJNA174530) | Oral metagenome, whole genome shotgun sequencing project. | biome: Marine environment; feature: Marine mammal; material: Swab sample of the gingival sulcus; isolation source: swab sample of gingival sulcus...
CATAGAAAGTATAATGTTAGTTCTAAATGAATTGACCGAAAATTTTAAAGAAAGCAAAAAGGAATGGCAAGAAATAAGGGAAATGTTCAAAGAAACTGACAAAAAGTTTCAAGAAACGGATAGACAGTTCAAAGAAACTGACAAAAAGTTTCAAGAAACGGATAGGCAATTCAAAGAAACCGATAAAAAATTTCAGGAAACTGATAGGCAATTCAAAGAAACCGACAAAAAAATAAACAAAGTACACGGAGAATTTACATCTCAATGGGGCAAACTTGTGGAGGCAATTGTGCGACCTTCGTGTTTAAGGTTGTTCAGAGCAAGAGGCATTGATGTTTCCCGAACACACGAAAACACTACCATAGAGCGAGATGGTATAAAAAAAGCAGAATATGATGCTATTTTGGCAAACGGCAGCGAAGTAGTTATTGTTGAGGTAAAAACTAAATTGAGAAAAAAAGATGTAGAATATTTTACAAAAAAACTAAGCGAAGTAAAAAACTACATGCCTGAATATACAAACAAAAAAGTATATGGAGCGATGGCTGCATATATGGAGCTATGGCTGCAATAAGTTTTGATAGAGAAGCTGATAAAGAAGCAATAAAAAAAGGTTTGTTTCTAATAAAGAGTAGTGGCGAAGGGGTAGTTGATATTGCTAATTCAGAAAAATTTAAACCCAAAGAATATTAAAATCTTCGGATCCGATGTTTTTTCCCCTTTTGAAGCCTATTTTTGAAAAAACTAACATTTTTTTGCACAAAAACTCCCAAAAATCTAACAGTAATTTTTATATTTGCGTCATTAATCTACGATAATGGCTTGATTTTTGTTTCAAGATAACTTTATAAAAGAAGGTTCAAAATTAGTTAAGCAAAAATAATAATAACATAAACGAATCTTGAACCTATAATTATTAATCTGTCAAAGGGAAACAACCGGAGGCGCAAATTTTTATCATTATGAATAGATTTTTATCAAAAACAGTTTTACTCCTCATAACAGGAGTATTTTGGAATGGTGCTTTACAGGCACAAATTACGAAAGCTATCGAAAACCCTATAAATCTCTCCGTAAAGGTAGATCGTTACGATGCTATTTTTACTTGGGACGGATTTAATGATAGTTTTGAAGACAACACGTTTGATGCTTGGGCGGAGGTTATTAAAGGAACCGGAACTCCCGGAGATCCCCCCACAGGAGCTTATTGGCAGACGTTTGATTATGGAGAAGAAGCTCCCGACGGTAAATATGATGCTGTTTGCCCTTGGGGATATAATGTTGACTCCTGGCTAATAACACCCTCAATACCTATTACCTCCGGAACAAAATTAACTTTCCTGTGGAGCAAAAGTTATGTGTGGTCAGTAAGCCCTAATAATAATGACGATTTATTTGTAAAAGTATCTACCGACAACGGAGCTACTTGGACAAGTATTTGGCAAGAAGAAGATTACGGAAAATTTGATAATTGGACTTGGATTGAAACGACTCTTGACTTGTCTGCTTATGCCGGTCAAAATTGTAAAATAGCATTTAATGTTGTGGGTGATGATAATGCCGATACTCATATTGATAATGTCAGCATAAGTAATTCTTCAAAGCGCACAATCCGTAATCGTGTAATTTCAGACGCTGCCAGGGTAGCTGCTAATGCAAGAACAAACGGAGGTTACAAATATACATTTATGAATAATAGAGCCGGAGTTAGGAATCTTACCGGTTATAATGTATTTTTGAATGGAACACAAAAGGCAACTAACATCAGCAAAAAAACTTTCACTTTTGAAGACCTTGCCGTAGGGGATTACACTGCAGGAGTTCAAAGAGTTTACAGCTCAGGCGTTAGTGAAATTGTAAATAAAGATTTTACGATTGTTAAAGTTATAGATGTAACCGGTGTAAGCCTCTCTGAATCAGATGTTTCTATAAGAGCAGACAGCACTTTTCAACTCACTGCCACCGTAAAACCTGATAACGCAACGAATAAAAACGTAAGTTGGACAAGTAATGCCGATAGTGTAGCCACCGTAGATGCAAACGGTCTTGTAAAAGGAATTTCAGGAGGAAGCGCACAAATAGTTGTAATGACCGAAGACGGTAACTTTACTGACACTTGTGAAGTAACTGTTGTAATTCCTGTCGCAAGCGTTGAATTAAACAAAACAGAGATAAAACTGGGAGTTGATTCTATATTTACTTTGGAAACAACTATAACTCCTGATACCGCAACGAATCAAACCGTAAGTTGGACAAGCAGCAACGAAAGCGCCGCCACCGTAGATAATAACGGACTTGTTACAGGTATTGCCGCAGGTTCAGCCGAGATTATCGTAACTACCGCAGATGGCAATTTTACAGACACTTGCACAGTTACTGTTGAAAAATACTCTATTGCAGTAACAGGCGTAACTCTCAGCGAAACCTCCAAAGAGTTGCAAGTAAACGAAAGCTTTACACTCACCGCCACCGTAGCACCTGACGGTGCCACAAACAAAAACATCAGTTGGAAAAGCGACAACGAAAGTGTTGCCGGCGTTGATGAGAACGGTTTGGTAACCGGCATAGCCGAAGGCGTTGCCCGGATCATCGTAACGACCGAAGACGGCAACCTTACGGATACTTGTACCGTTACGGTAAGCAACAAATCCACCGGCATCGAGAACATCAACTCATCGGTATTTAAGTTGTATCCGAACCCTGTAAAAGAAGGATTCACCATAGAAACCTCCGAACGTGGCATATTGGAAATCTTCAATCTTAGCGGTAACAAACTTTCTGCTTTACCTATCACTTCCGACAAGAAGTTTTTTGATGTATCACACTTACAATCAGGCACTTATTTTGCCAAGATTAACGGAAAAATAGTTAAATTTGTGAAGAAATAGGCGCATTCCGCTTGTGTATGTTTTGAGTAGAGACAATTCATGAATTGTCTCTACTCAAAACCTTTTGTATCCGAATATTTTTTACCCCTGACAAGGCTGCAAAAGCCCTTCTTATTGTTCTCGTCTCAGAGCAGACCCTCCGGGAGGTCTGATTTATCCCATTGATTATACTGCAACGGAGTAAATCGGTCAAACCGAATGAAAAGTCCAAAATTTAAGCAAGAAGCACATCTTGAAATACTGATAAAAATCAAACCGGAATTTAAAATTAAAATATACATTTGTGGACTGTATCAACTGAATTAAAAAACATGTTCAACTCAGAAGACATTTCCCAAATCAAAAGCAAAGGAATTGACCCAACAGCGGTTACTGCACAAATAGAACGCTTCAAAAACGGATTTCCCTACATTCACATCCTTCGCCCGGCACGCCTCGAAGACGGCATCGCTCATTTCAACGAAACTGAAATAGAAAAATATTGCCAACTATTTGAGGATCGATCTATTAATGAACAAATTGTTAAATTTGTTCCGGCATCCGGAGCCGCCAGCCGTATGTTTAAAAAACTGTTTGCATTTAGAAACGAAGAAACCCCGGACAACGATTCCGGCTTTGACTCTCCTGCCTATTTTTTCGAACATCTTTCAGAATTTGCTTTTTTTGATGAGTTACAAACCCTCTGTCAAAAACATGGAGTAAAACTTTCAGAAAAAAAGGAAGTTCTGCACTTCCTCCTCGACAGCGAAGGAATGAATTACGGAAATCTTCCCAAAGGTCTTCTGAAGTTTCATCAAAAAGGCAAACACTCCCATACGGCAGCCGAAGAACACCTTGCCGAAGGTATTGCCTATGCACGTAACAAAACAACAGTACGAATACACTTTACTCTTTCTCCTGAACATCAGGAAACCTTCCGGAAGAAAGTAGAAGAAGTTGCCCAAAATTATGAAAAGAAACACATGGTCAATTTCATCTTTCAATTCTCCGAACAGAAAAAGTCCACCGACACAATCGCTGTGGATTTGCAAAACAACCCGTTCCGCAATCCTGACGGATCGCTCTTGTTCAGACCCGGCGGACACGGTGCTTTGATCGAGAACTTGAATGATACGGACGCCGATATTATTTTTGTGAAAAATATTGATAATGTCGTCCCGGAACATCTTCGAGAAGACACCATTACCTACAAAAAACTACTCGGAGGCTTGCTTCTCGAAAAACGTAAAAAAGTTTTTTATTACATAAAAAAGATTCAGTCAGAATCAATACAAAATATTGATATTCAAGAGATTGTAAATTTTATAAAAAAAGAATTCCACATCTCTGTTGCAGATGATTTTTACGAAAGAAAACAACAAGAGCAAATTGACTTCTTGCTAAAAAAACTGAATCGACCCATACGCATCTGCGGAATGGTCAAAAATGAAGGCGAACCGGGCGGAGGTCCTTTTTTTACGAAAAACAGTACCGGGGAGATCTCCTTACAAATCGTTGAAACTGCACAAATAGATCCAAATAACCCGCAACAACAAAGCCTTTTAAAAGAATCCACACATTTCAATCCCGTAGATTTGGTTCTTTCGGTAAAGGACTATCAAGGCAATCCCTTTGATTTGCGTCGCTACGTCGATCCGGATACAGGATTCATCTCGCAAAAATCCAAGACCGGTCAATCCCTGAAAGCCTTAGAATTGCCGGGATTGTGGAATGGAGCTATGGCAGATTGGAATACCTGCTTTGTGGAGGTTCCGATTTCGACCTTCAACCCGGTAAAAACCATCAACGACCTTCTGCGGCCCATGCACAAAGGGGAAGCTTAAACCGGAATACTCCGTCAAAAATTCCACCCCACTCCTCTTTGATACTAGGGAACATGACTTAAGTTCTCCTCCGGCTTGTTTATGCTCAAAATAAAGTTCCTAACATTTTTACATCCTGATAATCAGTATGTAAATAAGCTTTATTTAAAAACCTCATTTGCCCGTTTCGTAGAAAAAACACAACTTTGCCCCGCTTTTTGAGAATCATAAAAAAACAGAACAGAAGATGCAAACAAAAAAAAATACAAATAATCACCCAAACTCTCCCGAAAATATGCAAATATATCCTTACAATGAAGTCATCGACAATGCCTTGGAATACTTCAACGGCGACAGCCTCGCAGCCACAGTATGGGCAAGTAAATATGCCCTGAAAGATTCCTTGGGTAATATATTCGAAAAAAGCCCGGAGGAAATGCACAAACGCATTGCCAAAGAAATAAGTCGTATTGAGAAGAAATATCCGGATCCGATGTCCGAATCGGAAATCTATGATTTGCTGCAATCCTTCCAATACATCATTCCCGCCGGAAGCCCCATGGCAGGCATCGGAAATGACCACCAAATAGCCTCTCTATCCAACTGCTTTGTTATTGGAAACGACGGAAAATCAGACTCTTACGGAGGAATCATGCAGCTTGACCAAGAACAAGTGCAACTGATGAAAAGACGCGGTGGAGTAGGTCACGACCTCTCCCACATACGCCCCAAAGGCAGCCCGGTAAGCAACAGTGCCCTGACCTCTACAGGTATCGTGCCGTTTATGGAACGATACTCAAACTCCACCAGAGAAGTAGCGCAAGACGGAAGACGGGGCGCTCTGATGCTCTCCATATCCATAAAACATCCCGATGTTGAACAGTTTATCGATGCAAAAATGGAAGCCGGCAAAGTTACCGGAGCCAATGTATCGGTGAGAATAGACAATGAATTTATGAAGTCCGTCATCTCCGGGAAACCCTATCGCCAACAGTTCCCGATTGATGCCGAAAATCCGATCATAAAAAAAGACATTGACTCACGAGCTTTGTGGAAAAAAATTGTTCATAACGCATGGAAATCAGCAGAACCGGGAATTTTGTTCTGGGATACAATCACCCAAGAATCCGTAGCCGACTGTTACGCAGACTTGGGCTTCAAAACCGTATCAACCAATCCCTGCGGAGAGATCCCGCTTTGCCCCTACGACAGTTGCCGACTGTTAGCCGTAAACCTGTACAGCTACGTAGAAAACCCGTTTACACCTCAAGCATCTTTCAACTTTGAGAAATTCAAAAAACATGTACGCATCGCCCAGCGAATGATGGACGACATTATTGACCTGGAAAATGAAAAAATTGACAATATCTTAAAAAAGATAGCCGCTGATCCGGAATCCGAAGAAATCAAGCGTGTAGAAAAAAACTTGTGGTTAAAAATTAAAGAAAAAACACTCAAAGGACGCAGAACCGGATTAGGAATCACAGCCGAAGGCGATATGCTTGCTGCACTTAACCTCCAATACGGCAGCGACAAGGCCATTGATTTCTCTGTCAAAGTACATAAAACACTGGCTCTGGAAGCCTATCGTTCTTCCGTCCAAATGGCAAAAGAACGCGGAGCATTCGAGATCTACGACTCACAACGAGAAGAAAACAATCCGATGATTCTCCGCATCAAAGAAGCCGATCCTACCCTCTACGAAGAAATGAAGAGCTGCGGCAGACGCAATATTTCACTTTTGACCATTGCCCCCACCGGTTCATTAAGTATAATGACCCAAACCACCTCCGGCATAGAACCCGTCTTTTTGCCTTACTATACCAGAAAACGCAAAGTAAACCCCAACGACAAAGATGTCAAAGTTACCACTGTCGATGAAGTCGGCGACTCTTGGGAAGAATACAAGGTATTCCACCATAAATTTTTAACATGGATGCAAACCAACGGTATCGACCCGCAAACGGCACAATCAATGTCTATCAGTGAAATCAATGCTTTGGTAGAAAAATCTCCTTACCACAAAGCTACTTCCAATGATGTAGATTGGGTAAAAAAGGTTAAAATGCAAGGCGGTGTGCAAAAATGGGTGGATCACTCCATCAGTGTAACAGTAAACCTTCCGAATGACATCAGTGAAAGTATTGTCGGAGATGTATATATGGAAGCATGGAAAAGTGGTTGTAAAGGAATTACAGTTTATCGAGACGGATCACGCGGAGGAGTGTTGGTAGCTGCCGAGGACAAAAAAAAGAAGAAAAAAAACTCCTCAAAAGACGAAAATATGACTGCCGTATCACACAGTAAACGCCCGAGGTGTTTGGAGGCAGACGTAGTACGATTTAACAATAATGACGAAGCTTGGATTGCTTTCATCGGATTAAAAGACGGGAAACCCTACGAAATTTTCACCGGACGTGCCGAAGAAGATGCCCTTCCCGTCCCCAAATCAATCAAAAAGGGAAAAATTATTAAACATCGATTTGAAGACGGAAGCAAACGCTATGATTTTCAATATGAACAAAAAGTAGGAATAAAGGTAACCATCGAAGGATTGTCGTACCAATTCAATCCGGAATATTGGAATTATGCCAAACTAATATCCGGTCTCTTACGCCATGGGATACCCATTCAAAATGCCGTCAGCCTTATCTCTTCACTGCATTTTGAAAAAGACACTATCAACACTTGGAAAAAAGGTATAGAACGTTCTTTAAAACCCTACATCCCGAATGGAACAAAAGTCAAAGAAGGCACAGTCTGCCCGCAATGCGGAGAAAAAAATATTGTCTATCAAGAAGGCTGTGTCATCTGTTTGAACTGCACATACACCTTGTGTTAGTTGTTTTACAGGAAACTTGAATGTTTTGCTATATTCAACTTAAAGCAGAATAAAATGCAACGGCAACTCTAAAAACAGCAAAACTCAAGAGAAAAGCAGAGCCTCTCGTTTACAACATGGTAAATGAGAGGTTTTGCTTTTTTGTAGTAAGAAATTTTGGAACCTGAACGGCTAAAAAAAGGAAAGGTTGCCTCTTTGCAGGGGCAACCAATTCCTTCACCTAGTCTAACATTTAAACAATTTACCTTTTTGTGTTTTTAAAAGCGGCAATGCCTGCAAAAGAAGCCGCATCTCCAAGCTCATTTTCGATGCGAATCAATTGATTAAATTTTGCAATACGTTCTCCGCGTGAACCGGAGCCGGTTTTGATTTTTCCTGAGGCGACTGCAACTGCTAAATCTGCAATAGTTGTATCTTCTGTTTCTCCGGAACGGTGAGAGACAAAATAGAAAAAGTTGTTTTTTCGTGCCAACTCAATCGTTTCCATGGTTTCTGTCAGGGTCCCGATTTGATTCACTTTCACCAAAATCGAATTGCCTGCTTTTTTGTCGATTGCTTCTTGCAATATGGCTTTGTTGGTGCAAAGCAAATCATCGCCCACCAATTCAATTTTGTTGCCCAACTCGGCAGTCATTTTTTTCCAACCTTCCCAATCGTTTTCATCTAATCCGTCTTCTATGGAAACAATCGGATACTTATCGCTCCATTCCTTCCATAACGCAATCATTTCATCGGAAGTTTTTTGAGAATTGTCGGACTTGAAGAAAACATATTTACCGTCTCTAAACATTTCGCTGGTTGCCGGATCTAAGGCAATTGAAATGTCTTCTCCCGGTTTGTATCCTGCTTTTTTGATAGCTTCCATGATTACTTCCATGGCCTCTTCATTGGATTTTAATTCAGGAGCATATCCTCCTTCATCACCAACACCGGTGCTATACCCTTTTTCTTTCAATATTTTCCCCAACGCATGGAATGTTTCTGCTCCCATACGAATGGCTGTTTTGAAGTCGGGGGCATGATGTGGGACAATCATAAACTCCTGAAAATCAACGTTATTATCTGCATGCGACCCTCCGTTGATTACATTCATACTCGGACAGGGCAAAACGTGAGCATTGATCCCGCCAAGGTAGCGATACAAAGGCATTTCCAATTCATTGGCGGCAGTATGTGCTGCAGCCATGGATACTCCCAAGATGGCATTGGCACCCAACTTCGCTTTGTTGGGAGTTCCGTCCAACTCAATCATTGTGTAGTCGATCAAACGCTGGTCGGTTACTTCCATTCCTATAATTGCCGGAGCTATGATTTCGTTCACATTTTGAACAGCTTTTTGCACTCCTTTTCCGTTATATCTGTTTTTGTCGCCATCTCTCAATTCTACAGCTTCTTTTTCGCCGGTAGAAGCTCCGGAGGGGACAATAGCCCGCCCTTTGATACCATATTCGGTTGTTATTTCTACTTCTACTGTCGGATTGCCGCGAGAATCGAGCACCTCAGCGGCCTGTACTGCTATAATTTTCATAAACTTCTGTTGTTTTTTTGTTATATTTTATGTTCCACAAAACTACAAATAAAAAACAAAGAGAAAAATAAAACTGAACTTTTTTTTATTTTATTGTTTTTATAGCTCTTCCCCGGATCCTTTTTTGATACATTCGGGAGTTTTTTTACCTTTGTGAGTTGAAACATGAAACGAACGAAACAAAATAATAAAACCCAAGAAAGGAAAACGGAGCAGGTCCGAACGCCTCATGGCTTTTGGTTGGCATCCGGAGTGTCGATTGCTCTTTGGATGCTGAATTATTTGTATGTGCAGCCGGAATTAAACGTGATGAAAACAGCCCAAACCTCTGTAGCTTGGTTTTACGGGGAGAGTCTTTTTCTTGCTCTCTGCATTTTTTCGGTCATGTTTTTTCGGGGAAAAGAGGGATGGCAAGCTATTGATAAATACCTCTTCGGACTTTTGCTCGTGATTGAAATTTCTGTAGGAATTTTGGTTTACGGAAAACTCTTCCTGTTTGATAAACAGACACTTAGCCATTTAATCTTATTTCAAAAAAACTTGATACTGCCGGGAATTGTTGCAGGTATTTTTGCTCTTTACAACCGAAAGGATAACCCGAATGCCATTGTTGAAAGCCAAAGTAATAAGGAAGAATCCGGTAAGAGATTGTACTATACCATAGGCTTGCTCTTTGTTCTCGGGCTAATGGGTGTACTGCTTTTCTATCGATTGGATTATTTTGATTTATATTCAGATGAAGCACAAGTTACGGAAGGTGCCGTCGGGTATTACCACACCGGAGAATTTAACCGGTGGGATTTTGTAAAAGATAAATTGCGCCCGAATGTTGATTATGACCGAGGTTTTCCGCATTTATTTTTAGTCGCACAGTCATACAAAGTATTCGGGATTACTCCTTGGGCAGGACGTTTTGTGTCGGCGCTCTTTGGTTTGATTTTTATAGGTCTTATTTATTTTGTTGCACGCTATGTCTTCAAATCTCGGCTGCCGGCTTTGCTTATCGCTTTGATTGCCGCGTTTTATCCGGAATATTTGCTTCTGCTTCGATGGACGAGGATGTATGCCGTGTTGATGCCCGTCTATCTGTTGCTTTTTTATTTCTCCGTCAAATTACTGACCGAACCGAGCAAATCCAACATTATTCTTGCAAATAAATTTTTAAACACTTATGCCAATTTTCGCTATTTGTGGCTTGTGCCGATTGCTTTGCTGTTGCCTTTTTGCTATTTTTTGCATATAAACAGTCTGTTTATCCTCCTTTTACTCTGGATGTTCTGCATATTCTCCTTTCTTATTTTTAAAGAAAGAAAATATTTGCTTGTCAGCCTTGTCGGGCTTGTTTTGTTTGTTCTCGGTATTTTGTTTGCCGGATTTAATGACTTTATTGCTGAACACTTCTCATTTTTTGAAGCAAATAATTCAAAGGACTACCAATGGATTCTTGCCGGCTACCCCTTCAATTTAGAAACAAGCTTACTGATTTTGGGAGTCGGTCTCGGGATATTTTTCCTTTTGAAGGATAAACTTACCCGAAAAAAGATTTTGTTTTTTTATCTTTCATTGTTCTTGACATACCTCATTTTCGGCTACATCATTGACTATTCCGTCTCCTTTCGTTATGTTTGTTTTGCCACCGCTCCTGTTATTATCTTAATTTTTTGGAACTTTTATTTCATCGTGCGCACCTTGTTCGGCAAGTTGATGCGCCTCTCATTATTCTTGCTTTTGATGTTCTCCGCCTTGCTTCAATTTTACAACAAATATGAAGACTTATATGTTGAAAACTTTACCTCACCGGCCTATCCTTCCGTAGCATTCCGGGATATTTTAAAAAATCACAAAGCCGGAGAGCTTATTTATCACCATTGGACCCCGATGTTTTACTTGGACGAAGTCGATACAAGCATAACCGAAAAAATGATCGCTCATTATGAGCCCTATCCTTTCTCGGAAGTGTATGAAACACTGCAACAATATCCCGGAGGGTGGCTTACTTGGTACACCTTCTACGGGCATCGCGTCGATTCTTTGGTGCGAGAATATGCCGCAACAAATTTCACACAATACCATGGTCACGGAATAGACAATACCGGCGTTCAAGTTTATCGTTACGACCAAAGTATGTTGCGGGATACCTCGATTTTCAAGAAATTCTTGGGGCTTCCGGTCGCAAACCTCGATATGCAAAATGCCTATTCAATTGCTTGCTGGGTAAGTTTTCCTCCGAAAATTGATCCTGCGGAACCTTTATTCCGAATAAAATCCCCACAAAAAGATGTGATTTTGGAAGTAAAGCCGGATTCTTCGCAAGGTAAGTTGCTGCAAATCATCTATCCCCAAGCAGATGTGTCACTTGAAAGTCTCTCTTCTCTCTCAGACGGGAAATTGCATCACTTTGTTTGGACGCAAACCGGAGGTCAAATCGGAGATACTTGTACTTTATTCATTGACGGAAAGAAAGAAGTGCAACAAATACTAAGCAAAGATGCCGGACGATTGGCAAAATTTCGCATAAACTTGAAATTCAATGGTTTTATGAACGATATTCAGATCTATGATTTCCCGCTCAGGGAGTATTTGCTGCCTCAGATTATCGTCAACAAAAATGTACTCGATTTTGAAGAATTGATTTTTAATGAGGAAAAATACAAAATGTTGTATCGTTGGGTACGCTAAAAATTAAGCAATGGCAAAAAAAATACTTCATCTGATTGATAATATGGGACTTGGAGGAGCACAAACCATTGTTATCGGACTTATGGAAGAACAACCGGAGAATAAAGATTTATACCTTTATTCTTTGCGTCATTGCCCAAATGAACGTACAGTAAAACATGAAAATTATTCGGTGTGCCACTCTTCCGGCAGGTACAGCCTGAAACCGATAAAAGAGATTTGCAAAATAATAAAGGAGGAAAACATTGAGGTCATACACGCTCATTTGTTTCGATCACAAGTTTTTGCCCGGTTAATCAAGATGCTATACTTCCCAAAAATACTTTTTGTACTGCATGAACATGGACGCATCTTCGACAGGAACCCGATTTATACCCTTTTTCTAAAACTTTCACAAAAAAAAATTACTCATTTCATTGCTTGCAGTCGTGCAATAGCCCGGAGACTTGAAGATAAAGCAAAAATCAACAAGGAAAAAATTACGGTTATGCACAATATCGTAAACAAAAAAATATATAACCCCGAGGTAAAAAAGAATCGATTGGAAGCAAGAAAACAATACGGATTCCAAGAAAATGAGTTTGTCGTAGGTTTTGCCGCTCGACTGATTGGGTGGAAAGGTTGGAGAGAATTTGTAGATTCTTATTCTTATCTTACCGATAAAAATTCGGTTAAATACCTAATCTGCGGAGACGGAAAAGAGAAAACGCAACTTCTCCAACGCATCAAACCTTGGCAACCCAACATCACTTATGCCGGATATGTTGCAAGTATGTCGGAGAATTTCTACGCTGCAATTGATCTTATGGTAGTTCCCTCATACAGTGAGCCCATGGGCATCACCGAAATAGAAGCTCAAGCTTCCGGTGTGCCGGTAATCGCCACAGATGTTGAAGCATTAAATGAAATTATCAAGCATAAACAGAACGGCATCTTGGTTGAAGCCAAAAATCCCGAAGCCATTGCCCAAGCCATCGACCTCCTCCGGAAAAACAAAAATGCTGAAAGAGAAAAATTGATAAAAAATGCCTTTGAAACCGTACAGGTATATTTCTTGGAAAAATACATTGATCGATTGAACGCTTTTTATAAGAATCTGTAAATTTAGACATGACTCTCTATTTTTTAGGCACCAAAGCATCTGCAAACTTTTTTCTTACACAAATAATTCGTTTTGTTTGGGTGCACCTGTTGCAAAAAAAGAAAAAAAATCGAAAACTTTCCTTTGAACGAAAAAAACTAAGCATTTTCGCTTACCAAGAACTCACTCAACCCATTCCTTTTTCATGGGGAGAACACCCTTTGATTCATAACAACAGTTACGGCTTAAGCTACACACTCCAAAAATATGCCAGATTAAAAAAGATAGATCGCCGACTTTATTTTGAGCACGGAGCAGTCATCGGTCCGATTTTTGTAAACGTCCCGAAAGAAACTTTCGCAAATAAAATCGGTGTTTTCGGACAGGAACGAAAAGAACTGTTACAGAATCGCATAGATTGCCCCGTATTAAAAACAGGACCTTATATTCGCTACGCTCCCCTGCTCTATTCTTCAAAAAAAATGGATGCCATGAAACAAGAATTGGGACGTACTCTGCTTGTATTTCCGGCACATTCGGTAAAAGCTGTGCAAGCTCACTTTGATATCGAAAAATTGATCCAAGACATTCAAAAAAAAGAAAAAGGTTTTGACAGCGTTCTTGTATGCCTTCATTGGCAGGATATTGCTGCCGGAAGAGAAAAAGAATATTTGGCTGCCGGCTACAAAATAGTTACAGCCGGACATATCAACGACTTATTTTTCCTGAGTCGATTAAAAACAATTATCGCCCTGGCTGACTATACCATGTCCAACAGTTTGGGCACGCACGTACCTTATTGCCTGGCAGAGGGAAAACCTCACTTGATTATAAAGCAAAGAGCTTATTACAAGAAAAGAGAAGATAAAGAAGGGAAGAAATATAGAAAAGATTTGGAAAAATTCGAGGAAAAAGATAAACAAGCCTCCCAAAAAGCGATTAATAAAATCAGCTCCCACTTTGAGGAATACGTTCCCAAAATCACGGAAGATCAGAAACAAACTGCAAATTATTTATGGGGGCTTAACGAAACAAAAACTCCGGAAGAGTTGCGACTTTTGTTACAATCATAGAAACTTCCCCCTCAGAAACCTCAAACTTGAGCATCGAGTAAGCCGTCCGCATGGAGTAAAAAAAATCCTGCGCATTAAAAAAACGCAGGATCTACTAAAAACAATCACTAAACATGATATCGTAAAACAGATATTACTGTTTCGTTTTTCTTTTGTAACGTTGGTTAAATTTATCAACACGCCCTGCGGAATCGACAAACTTCATCTGTCCCGTATAAAACGGATGAGAAGAACTGGATATCTCCATTTTCACCAAAGGATATTCCACACCATCCACTTCAATAGTATCTTTTGTATTTACCGCAGATTTGATGATTGAAATTTGCTCGTTGGACATGTCTTTGAAAACAACGTCTCTGTAATTATCGGGATGTATTTCCTTTTTCATTGCTAAATCTGTTTTAAAATCAGGGCGCAAAGGTATAACTTTAAATTTTTCCGGCAAAATTTTCTACACTTTTTCTGAAACGAAAATTGTTCGGGAGTTTTTTAACCCCCAATGCCCCTCGTTATATTGTGCAAAATATTAAGGTCCTTTTCTCTTTTCCCCGGGATCAACGAAATGTTATATCTCGAATATATCGAGAACCTGAAAGTGTTTTTACGAGAACCGTGTCCGGTCGGAAAATCGTCCGCACCTTGCCGGAGGAGGTTGTTTGTTCCTCTTCAAACTCATCGGCAGAAAGCAGAATTTCTACCCCTGATCCGGAAGCGGGTACAGTAAGCGAATAATTCCCGCCGGCACCACTTACAGAGCTTTGAATTGCCTGCTCGTAAGAAATATTCAAAATCTTTCCGGCTCCGGAATGATTGACATATTTTTTCAGCTGTTTAGGATCAATTTGAGCATTTATTTGTACACCTTTCGTGACAGTTTCAAGTCCCGGATTTGTTGCATCCAAATCTGCAAACAGCTTGCCGGATATGGTGGCAGTACCTTCCCCCTCCAAGGGAAATAAGGCGACCATGGTAGAAGCATTCCTCAAATTCTCGGCATCAAAACTGCTGTTGCTGTCAATTACTGCGGATATATCGACAAGGTAGTTTACGGACGTATGTTTCGGATATTTTACGGACACGGCTGCGATACCGGCGGCCAGATTGTTAAAAGTAGCCAAGCCGTTATGATCAGTAGCAACAGTATATATGCTGTCATTCATGACCAAGGATACCTTGCAGGAATCCAATCCGGGTATGGTTTTGGAATGAAAGCCCGTATTACCCGCCGGAACTGCCAATACAGTATATCGAATGGTTCTCCCGCCGATGTGGTCATTGGGATCCGCAGGGGCGGGCGGAATTTCTTCTTTTTCCTTTGTGCAGGAAAACAGAAAAAGTAATGTCGAAAGGATTAATGCGAAGGGAATATTTTTCATTTCTTTCGTTTTTTTATAAAAAAATCTTGGTTAAAATTAAGGTAAAATAAGTAGCCGTAATCCATTGTTTTGTTATACAGATCAGAATAAGTCTGCACTCCGGCTCCGATTTGAATTCCTTGTTTTAAGGTCTTTTCAAACAGTAAATTAGCAATAATCAAGGCTCTTTTGTTTTCCTTGTAATCTTCTTGAAAAGAAGAAAGTGAAGCATAGATCTCTTTCCCGCGAGGATTCATAAAACAATCTCCGTACCAATGGGCGACTTCCAAATTAAACAAATAAATATCTGCCTTTCCGGAGGAATAGACCCCATAACCTTGTATATAAGGAAGCGTATGGGGCGAAGAAAGGTCAAAAAAATTGATCAAGGAACTTTCAAAAGAAAATTTTTTAAACACCGGGTCTCCGACATGGAAAGTATAATTGACTCCCGCAGAAGAATTGTTTTGCGTCAAAACCGGTCCGACATCTTGATTTATTTGTCCGCCTTGATGAACAAAAACGGAATTCAAAGGCAAAGAGACCTGATGTTTCTCGCCAAAAAAAGGAAGGTGAATCTTGTTGGCAAGACCTACGGTAAATATTTCCGGTTTGTTATCGCCCTTAAAAATAAACTGTTGCCAATTGATCCAAATATCCCCGGTATAAAATTTTGTGTCGAACAAAAATTGCAACCCGCTTTCAGTATTTTCTTTGAAAAAATATTCATTATCAAACATCGGACTCGGCAAATCATGACTCGCATTTCCATACAACGAACCCAATACAATACCCACCGACTCAGACGCTTGATAGTGGATCCTTAAAATCGGCAAAACTCGACTAAAATCATCTACCCCCGAATATTTCTCCAAATGCACTCCCGTTTCAAACTTCAAATTTTTAAACGGAATATACACAAGCTTCGGACTGACAAAAAATCCAATAAGCGTATAACCTTCAACAAAATCATTGAAATATTCGTCATTGACAAAATAGTTGGAATTATGCACACGAAAAAACAAAGCATTTGTCGAGTCCGTATCCTTGGATTCAAACTTTTTGAAAGATTCCGGACTGCTTTGCCCCTGCATTACAATCACTTGGAAGGAAAACAATACGATCAACAAAGCTGTAATGCTCCGCCCTATTTTTCTCTTTTGGCCAACTCCTGTCTTCATAATTCTGCGCAAAGATAATGAAATTTCCGAAAATCAACTTGATTTCTTCTTGAACAAAAACAGAAGCATCAAAAAAACAGGAAGTGACCATAAAACAAATATAAAGTTTTCGTTCCCGAGCCCGAAATTTTGACTTTCTTGCAAGAAATCCGTATCAGCATCCGCAAAGAAATAAAGAGAAACAGCCGCTGCGTTATTAAAAAAGTGTGCCGCAACAGGAATGTAAATGCTTTTGGACCAAACAAAAAGGTACCCGAAAAGTAAACCCAACAAAAAACGTGGTAAGAACCCGTAAAACTGAAAATGAATAAAACTGAATATAAAGGCTGAAATTCCCACCGCAAAATGTACACTCCGGCTCCATTCCCGGAAGATCTGCAATAGAACGCCTCTGAAAATCAACTCTTCGGCAACTGCCGGCAAGAAAGCAACAATAAGCAAATTAAGAGCAAAATCCGACAGCCCTTTACGTGAAGAAAGCAACCGGTCAGTCAATATTCGAGCTTTTTCTTCAAAAGTCCTCATAGACTCCTCCAAACCCGCCAAAACATCCGGGAGTTCCATCTTCGCATTCAAAAAACCGGTATAATTCACCAGAGGAGTAAACGCAAGCATAATCAGAAAAGTCAATCCAAGCAACACAGGCGAAGACACTTTTCGCAAACCCAAATACTCTCGCCTGTCTTCCGCATACAAAGCAGCAGCAATAAATGCCGGAATTAAAAACGTAAACAGCTGATTTACAAAGACTCTAATCCTTAACTCAACAAGAGATTCTCCTCTCCAAAAAAAGGCAATGATGCCTCCCGTAAGCATAGAAGCCACTACAATAAAAAAGAAAAACAAAAGCTTTTTCCCGGGGTGCATCGAAGCAAAAACAGGAAGCAAAATTCTTTTCATCAAATACTCTGTTTAGACCACAAAAAAGAAACGCAAAAATATACTTTTAATTCGAAAAAATATCGTTTAGGAAGGCTCAATTTATTTAAATTCTTTCTAAATTGAAACTTCGCTTTCCGGGTTTTCAATTATATGCTTACTTTTGCAAAAAAACGTAGTTGTGGAAAAAGAAGCAACCGTAATAGAGCATCGGGGATTTGTAGCATCCGTGGGAGACAATACTGTTGAAATAAGCCTGTTTCCCGAATCCGGATGCGCAGCCTGCAGCCTGAAATCGGCTTGCGGAGTTTCCGAGGAAAAAGAAAAAATCATTTGGGTACAAACCTTTGAAAGCCAAAATTATGAACCCGGAGAAGAAGTCGAAGTTTTTATTCGTCGCGCCTTAGGCTTCAAAGCCCTTTTTTTAGGTTATGTATTGCCCTTTCTGATTTTTTTTACCTGCTTGCTCGTCGGATTTGCAGTAACAAAAAAAGAACTCTTCGCCGGACTTCTTTCGCTGTTCATTCTCATCCCCTACTATGCAACATTGCACCTGTATAAAGAAAAATTGAAACGCACATTTAACTTTTCAATAAAAAAAATGTCGCAAAACTAAACATAAAAAAATGAACGAAGTCATTACAGCCACCATTATCACTGTCAGTACCATCGGGATTGTAGCCGCAATGATTCTTTACTTAGCGGCGCAAAAATTCAAGGTTTACGAAGACCCGCGGATTGACCAAGTGGAAGAAGTACTTCCCGCAGCAAATTGCGGAGGGTGCGGATACCCCGGATGCCGAAACTTTGCCGAATCCTGTGTAAAAGCCGAAAACCTCGACATGCTTTACTGCCCCGTAGGAGGCAATGCAACCATGGCAAAAGTAGCCCGGGCGCTGGGAAAAGAAGTTGAAGAAAAAGAAAAAATGATAGCCGTAGTCAAGTGCAACGGCGCACCCAAATTTCGGAAAAATGACAATGTATATGACGGTGCATTGAATTGCACAATTGCCTCCAACCTTTATGCCGGAGAATCCGCCTGTGCCTACGGATGCCTCGGCTATGGAGAATGTGCCGATGCTTGCAACTTTGACGCATTATATATTGACCCGGAAACAAAACTGCCGGTAGTTATCGAAGACAAATGCACCGCTTGCAACGCTTGCGTAGAAGCATGCCCCAAAGACATCATCGAATTGCGCCCCGCCGGCAAACGCAGCAAGCGCATCTTTGTGTCCTGCGTAAGCCAAGACAAAACCGCCGTAGCCAAAAAAGCCTGCGAAGCAGCCTGTATCGGTTGTAGCCTATGTCTGAAAGCCTGTAATTACGAAGCAATCAAAATAGATAACTCACTCTCTTACATCGACCCCTTCAAATGTGTCATGTGCAGAAGTTGCGTATCTGTGTGCCCGACCGAAGCTATTTGGGAAGTGAATTTCCCGCTCAGAAAACCGAAGCCCGCAGAAAAGAAACCCAAACCCGCAACGCAAAAAGAATCCTAATCGTTGAAATTAAGACCTATGGCAAATACATTCCCCAAAGGAGGCATTCATCCACCGGAAAATAAACTCTCCGCACAAATTCCGATTCAAGACTTGTCGCTGCCTAAACAAGTTGTAATCAGCGTTTCACAACATTTAGGTGCCCCGGCTAAAGTAATCGTAAAAAAGAAAGATGAAGTAAAAACAGGGCAAATTATTGCCGAACAAGGCGGATTTATTTCTGCCCATATACACTCGCCGGTATCCGGAAAAGTCTTCAAAATAGAAGAAACAAGAGAAGCCTCCGGGTATAAAAGATTATCCGTAATCATCAAAGTAGAAGAAGATACTTGGGAAGAAAAGATAGACCCGAGTGATACTCTTATCAACGATTATGATTCTTTAGAACCCTCGGAAATTATCAAAAAAGTAGAACAAGCCGGCATCGTAGGATTAGGCGGAGCCACTTTCCCCGCTCACGTCAAATTGTCTCCCCCCAAAGGGATGAAAGCCGAAGTATTGCTGATCAACGGCGTAGAATGTGAACCTTATCTGACAGCAGACCACCAACTCATGTTAGAAAAAGGAGAAGAGATACTCATTGGCACAAGCCTTTTGATGCGCGCCCTAAAAGTAGAAAAAGCAAGTATCGGAATAGAAAAAAACAAACCTGATGCCATCAAACATCTGGAAAATTTGTCTTCAAAATATCCCGGAATAAACATTGTTCCTCTCAAAGTACAATATCCGCAAGGTGGTGAAAAACAATTGATTAAAGCCATAACCGGCAGAGAAGTTCCCTCCGGGGCATTGCCGATTGCCGTAGGCGCCGTAGTCCAAAATGTAGCAACTGCCTTTGCCGTGTATGAAGCCGTTTTGAAGAACAAACCTTTGATAGACCGAGTTGTAACCGTAACCGGAAAATCCTTGGCGCGACCAAGCAACTTTCGAGTTCGTATCGGAACACCCATAAGCCAATTGATTGAAGCCGCCGGAGGACTGCCTGAAGATACAGGCAAAGTAGTCAGTGGCGGTCCCATGATGGGTAAAGCTCTATCCTCACTGGAAATTCCGGTTACCAAGGGAACTTCCGGCATATTAATCCTGCCCGAAAATGAAGCTGCAAGAAAAACAGTGCACCCCTGCATCCGTTGTGCGAAATGTACTTACGTTTGCCCGATGGGCTTAGAACCCTATTTGCTGATGACTCTTGCAGAACGGAAATTGCATGAAAGAATTGAAAAAGAAGATGTTACTGACTGCATAGAATGCGGATCTTGCAGTTATACCTGCCCCTCCGCACGCCCCTTGCTGGATTATATCCGGTTAGGGAAAAGTGAAGTAAATAAATTGAGACGAGCCAGAAGCACCAAATAAAAAAAAGAGATTATGACTGATAAATTTATCGTTTCCCCTTCGCCGCATCAAGCAGGAACAAACTCTGTTAAAAAACTTATGTACGGAGTCCTCATAGCCCTGCTTCCCGCCTTTTTGGTTTCGGTATATTATTTTGGATGGGGAGCCCTCATTGTAAGTTTGACAACAGTAGCCTCCTGCGTTTTCTTTGAAGAAATTATCACCGTTTTTATCCTCAAACGCAAATCAACCATCCGTGACGGATCCGCCGCACTCACCGGACTGTTACTCGCCTTTAACCTACCCAGTAATATCCCTATCCCCTTGATAGTTATAGGATCACTGGCAGCAATCGGCATAGGGAAAATGACCTTCGGAGGTCTCGGCAACAATCCTTTCAATCCCGCCTTGGTTGGTCGGTTTATACTGTTCATATCTTGGCCCAAGCACATGTCATCTTGGCCCAAACCCTCTCCGTTGTTTGAAAAGTTCTTGGGATACACCGATATAACTACCGGCGCCACCCCCCTGGGAGTTCTGGCGGAAACAGCCCGTAATGGCGAAAGTGTAGCCGTTCTTTCCGAAAAATATCCGAGTTACATGGAGTTTCTTATCGGATATATGGGAGGTTCTGTCGGAGAAGTTGCGGCAGGCGCTTTGATTCTCGGCTTAATTTATATGCTTTGGAAAAAAATTATAACTTGGCATATCCCCATATCCATCTTAGGAACAGTAACGATTATGACCGGAATCCTTTGGATGGTAGATCCGACCAAATACGCCAACCCTCTCTTTCATCTGCTCACCGGCGGGTTGATGCTCGGAGCAATATTCATGGCAACCGACTATGTTACCTCTCCCATGTCGAAAGCAGGCATGCTTGTTTACGGAGCAGGTATTGGCATCCTCACGGTCGTTATTCGCATCTGGGGTTCTTTCCCGGAGGGAATTTCGTCCGCTATACTAATAATGAACGCTTGTGTTCCTCTGATCAATATGTATATCAAACCCAAACGATTCGGAGAAAAAGTAAAGAAATAAATATTCAAATTATAGAAAAAGAAGAATGGCAAAAAAAGAATCTTCATTCAAAAACATGGTATTGGTGTTGTTCATCGTGTCGGCAGTCGCTTCCGGCATTTTGGCATTGGTTTACAACGCCACCAAACAAACGATTGATATTGCCAAACGTGCCAAAGAGCAAAAAGCAATCGCAAAGGTCGTTCCTCCGTTTGATGAAATTTCGGATACTCTCTTTCTTCCTGTTGGAAAGAAAGATACCCTGATTTGTTACCAAACTTCCAAAGCCGGAAAAGTAAACGGTTATGCCATAAAAAGCTTCACAAAAAAAGGATACAGCGGTACGTTCTGGATAATGCTCGGATTTACTCCCGACGGAAAAATAAATAACACCGTAGTATTGGAACATACCGAAACTCCCGGTCTGGGGGATAAAATGCAAAAATCCAAAAGCAATTGGAGCGAACAATTTACCGGCTTGAACCTTGCCGAAATGAAGGACAGGGATAAAGACGGAATCTTGGTGGAAGTCAAAAAAGACGGAGGTGATATTGATGCCATATCTGCCGCCACAATCAGCTCGCGCGCCTTCTGCGATGCTACCGAACGTGCCTATAAAGGCTTTAAAACCATCGGGGGCAACTCTGAGGCACAAGCAGCTGCCCAAAAAGAAAAAGACCTGAAAGTAATGCATCAAGTTCTGCCGGAATTTGATAAAATAATCGATACCTTACGCACTCCCGTAAATTCCGAAGATACCCTTCTTTGCTTGACTGTTTCCAAAGGAGAAGAGCTTGTCGGGTATGCGATAAAATCTTCAACATCAAAGGGTTATAACGGAGAGATAGAAATAATCGTAGGAATCCTTACTAACGGAAAGATACATGATGCCCTTGTTCTTGAACATGAAGAAACCGCAGATCTGGGCGACCAAATAGACCGTGCCAAAAGCGAATGGAGCAAACAGTTCTCCTCTCTGAATGTTCTGAATTCGGAAGATACCGATAAAGACGGCATACTCGTAGAAATTCGCAAAGACGGAGGCAATATTGATGCTATTTCGGGAGCAACCGTAAGCTCGCGAGCCTTTTGTGATGCTGTAGAAAAAGCGCGAAAAGCCTTCATCAATGTACAAAAAATAAACCGGGAATAATACTCTGAGCATATGAACAAATCAAAAATATTTACCAAAGGATTTTTTAAAGAAAACGCTGTATTCGTGATGTTGTTGGGGCTTTGCCCCACTTTGGGAACTACAACCTCTGCCCTAAACGGTTTAGGAATGGGACTTGCGACTACTTTTGTTTTGATTATGTCCAATATTGTGGTATCTCTCATAAAATCGCAGATTCCGGATAAAGTACGCATCCCTGCATTTATCGTGATTATTGCCTCTTTTGTTACTATCGTGCAACTGCTTATGCAAGCCTATCTTCCTGATTTATATGATGTTCTGGGACTATTCATCCCGCTCATTGTGGTCAACTGCTTGATTTTGGGACGGGCAGAAGCTTTTGCCTCGCAAAACAACACTGTCGATTCTATCCTTGACGGACTGGGCATGGGCTTAGGATTTGCAATGGCGCTGACCATACTGGGTTCTATTCGCGAAATATTGGGGAGCCTTTCTATATTCGGAATTAAATTACCCCATATCCGACTCGAAAAGGGAGCCGGTGCTTGGCAAGAAGCGGTGGCATACGTAGTCAACGGCATTGCCGACAATCCTGCATTGATTTTTGTAATGGCTCCCGGAGCATTCATCGTTTTAGGATATTTGATTGCTTTGCTTAACAAAATAAATACAAAGGATTAGACAAATAAATATTAATGCGTAGGATTCAAAAAAAACAGATTATATAATTGACTCAAAATAATACATTATGGAATATATATTGATTGTTATTTCTGCTATTTTTGTAAATAACGTAATACTCTCCAAATTTCTCGGTGTTTGTCCTTTTTTTGGAGTTTCAAAACAGGTCAGTACAGCCTTGGGAATGGGCGGTGCCGTGATTTTTGTAATGACGGTCTCTACCGCTGTAACTTATCTGATTCAAAAATACATACTGGAAGCCTACTCGATTGAATACATGCAAACCATTACTTTTATTTTGGTTATTGCCTCTCTGGTACAATTGGTTGAAATTATCTTGAAGAAAGTAAGTCCTTCGCTCTATCAAGCATTGGGTATTTTTTTACCCTTGATTACGACGAACTGTGCCGTACTCGGAATTGCGATTATCGCCGCAGAAACGGAAAACTTTAATTTGATAAAGAGCACGGTCTTTGCCGCAGCATCAGCAGTCGGTTTTGCTTTGGCTTTGGTTCTTTTTGCCGGACTGCGTGAGCATATGGAACTGCAAGACATTCCAGAAGGAATGAAAGGAACTCCGATCGCCTTCATCGTAGCCGGATTGTTGGCAATGTCATTCATGGGGTTCTCCGGGATTGCATAATCATCTCTTTTACAGTCAATTACAGCAGAAGAGACGATAAATAAAAAGAATATAGAATACTGCAACAGTTGAAAGTTGCAATTCTCCCCCTTTGATTTGTAGATAAGTTAGTCAATTTATGACAACGAGTTCTTTTCGCTCAAAACTTATCAGCGTTTTTTGCTTTGATAACAATTCATATCCCACTAAGCCATCAATATTTAACTCTCCACTTGCATTTAGATGAGAAATATCACTAAACATAGTTTTCATATTTTTAAAAACTGTATTTCCAATTATTATTTTGTTGATATTTCCTGTAACTACTTCTTGCTCAGACTTATCGGCTCCACGTAGAATGTCTGTTTTTTGCTTCTTTAATGATTTGGACAAAGTCGCTAATAATTGGTGATGTATTAAATTACTTTCAGCACCGCAATCAAGACCAAGAGAAAGTTTTTGCTCTTGAACAGTGGCTTCAACAACAGGTATATGTCCTCTTAATTCCAAGGATATTCTCGTAAATGTATTGTCTTTTAAATATTGTTCTTTATAAGTGTTAAAATAATCAGGTTTTATCAATACAACTTCTTTGTGTTTATAGTCAAAAAGTATATCATAATCTTTAATAAACTCATAACCAATTAATCCATATATTTCAGTATTAAGTTCTTTCTCTAAATGAGATAATTCCATTGTTAATACTTCTTGATTTTCCATTGTTATTCCTGCAAAATCTATATTTTTTACTGTTGTAATATTTATCCCCGATATATTTCCGCCTGCTCCTTTGACTGTTGATATAGAGCCATTTGCAGTATTTGAAGTGTAATGTGAATTTAAAATAACTTTGGGCGAACCACTGTCTAAAAGAAACATTCTTTTCTTATCATTTAATACAACCTCTACTGCTATTAGATTACCTGCTTTTTGAAAAGGTACAACAATTACATCTTTTTCGGGGAAATTAATGCTTGTATCATTCTTTTTGAGTGTTTTCACTTTTAGTTCAAATAATTCTACTGATTGTAATTTGTTTTCATTATTAAAAACAAAAGTAGCGTTTTTTTCTCCCTTACCTTTGTAGTTAATATTGTAAATTAGAGTCAATTTATCTGATTGTCTAACATTGTCTATCTCTTTATATTCCAAAACTGTCTCATCTAATTGAATTATAAGTTGAGATAATACCATTTTTGCAATTTCTCCTGTTTGCCCTGCAATTTCGAAATCAGTAGCCAGATGTTTTTCCAACTCTGTTACTGATTTTGAATTGATAGCTTCTGTGGTCAATTTTACAATTTCTTGATTGTTTTATTTTTTGCTATATTCACCTGAATCTCTGTGAATTATGCACAACACACACAAGAAACTTAATGAAATAAGGTTAGAAAATCCTACTCGGAAAGTTACTGCAAGTAGCAAAAGAAATGCTGCCCCCTGAAAGATATGTAATTCAGGGGACAAGAAAGAAGTGCAAAGGAAATTTGGGATTAAATAGTCATAATTTCCTTTTCTTTTTCTTTAATGATTTCTTCTATTTTTTTAATGTACTCATCTACTTTTTCTTGTATTTGAGCTTCGGTTCTTTTTTGCTCATCTTCGGACAAACCGGCAGTCTTTAAATCTTTGACTCCGTCCATTGCTTCACGGCGATTGCTTCGTACACTTATTTTGCAATTTTCCTCTTCGGCTTTTACAAATTTCACCAACTCACGTCGTCTTTCTTCCGTCAAAGGAGGAACATTGATAAGGATCCGCTCTCCGTTATTTTGCGGATTAAAACCGAGGTTTGCCTTTTGAATTTCCTTCTCAATAGCCGGAAGCATATTTTTGTCCCAAGGTTGCACCACGATGGTTTGTGCATCCATCGTTCCGACGTTAGCTAATTGATTAAGAGGGGTTTGCGCCCCGTAATTCTCAACGGTAATACTGCTCAACATATGCGGATTTGCCTTTCCTGCACGCAATTTGAGCAATTCTCGTTGCAAGTGGGTAGTGGATTTATTCAAATTCTCTTCCAAAATATCAAACAGCATTTGCACTTCTTCATTCATAATTTCTTTGTTTTAAAATTCGGGACAAAAGTATATCTTTTTCTTCATTTTTTCAAAAAAACGAATTGTAAAAATCCTACACATATACATTTTTCGAGAAAATCCGAATCATTTCCTTCAACTTAAATTCGGCTCTTATTTTTTGCTCATTTTCCTGCGCCTGCGAAAAATATCCGTAAGTACAAAAAAGACTATCAGAAAAGAGACTCCGGAAACTGCAAGCAATAAAATTGCTTTCGAATCAGCCGGATCAAAACCGATTACTTGACCTGCAGATTTTAAAATACTCGTAAAGCCCAAAAGTAGAGTTATCCATAAAACAAGAGCCATTAATATGTTTGATAACCAGCCGTTTACATGTTCTTTCCCCATGATATTTTCGTCATTGATTACATAAATGAGAAAGATCGCGATAAAAGGAAGAATCATCCCGTTAAAAGCCTGCGTAATGATAATTGCGGGAATGGGTTTAACCTGCAAGAAACCGAAAAGCAGCCCCACGCCAAGCACTCCGGCAATAACCAATTTGAAGTACAATTGATTGCTTGCCCACTTTTTTTTGTTTTTTTCATTGGAAAATAAACTTCCGGCAGTAATTGCCGATGCCAAAGGAGCTGTTACTGCCGAGGAGAAGCCGGCGGCAAACATTCCGAATCCGAACACATAGACGGCATAAATTCCCAGTGAATTTTCAAGGGTTTGAGTGAGCAAAGTATAGTCAAAAGAAATACCGGCACGTTGTTCGGGAGTCATTCCCTGCGAAACGGCGTTGCCCACGCCCATAATTGACATAGAAATAATCCCGCCCAAAATAATGGCAGCGGATAAACCGAATCGCATATCTTTGATGCTCTGTTTTTTGGATAAAACCCCGGAGCCGAGGAATAAATCATAAGGGATAACTGTTGTTCCTATCAACCCCAACACCAAAAGGGCGCCTCCCCTATTTGAGGGAAGTTGCGGGATTAGACTTCCTCTCAGAACTGCCGACCAGTCAGGCTTAAGGGATAGAGAGGTAAAAAAGAATGCAGCCCCCATAAAAAAGACCAGAATACCCATAACACGGGCAATTGTATGTACAGAATCGAGAAAGAATACCAAGCCGGCAAACAACCCGATGCCTGCGACAAAGTAAAAAGCGGGAATGTTAAAAATCATTGTCAACCCTGCTACAGCTCCCAAAATATTACCGGCTTCATAAGCCGCACAGCCCAATACAATGGCTGTAATGACAAGTAAAAGTACCCCTTTTCGTGCGGGGTGTCGGGCAAATCTTTGGGCAATTGCTTCTCCAAGATTCATGTGGCTGCGAATCGCCAATCGAGCTCCGGCTTCTTGCAAAAGTAAAGTCGCAAAGGTTGAAAAAACCAATGCCCAAAGTAAATCAAAGTTATAAAATACGCCGGCTTTAGTTGCAGTAGTTACGGTTCCGGGACCAATGAAAGCCGCCGACAAAACCGACCAGAACAATATGTCTAACAGTCGTTTTCTCATAAGATACTGCTAATCTTTCTTAAGAGACTGTACATAACGAATAAGACTTTCGGGGTTGCGGTCATTTTGAGATTCTAAATATTGGCGAATCTCTTCGACCGGTCTTCGCCGCAAAGCCCAATCTCCGGAAGTTATTTTCCTGTCTTTGTTTCTATAGATATACACAAAGGCATATTCTATATCCTCCTCATTATTAGTTATTTTTGCATCTTTTTGAATAGGGATTAAATTCAAGTCATAGCCCTTGGGAAATTCTCCGGAGGCACTTTCCAGATGATCAATGCGCAATAAACCCGAAAAATCGGTATAGTAAAGTTCTCCGACTGTTACCGCATCTTTTACCGAGAAATCAATGTACGCATTGCCGTTGACAGCCATCATCAATTGTCCCCGGGTATATCTTATCCCGGCATCCACGCATCCGTCCATGTAATAATGCAAACGACATCCCTTGCGCAGCGTCCCGAATACGAATATTTTAATTGGTGGTAATTGAGTTTTTGTCATAATCCTTGGTTCAAATTTGTAAATTATGTTCAAATGTAGGATAATTATATTTACAAATCAAATTTTTTTCAAAAAAAACAAAAAAAATGGCGTTTTAAGGCAACGAGAACTCCCCGAAGTATTTATTTTTTTGAAAAAAGCATACTTTGCAAAATATTTCCGTAAGTTTGTAGTTTAATAACTTGTTCTATGTTTGAATATATAAAAGGAGACATAAAGGAGATTACCCCTACACATCTGGTATTGGAGTCCGGAGGTATTGGTTATTTTATTCATATTTCACTGAATACTTATACGGCTCTAAACAAACAGACTTCTTGTACCTTGCCGGTTCATTTACAAGTGAAGGAGGATTCTCAGACCCTCTTTGGTTTTGCGGAATTTGCGGAACGGGAGATTTTCAGGTTACTGATCTCCGTATCGGGCATTGGAGCAAATACAGCGCGCGTAATGCTTTCTTCCCTAAAACCGGAAGAAATTAAGGCTGCCATTATGCGACAAGAAGTGTCCATTTTAACCAACATAAAAGGGATTGGGATGAAAACCGCTCAACGAGCAATCATAGAGCTGAAAGATAAAATAGCAAAGACTGACATAACAGAAAGTGCCGAACTATCCTCCGGAGTATCCAACGGATCGGAAGCCGTTTCAGCCTTAGTAATGCTCGGGTTTGTTAAAGCCAAAGCAGAAAAAGCTGTCAATGGAATCTTGAAAAAAGAACCTGATTTGAATGTTGAAGAATTGATCAAAAAAGCCTTGAAAATATTGTAAAAAAAACGAAAGCCCTTAGAAAAATTAACTTTACTATTGTTAGAATAAAAAAAAAGATCAGTGAAATTACTTTCTGAAACTTTCATAAAAGTGTCGGCAAGGCGGTGGTTCTTGTTGTTTTTGTTATTTGTATTTGCCGGAGAAACTCTTTGGGCTCAAAAAGACTCTGCCGATATACAAAAAGATGAACTCAAATACCCTTTTGATGATTATCAAAACACCCCGGCAGCTCGCAGCACCTCTCCTCTATTCTTGCCGCTTCCCTCGAACATCAAGCGTACCGTAAAGTATGACCCAAAAACCGGCAAATTCGTTTTTTACGACAAAATCGGTAATCTCAATTACCGCACGCCTTACCAAATGTCTTTTGAAGACTACATCAAATATAACAACCACAAAAGTACGCACGCCTATTGGATGAAAAAATCAGCCATGGAAAGTTCTCAATCCGAAGGCGGAGAGATTAGTCTCATAGACAAACTGATTAACCAAAATCTGGTCATTAACAATGAAACCTTTGACCGTATCTTCGGGAGCAACACCATCAATATCAGACCCCAAGGAACCGTAGAACTCCTATTTGGCGTAAAATCCACACGGATAAAGAATTACGCCCTCCCAAAAGATTTGCAACGCTCCATAAATTTTGACTTTGACATGAAGTTTAAATTAGGGCTCAACGGTAAAATCGGAGACAAAGTAACCCTCGCCTTTAACTATGACTCGGACCAAACCTTCGACTTTGAAACCGATATGCGATTGATGTACGAAGGACACGAAGACGAGATTATCCAAAAACTCGAAGCCGGGAATGTCAGTCTGCCACTTTCGGGATCGTTGATCACAGGCAGTCGCAGCTTGTTCGGGTTTAAATCCGAGCTCAAATTCGGCAACTTGCAAGTAACCTCCATCTTTTCTCAACAAAAAGGAGAAAGCAAAACGATAGAAGTACAAGGCGGTGCTACAACCACCCCCTTCAAGTTCAGCGCCGATGACTACGATGCCAACAGACACTACTTTATGGCTCAATATTTCCGAGATCATTACAACGAAGCCTTGGAAAACCTCCCGATAATTAAATCTCATATTAACATTCGCCGTGTTGAAGTTTGGATTACAAATCGAAGCGGAAACTTCCAAAATTCAAGAAATATTCTTGCCTTTATGGACTTAGGAGAAAATGATGCGCACATTCACTCCGCCTCCAACTTTCATGCAGGAAGTCTTGAAATTCCCGCAAACGAAACCAACGATTTGTATAAAAAAATGGACAACCTGCCTGCCACCAGAAATACCGCCACCACAGGAACAATCCTTTCCACCGGCTTTAACAACTTGAATGCAGGAATTGACTATGAAGTTGTCCAAAACGCCCGTAAATTATCTCCTTCCGAATATACTTTTCATCCGACTCTGGGATACATTTCCCTCAACTCACAATTGAACAACGACGAAGTACTGGCGATTGCTTATGAATACGAAAATACCGAAGACGGAAAAATATACAAGGTCGGAGAATTTGCCGATGAAGCTCCCCCCGCCCCCCAATCCCTGTTCTTAAAACTCATCAAGCCCACCCTGCTCTCGACAAAACTTCCTACCTGGAATTTAATGATGAAAAACGTATATGCCCTTAACGCTTTCCAGGTGAACAGTCAAGATTTTAGATTGGACGTGATGTATCGCAATGACCGCACGGGAACGTCTCTCAACTATGTGCCGGTGGGAGAAATAGACAGCAAACCTCTTATCAGTGTTTTGGGCTTGGATAATTTAAACCGAAGAAATGAACCGGGAAGCGACGGATTCTTTGACTTTATCGAAAAGATAACGATAAATTCGGCAAACAGTCGCATCTTTTTCCCCGTAGTTGAACCTTTCGGCAACTACTTAAAAGAACAAATTACCGGAGGAAGCAACGAGCCGGAAATCAATCGACTTGCCGAACAATATATCTTTGAAGAACTCTACACCGAGATTCAAAGCAAAGCCAAACAAGCCGCAGAAAAAAATAAATTTTTCATTCAGGGAGAATACCGTTCCTCCGGAGGTTCAGAAATCAACCTCAATGCGATGAATGTCCCGGAGGGCTCCGTAAAAGTAACCTCAGGAGGCGCAATACTTGTTGAAAATCAGGACTATACGGTAGATTACAATTTAGGTCGCGTAACCATCATTAATGAAAGCTATCTAAACTCCGGCACCCCGGTACAAATATCTTTGGAGAATAACTCAACCTTCAATATCACCAGCAAAGCTCTTTTTGGTACACATTTGAATTATCGAATATCCGATAACTTTAATGTTGGAGGAACCGTCCTGCATCTATATCAAAAACCGCTTACTCAAAAAGTCAGTATCGGCAATGAACCCATATCAAATACGATTTGGGGAATGGATATGAATTTCAGCAGAGAATTGCCCTTTTTGACCCGTTGGGTCGATAAATACGTCCCTTTTGTAAAAACAAAAGCTCCTTCAAAAGTGGATATCAACGGCGAATTTGCCCAATTGGTTCCCGGGCACCCCAAAGTAATCGGGAAAGAAGGTTACACGCATATCGATGATTTCGAAGGAAGTAAAGTGCGCATTGATTTAAAATCTCCCGCCAATTGGAAAATTGCAAGTACCCCTCGCGGACAGTCGGATCTTTTCCCCGAAGCAGACTCCATCAACAACCAAGCCTACGGATTTAACCGAGCCAAAATAGCTTGGTATAATGTAAACAGAGACTTTCAGGGGAGTGTCGGCAGCGACTTGGGGATAACCGCCGATGAACTATCCAATCATTATGTTCGAGAAATTCCCGAACAAGAAATTTTTCCCAACAGAGAATCCGAAAATAACATTAAAGAATACCTGTACCCTTTAAACTTGGCTTTTTATCCCCAAGAAAAAGGACCATATAACTTTGATGTAGAACCCTCATCCGTATCTGCCGGAATCACGCAAGACGGATTGCTGAATGCCCCTGAAACCCGATGGGGCGGGATGATCCGAAGCATGATCACCAATAATTTTGAAGAAGCAAATATCGAATTCATAGAATTTTGGATGCTCGATCCCTTCATTTACAATCCCGGTCATAAGGGAGGTGATTTATATTTCAATATAGGCAGTATCTCGGAAGACATCCTCAGAGACAGTCGGCAATCTTTTGAAAACGGACTCTCTACGGAAGAAACTGTAGCCAATGTGGACTCTACCGCCTGGGGGCGAGTTCCGGTTTTACCGCGTATTACCGATGCCTTCACCGCACAAACACAAAATGCCAATGCTCAAGATGTCGGTCTGGACGGACTCTCAGACAGTGAGGAGCGTTCTTACTTTGAACGATACAACAACTACCTCAGTCGTATAGAAAGCTTGTTCGGTTCCGGCTCCAAGGCATATACACAAGCCGAAAAAGATCCGGCAAATGACAACTTCCTCTTTTATTTGCACCCTTCATACGACAAGTTAAAAGCCACCATATTACAACGCTACAAAAGTTACAACAACCCGGAAGGAAACTCTGTGCCCATCAGTGACAAAATACCGGCTACAGAATTGCGCCCGGATATGGAGGACATTAATCGCGACTATTCCCTGAGCGAAACGGAATCTTACTACCAATACATGGTACACATCGCTCCGGATCAAATGAAAATAGGCAAGAATTATATCACGGACATTAAAGAAGCATCCGTAAAACTTCGCAATGACAAAACAGAAGCCGTTAAATGGTATCATTTCAAAATACCCTTAGATGATTATGAACGAAAAATAGGACCTATCGAGGATTTCAAATCGATTCGTTTTATGCGTCTATTTATGAGAAACTGGCAAGAGGAAGTCATTCTCCGTTTTGCAGAAATGGATTTGGTACGAAGCGACTGGCGCAAATACAGAAGCTCTTTGCTTGATGGAACCGAATATACCGGAGGCAATGAAATTACCGATGCACAACTTGAAATAAATTCCGTAAATATTGAGGAAAATGCTTCAAAACAGCCTGTAAACTACGTTCTTCCTCCCGGTATTACACGTGAAAACTCGCCGAATAATCCGACAATGATGCAGTTGAACGAACAAGCCCTCTCCCTAAAAGTCCACGATCTGGACGAAGGCGATGCTCGCGCTGCCTACAAGAACCTGTCCCTTGATGTACGTCAATTCAAAAAACTGCAAATGTTTGTTCATGCCGAAGCTATTGAAGGACAAATATTGAATGATGACGACTTATCCCTATTCATTCGACTGGGAGCCGATTATCGCGAAAATTATTACGAATACGAAGTGCCTCTGAAAATTACGGCTCCGGGATATTACGACTCCGAAACTGAAAATGACCTTGTTTGGCCAAATGAAAATATGGTGGATATTGAATTTGAAACACTTCAATCCGTCAAACAACAACGCAACAACAAAGTACGAAACGGAGAGTTGCAACTTACCTCCAAATATCAAGAAATCTTGAATGAATCCGGCAAATCGATAACCGTAGTCGGATCTCCAAACCTAAGCAATATTCGAACCGTAATGGTCGGTATTCGCAACAAACGCAAATCTGAGAATGTACTACTGGACGACGGTTTTGCCAAATCCGGAGAGGTCTGGATCAATGAATTGCGACTCGCAGGATTTAATGAAAACGGAGGATGGGCAGCCCGAGGAAGAATGCAAACCAACTTAGCAGATTTTTCCAACCTCGCCTTTTCTATGGAATACAGCACTCCCGGCTTCGGAAGTATTGAAAAAACAGTCAACGAAAGACAAAAAGAAACCCGACTGCGCTACGACTTTTCATCAAGCACCGAGTGCGGTAAATTTTTCCCGCAACGCTATGGAGTTCGTATCCCGGTATATTTCGGCTATTCCGAAAGTCGAAACAATCCGGAATACGATCCCCTGAATCCCGACATCAAAATGACCACCGTATTGCGCAATATGTCGCAAAAAGAACGCAACGAATATCTACGCAAAACACAGGATTTTCAAAGAAATAAGACCTTTAACATTTCCAACATACGAATAGCCGGAAACAGTGAAAAACAACGCAAAGGCAACAAACCTTTTTGGCATATCTCTCATTGGACGGCCGGCTACGGATTCTCCGAAACTTTCTTACGCAACATAAAAACCGATCATAACCTGTTAAAGGTGCACACCGGTATGTTAGCCTACAACTACAATTTATCCCCGCGCAATATCCGTCCCTTTAAGAAGACTAAGTTCCTGAATCACAAGTATTTAAGACTAATCAAAGACTTCAACTTTTATTATGCGCCTTCAATGGTATCCTTCCGCACGGATATGAGAAAATCGTACAATGAAATTTTATTGCGTGATGTTGTTAATCTGGTAAAAACCGAAAGTGTTCCGCCCAAAGAAACTTACGATAAACAATTTGTTTGGAATCGACTTTATGATCTCCGTTACGATTTGACCAAAAATTTAAAGCTAACCTATTCCGCCAACAATGAAGCATGGGTAGGAGAGAAACCGGGAAAAATAGCCTACGGCAACAGAGAAGAAATGAGGAATTATCGAGAAGCCGTAATGGACAGCTTGATGAATTTCGGACGAACCACCAATTTTCATCAAAAAATATCCGGCATGTGGAATGTCCCGATAAATAAACTTCCATTCTTAGACTGGACCTCCGCCAACGCTCGCTATGATGCCGACTATTATTGGACAAAAGACCCGATTGCTGTCGATAAAAACAAAGACACTATTGACTTAGGAAGCACCATTCGCAACAATCAAGCCATTCAACTCTCCGGACAGGTAAACTTAGAACGCTTGTATTTCAAAATCAATTACCTGAAAGACATTAACCAAAAATTTTCCGGAAGGTCCGACAAACGCAAAAAAAAGTACAGAGATGTTGATTTTTCCAAAGAAAACATTCGTCTGAAAAAAGGACGCAAAAAAAGTCTGACCCACAACCTGAAAACCGAAGATGTCCGCTTAGAAGTTCTTGACAGCAAAGGACAAAAAATACCCGGGAAAGTGGAAGTCATTTCGGAAAACAAAGTCAGGTTTACCCCGGAAAAAGATGTTGAAGATGCCCGCATGGTAGTCAAAGGCAAACGCGAAATGCGAGACAATCCGCTCAAATCCATATCAGATCACCTGCTCTATGCCCTGATGTCTGTCCGAAATGTTTCCCTGAATTACATGGCAAACAACTCCACTTTACTGCCCGGATATATGCGCAAAACACAACTTTTTGGTTTTGACGAACGCTGGGATGCCCCGGGAACAGAATTTATCCTTGCCTGGCAAGACCCGAATTTTGCATATAATGCAAAAAAAGCCGGATGGCTCTCGGAAAATCCCATGCTTAACACTCCGGTTGTCTTCAAAAATGAAGAAACTTACACCCTGCGAGCCACCTTGAAGCCATTCAACGGACTACGCATCGACGTAACCGCGAACCGCAGAACATCATTCACAAGCCGACAAATCTGGTCGGGCGACTCCCTGGGTGCAAAAAGCAAAGACGAATTCGGGAATCTTTCCATGACCTTCTTGCCCATAAAAACAACTTTTTCAAACCTCAACACTAAGTCCTTCCGTACCGAAGAATATGAAAATTTCTTGATGTACCGACAACAAATCGCCGAAAGATTAGCTGCAGAAAGACAAAATCTGGATCCTTCGTACAATCCGGAGTTAAAAAACAATCCGGATTCACTGACAGACATTGTCAATGAATATCCCTTCGGATACCTCCCGACCTCAAAAGACGTATTGACACAAGCCTTTTTGGCAGCATATACCGGAGAAACTCCCGACAAATTTGCCAAGGCTCCTTTACTGAAATTCCCTCTGCCCAATTGGCGAGTGCGATACACGGGATTAACCTATTACAAGTTTTTCAAAAAACTATTTAAACGAGTAACCCTCAATCACTCTTATACCTCGAATTATTCCGTAGCCTCTTACAAAATAAATCCCGAATTTGACGAAAACTTGATTCCCGGATCAACGATCAGTCAATTGCAAGATAAAAACGAATTTTCATCCAAATACAACATAGATGGAGGAATTTCCATTGATGAAAAATTTATGCCGCTTATCGGAGTCGATCTGCAATGGAAAAATGACATCTCAACAAAATTTGAATATAAAAAATCTCGTTCAATGATTTTGAGTTTTGCCAACAACCAAATACTCGAAACCGCTAACAAAGAATACGTAGTCGGATTGGGATATAAAATCCCAAACCTTAAATTGCGCGTAGCCCTTCTCGGCACGAAACAAGTGTTTAACAGCGACTTAAATATACGCGCCGATGTTTCTTACAGAGATATGCTGACGATCATCAGGAGGATCAATGAAGCCGACAACCAACCCACAGCATCTCAAAAAGTCCTCTCTATCAAAGTTAATGCAGATTATAACTTAAACAAAGTAACCTTGCGCCTGTTCTTTGAAAGGATGGTCAATACCCCTCGCTTCTCGACAGCCTACCCTACTGCAAATACATATTTTGGATTTAGCCTGCGTTTCAATTTGGCGAATCTCTAACTCGCCTGCTACGAAATTAGAAAAAAACAAAAACTTGTTGCATTTAATTATTTGTTTATATCTTTGCTCAATTGAAAATTTTAACAAAAAATAATCTAAAATGAAACCTACATTAAGCATTCTTATCATTTCATGCCTGTTTTTAACCACAGCATGTTCACAAACAGACAGCAAAAATTCCACCGCCGAAATGACCTTCAAAGGACAATTGGACTATAACTTCGGAAAAATACCTTATGACTCCGAAGGAACTCACGAATTTGTCTTCAAAAACACAGGAAAAGAAGCCTTGGTAATTACGAACGTAAAAAGCAGTTGCGGATGTACGATCCCGACTTATTCCAACAAACCCGTAGAGCACAAAAAAACCGGAAAAATAAGTGTAAAATACGACACCAAACGAACCGGACAGTTCCACAAAACCATCACCGTATATTCCAACGCAAAAAACTCCCCGGTTCTTTTGCATATATCGGGAGAAGTATTGTCTCCACAAAGAGCTGAATAAGTAAAAAAACAATCCCCTTAAAAAAAACAGAATTATGCCTCAATTATCTAAACGAGGAGCGGAAATCCCCGCCTCTCCCATCAGGAAACTTGTACCCTATGCCGAAGATGCCAAACGCAGAGGAATCAAAGTTTATCACCTTAACATAGGACAACCCGACATCAAAGCTCCCCAAGAAGCAGTTCAAGCAATAAAAAATTATGAGGAAAATATCATTGCCTATACTCACTCTGCCGGGATAGAATCATACAGAAAAGGACTTGCGAAATACTATGAAGAAGTGGGCATCTCGTTGAGCCATGAAGACATCATGGTAACCACCGGCGGTTCAGAAGCCATCATTTTTGCCTTTCTCACCGCCCTTAATCCGGGCGATGAAGTGATCATTCCCGAACCATTCTACACAAACTACAATGGATTTGCCGTCCAAGCCGGAGTAAAAGTTGTCCCCGTAACTTCACACATCGAAAACGGATTTGCCCTCCCCCCCATTGCCGATTTTGAGAAACTTATTACTCCCAAAACCAAGGCAGTCCTCATCTGCAACCCCAATAACCCGACCGGATACCTCTACTCCCTGAAGGAATTGGAACAATTAAAAGAGTTGGTGCTCAAGCATGACCTCTACCTTTTTGCTGACGAGGTATATCGTGAATTTTGTTACGATAATTGCACCCACCATTCGGTCTTGCAGATGGAAGGATTAGAAAAAAATGCAGTTCTTTTTGACTCAGTATCAAAGAGATACAGTGAATGCGGAGTGCGCATCGGAGCCTTAATCAGTCGCAATAAGGAGATTATGCAAGCCGCATTAAAATTCGGGCAAGCCCGTCTCAGTCCTCCGCTTTTTGGACAAATTGCTGCCGAAGCCTCTCTAAAAGCCGACCAAAAATATTTCTCCGAAGTATATGAGGAATATATAAAAAGGCGAAACTTTGTTATCAATGCCTTGAACGAAATAGACGGAATTACAGCCCCTATGCCGAAAGGCGCATTTTATTCCGTGCTGCAATTGCCTGTCAAAGATGCCGAAGCCTTCTGCATTTGGCTGCTGAAAGAATTTAACCATAACGGAGAAACTGTAATGTTGGCTCCTGCACAGGGATTTTATTCTACTCCCGGAGCCGGGAAAAATCAAGTAAGACTGGCTTACGTGTTGAATATGAATGACTTACAAAGATCCGTAGAGATTTTAAAAGAAGCATTGAAAGTGTATAAAGATTAGTGATGTGGTGCAAGCCCCGAAGGGGCTTGCACCACATCGAACAGTAAATTATATGAGTAGTGGCAGGTTGCGTGGGCACTTGCCTGTCAAACCGTGATGAAGTTTGAGCGGGTTACAAACCTAGACATTTACTACTTTCCCTGCCATTACTTATACAAAGTGTTATGGGCTTTTAGTTTAATTAAACAACCCTCTATTTGGATTAAGAATTCTTATCATAACTCGACTCATTCCAAATTTCTTTGGATTTCTAAATGCCAAAATTATATGAATTATACCAATCACAAATCCAATCTTGGTCGTAAAATAGAACAAGACTAAAAGCATAAACAAGACTATCCTTGCTATTTCTCTCAACAAACTATTTTTTATACATTTCATAAGGTAAATTTTAATAATTCCTAGATCTCCACCAATACGCAATCATCACAGCTGCACTACAGGCTTCATTGATTCCAATCACATATTTGTCACACTCATCTAACATTGCATTACGGATTTTAACTAATTTATCACAATCTGTTTTACCAGCTTTAAGTACCAAATCGTTCTTTTGATATCCAATTAAATTATATACTCCTAGTTGATTTGCACTTTCTAATTTATCTACATTCGTATTAGCAGAAATATTTAATATATCTAACATTTTTAACATTGACTCTTTATCAAGTTCATTATTCTCTGTCATTGATATAAATTCATCAACAAATTTCATATTATTTTCAAATTCTTTGTTTACAGATTCAATAAACTCAGGGAAATTTTCTTCTGTCAAAACAACTGAATCTGTTTTTTTAATTTCAAAATTAGTTATCTCTTCCTTTGTACAACTAACTAAAGCAGCAATTCCAAATATTAACATTACTGCAACGATTAATTTACTTTTAAATTTTAAGATTTTATTTGTTTTGAAAATTATGCCTACTTCTAATTTTAGGTTTCTTCGGCTTAATTCCGAGCGTTTTTGAGCATTAGTTCTCTGAAAACATCTTTCTGACTTTTTTTATTTCCGATATAGTCGGTGGCTTTTGTCTTTTCCTGTTTCATTCGTTTAATTGCCCAACATGGTGTGGTGTTTACGCTGTTGCGGATAAATATACGATTTTTCGGTTGTGCGCTAAACTTTATAAAAAAACAAACTTCGCTTTAAGCACCTAAACCGCAATAGCGTAAAAACTTGTGTTGTAGGCAGTGCCTAATTTTGTGCCAATTTATATAAGTATTCAGGGGCAAAGTCAAGACCATTTTTCCATTCTATTGTCCAACTATTTTGAGTGAAATCTTTAAAAAAATCAACATCTTTTAGAGGACTAAAAATTTTTCTATTCCCTTTGAATATACAATCTTGCAAATCAACAACTTTTTCCAAGCCATCATTAAAAGATAAGTTAATTTTATACTTATCAACATACTCTGCTTTCACTATCCAAATTAAACTCATAAGTATATTATTTTAAAGGGTCAATTTTATTAGGCTCTGTATCATTCATACATTTTTCCCAATTTGCTAATAATTCTTCTTTGTGTAAATCAAACCACTCAAAAATAAGTTTTAAGGCTCTTTTAGGCATAAAACCATCTACAACTTCATCATCCAAATTTACAATACATTTATATTCGCCATATTCTGCGTGAAAATGTGGTGGATTATGGTCATTAAAGAACATCCTTATAATTATTCCGTAAAATCTACTAATTTCCGGCATAGTTTTGTGAAGTTTACTTACGACAAAGTTATTATTTTTTTATGAATAAAAAAATCGTTGGGGGCAAAGCACTAAAACCACCAATAACAAAATTGTAAAATAATAAAATTGTCAGTCCTTGAGGCAACGAACACTGTAATCGTAATTGCGGTTGTTGATGTCACGGTACACTTTGCCGTGGTAGTAGTTGAGGCCGCATTTCCAAGCGCACTCACTTCCATTGGGTGTACTACTCCACCAGTCGCCGTACTTGCCTACGTCGTCGACCGAACCACCGTAGTAGCGATGGCCTCCGGGCAAAGCACTAAAACCACTTTCGTTGTTGCCGTAATTTACACCCTCATATAATTGCCAGCCATTTGCGCTTTTAAGTTTTTTCCCTGCAACTTCTTCACCACCCAAATAATCTGTAAGCTTTGCCCACTCGGTATCGCTTGGTAAGTGCCAACCTGCTGGGCAAACATTTTTTGCTGTCTCCCAATTATAAAGATAGCCGTATTTATTTACATTATTACTGTTATTATCGTAAGCCCAACAACCGCTACTTGCTTTGTAGGCAAGGTTTTCTGCCATCCACCACTGTGTTCCTATTTTTACGGTTTTATATACTTTGCCGTCTCTACTATCGGTGAAACTACCGGTTGCATAGTTAAATACCTTTTTTTTCCATCTGCCATTACTATATAATATAACAGTGGTACCATTATTTAGTTCTAATTCCTCTTTATTAGGTGCAGGATAACGCTTTGTATTCCAAGTACCATTCTTATGTAATATTATTGTTTTACCTGTGGATATTTTTACCTCTTCTTCATTAGGAGCAGCATATTTTTTTGTTTTCCACGTTCCATTTTTGTTTACTACTATTCTTTTTCCAGTAGAGACAGTATGCTCTTCTTGTGCCATTAGTAATATGGGAAATAGTAAGGCTATTAATATAATTATTTTTTTCATAATGATTAATTGTTAATGGCATAGAGGCTTACACTGCCTCTATGCCGGATTTTTAATTTTAAATAAAAAGTTAATGCTAATTAAGTACAAGTGTGTAAGAATTACCATCTTTGTAATCAACCTTGTAACCTGTGCCTTTTACATAAACTTTTTTTAGGTAGCAACCACTTGACCATTTTAATGTAGCTACTCCATCATCATTTGTGTAAAAATCTCTGCCACCAATACACGAAATTCCGCCTGATACATCGGTAGTTACTTTTACACTTTTGGCTAATGAACCACTACTGTATTTAACAGTAACATAGCAAACATTATCGCCCGAAGGTTTATCACCATTACTTGTAAATGCAGTAGTAACTGCAAATATTGCTATTACAATAGCAAAAACACCTGTTAATTTAATTAAATTTTTCATTTAAAAATATATTAGTTGAATGCCTACTCCTGTTTAAAGTCTTTTTTCGGCTTATTCCGACCGTGTTATGGACATTATCGATTTATTTAGAAATCGGGCTTTAATTATTATTTTCCTCTTTAGCGAGTTGGCTCTTCCCCGTTCCGTTGTTCGATATTGCCTACATAACGAACGCAAATACAAAAAAAAAATCAATCCCTTGAAAATAAGCAAAATATATAACTCCAAGACTTGCGTATTTTGGATTAATTTTGCTTCAAGATAACTTTAGCGACAGAATTTTCATCATAACACAATGATTATCAGAAGATAATATTAAACCCATTTGTACTATTTTCAAATTGCACACTTTGCCTACGCCAAAGATAGCACAGTTTTTACACCCGTGCGTCTTATCCTCCACTCCAAAGAAAGAGCAGCGTCCTCTTCAAGCAGACAAAATATGTTTAGAGAAGACGCTTTCCGTAAAAACAAAAAAGTATTGCTGTAACAGAAATACAACATTTCTTCTTTGAAAATCTTCTTAAACCAAAATTTATTCTTAGCTTTGTTCAAAAATTTTTAGAAGAACCCGCTAAAAAAAATAATGGAAACACGGTCTGGATTTTCACCCTTAGGGCTAAGCAGACAAAGACGCATTCCTTTTTGGATAGCAATAAGATTATTTTTTTCGCATCACTTGGCAATATTTGGCATCGTATTTACATTTATGGGAGGAACTATCGCCTATTTGCTGTCTGACGATGACGTATTCAAAATAAAATACATCGAAGTTGCCCAAAACAGTAAAACGATTTTTAATGTAAAAACCGAACCGTCAATTTTACAAAAAAACGTCATCTTAAACCATTAGACTTTTCAACAAATCCCGGATTTGTTTATTACGCTCCGGGGGTTATCGAATGGCTTACGTTTATTCCAAACAAGCAACCATGGATTGCAAGGCTTGAGGAATTCCGGATGCGTCTTTGCCTCCGGCAGTAGCAAACCCGGCTTGTCCACCGCCACCGCCTTTTATGAATTGAGCGGCTTGGCGAATGATATTGCCTGCATGCCATTCTTTTTCTTCGCACAGATTATCGGCGATGAGTAACTGGAGTAATACTTTGCCTTCGGGAGTGGCAGTTGCTGCTGCAAAAAACAAATTTTCGACTTCACCTTTGAGCTGAAAGGCTAAATCTTTCATTTGTCCGGGAGACAGATCAAGTGTTTTTACAATGAGGTTTATTCCGTTTTTGGAACAAATATCAGCCTTTAATTGAGCTTTGGTTTGTGCTATTTTTTCTTTCTCAAAGCGGGCAATTTGTGCTTTAAGGTTTTTGTTTTCTTCCAACACCTTTTCAAGTCCGGATTTTATATTTTTAGGATTTTTCAGCAAAGAAGCAATATCATCTAAAAGAGTAATTTTTTTGTGAAAGAACTCTTCAGTTTCGTAAGAAGTAATCGCTTCGATACGGCGAATACCTGCCGCAATGGAACTCTCGGAAGTAATTTTAAAATAACCGATTTCACCGGTGGCTTGTACATGTGTCCCTCCGCAAAGTTCTATGGAGTCGTCAAATTGAATGACGCGCACAATATCTCCGTACTTTTCTCCGAAAAGAGCCATTGCACCCATTGTGCGGGCTTGTACCATGGGGACTTCTCGATTTTCTTGCAAGGCTATATTTTGACGAATCTTTTGGTTCACAATTTGTTCAACTTTCCGAATTTCTTCAGGAGTCATTTTTTGAAAATGAGAAAAGTCAAAACGCAAATGTCGGGGATTTACCAAAGATCCTTTTTGTTCCACATGGGTGCCGAGAGTATCTCTCAAAGCCCTGTGCATCAGGTGAGTAGCAGAGTGGTTTGCGGCACATCTTTTCCTCATTTCCACATTGACCACAGCTTTGAATTTAGCCTTCAAGTTTGTGGGTCTTTTTTTTGTGATGTGAATGATTACATCATGTTCTTTTTGGGTGTCAATGACTTCTATCTTTTCATCATTGGCTTGGATATAGCCGGTGTCACCGACTTGTCCGCCGCTTTCAGCATAAAACGGAGTATAATTAAAAACTAAATGCCAAAAATCTTTCCCTTTCGTATTGACTTTTCGCCATCGAGTAATAAGCACTTCGGCTTCTGTATAATCATAACCGATAAACTCCTCTTGGTCATCTTCGGCAAGCACGTTCCAATCATCTTTTTCCTCTGCTGCGGCATCTTTGGACTTTGTTTTTTGAATTTCCATTGCCTCATCAAAGCCCTGTTTATCAATGGAGAGTTTATTTTCTTTCAGGATCAATTCTGTTAAATCGTAGGGAAATCCGTAAGTGTCATACAAAACAAAAGCGCGTACCCCGTCAATAGTTCGGGTACCGGTCTGTTTGGCTGTTTCTATTGTTTTATCCAGAAGCCTGATGCCTTTATCCAAAGTGCGCAAAAACGTTTGCTCTTCTTCCAAAATGACTTTTTGGATGATGTTTTGCTGTTTGGAAAGTTCCGGGAAAGCATCTCCCATGATTTGAATCAAAACAGGTAACAATCTGTTTATCAGAGGCTCCTGTGTGTTTAAGAAGGTGTAAGCATAACGTACGGCACGTCTCAAAATACGCCTGATGACATAACCGGCTCCGGTATTGGAGGGCAATTGCCCGTCAGTTATGGAGAAGGCTACTGCTCGAAGATGGTCGGCGATTACACGCATAGCAACGTCGGTTCTCTCATCCTCACCGTATGTTTTCCCGGTAAGTTTTCCTATTTCTCGGATAATGGGTTGAAAAAGGTCGGTGTCATAGTTGGATTTTTTTCCTTGTACCGCCATGCAAAGTCGCTCAAATCCCATACCGGTATCCACATGTTTTTGCGGCAATTCTTCAAGCTGTCCGTTTTTTTTTCGGTTATATCGGATAAATACCAAATTCCAAATTTCGATCACCAAGGGATGGTCTTGATTGACCAAATTTCTTCCGGGAGTTTTTCTTTTTTCTTCTTCGGAACGCAGGTCAATATGTATTTCGGAACAAGACCCGCAGGGACCGGTTTCACCCATTTCCCAAAAGTTATCTTTTTTGTTTCCTTTCAAGATGCGCTCTCGGGGTAAATATTTTTCCCAAAGTAATCGGGCTTCATCGTCCGCAGTCAAATTATCTTCTGCAGCACCTTCAAAATAAGTGGCGTAGAGATTCTCGGGCGCAATTTGAAGAATCTCGGTCAAATATTCCCAAGCCCAAGAAATGACTTCTTTTTTGAAATAATCGCCAAAAGACCAATTGCCGAGCATTTCAAACATCGTATGATGATAAGTGTCATGTCCTACTTCTTCCAGGTCATTGTGTTTGCCGGAAACACGCAAACATTTTTGCGTGTCGGCAACCCGTTTGTCCGCAGTTTGAGAATTTCCCAGAAATATATTCTTGAATTGATTCATTCCCGCATTGGTGAACATCAGCGTAGGGTCATCTTTGACAACCATCGGGGCAGAATCTGTGATTTTGTGGTTTTTGGAGGCAAAAAAGTCCAAAAATGATTTCCTGATCTCGGTAGAACTTAACATATTTTTGTGCATAATTTAAAGTGGTGCCGTAATTTTTTGATTGGGCAGACAAAGTTATGATAAATATTTTTGTGCAAAAAAAATAATCCCTCAATTTCCTTTTCGAAGCAACTTTGATCTTATTTTTTTGATTGTCAATATTTTGGAGAAAGACCTAACTCTTTGCCTTTTTCAAGCATAAATTGGTAAGCATCTTGATGTGTATTGGGAATAAATCCGTCTAAAATTGCTTCACGAATGGCATCTTTTATGATGCCGACCGTTTTGCAAGGTTGGATGCAAAATGTTTCCATAATTTCATCTCCGGAAACAGGAGGTTGCCAATTCCGAATTTTGTCTTTTTCTTCAACCTGTTTTAATTTTTCTTCAACGAGTTCCAAATTGCGTAGATATTGTTTTACTCGCCGCTCATTTTTTGAGGTAATATCAGCGCGAGAGAGCAACAGCAAGTCTTCAATCTCATCACCGGCATCAAAAAGCAGACGGCGCAGAGCGGAGTCTGTAACCTTGGATTCCACCAAAGCAATGGGGCGCAAATGAAGCAAAACCAATTTTTGCACATACGCCATTTTTTCATTCATCGGGAGTTTCAATCGCCGAAAAATACGGGGAACCATCTTCATTCCGACAAATTCATGAGAATGAAAAGTCCAGCCCCGAGGAGTAAAACGTTTGGTGGCGGGTTTTGCAATATCATGTAAAATAGCCGCCCATCGCAGCCATAAATTATCCGTGTGTTGCGCAATATTTTCCAGCACTTGCAAACTGTGCAAAAAGTTGTCTTTATGACTCAATCCGCGGATGGTCTCGACACCTTTTAAAGCAGTAAATTCCGGAAAAATAATGGACAAAATGCCGGTTTGGTCCAATATGTTGAATCCTTTGACGGGGTAATCCGAAAGAATAATTTTATTCAATTCATCGGAAATCCGCTCGGCAGAAATAATCTTGATGCGGTCCTTATTTCGCGCAATAGCTGCTAAGGTTTCCGGGTGAATTTCAAAATTGAGCTTACAACTGAAACGGACGGCACGCATCATGCGCAAAGGATCATCGGAAAAAGTAATGTCCGGATTCAAGGGAGTGCGAATGATTTTGTTCTGTAAGTCCTGCAAGCCATTGAAGGGATCGGTCAAGGTCCCGAAATCTCGCGGATGCAAACTGATCGCTAAGGCATTGATTGTCAAATCTCTGCGATTTTGATCATCTTGCAAACTTCCGGATTCTACGGCAGGTTTGCGTGAGTTCGGCGTGTAGGATTCTTTGCGCGCACCTACAAATTCAAATTCCGTACCATTGTACTTGAACATTGCAGTCCCGAAACGTTTAAAAACAGTTACTTTCGGACTCGGGTGAAGCCGTTCCGCTGTTTTGTTTGCAAGTGCGATACCGTTGCCTTGCACCACAATATCAATGTCTTTGGATTCTTTTTCCAGAAAAATATCTCTTACAAAACCTCCAATGGCATAGACTTGCAAGTCTTCTTCGCCGGCAATTTGTTTCAGTATTTGAAATACTTTATGTTGTAAATATTGTTGCATAATGAGCCGGCAAAGAAACAAAATTATATCGGCAATTCATCGAAATTTATTGATTTATAACAGATATTCTTTAAAATCTTTTATCAACATATTGTTTTTCTCTCTTCTTAAATCTTTAGTTATTGCCGTGAATGCGATTTCCTTACATTCGGATCTTGAAGCCTGTAATCTTCTGTTTTTTAATCATTAACCCGGCTTTCTAAAATTAAAAAATGGCTCAAAACAGGCAGCGCCGGGGCATGCCCCGGCGCTGCAATGCCGCATACAAGCGATAGGCTCCTTACTTTTTCACAAACTTAATTACTTTGCCGCTAATTTTGATAAGGTAAGTGCCTGATTGTAATGATGATACATTGATAAGCTGCTTGTCGGAAGTAATGGGCAAAGCGATAACTTTGCTGCCGCTAAGATTAAAAATCTCCAACAGTCCGCGCTCAGAAGTTTCTATGGTGAAACCATCTGCCATCATAGGTTTTTGCGGTAATAATTGCAGTACCGCTTGACAATCCCTTTACATTTCCATTTTGGTCAACAGAGGCAACTTTTTTGTTGCTACTGCTCCATGTTACTTTTTTGTTTGTAGCATTGTCGGGCTTAACAGTGGCTGTCAGCATTGTTATTTCATCTATTGAAATGCTTTTTGCTTTGGGGCTTACTGTAATACCGCTTACTTTTACAACATCGTCGGTTACATACACATAGCAATCAGCCGTAAAGCCTCCATCATCGGTTTTTGCGGTAATTATTACATCTCCACTTTTAATTGCCACTACCTTACCGTTTGCATCAACTGTGGCTATTTTTTTGTTGCTACTGCTCCAAATTACTTTTTGGTTGGCTGCATCGGCAGGTTTCACTATGGCTGTTAGTTGTTCGCTTTTACCTTTTACTATGCCTTGTGTTTTGGGAGTAACAACTATACCTCTTACCGGAGTATTACAATCGCACTTATGTTCTCCAAGTGTAGCTTGCTCATAACCATCTTCATATACAACTTTCCAATTTTTTACAGTGGCATTTTTAGGAGTGGTGTACAACACATCGGTGCCGGAGGGGGCAGGTATTATTATACCTTGCTCTTGACCTCTGCGGTCGGGCAATGAGCAATACATCTTATCAATTTCTTTTGCGTTACTATGTGCTCTACTGCAATCTATTTTTTTTAAGTTTGGATTAGAGTTCAGGTCTAAATATCCAAGCTTGGGCGAAAAGCCATATTTCAATTCTTCTAATGCTTGATTTTTAGTTATATCTAAATCTTTTAGATTGTCTGAGAATCTACAATCAAGGAATGTCAACAATGTGTTTTTGCTAATATCTAAACTTGATATTTTTGTATTATAACACATCAAAGTATCAAGTTTTGTGTTTTTGCCAATTTCCAACTTACTTATTTCGATGTTATTACATTTCAAATATCTTAAATTGATATTGTTGCTTACATTAAGCTTTGTTATTTTAGTTTCTCCACAATCTATATATTTAAGTGCGATATTTTTTTCAAAATTCAAGCTGCCAATCTCACATCTTGAGCAATTAATATATTCTAATGATTTATTATTGCTGACATCAACACCCGTTAAATTCTCAAAACGATTTTGACAATCAAGTTTATTTACATCGCCGTATATAATGATATCTCCATTAGTTTTTGGGGTAACAGTAAATTCAGACCAAGCCTTTCCTATTGTTACGGTTCTTTCTATTTCACCAACTATTTTTATTAAAGTATTTTCTTTTTCTGCTTGTATTTTTAAAAATATTGGCATACCTTTTTTGGCTTTTAATGTAATATAACTACCCATATTGGGAGTAGGGGTAGTAGGGTATCCGCTTACACAATCATAATCGCCTGATGTTATAACTATTTCTTTGTTTAATTTTTCGTTGTACAATGTCCAGTTTTTATTGTTGGCAATCCTACAAGTAGATTTTGCTAAGGCAGGATAGGCAGCCTCATAATTCTCGGTAGTATTAGATGCAATAGTTAACTTTCCTGCACTAACAGAACTTCTGTCGGGCAATGAGCAATATAGTTTATCTAATGTCTCCATAGAAAAATTATTGTTATAGCAACTGATTGTGTTGATATTGGTGCAAACGCCTGCATCTAAGGTTGTTAAGCTGTTGCCTTCACAATAAAGTTGTTCAAGAGAGGGGCTAAGTTTCAGCGATGATATTTTGCAATACCGGCAATACAAATTCTTTACATTACTCTTGCTTATATCAAGACTTGTAAGGCTTCTATTATAGCCACATTTTAAAATATTCAACTCGTTATTTACTTTTATTGATTTGATTTTGTTCATACTACAATCCAGTTCTTTTAACGAGCTGTTACTTGCGTCTATTCCGTATATTTTATTTCCATTATTATGACAATCAAATTTTTCTAATGTTCCGCTAATTTTAATGGTAGATGATTGGGCTTCAAACGCAAGTTCTGTCCATTTTGCTGCCGGCACCATTATTACGGTATCTTCACTGCCGCTTTTTATACGTATGGCTTTATCTAATTCTTTCCAATCTTCGGTATTAAACATCTTAAAATGAATCCATTCACCACTTTGTACATTAAGGGTGATGCTTTCACTTTCATTAACGCCATCATCACAAGCAAACTTTCCGTTCGGATACATTTGTTTTCCATCATACATATTGTACATTTTCCATAAAAAAGGAGGTTGAAAGTATTTTCCGTTAGAAGCCATTGCTACCTTGTAGCCTTTACCTTTGTGATTTTCAACAACTGTATATACCTTAACTTCTTTTTTTGTATTTAATTTGCAATAGAAATTGTTTAAATCCAGACTGTTAAAGATTAGATTTGCTACAGATATGCCTACTAGATTATCCAAATTTCCGAATTTTATATTTCTAAGATACATAGGGTTTTGGGCTATGTTAATATACCATAAGTAATTATTCTTGCTCAAATCTAATGAACTTATTTTATTACCCGGACATTCAAGATAGTTAAGTTTTGTATTCGACTTTAGATTAAGTTCTTTTATGTGGTTAAATGCACAATCAAGAGCTTTTATATTCTTGTTGTGGCTTATGTCTAAAGCAGTTATGTTTTTGTAATTTCTATTGCATCTAAAAGCATCTATATCTCCATAAATGGTTATAGTAGTGCTTTTTGCTTTATAGGTATGTATGTTTTGGGGGAGTGGGATAGCAGAAGAATATTTCTCAGATGTTTCATAAAATTCCTCATCTCCATTTACAATTTTTACATTGTCTCCATCGTCGAAAGCAAACCCTAATTTTATATTTTCCCCTTTTTTTACCGTTAGAGTTATGTAGTAATTCTCATTTACTTGTGCCTGCAGGTTTATTGAGCTGCCAAAAACTATAAATAATAGTAGGGCTGCTAATATTAGGGGCTTGGGTTGTTTACTTATTTGTTTAGCTTTCTGGGGGGGGGTAAATGTCTGATTTACAATTAGTTGCAAAAAATTCTTTTGTATTCATCTTCCTTACATTTAAAATTAATTAATAAATTTCCGGCAAAATTAATACAAAGAAATATACTGTGCAATAGGTAAAAATACTCAATTTACTAAGTATTTTCCGCAATTTCACTAGGTATTTTCCGCACATTTAAGTAAATTAAGAATTAAAAATGGTTTTAATTGGGAATTGTATAACATTATTTTAGTCGTGGAATTAAAATTTAGGCAAATGTGGGTTTGTCCCCACACATTGCTATTTGAATTATTTTTATATTTTTGTGGTGTTGAAAAAATTTTAAAAGTAAAAATAATGGCAGATAAGAAGAAAACGGAAGAAAAAAAAGAGTTGGTTGAGGAAACGAAAAAGTCTGAAAAATCAATATCACCGGCAGGAAAAATGTATAGGAAAATGCAGGCAGAACCAATTTGTACCATTCTTGATATGCGTGCAGTTTTAAAATAGTTATGAGGTATTTATTAGATACAAATATTATCATATTTCTTATTGCCGGTAAGTAAGCAAAGAAGTACGAACTATTATTGATGATTATAATATGCTTTACGTCAGTTCTTTAAGCATTATAGAGATAGCTCATCTAATCAAAAATAATAAAATTAGAATTTCTGTTGATACAGTGGAGGATTTTTAATGCAGTTGATGAAAGAACAATACTACATAGATGTATTGCATACCAAAAAAGAACATTTAGCGACATTAAGTAAACTTAATCAGTCGGGTAATCACTCTGACCCAATTGACCATTTTATAATTTCACAAGCAATATGCGAGAAACTTTATTTGATTAGTTCGGATACAAAATTTAATGATTATAAAAAACAAAACCTCAAATTTATATTTAATAAACGGTAATTTATCTAATACTCCATTAGATTAGGATTTGGTCGTGAGCACGAGTTAAATTAAAAGTTCACAATTAAAAATGGTTTTAATTGTGAACTTTTTTAATGGTGAATTGGGAATTGTATAACATTATTTTAATCGTGGAATTAAAATTTAGGCAAACGTGGGTTTGTCCGGAGATATTGTTGATTGTAGAGACAGTGTGTTGTAGAAAGCTTGCATGCCCCGGTTTTACGGGATTGAAAATGTTTGCAAAGCATACACATCGCCTCCACGGTTAATGCTGATGCAAAAAAAAGAGGAGACAAGCAAAATGTCCCCTCTTCTTCTAATTATGATATTGTGTACAAAAAAGTTAAGATATTTGAGGTCCTGCAGCAATCAAACGTTTGGCTTCCTCATTATCCGTAAAGAACTCGAAGTTGTCAATAAAGCGTTTACCCAGATCTAAAGCAGCAGCATCCCAATCTTTGGGGTTGCTCCACAAGTTTCTGGGATTCAGCAGTTTGCTGTCCACATTGTTAACTGTTTTCGGAATTGCTAAGTTGAATACCGGCAAAGTATCAAACTCTGCATTGTCCAAAGAACCGTCTAAAATGGCATTGATGATATTACGAGTAGAAGGCAAGTCGATTCTTTTGCCTGTGCCGTAGGCTCCTCCGATCCATCCGGTGTTTACCAAATATGCCGTAGCTGAATGTTGCTCCATTTTTTTGATCAATTCTTCGGCGTATTTTGTCGGATCAAGCAACAAGAAGGCAGCTCCGAAGCAAGCAGAAAATGAAGGCACGGGTTCTTTGATGCCTCGTTCCGTTCCGGCGACTTTGGCGGTATATCCACTGATAAAGTGATATTTTGTTTGGTCGTGTGTCAATTTGGATACCGGGGGCAATACTCCAAAAGCATCTGCGGTCAAGAAAATTACTTTTTTGGCGTGTCCGGCTTTGGAAACCGGTTTTACGATATTTTGGATATGATAAATCGGGTAAGAAACTCGGGTATTTTGAGTTTTGGAACAATCGGTAAAATCAACCTCTCCGTTTTCTTTTATCCCTACATTTTCCAATAATGCGTCTCTTTTGATGGCATTGTAAATGTCCGGTTCTTTTTGGGGATCTAAGTTGATGGTTTTTGCATAGCAACCTCCTTCAAAATTAAAGACTCCGTCATCGTCCCAACCGTGTTCGTCGTCGCCGATTAAGGCTCTGTTCGGGTCTGCCGAAAGGGTTGTTTTTCCTGTACCGGAAAGACCGAAGAAAATTGCTACATCGCCTTTTTTGCCCACATTTGCAGAACAGTGCATCGCAGCCATTCCTTTCAAGGGCAACAGGTAATTCATAATTGAGAAGAAGCCTTTTTTGATTTCTCCTCCGTACCATGTGCCGGCAACACAAGCCATTTTTTCCTTCAAGTTAAAAGCGGCAAAAACTTCACTGTGCATTCCGTGTTTTTTCCAGTTGGGATTGCTGGTTTTTGCAGCATTAAACATGACGTAATCCGGCTCAAATGTTTCCAGTTCTTCGTCCGTAGGGCGAATGAACATGTTTTTCACAAAGTGAGCCATCCAAGCCACTTCTGTGATTACTCGCACTTTAATGCGGGTGTCCTCATTGGCTCCTGCATATCCGTCTTGTACATAAAGTTTTTTACCGGAAAGCTGTTTCAAGCTGATTTCTTTCAATTCTGCCCATGTCTCTTCTGAAATTGGTTTGTTGTCCGAAGCGGGACGGTGATCATTGCGCCACCAAATATTTTTTTCTGAAGTCTCTTCTTTAACAATAAATTTATCCTTAGGTGAACGACCTGTGAAAATTCCTGTATCTACCGCTACAGCTCCGCTGCTTGTTAATGTTCCGCGTTCGTAACCTTCTAAGGCCGGGTTCGTTTCGTGTTTGAACAATTCTTCATAAGATAAGTTGTGAAAAATCTCTTTTACGTCCGAAAGTCCGTATTTGCTTAAATCTAATTTTGCCATTACATTTACTGATTTTGTTGATTAATAATATATTTGTTGCGAAGTAAGCATTTTTTTTTGAATTATTTATGCAGTATTGTCAGAAATAGCAAAAAAAGATTACTCGATTTTATTGCAAATTCTGTATTTTACTTATTATAAGCCGAATATATCCCGGAATAGGTTTGCGAAATAAGTTCAAATTAAATGATATAATTGAAGCGATTATTCTTTTTCATCTGCTTTGCGGGAGTAGAGCAATTTTCCGTTAACGAATGTCATTACAACATCTCCGATGCCCGTAAAATTTTCATAAGGTGAATATTTGGCTTTGGTTCTGAAATTTTTGGCGTGAATTGTCCATTTTTTATGCCTGTCTATCACGGCAATGTCGGCAAAGAAACCTTCTTCCAATTTTCCTCGTTGCGGAAGGTTGAAAATTTCGGATGTACGCAAGGAGGTCAACTCGATCAATCTCTCTAAGGTGATTTTTTTCTCGTTTACTTGGTTCAACAGCAAAGGCATGGCCAGTTCCAAACTTGGGAATCCGGAAGGAGCTTCGGCATACGGTCTTTCTTTTTGAGTTTTCAAATGAGGAGCATGATCCGTGCCAATGGTATCTACGGTATAATCAAGAATCCCTTGCAAAATGCGCTGATTATCGCGTGAGGTGCGCAGCGGCGGGTTTACTTTCCCGAAATTTCCGGCAGTCGTTAATATCTCTTCATTCAAAAGTAAATGATGGGGCGAGGTTTCACAATAGATATTGGGATTTTTCTTCTTGGCTTCTTGAAGCAAATCGATTTCTTCTGCCGTGGAAGTGTGTGCAATGTAAAGTTTATTCCCGTGTCGATTTGCCAAGTCAATAAGCACTCCGGTGGATTTTTCGGCACATTTTCTGTTGCGTATATAGTTGTGATCTTTGATTTCGGGGGTTTTAATTTTTTGTGCATATTCATTGACGCACTTTTGTGATTCAGAATGCACAATCAAAGGTAAATTATAGTTTCGAGATAGAGTAAAGATACGATCCAGTGTTTCCGGATCTTCTACAAATTCATTGGAGTTAGAGCCAGCCATAAAGAGTTTCAATGCGGCAACATCTTCGGGTTTATTATTCAATAATTCCGTAAGTTGCGGGAGATTGCAGGAAGTTGCGGCTACGTTAAACTTATAATTTACGGAAGCCTTTTTTGCCTTTTCTCTTTTGAGGAGTAAAGAGGGCAGATCCAAAGTCGGCGGATTTGTATTGGGCATATCAAAAATGGTACAAATGCCTCCGCGCAAGGCAGCTTGAGAGGCACTGGTCCAGTCCTCTTTTTCGCTTTGCTTCAAATCTCTCACATGCACGTGCGGATCTATCATTCCCGGAATTACATCCAATCCTTCGACATCTATCTCCCGGTCACAGTCCGGTATATTTTTCCCGATATAAGCGATTTTGTCATCTGTAATAAGGAGATGTTGTTTTTGTTTCTTGATATATCCGTTTTTTAATAATAATTTCACTTGATTTGTTTTTTATAGATTGCTTGATTGATTCGTTTGACTAATCCGGGACCTTCGTAAATAAATCCTGAATAAATTTGTAATAAAACGGCTCCGGCCTCCAATTTTTCCAAGGCATCTTGTACTGAAAGAATACCGCCCACACCGATAATGGGCATTTCTCCGTTTGTTTTATCGTGTATGTATCGAATAATTTCGGTCGATGTTTTTTGCAAGGGTTTTCCGCTGAGTCCTCCGTTACCGATCTTCCGAATCTCGGCAAAAGAGGCTTTTAAGTCGCTGCGGTCTGTAGTTGTGTTTGTTGCAACAAACCCGTCAATACCGGCAAGTTGAGCAGCAAGAATTGTGTCGTCTAAGGTTTTTTGATCAATATCCGGAGATATTTTTAGCAAAATCGGTTTGTACTGTTTTTGTTTGCGACGTATTTCCGTAAGAATTTTTAATAAGTCAAGAAGATCGTCTTTATCTTCTAAATCTCTGAGGTTCTTGATGTTAGGGCAACTTATATTGATTGTCAAATAATCTGCAAAAGGATATAATTTTTCAAAACAAAAAGCATAATCTTTGTTTGCCTCCGCATTAGGGGTGGAGGTGTTTTTTCCGATATTGCCTCCAAGAATAAAAGAAGTTTTCTTATTTCTTTTTTTCAGTTTTTTGATTGCAGCCTCTACTCCTCGGTTATTAAAGCCCATTCGGTTGATGATCGCTTTGTCTTTCTTTAATCTGAATACGCGAGGTCGAGGATTACCCGGTTGCGCTTGCGGTGTAAGCGTGCCTATTTCGGCAAATGAAAACCCCAAATGTTCCCAAAAAGAAGCAAGTTGTGCATCTTTGTCAAAACCGGCAGCCAAACCAACAGGCGCATTAAATCGAAGCCCAAAAACTTCTCTCTCCAATTCTTTCTTTTCATACAAAAAGAACCTGCGAACAAGAGTTTTAAAGAAAGGGAACTTTGAAAAAAAAGACAGGATAAAAAAGACAATGCGGTGTATCGTTTCCGGGGGGAATACAAATAGTAAGGGTCTGATTATGTTTTTGTACATCAATTTGTGCTGTTTTCGGCAGCTAAATTAGAGAAAAAATACAAACTAAAACAGCATTGAATAGGTTTTCAAGGCAAAAACTTTAAAGATTCGAGATTCAACTCACCCGTTCTTATTCTTAAATAGCTGAAAATCAACAAGTAACAGTTTCTACATAGAAGCAATAGTACCAAAGAAGAAGCCTGAGTAATTTTGCTGAATTTCTAAATCGACAATTGCATTTGAGCACCGCTCCTGCAACCGCAAGAAAAACTCATCCATATTTTTTTCAAATATTAAAATAATCTCTAACTTTGCCGACCTTGAATAATAGCAATGAAAGAGATTATCCCTGCAACCGACAAACATCTGATTGTTGCCGAACTTACTCAAGACAAATTCATGCGTAAGACCAACTTCGGTAATAACTCCATATACATCTGTACGGCACACAACTCCCCGAATGTTATGAGAGAAATTGGTCGATTGCGAGAAATCGCTTTCCGTCAAACCGGCGGAGGAACCGGAAAATCCTATGACGTTGATGCTTATGACACAGCAGAAATTCCTTATAGTCAGCTGATTGTGTGGGATTCTGAAAGCATGGAAATTACCGGAGGGTATCGGTTTTTAGAATTAAACAGGCTAAACGCCGAACAACTGCAAAACATCCGATTGGCGACACAAGGCATCTTCTCATTTTCACAAAAATTCATTCAAAATTATTTACCCTATACCATTGAGCTGGGGCGTTCCTTCGTTCAGCCCAAATTTCAAGCCGGGAATTCCGGCAGAAAAGCGCTCTATGCCTTGGACAACCTGTGGGACGGCTTGGGAGTTTTAGTCAATCGAAATCCGAAGATGCGTTATTTCTTCGGAAAAGTAACCATGTATCCAGATTTTGATAAATTTGCTCGAGACTTGGTGCTTTATTTCTTACAACTGCATTTTGGCGATAAAGAAAATCTTGTTTTCCCGCAAAAAAAACTTTCCTACTTTCACCCGGAAGAAGAACTTGCCGCTTATTTTCCTACCACCGATTTTGCGACAAACAAAAAAATCCTTTCTTCAGAAGTACGCAAAAGAGGAGAAAACATTCCGCCCTTGATTAATTCGTACATGAGCCTTTCCGATACAATGAAATGTTTCGGAACAGCGATCAATCCCGGGTTCGGCAATGTGGAAGAAACAGGTATATTACTTACAGTCAGTGATATATACGAATCGAAAAAGAAGCGTCATCTATAAAAAGACACAAAGAAGTCCCGTACAAAATAGTTGTAAGGACTTCTTTCTTTTTGCCTTTCCGACATAACGATCTTGCCGTTAATTCTCCGGCTGTTTTTTAGGTTCTTTGGAATTATTCAAGACTGAAATCGCTTTTTGCAAATCGGAATCAACCGAACGGATGATGGGATAAAAACCCTCTGAATCCAATATGTTACTTGCGATGGTTGCTTTCAGGCGAGTAAGAATATATTTGCGAGAAGTCTTGTAGTCTTTCGCATTGAACGCAATGCCGTTTTGCGTGATGTATTTTTTGAACTTATGTTCCATTCCGTCCCTGTCCAAATATGATTCAATATGTTGATAATCAGACATTTCTTTCAATCTTTCTCTGTGCGTGTCTGCATAATTCAGTCCATATTTAAAAAGTAAGGATTTTTTCAGAATTTGATCGAGCATGGGGGAATAATAAAGGGTGTCCACAGGAACAAAAACATCGGGCATAATGCCTCCCCCACCATAAACAATGCGTCCGTTGCGGGTGGTATATTTCAAACTATCCGCAAACTTAGTGCTGTCGGCATGAATCAATTCCCCTTCGGATGAACGAGCAAACACTTCCAGCTCATACTGTTTAACTCCTTTATTATAAGGCTTTTGTATGCACCTTCCCGAGGGTGTGTAATAGCGCGCTACGGTGAGTCGTATGCCGGAATTATCCGACAAGGGAAATTCTTCTTGCACTAATCCTTTACCGAAAGAGCGTCTGCCGATAATTGTTGCACGATCGTTGTCTTGCAAGGCTCCGGCAACAATCTCGCTTGCGGAAGCTGACCAGGAGTTGATCAAAACAACTGCCGATAAGTCTTTAAGAACATTATTTTCGGAAGCAAAAAATGATTCTTTTTCTCGCTGTTCGCCTTGCATGTAAACAATCAATTCTCCTTCGGGCAAAAATTCATCGACGATATTTACTGCAGCTCTCAAATAACCGCCTCCGTTATCTCGCAGATCCAAAACTAATTTTTGCATTCCTTCGGTTTGTAATTTTTCTACGGCGTCCAGAAATTCAAAATAAGTCTCTTGTCCGAAACGACTTATTTTAATATATCCGATTTCCGGCGTTGCCATATAAGCGACATCTACACTGTTGATGGGTATTTTCTCTCGTTTTAATTGAAAATCCAACAATTCTTTGACTCCGTGTCTTTTTATCCCCAAGTGTACGGTACTTCCTTTTTTGCCTTTTAATTTTCGGAATACTTTTTCATTGGTTATTCCGTTTCCTGCAAAAAGAGTGTCGTTTACTTTTACGATCTTATCACCGGGCAAGACTCCGGCTTTTTCTGAGGGACCTCCGGATATCACATTGATAATCAATACTGTATCCTCCATTATATTGAATCGTATTCCGATGCCTTCAAAGCTGCCTTCAAGCTGTTCATGTTCCGATTGATTTTGTTGCGGAGGAAGATATTCGGAATGCGGATCCAATTCTCGCAAGATATTAACCAGGGCTATTTCTTCAATGCTGTCTGCGGAAAGTTTGTCCACATAATTATTTTGGATAAGATCCAACAAAAGCGGGACTTTGCCTTCGGAAGAAAGCAATATTTGCTTTTGCGAAACTACATATCTGTGCGGCAATAATTTACGACCGATAAAAATTCCGGCAATGAGCAGAATAACGCCCAAAGGTATAAGGTAAATATAAATTCTTCGGGAAATTCCTTGATTGTGAAGATTTGAAGGCTGATTCGTTATTTTGTTTTCTTTCATTTGTCTGTTTCTATGGGAATTTGCGTGCAGATGATTCCGGCACGTTCCAAAATCTCTAACCCTGTTGTAATTTTATATTTGTCGATAAAAACGACTCTTTTTATCCCTGCTTGGATAATTAATTTTGAACACTCTATGCAGGGAGAGGTTGTTACGTAAAGAGTCGCATCTTCACTGCTGTTGTTAGATTTGGCTACTTTGGTTATTGCATTCGCCTCAGCGTGAAGGACATAAGGCTTTGTTGTAAATTTTTCGTCTTCGCAAATGTTTTCAAATCCGGCGGGAGTTCCGTTATATCCGTCAGAAATAATCATTTTGTCTTTCACAATCAACGCGCCGACTTTTCGCCTGCGGCAGTAGGAATTTTCTGCCCAAATTTTTGCCATTCTCAGATAGCGTTTGTCCAGGCTTAGTTGTTTTATCTCTTTTTCCATTATTTTTTACCAATCAGCTTATTGGGGACATTTCTTTTATGGTTTTTACAATTCCTTCTTTGTCATACCCGCACATGGCGCGTAATTCTTGTTGTGTGCCGTGTGTAATAAATTCATCCGGAATACCCAATCGTTTCAGTTGAATTTGTGCGCCGTTTTCGTTTATACATTCCAAGACTGCGGAACCAAATCCCCCGGAGAGCACTCCGTCTTCAACAGTAATGATTTTCTCAAACCTTTCCAAAACACTCTTTATCAACTCTTTATCCAACGGCTTCACAAAGCGCATATCATAATGAGCCGGGGTTATGTGTTCATCTCCCAAAGATTCTATAGCTTCAACGACCGTATTTCCGACAGTTCCGATGCTGAGGATGGCGACTTGTGTGCCTTGGGAAATTTGTCGTCCCTTCCCAATTTCAATGGCTTGCATTGGAGTTTTCCAATTTATTTTCACGCCTCTGCCTCGCGGATAACGAATGGAGAAGGCACCGTGATTTTCTGCTTGTGCGGTGTACATCATATTGCGCAATTCGACCTCATCCATTGGAGCGGCAACAATCATATCGGGAATCATTCGCATGTAAGCTAAGTCAAAAGCTCCGTGATGTGTAGCTCCATCTTCGCCGACCAGTCCGCCTCGGTCCAAACAAAAAACAACCGGCAATTTTTGCAAAGCAACATCATGAATTACCTGATCAAATGCACGTTGCATGAATGAAGAATAAATGTTGCAGAAAGGAACCAGTCCGGCAGCCGCTAATCCGGCAGAAAAAGTAACGGCATGTTGTTCGGCAATGCCTACGTCAAAAGCCCGATGAGGCATTGCTTCCATCATGATTTTCATTGAAGATCCGGATGGCATAGCCGGAGTTATGCCCATAATTTTATCGTTTTTTTCTGCAAGTTCAACAAGGGTATTCCCAAATACATCTTGAAATTTCGGAGGCATCGCATCGGTATTTGATTTGATACGTTCTCCTGTTTCTTTGTTGAATATCCCGGGGGCATGCCAAGTGGTTTGGTTTTCTTCGGCAAATTGGAAGCCTTTCCCTTTTTTCGTCAATACATGTAACAGTTTCGGACCTTTTATGGTTTTTAAATCCTTTAATGTTTTGGCTAACTGATTGACATCATGTCCATTAACGGGTCCAAAATAGCGTAAGTTCATTGCCTCGAATATATTGCCGTATTTCATAAACACTGATTTTACGCCATTTTCTATTTTTGCAATAAACTCACGGGTATTGATGCCCGGTTTTTTAATTTTTCCTAAAATATTCCAGACATCATTTTTAATTTTGTTATATGCTCCGGAAGTCGTAATATCAAGCAGGTATTGATTGAGCCCTCCGACATTGGGATCGATTGACATCCGATTGTCATTCAGAATAATTAAGAGATTCGATTTGAGCACACCGGCATTGTTCATGGCTTCAAAAGCCATTCCTCCGGTCATGGCACCGTCTCCGATTACGGCTACAATGTGCCGGTCATCGTCCTCTTCTTTGTAACAAGAAGCTATTGCCATGCCTAAGGCGGCAGAAATAGAGGTGGAGGAATGTCCTACTCCAAATGCATCATAAGGGCTTTCAAAAGGCGAGGGGAATCCGGAGAGGCCTCCTTTTTGGCGAATGGTATGAAAAATGTCTTTACGTCCGGTTAATATTTTATGTCCGTAAGCTTGATGCCCGACATCCCAAACAATTTTATCATAAGGCATGTCAAAAACATAATGCAAAGCAACAGTCAATTCTACCACACCGAGACTTGAAGCAAAATGACCCGGGATTTCTGAAATAACATCTATGATAAATTGCCTGAGTTCGCTTGAAACATGAATTAATTCTTCTTCTTTCAATTGTTTTAAATCATCGGGCAGATTTATTTTATCAAGATATTTAAAATTCATCATGTACGTATATCCAAATCCGGGGCAAAGGTAATATTTTTTTACTCAATGTTTTTTTGTGTTTTCCGGTTATTGCAAAAAAGAGAGTATTGCCAATCGGTAAGAGTCTAATCCAAAGCCGGTTACAGTTCCTTTGCAATAGGGAGCAACAAAGGATTTTCTTCTGATTTTTTCGCGTGCAAAGATATTGGAAATGTGTACCTCCACAAGCACCGTAGAGAGCGTGGCAACAGCATCTGCCAAAGCAAGTGAAGTGTGAGTATATGCACCGGCATTCAAAATGATTCCTGTGTATTTGCCATCTGCGGCATGCAAACAGTCTATTAGTTTTCCTTCACTGTTTGACTGAAAATACTCCAGTTCTATTTCAGGAAATTGCTCTTGCAGATGCAAAAAGTAATCCTCAAAAGGAGTGTCTCCGTAATATTCAGGCTCTCGTTTGCCGAGCCGATTGAGGTTCGGACCGTTAATAATCAGCAGGTTCATTCCTAAGTTTTATGTAAGGAAGAAATTTTACTTAGATGGTTCTTCGTCAAAAAGTTCACAAAGAATAAGGCATGCCCTCTCGAGCACGCCTCATGTTTTTTCTTTCGAAGATAGTTTACGCGTTGATTGTTTTGGCGTAGTCTTCGCTGCTCAATAATGAATCTAATTCACCGGCATCGCTCATTTTGATTTTGATAATCCATCCGGCTCCGTAGGGATCGGAATTGATCGTTTCCGGCGCATCTTCGAGAGCTGCATTAAATTCAAGGATTTCACCGCTGACAGGCATAAACAAGTCAGAAACTGTTTTGACCGCTTCAATCGTGCCAAAAGTCTCTTCTTTATCAATGGTTTCTCCCACTGTTTCGACTTCGACAAAGACAATGTCTCCCAGCTCTTTTTGAGCAAATTCGGTAATACCTACGGTAGCTGTATCTCCCTCTACCTTGATCCATTCATGATCTTTGGTGTATTTCAAATCTTTTGAAAATTCCATATTTTTTTGATTTACAATTTGTTTTATAAATATATTTGACTTCCAAATACACCGCAAAGGTATATCCTTTTCTTTTAAACTGCAAAACAAAATTATTGAAATTTGAGTTCATGGCTACGAACGAGGTGAAAGCCGTAAGGAAAACTGCAAAAGAACAGATGGAAATCTTACAAAAAAGGCTTTCGGAAGCACTTACTTTGGAATCATTTTAATATCTTTGCAAAAAAAACGAGCAATGACCGATGTTCTGATTATTACTTACCTCCTGCTTTTTTCGGGAGCCGCCTTTGTCATCCGGAAAAATACCGGATATATGAGCAATTTATTGCAAATACAATTCTCTTATATCATTGCCAATCAGATGTTTCGAGAAAATCAACCGGATGTAATCTCTCGAAGATTGTTGGAAAGTTTTTTTTTCATTGGTACAGCAGTTTTTGTTTGGCAAACGGTGAATCATTTTTCTCCCCAAGCAATCGGTCTCCCCTCTTTGCAACTGTTAATGATTGCGATTGTAAGCATCGCCGGATATACCATCCTGCGCAAAGCCCTAGCTTTTCTCATAGCCAAGATATTTTCACTGGAAATTTTAAGCAAAGAATACTGCCGAAATATTGATTTTCACAATCACTTGCTGGGTCTGTTTTTATTGTTCACCTCTCCTTTGATTCAATTTACAAAAGCCTCGGAAATATTTATCTATCTCTCTGTATTTATGATAGTTGCAAACTTTGTCTCTCAACTCATTCGCTTCGTAAAAATAAATATTCTTGCCGGCGTTACTCGATTTCATATTTTTTTATACCTTTGCGCTCTCGAAATTATCCCTTTGATCTATGTTTACAAGTGGCTTGTCTCATTTGCAAACCATTGATTAGAGAGGCAAGGATTGTTTAGCAATTGTAAAGCAGGTATTTGAATGATTAAAAAAATATTAATTTCACAACCCGAACCGCAACACAATAAATCGCCCTATTTCGGTCTGGCAGAAAAATATCAAGTTGATATAGATTTTATCCCTTTTATTCATGTTGAAGGAGCTACTGTTTCCAGTTTCAAGAAACAAAAACTCAATCTTTTAGACTTTTCTGCCGTTGTTCTTACCAGTCGTACTGCGGCAGACAACTACTTCCGACTGGCAGAGGAAATGAACATCACGATACCCATCAGCATGAAATTTTTCTGTTTGACGGAGAATATCGCTTACTACTTACAAAAATACATTACTTACAGAAAGCGAAAAATATTTTTTGCCGACAAAACCTACGATGATTTGATGAAAATCATGGGGAAATACAAGAATGAAAAATTCTTACTCCCTGTAGCTCAGGTACATAAGCAGACGATTTTAAAGAAATTCCGCAAGGAAAAGTTTGACTATACCAAATCCGTGATGTATCAAACCGTCAGTTCCGATCTGTCGGGATTAAGCAAAATTACCTACGATTTGATTCTGTTCTTCAGCCCTGCAGATGTAAAATCACTGTTTGATAATTTCCCTGATTTTCAACAAGAGAAGCGAATAATTGCCGTATTCGGAAAAACAACGGCAAACGCCGCCAAGAAATCAGGACTTCGAGTAGACATCAACGTCCCGACCAAAGAATACCCCTCTATGGCAGCCGCAGTGGAGAAATTATTGAAAAAGCACAATTTATGAGCGGACACTCTTTTCCGAGAAAGGAAAAGTTAAAAACAAGAAAAGAGATTGAGCAGACTTTAAAGACAGGGAAGTTTCTATCTTGTAAATTACTGACAATGATTTACTTAGAATGCGTAGACAACGAACGCTCTTTTCATAAATTTGCAGTAAGTGTTCCCAAAAAACACATCAAAAAAGCTGTACAAAGAAACCGTTTAAAACGTCAAATCCGAGAAATTTACCGTTTAAATAAACCCTGCCTTCAAAAAGGAAATCATGAAGTATATTGCAATATATTTTTGATTTACCGATGCAGTGAGATGTATTCCTTTGATGAAATAAAGTCCGCCTACCTTATCCTCAGAGATAAAATGAGCAGGAAAATCAACCTATAAATTCTCATCTGTAGCCAAGCCTTCCAAAAGAGGCACAAAAAAGAACTCTCCACACTCTTCTTTTTGAAACGAAGTAGGACTTTCTTTGATAATTCGAAACATTTTTTGTCGTTTCCCTTTCCCCACGGGAATTACCAAAATCCCACCCACACGCATTTGCATCAAAAGTTGCGGAGGAATTTCTCCGGCTCCCGCAGTAACCAAAATTTTATCAAAAGGAGCTTCTTCGGGCAGACCTTTGTAGCCGTCTCCAAAAAAACTTCGCGGCATATACCCCATTTGGGCAAGTTTTTTTTTGGTCTTTGTAAAAAGCAATTGTTGCCTTTCCATGGTAAATAAATTTGCCCCCATCTCCATCAAAACAGCGGACTGGTAACCGGATCCGGTCCCGACCTCCAAAACTTTTTCTCCGGGAGAAAGTGCAAGCAATGAAGTTTGAAAAGCCACAGTATATGGGTGAGAAATTGTTTGTTCTGCCTCTATCGGGAATGCTTTGTTTTTGTAAGCATATTTGTCCAAGCTCTTCGGGAAAAAGAAATGACGCGGGATATGCCTCATTGCAGCCAGCACATTCCGGTCGGTAATTCCCATTTCTTTCAGCTCTTGCAACAGTTGCTCACGCAATCCTTTATGCAGAAAAGTATCTACCATTCGTAGCAATCGAATTATTAAAGATGCAAAATTAGAAAAATATTCGGACGAAAAATAAATTTCATCCCTAACAATTCTTTGACAAAAGTTTCGTTTACAGAAAAAAAACGAAGGTCTATGCCAAATAAAAGAAAAATGCGATACGTGTATGTTTTAGCTGATTACTTGGCGGCTGCAACGGCGCGTTTTTTATTTTTTTTATTTCGCAAATCATATATTGAACAAGTTGACTTTTTTCTTTACGAAAAAGACTTTTTGTTCTATCTCTCTCTCTGGGGTATCCCTTTAATGTGGGTACTGTGGTTTGCCTTTTTGGGGCACTATCGCAATGTGTACAGGCGTTCACGATTGTTGGAGTTTTGGCATACGCTCACAGCCTCTTTCATCGGTTGTTCCGTATTGTTCTTTTTTCTGATATTAGACGATGTAATATCTTCATATACAGATTATTATAAACTTTTCTCGGCTCTTTTTTTGCTGCAATTTATTTGTACGTTTATTCCTCGTCTTTTCTTATTTTTCTACACTTCAAAAAAAATAAAATCAGGAAAAATCGGCTTCAAGACTCTTTTGATCGGAGGCAATTCGGATTCTTTACGTTTGTACCATAATTTGCAAAAAAACAAAGACAAACACGGGCATATTTTTGTCGGCTATGCAGATGATCCGGAAGAGTCCGGAAAAGAATTACCTCGATTGGGAAGCTTGCAAGAAATTCAAAAAATTGTAAAAGAAAAACAGATTGAAGAAATTACAGTTCCTGTCAGTTACTCAAAAACAGAGCTCTTGCAAAGAATGATCCGTCAATTGCAATATACCGATACCCTCATAAAAGTAGAGCCGGAACCTTTCGCAACTCTACAAAAACGAGTAAACTTAACCGGTTTCTTGGGAGTTCCTATGCAAGTAGTTTCTTATCAACCCATGAAAGCATGGCAAGAGAATATAAAGAAAATTTTTGACATTTCAGCCTCATTTCTCGCCATTCTTCTTCTATTACCGGTCTATCTGTTCATTGCCGCCGCAATTAAGTTAGACTCCAAAGGCTCGATATTTTTTTGCCAAGAACGGATAGGAAAACATGGGAAGCCTTTCTTAATTTATAAATTTCGGACGATGCGTCCCGATGCCGAATCCGAAGGACCTCAACTGTCTTCCGAAAAGGATAAGCGAGTTACACGATTGGGGCGTTTTTTAAGAAAATCCAGATTGGACGAAACTCCGCAATTTTTCAATGTTTTGCAAGGCAAGATGTCCATCGTGGGACCTCGTCCGGAAAGGCAATTTTACATTGATCAAATTTTGCAAAAAGCTCCGGCTTATTCGGAATTATTGAACGTAAAACCGGGAATAACCTCTTGGGGGCAAATCAAATTCGGTTATGCGGAAAATGTAGATGAGATGCTTGCTCGACTCAAATTTGACCTTTTCTATATCCGAAATCGATCTTTATATATTGATGTTAAGATATTGATACACACCGTATTAGAAGTGTTGAAAGGAAGCGGCAAATAAACAGAATTGTATTGTGCATTATATTTCCCTTCCCGGGCTTTTCACCCCTTTGCTCTTCATTGATACAAAACAATTTACAAAGTCAATACCTTAATATGAAGTTGTTATAAAGCCAAAAAAGGTTTGTAAAATAAAAATATAATTGTACATTTGTGCCATAAATAATTAAAGAACTATAAAAATGCCGGTAATAGAATTAAATGATCAAAATTTTGAAGAAATTGTTTTGAAATCCGAACTTCCCGTTTTGGTTGATTTGTGGGCTGCATGGTGCGGTCCTTGCAAAATGTTGCTCCCGATTATGAACGAACTCGCCGAAGAATATGAGGGAAAAGTAAAAATCACCAAGCTGGATGTGGATCAAAACAAAGAAATCTCTGCCAAATACGGAGTACGCAATATTCCGACTATTTTGTTTTTCAAAAATGGGGAATTGGTAGATAAACAAGTCGGAGCCTTACCCAAAAAGAAATTTGTCGCAAAAATAGACGAACTTCTATAAGATTCGGATAATCAACTGATTACACAGACAAGAGAGGATCATGCCTTGCCGAGCAGGGTTTCAGACCTCTCTATCTTCTTCGTATTGGAATATGCAAGAAAGTTTACAGAACTTACAAGAAATCCGGGTATTTCGAAACTTGGAACTGTTGGCAAAGCAAACAGTCGAAGGCTTTATGACCGGATTGCATAAAAGTCCGTTCCACGGGTTTTCTGTGGAATTTGCGGAACATCGACTCTACAATACCGGAGAATCCATAAAAAATATAGACTGGAAACTTTACGGGCGTACCGAAAAACTTTTTGTCAAACAATACGAGGAAGAAACCAATATGCGTACCCATATTGTGATTGACGAATCCTCCTCGATGTTGTTTCCCTACCGCAACAAACATTACAATAAACTCGAATTTTCCGTCTATTCAGCTGCCGCCCTGACTTATCTTTTAGGCAAACAAAGAGATGCCGTAGGTCTCTCTCTTTTCTCCGACAAACTGCATTTGCATACAAAAGCAAAAAGCTCGGGACTTCATACAAAGATGATATACAGAAAGTTAGACGAAGTATTAGCCGCAGCCCCCACACTCAACAAGCAGAGCAAACCGGGCGAATTGTTGCATCAAATTGCCGAAAAAATCCATAAACGCTCAATGATTATTATTTTCAGCGATATGTTTACAAGCGGACAAGAAAGCGAAGAAGCCCTGCTTTCAGCCTTGCAACACTTGAAACACGGCAAGCACGAAGTCATCCTTTTTCATGTGCTGGATAAAAAATTTGAACAACAATTTGATTTTCCCAACCGACCTTTCCGCTTTACGGACATGGAAACCGGAGAATCAATCAAATTAAATCCGAATGCGGTGAAAGATGATTACAAACAAGCTTCTGAACGCTACTTCGGACTTTTAAAATCCAAGTGCAACCGCTACAAAATTGATTTTATAGAAGCCGATATTCATGCCGGTTTTAAAGAAGTATTATTACCCTATCTGATCAAACGCAGCAAATTATATTGAATGAAAATATTCTCGGAAATCTTTAACATTCTGAAAATAAACACTTTGCAAAAAAACATTCTTTCCGGGAAGTTCTCTTTCTCAAAAAAATAACTCACCCTTAACAACTAAAACGATGACTTTAATTAAATCAGTATCCGGCATTCGAGGAACCATAGGCGGCATTCCGGAAGAAAATCTAAGCCCGCCGGACATCGTTAAATTCAGCTCCGCCTTTATCCTTCTGTTGCAAGAAAAGTACAAAAAAAAGAAACTGAAAATTGTAGTCGGGAGAGATGCCCGGATCTCCGGAGAAGCAGTCTTTAACTTGGTAAGCGGCACACTAATCGGTATGGGAGCCACAGTAATTGACATAGGATTAGCCACCACGCCAACCACAGAAATAGCTGTAAATGAAGAACTTGCAGACGGAGGCATCATCATCACCGCCAGCCACAACCCCGCCCAATGGAATGCCTTAAAGTTGCTCAATAAAAAGGGCGAGTTCCTTTCCAAGGAAGACGGAGAACAACTTTTAACCCGGGTCAAGAAGAATCACTTTCTTTACGCAACAGTCGATGATCTGGGGAAAATTATCCGCAAAGATTACCTGCCTCGACACATCGAACTGATCCTGCAACACCCTTTGGTAAACAAAAAAGCCATACAAGAAGCCGGATTCAGCGTAGCGGCAGATGTCATCAATTCAGTCGGAGCCATTGCCTTGCCGCCCCTTCTTCGCGCACTGGGCGTAAGCCGGTTGCAGCTGCTCCATGAAACTCCGGACGGTAATTTTGCACACAATCCCGAACCGCTTCCCGAAAACCTGACAGCAATTTCGCAATATATGCAAGAGGCAAGCGCCGATGTCGCCTTTGTCGTAGATCCGGACGTAGATCGCCTCGCAATCATTGATGAGAAAGGGCAAATGTTTGGCGAAGAATATACCTTGGTTGCCGTTGCCGACTACGTGCTGCAACACCGAAAAGGCAACACCGTCTCCAATCTGTCTTCTTCCAAAGCCCTGCAAGACATCTCCGAAAAATACGGCTGTCAAAGATACACCTCAGCCGTGGGAGAAGTCAATGTGGTTGCCGAAATGAAGCGGACACATGCCGTCATCGGAGGCGAAGGCAACGGCGGCGTAATTCTCCCCGATTTGCATTACGGACGCGATGCCTTGGCAGGAATTGCCCTCTTTTTATCCCATTTGGCTCAGAAAAAAATGACTTGCTCCGAGTTGCGGAAAACATATCCGAATTATTCTCTCTCCAAAAACAAAGTTCCCTTGGAACCGGAAACAAATATGGATGCCTTACTCAAAAAAATTGAAGCAAAGTTTTCTCAAAATCCGGAAGTGGAGATAAATACAATTGACGGCTTAAAACTCATTTTTCCGGACGGATGGGTACATCTTCGTCAATCCAACACGGAGTCGATTATGCGCATTTATGCCGAAGCAGAAAATAAAAAACGAGCGGAAGAACTCTCCGATATGCTTATTAAGGAACTTGTGTAAACTTCCCAAAGTTCGTTGTGTCTTTTTCTCACGAGAACCCGGGAGACACTTCCCTTGCACAAATCCGCAAGTCGGAAAAAAGAAGGCAAGAAAAAACCGTAAATCCCTTGCCCAAAAATTGGAGAAAAGAATTTACGGTTTTGAAAAAGTAGCGAGGGCAGGACTTGAACCTACGACCTTCGGGTTATGAGCCCGACGAGCTACCAACTGCTCCACCTCGCAATGTTTCTTTTGTTCCCGATTTGGAAACAGATTGCAAAGGTACACTTTTTTTTTAATATACCAAAAAAGATGCAAAAAAAACTTCTTCGACAGCCTCGTCAGTATTTCCAAAATCCCGAAAAAACAAGTTCGATATCGCCGCTCGAAGGGCAATTTGCGGAAAATACCTGCTCAAATTGCGGAAAATACCTGCTCAAATTGCGGAAAATACTTAGTGAAGTTGCGGAAAATACCTATAAAATTGAGTATTTTTACCTATTGCACAGTATTATTTTTAGCCGTACCTTTGCCGCATGATAAAGTTGATCAATGAATAATTCACAACGAAATAAAACCCGGCACCCGCCTTGACCGCACCGGGGAAAGACCTGAAACCGTGCGTAAGAAAAAATACGTCCGGCGAAAAAAACACTTTTTTTTAAACAAGGAGCCTTATTACAGAGAAGGCTTTCACTAAATATTTATTTTATGTTATTAAATTCTACTGAAATGAAAAAAATATTCAGATATACCTTAATGCTTTGCGCAGCCGCGTGCATCGGCGGTAATTTATTTGCACAAATTGGGGTAAACCCCAAAATCGGTCAATTTTATTACGCTCTTGACGAGACCAGCTTGACCTGCACATTAGACGCCGAGATGCTGGCGCTTCCTCCTGAAAATTCCTACAAATTTCTCACGAACGTTACCATACCGGCTACGGTAACGTATAAGGGAAAAACCTACAAGGTAACCGCAATACGGGAGAGCGTCTTCCCCTACGATTCAAAGTTGGAGACCCTTACTTTCGCCCCCGGATGTAACCTCAAAACGCTATATAACATTGCAGACAGAGGGTTCAAATATTTAAAGACGGTAAAAGGAGACCTGAAACAGGTAAAAACGATCTATGGACTTGGTGCAGGCGAAGCTCTGGAAACCTTTGATGCCGAGCTTAGAGACTTGGAAACGATTAAATATAGGGCATTTGCAGGATGCAAAAATCTAAAAAAATTCAATTTTCTTTCGGTAAAGGATAAGCTGAAAACGATTGAAATGCAGGCTTTTGAAGATTGTGCAAACCTGGAAGATCACCCCTTTAACGCCTTATGTAAAGGCTTGAAAACGGTTGAAAAGCAAGCCTTTTGGGGCTGCGAAAAACTCCAAGACATTTATTTGCCCGAAGGTTTGGAAAAACTCGGTGCCGGAGCCATTGCCGGAGTCGATGCGGTGGTACTTGCTCCCGGAAACAACAAATTTAAGCTTATAGACGGGCTGTTGTACAATAAGGACAAAACCGAAGTGATTTTTTGCCCCCATTCGCCCGACAAAAAAGTAACATTTCCTTCCGGCTTGAAAAAAATCGGAGCTTATGCTTTCGCCAAATGTAATTTGTACTACTACGGTATGGATATGACTTCCGGACAAGTGGAAGAAATCGGTGCAGGCGCTTTTCAAGAGTGCAGTATTCACGACTTGACAATTCCCGAAAGTGTTAAAACCATCGGTGCAGGCGCTTTTGCAAAGAGCGATCTTTCCGACTTGGAAATTCCCGAAAGCATTGATACCATTCCCGCCGGAATGGTTCGGGGCTGCCCATACTTAAAGCATGTATTGCTGCCCGCTTCCATAACCGTAATCGAAGCCGTGGCTTTCTCCGAACTGCCTAAGTTGAAAGCTCTTTTCTGTATGATGCCCAATTTGGACACAGTGGAGATTGACCCGGGAGCGATTGACGATTATCACGTCTTCACCCTGCCCGGCGGAGCCTCCGAGGAAAGAAAAAATGCCAAAGTATTTGTGCCCAAAGGCACCAAAGAGCAATACCAAAATTCGGAGATTTTTAGTGGTGCCGGTTATACCCCGGCGGGATTCAAAGAAGAAAATTGCATTGAGTTTTACAAATTCAAAGAAGGCGACTTGTGGTATCAAGAACTGACGGACAGTACCGTAGCCGTAACCTACGAAAATTACTGGTCCCCCTACTGGACAAGTTATCCCGCCGGTGCGGACTCGATCGTAGAAGTACCCGAAAGTGTTACCCACCTCGGACAAACCTATTCTGTAACCGAAATCACCGAAAATGCTTTTGGAGGCTTGAAATTGAAAGGACTGACTTTGCCTTCCTCAATAAAAGTCATTCAAACCAATGCTTTTGCCTACCTTAAACTACCCGCTTTGAGACTTCCCGAAGGCTTAGACTCCATTAACAACTGGCTTTCCACTCTCGGTAAGATTGACTCCGTATTTCTCCCCGCTTCCTTGAAATTTCTCCCCGATACCGATATGTTTATCGGCGGATTCTGCGAGTCTAAATATTTCGAAGTGCATCCGGACAATGCGCGATATATGAGTGAAGACGGACGTGTGTACAACAAAACCCAAAACAAGTTGATTGCCTCTCCGAATACGCACGAAGATTCAGTCTTTTTCGTTCCTGCTTCGGTGGACACCATTGGAAACTTTGCTCTTCTCATTTCAGATAATTTAAAGGTATTGTCTCTCCCCGCTTCCATCAAGTATATCGGAGAAGGTGGCTTGTCCCTCATATCTAATTTAGATGCTGTCTATTGCAATTCCAAAAGACCGCAAGAGATCACATTACACCCGAAAGCTTTTGAATACACATCTAAAGATACTTTGTATGTTCCCGTGGGCACAAAGTCGCTTTATCAAAATTTAGACGGTTGGAAAGAGTTCAAGTTCATCAAAGAAATCAATATTCAAGTGGACAGTCTGTCCGTGAACAAAACGGCAATTACCTTAGGCCTCGACGAAACCGAGCAATTGCACGCCGTATTACATCCCGGAAATGCCACCAATATGAATGTAACATGGAGCAGTGCCGATGCCAATATTGCCACTGTTGATGAAAACGGTGTTGTAACTCCCGTAGCGGAAGGAACTGTTACTATTACCGTAACCTCTGAAGACGGCAATAAAACAGCCACTTGCACAGTAACTGTACAAAAAAACGGAACGACAGCGGTGGAAGATGTACAAGCGTCTCAAGTACAGTTGTATCCGAATCCTTCGCAAGGCGTATTTTTCGTAGAAGTTCCTTCGGAAGGTCAGTTGCGCCTCATGAACCTCACCGGACAAGTAGTGGAAGAAGTTCATTTGCAAGCCGGTAAAAACAGCTTGGAAATCAGAGAACCGGGAATGTATCTTGTACATATTACCGGCAAGGACTATCGCACAGTAAAAAAAGTCCTTATTCAATAAAGCCTTTTTTTCATTTCAATTATTTATAGTCCATTTGCAAAGCGGAGGTACAAAAATTTGTGTCTCCGCTTTTTTTTCGGGCAAGAAATATAAACGAGGGAAGGGAATAATTTTAAAACACTTGGTCGATTGAGAAATAATCTCTACCTTTGTAGGGTTCATAGATCGACAAAAAATGGAAAGTTACAAGTTTGAAAATTTTAATACGGAAAAAACCGTGAACGCGGTTTTATACATTTCTCACAAGTTAAAACGCAAGGATTTTCATAAGATTTTCAAAATATTATACTTTGCCGACAGAAATCATATATCGGATTACGGACGATCCATTACGGGAGATACATACATTGCCATGAATGACGGTCCTGTTCCATCAAATTTATACGATATTTTTAAGTCTGTTCGCGGCGATGGATACTTTAAAGATAAGGGTAAATTTTCAAAACTGTTTAAAGTGGTCAATTGGGATTTAATTCAACCGTTAGCTGCACCTGATATGAAAAAATTGTCTAAAACCGACATAAGGTATTTAGACAATTCTTTAAAAGAGTTCGGCAACCTGTCTTGGGATGAAATCAGAGAGAAATCTCATGATTATGCTTGGAGAAACACCGTAAAAAACTCGCCAATTTCATTAGAAAACATGGTTGTTGAGACAGGGAACGAGGAGTCGTATGTTGCCTATTTGAAAGAACAAATTCTTTTGTCAAAGTCTTTTTAATATGTCTGTCTTCGACAATACAGAACCCGAAAAGCAGCAAGCACTTTATCGAAATTCATTAAATGCGGGGGCTGTTTTTCTAAAAAAGTTTGATGAAGCAGACCATAAGAAGTTTTTCATTATAGCCGGTATATCTGATGATAAACTGTTTATGTGTTCTGTGTTTATAAATTCTAAGATTCATCCGGCAATAGCCCACAAGCCGCGCATATTAGATCTTCAAATCCCTTTGTTAAAAACCCGAAATGATTTCTTAAAATATGATTCGTTTGCAAATTGTTCATACCCAATTCATTTAAACTCCGAAAGTATTACCCGAAGCATTGTTGCCGGCACTTGCAAGCTTATTGGCAATATCCATAATCAAGATTTAGAATTTGTACAAAATGCACTAATAGAATCGGGGTTATTGTCCGATGAAGAAATAGAACTATATTTCAAAGATTAAAGTTATGCGTACAAAAACTGTACACATTAAAACCATTGGCTCGCAAGAACAAGGCATCTCCCTTCAAGAAGAAAAAATCCTCAAGAATATTTCAAAAAAGGATTTCACTAATCCCCCAAAAAAAACTTGCAAATTACATCCTTGCCCTAATAATTTGATCAACGAAGATTAAATTTCAAAATCTTCGTCATCACCTTCGGAGGGATAAGATTGGAGCGCAAAGTCAAGTTCGGCAACAAGTTGCATTTCTTCACCTCGTTCTTTTGCCATGAGATCACCCTCTTCATACATCCAAAGGATGCGCACGGTTTTTCCCTTTTGTTTTTTGATGCCTTCAAGCAGCATAATGATTTCCATAACTTGCCTGGCGGAAGAGGAATTGAAATATTCCAAATCAAAAACAAAATCCGTATGCGCAAGGGGCTGCATGCAGTATTTTTTTATCCAATCATAAATGGGATCGTAAAATTTTCCCGGATTTTCAACAATGGATCTGCCGGCAATTTTAAAAATTCCGGTGGATTGATTTAAAATAATCTCGGGGCTGTTTTTTGTTTTTTCTAGAATCAAAGGATCTAACATGATTTAAAGTTTACGGTTAATGAATAGAATGAATATTCCTCGTTGATTTTGAAAAATTCATAATTGAGGGGATCTTGGGTTTTTCGGGCAAGGTCAATGAGACCCAATCCGGCATTTTGAGAACGGTTTCGGTTGCCTTGTCGCAAAGCGGTTCTGTACATTTCGTTCAATTCGTCTTGGTTTTTGGAGTTGAGTAATTCCAAATGTTCCTGCAAGGAATTTACTTGATCGTTTCGGATATAATTTCCGGTGCCGATACGAAAGATATTATCGCTGTAACCAATTTGGAAAATCCCTTCCGTTTCTTCGCCATTAACGGAATATCCGTGTTTGCTGATGTTTTGCAATATTTCCACCAAAAAGTGGAACACTTTTTTATGTACTTCCAAAGCTACGTTTTGCATATTATCCTCAACCATGAGCAAAAGAGGCGCGATAGCTTTTTCAGAAAAATCACCTTTATTGAGCAAGAGAATATTTTCTTTGGCAATCAATTGTTGAAGGCGTTTTACTTCTTGCGGAAAAATCACTTTTTCGTTTTTTTCTTTGGGCGAGTTGCCTATGTCTATTTGCATAAAAAACATAGAACGCTTATCGTCCGCAGGTACAAAGTCGAAAGGCAATTTGCCTTTGGTCTTACGCACCATCTCGATAAATCCCAATCCGGCTCCTCCTTTTTCATTGATTTCCTTATTGGTCAATACTTCTCGATAGAGTTGATTGAGTTCTTTTTTATCCAAAGAATTAACGCGGTTTAGGCGTTCTTTAATCATCGGAATTTTGGCATTATCCACCAAGTTGGCAGAGATGATGTGGTAGAGATCACCGGTGTTGCGTGTCATAAAAAAGTCAGAATACGGACTGAGAGTTTCCATTTCTTCGGAGTCTGTATAGCGGGCAATATTCTGAAAACTTTCGACCATCAAGAAGGAGAGCTTGTTGCGAATTTTGTTGTGTTCCGGGTTTAGATTGTCTTTGAAAAGTTTTGTTGCCATTGTCAAAGCATTGTTTGAGAAATTGCCTCGATAGGCAAAAGAGATGCGATCTTTTTTCAGGATATTGAAAAATTCAAAAATTGTTTTTGTTGTCATCATAAATTGTAAAAGGGTTATTACTTATATTCCGTCAGAATGTATTGGTTTGGTTGATTCTTTTTTTTGCAGAAGCACGATATTTTCTATGTGATGTGTATGAGGAAACATATCTACGGGTTGTATTTTTCGAAGGATATATTTTTCCGATAAAATCTGAATGTCTCGCGCTTGTGTTGCGACATTGCAACTGACATAAATGATTTTTTCGGCTTGGGTATTCAAGAGGGTCTGAATGACACTTTTGTGCATTCCGGCACGGGGAGGATCAGCAATAATCAGGTTTGGAGTTCCGTTTTGACGGATAAAATCTTCGGTCAAAATATCTTTCATATCGCCGGCAAAAAAACGGGTATTTTCTATGCCGTTGATTTGAGAATTTACTTTGGCATCTTCTACAGCTTCTTTTACATATTCAATTCCGACAACCTGCTTTACATCACGCGCTATGAAATTGGCAATGGTTCCTGTCCCGGTATAAAGGTCATAGACAATATCTTCGGGAGTTAATTCCGCAATTTCTTTCACTTGTAAATATAAGTTATGGGCTTGCTCTGAATTGGTTTGGTAAAAAGATTTTGGACCGACTTTGAATTGAATATCTCCCATTTTTTCGTTCAAATAGGGCAATCCGGCATAGTGAACCACCGGTAAATCTGCAATGGAATCATTTTTTGTGTGGTTTATCACATAATTCAGTGAGGTAATTTCCGGAAATTCTTTTTTCAGTGCATCAAGCAATTTTTGAATTTCGAGTACTTTATTTTCAAAAAAAGAAACGATCAGCATCAACTCGCCGGAAGAGGACGTGCGAATAATTAAATTACGCAAAAAACCTTCGGCTTTGTAAAGATTAAAAAAGTCGTATCCGTGTTTTATGCCGTAGGCTTTGACAAAAAGTCGTATTGCATTAGAAGGGGTTTGTTGCAAACTGCACTCTTCAATATCAAGTACCTTGTCAAAACGTCCGGGAATATGAAATCCCAAGCCTTTGACTTGGCTAATTTCTGTATCATCCCCAATCTCATCGGCGGTAAGCCATCTGCGGTTGGTGAAAGAAAATTCCAATTTGTTCCGATAAAACTTTGTAGTCGGTGCAGGCATAATAGGCTGAATTTCAGGAATCTGCACCTTTGCCAAACGTTTTAAAGTTTGTTCCACTTGTTGTTGTTTGTAAAACAATTGATCGGCGTAAGTTAAGTTTTGACGCGTGCATCCTCCGCACAAACCGAAATGCTTGCAGAAAGGATCGATACGTTTGGGAGAATAGCTGTGAAACAGGACAGGAAATCCTTCCTTGTAGTTCGATTTTCGTCCGGTTATTTTGACATCAACCACATCGCCCGGTACGGTTTTTTCGACAAATAAGGTCAGCAATTCATCGCTTTCGGGCAAAGGCACTTTGCCGACTCCTCGCCCTTCAATTGCCAAATCCGTAATTTTGACATTTTCGTATATTTTTTCTTTTTGTTTTCGGTACCTTCGCCTTCCCATAATTTAATCGTTCTCTATTAATTTTTTGATACGTTCAATTTGTTTTTCTTTGTTTACCTTACGCATATTTTTTGCAGTTTTCGTAAAGAATTGATGATTGGACAGAAATTTTATTTGCAATTTATTCCAATCATTAAAGGAACCTATAAGTCCCTGAACTTTAAGCTCTTGATAAAGATTATCAGAGATGGGAATCATGTCTTTTCGTCCCAAATAATCCAAATCGGCATCAGCGATAATTTGTTGTAATAAAGTCTTGGGGTGCGGGGGAAGTTGAGTCGCCATAATGATTCCGTTGATGGTTTCAATTTGCTTTTTCGAATAGCCGTAGTTGGGCAAAATGGATTCAGCGATGCGACAGGATCGTTCCTCATGTCCTTGCGCACCTTCAATTTGCCCGAAGTCATGAAAAAGAGCGGCGGTTTTGAGCAAAAGCATTTCTTCTTCATTCACACGTTCACCGTACCCGATGATTTCGACCCCGATTGTTACATCAATGGTGTGTTTATAGTTGTGATAGTAAAGGTGTTTGGGGAGTTCTCTTTCCAGTCGGTCAAGCACATAATCGTTCAAATCTTCAAAACGCAACATTTGAAATTTGGTGCGAAAGTTTTTGTTTGGAAATTTTCCCGTCCGATCAATGGATAAAGCGGGTTGGTATCCTTTAACGGTATAAAGGGGCATTCCTCCTTTATATTTTACGGGTATTTTGGATACAAATTCACAAGCAAAAAAGGGTTTGATGAATTCATAAGTGGTTTGTGAAATACAAATTTCATTCAGCATAGCGGTAGATTCTATCCGACTGGCAATATCCACTGTATCTCCCTTGAGGGTATAATTCTTTTTTCGCTTACCGGAGAAAGAGGCGGTAACTCTCCCGGTGTGTATCCCGAAGGTTAAGCTCCAGATATTTTTCTTGTTTTTTTTGGACCGATTTTGTAAAGTTTTCAAATAGCTTTGCACCTCCAAGGCGGCCATAATGACCTCAATCGGATTGGTTCTGTTTTTTTGAGGAATACCTCCGGCACAAATGACAGAATCTCCTATTGACCTTATTTTCAATATGTTATGCCTTTGGGCGATTCTTTCAAATTCAAGAAAGAATCGATCTAATTCGTCAATAAGAGCTTCGGCATCTTGTTCCTTGAGCAAATCATTAAAGCCTTTCACTTCGGCATACAAAACGGTAACCATCTTGTAACGCAAAGCCGGCGAATTTTTTTTTGCGTTTCGTTTTATTTGTTCCTTGGCATTGCTTGGAAGAAAAGCCAGCAATTCTTTGTGGTTGTCATTTTCCTTTCGCAAAGTTTCATTTTGTTCAACCAGCTCTCTATTCAAACGCTCGAGTGCGGCAATGCGTTCTTTCAATACCAAAATATCCTTTTCGTGTTCCGGGTGCATAGGATTCAAATATACGAATACAACTCAATTATTCCGTAAAAGTAAAAATTCTTTGGAATTACTGCAAATTTTATTTCAAAAATGACTCAAAAGATTATCCAAAACAAAGTGTGAGGCATAAAAAATGTCTCCATCAGGCACAATTAAGAGACTCGAAAGCAACGATTGACCCACATGCAAGAATGGGATCGGGAAAGACCAAAACGAGAAATACCGCACTTGAAGTTTAAACCATCTCACAATAAATAATCCGGACAAAAAAACGGTAATTAAGATATTTGTGATACCTTTGTGGTTTTATTTTACGAATTATATATCAGATACAAAATGGCTTTAAAATGCGGAATTGTCGGGCTTACCAACATCGGGAAAACTACCATATTCAATTGTTTTTCAGAGAATAAAGCCGAAGTTACCAACTTTAGTTTTAGTACGGACAAATCAAATTTGGGCACGATAAAAGTGCCGGACACGCGACTAAACATCTTAGCGGAAAAACAACCTACGCAAAAAATAATAAAAACCGTAGTCGACATTGTGGACATCCCCGGTATTGCCAAAGGAGCCGGAGAAGGAGAAGGTATCGGCAACAAATTTCTCGGAGATCTGCGAGGAACTGATGCCCTAATTCACGTATTGCGTTGCTTTGAAGATGAAAACTTGCCGCATCCAGAAGGAAGTATAGACCCGGTACGAGATATGGAAGTATTAAACTTTGAATTGCAAGTCAAAGATTTGGAATCCGTAGAAAAAAAAATACAACGACTGGAGAAACTTGCAAAATCTAACGATAAAGAAGCCAAACGAGGTCTGGAGGTCTTGAGCATGTTCAAAGATTGCCTTGAAAACTTCAAGCCGGCAAGCAGCGCAGCGGTAAAAGAAGAAGATTTCAAATACATCAAAGACCTTAACCTGCTTACTGTCAAGCCGATAATGTATGTCTGCAATGTCGATGAAGCATCCGCTGTAAACGGAAACAAATACACCAAGGCGGTTCAAGAGGCGTTGAAAAACGAAACAACCTCCATCCTGATTATTGCAGCAAAAATGGAGGCGGAAATTTCCGAGCTTGAACTTGAAGAAGAACGCCGAGAATTTCTTAGTGATATGGGATTAGACGAGCCGGGAGTCAATAAATTGATTCGAGCCGCTTATGATTTATTAAATCTGCAAACTTTTTTCACCGTAGGTCCCAAGGAAATTCACGCCTGGACACTCAAAAAAGGAATGACAGCCCCCCAAGCTGCCGGAGTAATCCATTCCGACCTCGAAAAAGGCTTTATCCGAGCCGAAGTCATGCACTATGACGATTTCGTAAATTTAGGTTCCGAACAAAAATGCAAGGAAGCCGGAAAATTTTATGTCGAAGGCAAAAACTACCCCATGCAAGACGGAGATATTATCAATGTTAGATTTAATGTATAAATATTTGATTATCATCATGTTATCATTACTCCTCTCCCCCAGTGTTCGGGGGCAGGGGGATATTGATTATAAGCAGGAACTTGCCGAAGCTTTGGATACCGGTTTCTTGGATCGCTATGAATCAGTTATTCGAAGGTTTGAATTGGAAGATAAAGAACGAGGCATCCGAAAAGGGCAATTCGTTTTTGTCGGCAGTTCCAGTTTTAGAAATTGGCACCATATGGAAAGAGATATGCAGCCGCTTTCGGTAATCAACCGAGGTTTTGGGGGTTCTACGATGCCCGAAGCCGTTTATTATTTCAAACGCATTGTTCTTCCTTACGCACCGCAAGCGATAGTCCTTTACGAAGGCGACAACGATATTACCGCCTCTTTTCTGACTCCGGAACTTACGCTTCAAATGTTTGACCTATTCGTCAGGATGACAGAGAGGTATCTTCCCGACACGCCTCTGTTTTTTGTCTCCGTAAAACCCTCGCCTTTGCGTATGAAATATTTTGATAAATTGCTAATTATTAACGGAAAAATCCGCAACTATTGCGGACAAAATCCCAATCTTCATTATATCGATATTACTGAAGAAATGTACGGACCGGATGGCGAACCTCGCAAAGAATTATTTTCGCGAGACCTTTTGCACATGAACAAGGAAGGCTACAAACTTTGGACAAGAATCATCAAGAAAGTATTAATGGAAACCATCTAAATTGCCTCACCCCTCCCCTCAAGGACTTTTCTTTTTCTCAGAAAAGTTGTCTTTTATTATGCCGATCAAGCACTTCACCCATTCATCGGAATCATTTAAACTTTCCGCCATGGACAAAGTCTTCCCCCCGTGTTTTTGAAATAAATCTTTATACTCTTGAGCAATCTCGACATTGGTCTCCAAGCAATCGGCAACAAATGAAAGAGGAATAACCAATAATTTTTCGGTTCCCGCTTTGGCTTTCTCCACAATAAGTTCATCGGTAAACGGATGCAACCATTTTTTTGCAAAGCGAGATTGAAAACAAACAGTATAATCGTCCGGTTGCAAATGCAAACGACTTGCCAACAAACGGGCATGTGCATAACATTGAGCGTGATAACAATAACGATTTTCACCCGAGATTTGCTCTCGACAAGCGTATGTTTTGCAGCTGCCTTTTCGGTGCATCATCTCTGTTTGTTTGATGGGTAAACTATGAAAACTAAACAAAACATGGTCAAATTCTTTCTTCGAATATTCCTTTAAATGACTCACCCATACATCTGTAAACTGCTCATAATCAAAGAAATAATCTATGACAGAAAACTTGGGAATTCGTTTCATTTGAGCGAGAATTTCTATAGCTTTCTGTATCACGGCTCCGGAACTTGAAGAGGCATATTGCGGAAAAAGAGGAATTATCATCAGTTCTCGATAATTTCGACTTTCTATTTCTTGCAAAGTTTTCTTCAAACCGGGTTTTCCGTAACGCCAAGCCCAAAATACATCAAACTCTCCGTCCGTCTGTGTTTTTATCTTGGACAGGAGTCTCTCTGAATGAAAAACAAGGGGAGAACCGTCCTTTGTCCACACTTGACTGTACAGCCGACTTGATTTGCGGACTCGAAAAGGTATAATTATCAAATTAACGAGGAATAATCTCAACGCCCAAGGCAAGTCAATGACTCTTTTGTCATTCAAAAATGAAGTTAAGAAACGATACACATCCCATATTCGAGGAGAACTCGGACTTCCCAAATTAACTAATAAAACGGCTCTCTTCTGCATATTTTTTTCGTTTTGAAATAATGTATCCGAATACAAAAGTAGAAACTTTTGTTGAGAATAAATAAATATCCGCTTCCCTCCCCTGTTTGCATTCTGTTTATTCTCTCACCATATTTGCATAAAAAGTTATTAATCAGCATATTACAAGATTCTCAATAAGGAAAAAAGTACTTATATATTGCCCCTGCTCTCGAGAATAAAAAGGGAAAAAAATTGTACATTATGTATTTTGTATTTAACTTTGCGCATAGAAATCGGGCACAAGAAAAAACATTCGGTCTAAATCATGATGTTAAAATTTTTGAGTGAATTAAAATAAGAATGTTTCTTTTTCAAACCGGTTTCCGGCGGTATTCTCCGCAAAGAACTGTAAAATATTTCAGGAATAAAAATATTTCACAAAAATGGACAAAGAAGAAATGACCAAAGAACTTTTCGTACTCCGACTGCATGATATTGAAGCAATTAAGTTTGGAGAATTTACTTTAAAAAGCGGTCTGAAATCGCCTTTTTACATCAACATCCGGGATATGATTTCTTATCCCCGCATCCTCAACGGAATAGCGAAATTGATTGCCGACAAGGTGCAACACTTGCAGTTCGATTACATTGCAGGAATACCTTATACCGCTTTGCCTATTGCGACTCTTGTTGCCGATATACTGGACAAGTCACTTATTTACATGCGAAAAGAGGAAAAGAGCTACGGCACCAAAAGTAATATTATCGGAAAATTTAAAAAAGGTGAAAAATGCTTGATTATCGATGACTTGATCACCACCGGCGAAAGTATGCTGGAAACTGCCGAAAAATTCCGGGAAGCAGGCTTGCAAGTTCTTGATTTTGCGGTGATTATAGACCGCAGCCAAAATGGAGAAGAAATCATGCAACAACACGGATACAGACTCCACTCCTTTGTAAACGTGAACGAAATTATTCAAATATTGGAAGCCGGTCATCGCATCTCGCGCGACCAAGCCTCCGCAGTCAAACGATTTACAGAAAATATGTATTCCGGCGATTTCAGCCCCAAAGCTCCTGCAAATAAGCTGACAAACAGACTGTTAGAAATCATGCACCAAAAGAAATCTAACCTGATTCTGTCTCTGGATGCAAATAAACAAGCGGATTTCTTTAACCTGTTGGATCAAACCGCCGACCACATTGCGATGCTCAAAACTCATATTGACATCCTTTCTGACTTTGATGAAACCTTTATCCCGAAACTGAAACAATATGCCGAGAAATACAATTTCTTGATTTTTGAAGACCGTAAATTTGCCGACATCGGAAACACCGTCCGCCAACAATTTCAAGAAGGAATCTTCAAAATCAAAGATTGGGCGGATTGTGTTACGATACATACCATTCCCGGCGAAATGATCTTGGAAAGTATTTTTGACAAAGATTCGACTCAAACCGCCTTTTTGCTTGCAAAGATGTCTTCCAAAGGCAACTTGATGAATGAAAATTATACACGCAAGGTCTTTGAAATGGGAGAAAAACATCCTAACATCGTCTCCGGCTATATTTGTCATGCGCGGAACAAAACCGATTTGCGAAGATTAAAAAATAAAATACCCAAAGGACAATTATTGTTGATGCCCGGCGTAAAATTGAACAAAGATCAAGACGCAAAAGGACAGCAATACACCTCTTTGGAAGATGCCGTAAAAGGCGGAGCGGATTGCATCATTGTAGGAAGAGGAATTATCGAAAGTAATACCCCCGGCGATACCGCTCGAATGTATAAAGAAAAAGCGTGGGAATTATACGAAGCTCAAAATACTCCGGAATAAAATAAAAAAAACAAAACTATATGAAACATCTTATTTCGATGCGAGACATCAGTGATGAAGATATATTAAGCCTGATTGACTTAGCACAGAAAATTGAAAACAAAGAAATAAATCCGGATATGTCCGGAAAATTGGCTGCTTTACTTTTTTTTGAACCTTCTACACGCACCCATTTTTCTTTTGATACTGCCGTAAAAAAATTACAAGGAAGTTCTTTTTCCATGTCCGGGACAGGCAATACTTCCGTCAGAAAAGGAGAATCTCTCTCCGACACACTGACTACCATCAGTATGTATGCCGATTTGATTATAATGCGTCATACCATCGAAGGTGCCGCACGCTATGCCTCGGAAATGGTAAATATCCCGGTCATCAACGCCGGAGACGGAACAAATCAACACCCCACTCAAGCCATGTTGGATTTGTACTCCATAAAAAAAACACAGGGAACACTCCAAAATCTAACCATCGGAATGGTTGGAGATTTGCGACTCGGTCGTACCGTTCATTCGCTTGCACACGCCTTGTCGAGCTTTAATCCGAGGTTCTATTTTGCCTCCCCTCGCCACCTGCAAATGCCTGCCTCCATAAAGGCAGATTTGCGAAGCAAACAGATTGAGTTTCATGAACTTGAAGAAATAATGCCTGTAATGCAAGAGCTTGATATTATGTATGTTACACGCATCCAACGAGAACGATTTATAGTTCCGGAAGATTATGAAAAGGTTAAAGATTCTTATATTATTTCCAAGAAATTTTTGCAAAACGTAAAAGAAAATTTTCGGCTTTTGCATCCCCTGCCTCGCGTAAACGAAATAGCCAAAGAAGTGGACGATACTCCCTATGCCTATTATTTTCAACAAGCGCGAAACGGTGTGTATATGAGACAAGCAATCATCACAAAGTTGCTGAACCTCCCTTTATAATTTTCGTATAATTTTTGTTTAAAAGATGAATAAAGAGAAAAAAAATAAACTGAAAGTAGATCCTATTAAAAACGGGACGGTAATTGACCACATAACTGTGGGAAAAGCTCTACAAGTAGTTGATATTCTGAATATTGGAGAGTCTGACGATGAAATAATGATCGGACTGAACCTTTCCAGCGGAAAGATGCAAAAGAAAGATCTTATAAAAATAGAGAATCGAGAACTTTCCGAGGAAGAAGCAGATTCAATTGCTCTGATTTCGCCTACCGCCACTTTGATTATAATTAATGATTACCAAGTAGTTAAGAAATATAAAGTGGAAATTCCGGAAAGAGTATCCGGACATATTGTTTGCCCGAATCCGGCTTGTGTAACCAATACGGAGGAATTGCGCACCAAATTTGATTTGGTACAAAAAGCACCTGTACAGGTGCGCTGCGTATATTGCGAAAAAAGATACGAAATAGATAACGTCAAATTTAGTTTTTAAGCCACCCCCACTCTTAAACCCCCGGAAAAGAAATGTTTGAATTAGCTGCAATTGTAATATTCGGCATTATTGCCCAATGGATTGCTTGGAAAGCAAAGGTGCCCTCCATCCTACCGCTCATTATTACAGGCTTATTGGTTGGTCCCATTTCTACACTATTTACAGAAGACGGGCGCAAATGGATAGACCCGATTTATGATGCAACAACTCAAACCGGATTGTTTCCTCAACATACCTTCTTCTTTTTCGTTTCCCTTTCTATAGGGCTGGTTTTATTCGAAGGAGGATTGACCTTGAAACTAAAAGAACTGAAAAACCTACGCAAAGTCATTATACGCTTGATTAGTGTCGGACCTTTTGTTACCTTGCTGGGAGCCGGGATTTTTACCCATTACCTAATTGGATTGAATTGGAAAATATCATTTCTTTTTGCAGGTTTGATTACCGTAACCGGACCTACGGTCATTACCCCCATTCTTCGGAACTTGTCGATAAAGAAAAAAGTAGCCACAGTCCTCAAATGGGAAGGCATCCTTATTGATCCGGTCGGGGCATTGATTGCTGTGCTCCTGTTTGATTTTATCCTCAGTGAAAGCAACAGTGAATTTACGTTCCATGCCTTGGTATCTTTTGGCAAAATTTTGATCATCGGAGGAAGTTTTGGTTTTACGGCAGCTCACTTTTTTAATTTTTTGCATAAAGTAAATCTTATTCCTCATTACTTATTGAATGTATTTTCCCTTGCCTTGGTGCTTGCCGTTTTTGTCTTTTCAGATATTCTTGCCCCGGAATCCGGACTGTTGGCTGTCGTAGTAATGGGCTTAGTGCTTGGCAATTTGAATGCTCCTTACGTGAAAGAAATTTTGGACTTTAAAGAAAGTATCAATATCCTTCTTATATCCATACTTTTCATTACCCTTTCAGCCAATATTAATATCGATGACTTATTATTCTTGCTTAATGTCAAAGTCTTGATCCTTTTTATTATCATCATTTTTGTGCTTCGTCCGGCAGCCGTATTTTTGAGTGCCGTAAAAACCAATTTGACCATTTCCGAAAAAATGTATGTCTCCTTGATGGGACCTCGCGGAATTGTTGCAGCCGGTATAGCCTCTCTTTTCGGCATTAAATTAACCGGATTTATTGTAGGTGCTGAACTTATCGCTCCACTGGTTTTCATGATTGTTTTGGGCACGGTTCTTTTCAGTGCTTCTACCGCTAAATTTTTTATGAAAATATTTAAACTCAGTGAAGATACCTCGAACAGATTTGTCCTTATCGGAGCAAATTACGGCGCACGTCTGATTGCTCGTTATTTACAAACACAAGGTAAAAACGTAATCCTTCTGGACAACTCTAAATTCAATGTAAATCAATCAATTAACGAAAAACTGGAAGCCTTTAAAGCGGATATATATTCCGAAACTATTCTTGATGATTTGGATCTGCCCGGAGCAGGATATATGCTATCAATGACCCCCAGTGCGGAAGTCAATAAATATGCCTTGTCAAAATTTCGAAAAGATTTCGGTAAAAAAGGAGCTTATCGCTTGATAAGCACTTTGGAACTGAACGGAGAACAACAGACAGAAATCAACGAATGTGCCTTCTCTAATCGCTATGACTACGAAAAAATAGACAAGATGGCAAAAAAATACCCGTTCATCAATGAATATACCCTCAAAACCGAAGACGATGCCGAAGACCTTCTGCGTCATCTCATTTCTGTAGAAAACAGCCTCCCTCTCTTTATCAAAAACAAAAAAAACGAGATTCAAATCATCCCGGCTCATTCCGAAAAAATAGAAATGCAACCTGAAGACATCTTAGTTTATATGGGCGAAGAACTTAGTACGGAAAAATAAAATTTTATTTTTCCCGAAATAAAGTTGTCCGGAATCAATCTAAATAGTAACTTTGTCCAAATTTATTTTAACTAAGACTCATCAAAAATGAATTGGAGTAAAGAGGACATCAAACAGTGGCTCGCCACCGTAGAAGATCCGGACAGCAACAAAACTTTGCAGGAATTAGATGCGATACAAAGCATTGATATTCAGGAAAATACAATATCTTTCAAATTAAGACTTCCTTCCCACAGCCCTTTTTTTAAATCCATAAAAAAAGCCTGTGAAAAAATTATAAAATCACATACAACGGAGCAAATTTCTATTCATATAGAAAAAATGGGAGAAGCTGCCCAAACGCCGCCTCAAGATCAAGACACAGAACAAACACCATTGTCGAAAGTCAAAAATATACTGGCGGTTTCCTCCGGAAAAGGAGGGGTGGGAAAATCCACCGTCGCCGTAAACCTTGCCCTTTCCTTGGCTGAATTAGGCTGGAAAGTGGGCATTCTGGATACCGATATTTACGGACCTTCAGTCCCCAAGATGCTTGGCATTGAAGAGGAGCGCCCCTCCGTCAAAAAAGAAAACGGGAAAGACATTCTTATTCCTGTGGATGTGCAGGGAATCAAGGTATTATCCATCGGTTTTTTCGTCTCAAAAGAAGACGCTTTGATATGGAGAGGTGCCATGGCAACCGGAGCCATCAAACAATTTATCAACGATACAGACTGGGGAGATTTGGACTATTTCATAATCGACATGCCTCCGGGTACGGGTGATATTCATTTGACCATTGTACAAACCATACCCTTGACGGCTGCAGTCATTGTCAGTACGCCCGACAAGGTTTCCATCGCCGATACGGCGCGAGGTGTGAATATGTTCAAAGCCGAAAAAATAGATGTTCCTATTTTGGGCTTTGTTGAAAACATGTCGTGGTTTACCCCTGCCGAACTTCCGGATCACAAGTATTATATTTTTGGAAAAGAAGGCGTAAAAAAACTGGCGGAAGAATCCGGCGTGCCTTTATTAGCCCAAATACCTCTTATTCAGAGCATTAGAGAAGGAGGAGATGCCGGAAAACCCGCTGTGCAAAATGTCAAAGACAGTCAAGTTTCACAATATTTTTTGGATTTGGCAAAAAATGTCGCACAAAAAACAGAGGAACGCAATGCCTCGCTTCAACCCACCCGAAAAGTAATCATAGACCGGAACAGCTGAAGCCACCGGAACAACCCAACTCGCAAAACCTGAAAAATAAATAGAATAATGACCCCCGAAGAACAAAGTAGTTACACTGAAAAAATCCAAAATGCCTTAGCAGAAATAAGACCTTATTTGCTTAACGATGAAGGAGATGTTGAATTTGTTGAATTGCAAGATGACATGACGGTCGTCGTACAATTCAAAGGTACTTGCATCTCCTGCCCCATGAGTGCGCAAACCTTGAAATTCGGAGTTGAAAACTCTATCAAAAATGCAATACCGGAAATCAAAAAGGTCATAACACTCGAAATTTTGTAATCATAACAAGGAACACACCTCTCACAAATATCAATTTTGAGAGGAATATCAAACCGGGATTCCTCTGTATTGTGCCTGATTTTTGACATTCACAACAAATGTATAAGTCATTTGGATATGGGAGATTGTTTTTGACCTGCTCGATGGGCTAACCCGAGAACATACGCTGCCTAACCGATCGAGGTATGCAATAATTTTTGCGCATAAACTTTCCGCACACTTGCAGAATAAAATCCGGAATTGCGAAACACTGCCGATCTCTAAAAAAAATACGAGAAGATTTCAAGCTCTCAAAAAAACTCAAAATCCTCTCGCAACATGTTGTGAACCCGAAGGGATTCGAACCCCTAACCTCCTGATCCGTAGTCAGGTGCACTATCCAGTTATGCTACGGGTCCTCCAACTGAATATTTCGGAAGCGCAAAGGTATATAAAAAAAATCATTCTACAAAAAATATATTAAAAATTACAAAAAATGAAATAAAAATACCCCAAAGAACGTTAAGTTAAAAAGAAATAAGTAAAAAAACTTGCACATTTGAAAAAAAAACACAATCTTGCATTTTTTTTAGCACTTGATTTTAACAAGAAAATTAGAAGAACATGAAGAAAACGGGCTACTTTCTATTCGCACTGCTGTTAAGTGTAACCGCATGTAAATTTGAAGAAAATCCATATTCCTACAGCCGCGAATGCAATGACGGAACCTATCGAACAGAAGACGGTATCCTCAAATACATCAGCGGAAGAAAGGACAAAGAACTGGCACTTTCCGACAACTATGCCACAGTTAAACAAGAAATTACTTACATCGGTCAAACCTCCGAAAATATACTGCCGGACAGTGTCTTACTCTACGGACACACCTTCGCAAAAACCGAAGAAGACCTCTATTTCAGGGAAAAACCCATTACCTTTGACATGTTCAAAAGCCATGCCGTAGTTGTTTCAAACAACGGACTCCAGCAAGCTCCTACGCAATTCATCACCTCCAATGTGCTGGCAGTCGGCGAAAGTTTCAAGAACACCCTTCCATTGAACATTAATACACATTATTACATTAAATCTTTCGTCGTCACCGGTTATTTTGACAAAGACAACAATAAACCCGTTTACAAACATATCGCCTACAACCCCCTGACCTTAGAACTGACAACCAAAAACTCAAAAGACAGATGGGTAAGTGCCACCACTCCTTTGGATCAAGTTGATGAAGGCGACCGACCCGAAAACTTTATTGATGGAGAATACCGAGGCGGAATTTCTTTCGTCTACAAAGACCAACTGTATATGGCTCAAGGACATAGTGAAACCCCCATGGGCAACAGCATTATAATCCGAAGATACAATCCCGAAACCAACAAGTGGGACGAAACCCCTTTCAGCAGTAACGAATTGGACAACTTGGAAAACTTTCACAGCGGGGTAGCTTTTGTAATAGAAAAAGCCGAAATTGGAAACAATAACAAAAGAGACTGCCTTTACATCGGTATGGGTGTGAGATCTGACGGAAGTTACTCCAAAGATTTTTACCGTTTAGACCTCGAAAAAAACGAGTGGGTGCAAATTGCCGGTCCCGGAGCTCACATGCAAGGGAATCGCCCCCCCCAAGATTTTCCTCTGAATGCCGGCTACAAGGGTGTTGCTTTCTCCATCAACGGAGTAGGTTATGTGGGGCTGGGAAAAACAGGACCCGATAACTCCTCTATTATCAAAGACTTTGTCTCTTACTCTCCCTCATCGGAGGAATATGCTTACGGCGAATGGCGAAAAGCAGAAAGTTTTCGAGGCGGACAAAGAATGGGAGCCAGCGTCTTTAAGATAGGCAATAACGTATATATAGTCGGGGGAATGAATCAAAACGGAGACTTTCCTACAGATGTTTGGATGTGCCAAAGAACGGGGAATGACCGAGATCCTCAAATCACCTGGACAAGAAGAGCTGATCTAAAATATACCTATAAAGATCTCGCCGGAGTTGAACATGAAGAATCTGTCCCCGGACGACAAAATGCCGTAGGGTTTAACATTGGAGAAATGGGATACTTTGGTACCGGCAATGATGCCGATACGGTATATCGTGATATGTATCGTTACAACCCGGCTCTAAACAAATGGGAACGGCGAGCCAATTATGCCGCAGAATATGTTGAGAATGATGACCAAGCTCCATTTTTTGAAAGGAAAAAATTCACGACAGGAAAACATGTCTGCGAAGCAGTCGGAGGAGGTATTCAAATCGGGAAAGATATATTTAAAGCCTATGTCGGTACAGGTTGGGACAATAAAGGAAATTATAACCACGGAGACAACAACTTCTGGCTCTATCTTCCTTAAAAAACAGGAAAAAATAATCCATTCTTCACATCAATAAAAAAAAACGAATGAAACAAATTGCTATATTCTTATTCCTCTGCTTTGGAACCTTCTCGGCCTTAGCCCAAATGAACAGTGAGTATAACTACTTCTCCATAAAAGCCGGAGCCGTACACAGTATATTCCACCCGACCCCCGAAGGCTACGCTCAAAAGGTCTTGGAAAACGGAGAAGGTGATGCTTACCTCGTTTCTCCCGTAAAAAGACTGATTGCTTATGTCCCCGGGTATTACGGTAGTTTTTTGTTCAATCATGACTTTAGGAATGATAACTTGGGAGCCTCCTTGGGAATCGAATACAAATCCTACGGAATATCTGCAAAATACGAGACAGCCGACAAAGAAATGAATGTAATCGAGCAACACAATGTCTCGCAATTATCCATCCCTTTTTACATCAAATACGGAAGAAGATTCTATGACCCGCAGAGATATTTCTACTTCGGAGGATCCATCAATTATAATATATTTGCTACAAAAACCGAAAAAGTCAGCTTTACGGAAGTTAGCCGAATGACAAAAATTCCCGGAGAAAGACTCAGAAAATTAAATTTCTCCGCTTTGGTCGGCTTCAACTATATGTTCTTTCATTTAGAGGTAAACTACATGTTCGGCAACTTTTTAAGCCGGGGCTACATGGAAACCTTGCCCAACAACGAACATGTAAAACCCTACGAAGGACAGCCCAAAGGATCCTGGCTCATAAGAACAGGACTAACGATACCGCTCAACAGTTGGACTTCACGTAAATGGTACGGATTTGAAACTTGGGTAAGACGATTACTGAAGTAGTAGTCATTCCGAAAAAAAATAACACTCCCTCTCGCCAATCAAAAGACAAAAGGACTTACGCAACCCTATGCCCCTTGTCTTTGTTTGGCGAGATTCGGATAATAATTTTACGAGACAACACAATCGCCTTCTGAGATAAAAAAAGCACGCGTGAAATTTATTTACAAACAAATAATAGCTTTTGTCATCCTGATTTTCCTGCTTTTTGGATCTCTATTTGTCATTTTTGACAAGCAAACCATTCTGCAATTCCCGGCAAATAATACAAGCAGCTTTATTATCTTTTGCGCAATTTGCCTCTCTCTCCTATTGCTCTCTATCTTTCTTTTTCAAAGAAGAATAACACGCCCTTTAAATCAACTGACTACTTTTATTCAAAGACTTACGGATGAAAATTTGCCGGAAAATTTTAAACTTGACAACTTACGAAAAGATGAGATCGGCAAACTGAACAAACAGGCAACCCAACTTGCCGTGCATATGCGCTTATTTGACCAGTATCTTAAAAGAGTAGAAAAAGGAACTTCTTGGACAGATGAAGCGAACCATGTCCCGGGAAGCGAAAAGTTGCATTTTATTCTTTTTCAAATCAAAGAAAAAGAAGCGTTGATCTCCCGTTTACGTAAAGAAAATTCCACGGCTTTGTGGCATCAAGAGGGAGCAACTCGTTTGTATACATTGCTCCAAAAATCAACCGGTGATTTTGATCAATTTTTGAATGACTTGGTTTTATTCCTTTCGGAGTATACTTCTGTTCCACAAATAGGGATATTTATCACCGAAGAGTCGGGGAACAAAAAAATCTTGCGACTCCGAGCTTGCCGAGCGTATGACAAGAAAAAAGAAATCGAAAGCATTTATGAAATAGGAGAAGGACTTCCGGGACGTGCCGCTTACGAACAAAAAGATATTCATATCAAAGATTTACCTGAGGGATACAGCTATCTCACTTCCGGATTGGGAGAAGAAAGCATTACACAAATTTTGCTTGTCCCCATTGTTTACAACAAGCACAGCCTCGGCGTATTTGAATTTATGTCTCCCAAAGAAATTGAACCCCACACCGTATCTTTCTTGAAAGCAGTTGCCGACCGTATTTCTTCAGAAATTTTTATTCGAAAATTACAAAAGATTTAAAAAAAACTTCTTTGAATATGCCGTTGAAGTTCCGATTTATAATAGAAAAAAGTGCATTGTTCATTTTTCTTGCTCTGTGTATTTCCAACAGAAGTTTCGGAGCAGAAACAATTGTGTACGGCAATGCCGGAACATATGCCGGGACAACTCTTACAATGTACAGATTCTCCGATTATGTAACACAAAAAAAACAAACAATTGCCACCTGCCGCGTGGATACTGCCGGTTATTTTAAATTTTCGCTGCAAACCGATGAAACTTTTGAAGCATTTATTGACTTGGATGTTTTTGTTGCGATCATCATCATAGAGCCCGCGAAAAAATTAAAAATCGTTTTACCCAAAAGAACCGTAAGGCTCAAAGAAGATAAATTAAATCCGTATTTTCAACCCTATTTTTTTTACCCGCCCACACCGGAAAATCCGAAATCTCTCACCAACGTATTTAAAAGATTTGACAAAGATTACAAATCCACACTCAACAAAGTATTTAAGAACAGACGCGATATAAATTATACGCTTCTTATTGAAGAGTTGAAAAATTTGGACAGCCTTTACAAACAACCGCAAAATTCTTTTTTTCAAACTTATGCAAAGTATAAGATACTGTATATGAAGCACTTATCTTACTTTAAAAATAAAAAAGCTCTCTTACGGCAAATTGTTTTAAAGGATAAAATTCATTATTACAACCCGGGGTATAACTTAACTTTTCAGGATATTTTCGGGAATTTTGTAACAGAAAATAATGAACAAATGTTCAAATTCCTGTATAACGCCGCCGATTGGTTTGCATTGGAAAATCATATTCAACACAAATATTCCCCTTTGCTTGATAATAAGGACTTTAGAGAATATATGTTATTGGTAAATCTCTGTCAATTATTTCATACCCATGAAGATTTAAAACTGAATATCATCAAAATCATGCGGAATGCGCTCCATTCCGGCATCACCGGCGAGGTAAAAGCAATGATTCAAAACTTTTTAGATGAAAACGAGGCTCTTATTTTGAATAAAAAAGCCCCTGATTTCGTTTTGTACAATACACAAAAAGACAAAATAAATTTGGAAAATTTCCAAGGGCAATTTGTCTATCTTAACTTTATGCAACGAGGCAATTATGCTTGCGAGAAAGACATGGATTTACTGCGAATGCTTCACGCAAAAGAGATTGATAATCTGGCAATTGTAACAATCATAAACGATGAAGCTCCGATGGATAGTATCCGCAGTTTTGTTGAGAAGAAGGATTATCAATGGACTATCTTGCAATGCTTTTCAAAGGATAAAGTCTTGAAAGATTATAAAGTTTCGGCATATCCTGCTTATTTCTTGATACACCCCGAAGGCTCTCTGTTGATGCACCCGGCTCCTTCACCGGAGAAAAATTTTGAAGCTGCCTACTTCAAAGTATATCGTGCGTGGAAAGTAGGCGAAATGCAGCAAGAGGAGGAATAAAGGTTTATTTCAACAATTTGTTCAAATCGCGGCGATCTTTTTTAGTCGGACGTCCGAGACCCTTCTTCCTATTCAGAGAAGTATTTTGTCGAACAACATAAAGGGTATCCAAATCTTCTTGGGGCGTAATCTCCTCCAAATATGTTTTCACAAGCGCTGCAGACACCCTGTTATGCAGCACCTCTTTCACCTTATATACACGGTAAACCGGCGGGTGCTTGATTTTAAAAACGTCATTCTTTGCAATAAGTTTGGAAGGCTTTGCCGGATTATCGTGTATATACACCCGATTCTTTTTACAAGCCTCGGCAGCTTGGCTGCGAGTTTTAAATAAACGGACTGACCACAAAAATTTATCGATTCGTTCACTCGACATCGTCGGTAGAGTTTTTCTTTTTTTTCAAAATATCCAAAGCTGTTTTTGCATCAAATTTATCATTATGTAAATTCATTGTACGATCAAGACCAATGGTTACAAATGATTTGACGGCGGAGGAGATTTTTTGCAATCTCTCCGGAAGTAAAAGAGCCTCCTCTGTTGTCCAGCGACTTAATACAAAATCAACTTGCGCCCCTTTCGAATAATCGTTGCCTATTCCAAAGCGTAAACGAGGGTAATTCGTATGTCCGAGCGTAGAAGCAATATGTTTCAAGCCGTTGTGTCCCCCGTCACTGCCTTTTTTCTTTATCCGAATGGTCCCAAAAGGTAAGGCAATATCATCGACTATCACCAAGCAACGTTCTATAGGAATATTTTCTTTTTTTAACCAATAATCTACAGCCTTTCCGCTGAGATTCATGTAAGTCATTGGTTTTATACAAATTAGCAATCTTCCTTTATGCTTCAATCGACATACATCTGCATAACGCAAGTGTTCAAAAGAAAAGTTGGATGCCTGTTGCAGAGCATCCAACGCTTTAAATCCTATGTTATGTCTGGTTTCATCATATTCGGCACCGGGATTTCCGGTGCCTACAATCAAATATTTCATAAGCTGATGAATATTGGAGACAATTTAATCCGCAGCTTCTTCACCTTCGGCTCCTTCTTCTCCCTCTTCATCTACTCCGGCTCGACCTTCAGATTTTGCTTGTCTTGTTACATCTATAGATACAACGATGGATTGAGGATCCAAAAATTCCAGGTTCTCGAACATTCCGTCCAAATCGTTCACACGGATAGATTCTCCAATCTTGAGATTTGTAACATCCAAGACTAAATCATCCGGCATATAATCCGCCAAGGCTCTAACCAGTAATTTCCTGCGCATGATACGCAAAACACCACCGGCTTGTACTCCCCTCGCGAGACCTTTCGTTTTCACCGGTACTAAAATCTTGAACGGTTTGCTCATATTGATTCTATAAAAATCAATGTGCATAATTTCATCTGTAACCGGGTGGAAATCAATATCTTGCAAAACGCAGTCATACTTTTCTCCACTGATTTCCAAGGAAACAATGTAGGAGTTCGGGGTATAAACCAACTTCCTAAATTCATTTTTGAAAGCATGAAAGGCAATATTTTCTTCACCTTGTCCGTACAAAATACAAGGCACATGCCCCTTACGACGTAACTCTTTTGTTGCTTTTTTGCCGAGTTCTGTTCTTTTTTCGGCTTTAATCTCTATACTTTTCATTAAAAAACAAATTTGTGCTACTCAAACACAGGCAGAAACTTAACTCTAAGACAAAGTACCCATGCCCCCATCACACGATTTAACATAACTTTTTTGAAACCGCAAAAATATCCGATTTTTGCATATTGGGCAAATATTTCTACTTAAAAGGTCAAAAAAGTGGTATTTTTTTCGATTTTTGAGATATTTTTCGACTAAAATGAAAAAAAAATTTTTTTTAATCGAAATATATTTACCTTTGCCCCTGAATTTCAAAAATGTATCTTAAATTTTAATTTAACAAGATTATGAAAAAATTATCTTTCTTATTATCAGCAGCAATTGCTGTTGCAGTAATGGTCTCGGGCTGTAATCCTTTGACCAAAATGGTGAAAAAAGCCGGGGATGTCAAATACAAAACAACTCCCTGTCCTTTGGAAATGCACGCAAATAAAGTGCCTATTGACGTGAACGTAACCTTCCCTCCGAAATATTTCGGAAAAAAAGTAAAACTGGTTATCACCCCTGCCTTGGTTGCCGACGACAACACAACAAAAGAACATCCGTTTAAAACGCAAACCGTAATCGGTGAATCTTTCCAAGACAACTACAAAACAATCAGTTACAAAGAAGGAGGAACTTTCTCTTTCCAAGACACCATAGAATATGAAGCTGATTACAGAACTTCCGATTTGGAATTGAGATTCCAGATTTCTACACAAAAAGGTAAAACTGCCGACATTACAAAACTGAAATTGTGTGATGGTATTATCACTACTCCCGAATTGGTAGACAAAGGTGTTCTTGTTGATACTGACGGAGCCTCAACCATGGGAAAAATGATAAACATACCCATTACTAAACCTGCCGTAAGCACTGAAACACAAGGAGCAAAAATCTTTTTTGACATGCAAAAATCCAACGTAAAAAAAGGAGAGCTCAAAAAAGAAGAAATTAAAAACATGAAATCTTCAATCGTTGAAGCATTTAAAGATCCCAATAAAGAACTTAAAAACGTCAAATTTGCAAGTTATGCATCTCCTGACGGTCCTATGGACATGAACGCCAAATTAGTAAAAGAAAGAGGTCAAAATTCTCAAAAAGCAATTGAGAAAATGTTCTCAAAATCAGAAAAAGAGAAAATGGGAAATCCCGAATTATTTATTGCCGAAACAACTCCTGACGAAGACTGGGATGGTTTCCAAAAAATGGTACAAGCCTCTGATATGGAAGACAAAGAACTGGTTCTGAGAGTTTTAAGCATGTATTCTGACCCTGATACCAGAGAAGCTGAAATCAAAAAATTAGCTGCTGTTTATGACAAATTGAGAGAAGACATCTTGCCTATGTTGAGACGCTCCGAAATCAAATTTGAATTCCAATCCAAAGCAAGAAGCGATCAAGAATTGTTAGCAGCCGTAGCTTCTACCGAAGAGTCTCAAAACCTTCCTCAAGAAGAATTCTTATATGCAGCCTCCATTGCAGATAAATCCAATAAAGAAAACTTGTACGTTGCCTACACTACTAAATATCCCGAAGATTTGAAAGCTTGGAATAACTTAGCTTGCGAACAAGCTGCTAAAGGTAACCTTACCCAAGCAAAAACTACATTCGAAAAAGTATTAAGTACTGAAAGTAACAATGCTGCTGCGTTGAACAATATGGGTGTAATCGAATTGACTGAAGGTAACTTAGATGCCGCTTGGGATTATTTTGAAAGAGCTGAAAACGCCGGTTGTCAATCCCCCAACTTGGGTTACAACAAAGGTATTATCTTGATCAAAAGAGCTAAATACGGAGAAGCTGTAGGACAATTCAATGAAGATTCTTTCAATAAAGCTTTAGCTGAAACTTTATCAGGAAATAATGAAGGTGCGATCAATACTTTGAACAATATGGGAGAGAAAGAACAAGGTATCTTCTATTATTTGAAAGCTGTTACTGCTGCAAAAGCTGAAAACGTAGATGGCGTAATCAAAAATTTGAAAACCGCTATATCTAAAGACAGCGAATTGAGAGCGTATGCAGAAAAAGATATTGAGTTTAGAAACTTGGTTGACAATACTGCTTTCCGAGGAGTATTTGAATAGTCATCCTCTCAGAGAATAGAAACAAAAAAGACACTTGCCTGGCAGGTGTCTTTTTTTGTTTTATGCTGATTGGATTTTTTTCCTAACGTGTTAAAGTAACACTTACACTTTGAATCTGCCCTCCCATAGGAGGGTTCATTTTAGATACTTTCACGGCTGCTTCTTGAAGTTCTTCAAATTTTTCGTACAAAGCATCCAAAATTCGTTGAGCAATATGTTCCAACAAATGAGAGTTTTCTTGCATCTCTTTTTTTACAATCTTGTATGCCGTTTGATAATTTAAAGCCTCCGCAATGTCGTCGCTTTTTGCAGCTTTTGCACAATTGGTTTTTAATCTTAGATCAACCAAAAATCGATTGCCTACAATTTGCTCCTCTTCATAATGCCCGTGATAGGCATAAAATTCCATTCCTGTAATTTCTATAATTTCCATTTTTTCATTTTTGTAAAACCTTGTCAGCCAGTCGTTTTCCTTCGGAAATGCGATTAGCCATTCCGATGCCTCCTACAAAATTTCCTCCTAATAACAGACCTGGATATTCTTTTTCTAAGTTATTTATGGCGGCTAACCTTTCACGGCTGTCTTTCCCGTATTGCGGAATTGCGTGCGCATAGCGATTGGTTACAAATAAATCCGGATTAAATTTCTTCAACCTCAATAAGGGAACAGTTTCTTCAGACAGCAATGTTCGGATTTCTTGATCGGAAAGATTAAAGATTTTTTCATTTTTTGTGCCGCCCATAAAAACGGTAAGTAAAGCTCCTCCCGAGGGAACGCGTCCTTCTAAAAACGCAGACATAAAAAGATACCCCAAGAGCTTGCGTTTCTCTTTGCTCGGAATCAAGATTCCGAAAGCATCCAAAGGGATGCCTTCCCACTGTTTAAAACCAATATTGATGCTGATAATCTTGGCATATTTCAACCGACTGATCGGAGATAATTTTTCTTTTGAGATAAAGGTTAAAAAATCGGGCAAAGAATAAGCTCCGGTTGTGGTTATCAAATGATTACAAGAAAAAAGACGCTCTTGGTTGTTTGCTTTAATTTTGAGGATAAACCCCTCTTTGTTTTTTTGTATTTGAATGTGGGAAACCGAAAACAAAAAATTTTCCTTTCCGGAACGAGTGTACAAGGCGTTTGTAAAATTGGATAAGCCTCCTTTTGCCGAAAATACTTGTCGAGTGATCTTTTTCTCTTTGGCGCTTCGTTTTAATTTTTTTTGCAGACTTCCTCTAACAAAACTGCCGTAATTTTGCTCCAAAGCATATAGCTTTGGGGTAGCATATTGAGTAACCAGATATTCCGGATCTCCTGCATATATCCCTGATAGGAAGGGGTCTATGGCATAATCCAAAAAGGATTTACCCATTCGTCTTTTCACAAGATCTGCTAAATTCTCATCAGGATCATTACCTCTTTTTCTAAAAGGCTCACCGAGTATGCGTAATTTATCTTTGAAAGTAAAGAGTGGCGTTTGAATGGCGGAGATTAGTCCGGAGGGCAAAGCATGCGGGGAACCGTTTTTTAAGATGTACCTTTTTTGAGCTTCGGTTTTGGCAGTTTCCAAGGTACAGAGGTTGCCGAGTTTTTCGAACATTTCTACCGTCTCAATATTGGAAAGAGTTCCGGTATTAGGTCCTTTTTCGTATGTAAATCCGCAATCATTAAGCGTTTGTATAACACCTCCGGGTCGGTTATCTTTTTCCAACACCAAAAAATCTGCTTTTTTTTCATTCAAATGAAAAGCGGTCGAAAGCCCCGTAAGTCCCGCTCCAATGACAATTGTATCTTTATGCTCCATGAACTTACATTTTTTCCGGCATCTCGATGCCCAGCAGGTGCATGGCATTTTTGATTATCTCTGCCGTTTTTTGCGATAAACTCAAACGAAAGAGTTTCAAAACTTCATCTTTTTCTTTTAATAATGGCGGGATTTCGTGATAAAATCGATTGTAATCTTTGGCTAAATCATAAACGTAGTTTGCCAGTACGGAAGGAGTTCTTCTCTCTCCGGCTTCTTGTACCGCCTCCGGAAAGTCATAAATTTTATGCAAAAGACTCAAATCTTCTGTTGAAAGTGTTGAAACAGCTTCCGGTGAAATTTCTTGTTGATTCGGAAGATATTCGGCTCGTTGCAACATGGACAAAATACGCACGTAGGTGTATTGAATAAAAGGTCCTGTGTTGCCGTTAAAGTCAATAGATTCATGAGGATGAAAAGTCATATTCTTTTTTGCATCGGGCTTTAATATGAAATATTTCAATGCGCCCAAAGCAACTTTGCGATAAATCTCTTCCTTTTCTTCTTCACTAAATTCATCCAGTTTCCCGAGCTCTTCCGCTTTTTCTCGGGCGGTAAGAATCATTTCGGCGATCAAATCATCGGCGTCAACCACCGTCCCTTCCCGCGACTTCATTTTTCCGTCGGGCAGCTCCACCATTCCGTACGACAGATGGCTGATGGCTGATGCCCAGGGATAACCTAATTTTTCCAGTACAATTTTTAATACTTTAAAATGGTAATCTTGCTCATTACCAACAACATAGACCGATTCATCGAAAGAATAATCTTCATATCGAATCAATGCTGTTCCAATATCTTGGGTCATGTAAAGTGCCGTACCGTCAGAACGCAAAAGGATCTTTTCATCCAAGCCCTCGGAAGTCAGGTCTATAAATATAGAACCGTCTTCTTTTTGAGCCAAAAGTCCGTTTGCATAAGCTTTTTCAATGATTGATTTCCCGCGTAGATAAGTCTCTGACTCATAATAAGTTTTGTCAAAAGTAATGCCTAATTGGCGATAAGTTTCTTCAAAGCCTTCATATACCCACGCATTCATTTTTTTCCACAAGGCACGTACTTGAGCATCGTTGTTTTCCCATTTTTTTAACATTTGTCGTGCTTCTTGCATCCAAGGGGCTTGTTCTTTGGCTTCTTTCTCGCTCATACCATCGGCTTGCAGTGTTGCAACTTGTTTTTTGTATGCTTTGTCAAAAGCTACATAATAGTTGCCCACAAAATGGTCTCCTTTCAGAGAGGCTGATTCGGGAGTGGCTCCTTCACTTTCTTTCTGCCATGCCAACATTGATTTACAAATATGTATTCCTCTGTCATTCACTAAGTTAACACGCACAACTTCATGACCGCAAGCTTCCAATATTTGCGCTACGGACCAGCCCAATAAATTGTTGCGAATATGACCCAAGTGCAAGGGTTTGTTTGTATTGGGAGAAGAAAACTCAATGACAATTTTTTTAGATCGCTTGTCGGGGCTTTGCAGCCCGAATTTCTCGTTCGGAAGTATTTCCCGGAAAAAATTTAACCACGAAGCAACCGATAATTCAATATTCAAAAAACCTTTGATGACATTAAAACCGGCAGCTTCCGGAAGCGTTTTCAATATTTGCTCTCCAAGTTCGCGCGCCGTATCTTCCGGAGATTTGTGCGAAAATCGAAGCAATGGAAAAACGACTACCGTAAAATCTCCGACAAACTCTTTTTTTGTCTTCTGTATTTGTATTCCCTGTTCAACTTCCTTTCCGTAAAGTTCTTTTATCGACTGCTGTACAGCATTGTACAACATTTTTTCAAAATTTATCATCCGGCTTTTTTTTAAACGAAATGCGAATGTACACTTTTTTTTTAATCCAAAGGTAACGGATCTTCTTCTTTTTTTTCTCGGACTCTGTGAGGAAAAAAGTTGTCTTGCCAATTTTTAGTATAAACGATTGATTACTTCGTTTAGCCGTAGGCAATGAACACAGATAGTTCAAGCCTATATAACAATTCAATATCTTTGTAAGAATTGTAGATCATAAAGCATCCGGGAATATTTATTTCAGCATAAAAATCTTTTTTTATACATTTGTTTCTTGAGAGGAAGGTATAAAATCGTTGTAAACATTAAATAATAAATAATGACTCATTGGAAAGAAGGGGATAAAATCCCTGATTTTGAACAACTGTTCGATGTCGAACAACTGAAAGGAAAGAAGTTACTCTTGTTTTTTTATCCGAAGGACAATACACCCGGCTGTACGGCAGAGGCTTGTAATTTACGCGACCATTACGAGGAACTGACTTCCATGAATTTTGAAGTCATCGGAGTAAGTCCGGATAGTGACTCTTCGCATGAAAAATTCAAAGAAAAACATAATTTGCCGTTTCGTTTAATCTCCGATCCGGAAAAAGAACTCCTGACGAAGTTCGGGGTATGGGGAGAAAAAAAGATGTACGGAAGAACCTATGATGGAGTATTCCGCACAAGTTTCCTCATCAACAACGAGGGAATTATAGAGAAAATATTTAAAAAAGTACAAACCAAAGCGCATTTTGAACAAATACAAAAGGCATTAAACAAACAATAACAAGATTATGGCAAAAAAAGAAAATACGGATGCCAAAGCCGGAAAATTACAGGCATTAGAAGCTACTCTAAAAAAAATAGATAAAGAATACGGCAAAGGCGCCATCATAAAAATGGATTCCAAGCCCGTTATTGACGTCCCTTCCATTTCTACCGGTTCGGTAGGCTTGGACTACGCCTTAGGCATTGGCGGTGTTCCGCGAGGAAGGGTCATTGAAATTTTCGGACCCGAATCTTCCGGGAAAACAACCCTTGCCCTGCACATGATTGCCGAAGCACAAAAAAAAGACGGTATCGCCGCATTTATTGATGCCGAACATGCCTTTGACAGTTTCTATGCCGGAAAATTGGGTGTACAAATCGAAGACTTATTAGTTTCCCAACCCGACCACGGAGAACAAGCACTCGAAATTGCTGATCACCTTATTCGCTCCGGAGCCATGGATATTATCGTCATTGACTCTGTCGCCGCTCTTACGCCCAAAGCCGAAATTGCCGGGGAAATGGGAGAATCCAAAATGGGACTTCAAGCCCGCTTGATGTCTCAAGCATTAAGAAAACTGACTTCCTCAATCAATAAAACCAAAACCTGCGTCATCTTTATCAATCAGCTCCGTGATAAAATCGGAGTCATGTTCGGCAATCCGGAGACCACAACCGGTGGAAATGCCCTCAAATTTTACGCTTCAGTTCGCATTGATGTTCGCAGATCCACGCAAATCAAAGACGGAGACGAAATTGTAGGAAACCGAACAAAAGTAAAAGTTGTTAAAAATAAAGTAGCTCCCCCCTTCAAAAAAGCAGAATTCGACATTATGTACGGCGAAGGAATATCCAAAATAGGCGAAATTATTGACCTTGGCGTAGAAATGGATATCATAAAAAAAAGCGGATCCTGGTACAGCTACGGAGACAGCAAACTGGGACAAGGGCGAGAGGCCGTAAAAATATTGTTGAAAGACAATGTCGAGTTATGCGAAGAACTCGAACAAAAAGTACGCTTAGCATTGAAAGGAGATGCTGACAATGAAATTATCACCAAAGACGAAACAAACGATGAACAGTAAATATAAAAGAGTCCTGTTAAAACTCAGCGGACAATCCCTGAAAGGGAATTTAGAATCAGGCATTGATTATCAAGTATTACTTTCCTATACCTCTCAGATTAAGGAAGTTGTAGAAATGGGAGTGGAAGTTGGCATTGTTATAGGAGGTGGAAATATTTTTCGAGGACAAAGCGGCTCCGATTTAGGATTTGACCGCGTAAAAGGAGACTATATGGGGATGTTTGCAACCATGATTAACGGTCTTGCGCTTCAATCCGGCTTTGAAAATATCGGACAAACCGCGCACCTGTTCACCGCATTCAACACCGAACCTGCCGGAGAACGTTATTCCCAAGCCAAAGCAATACATGCCCTTAATAATAAGCACATTGCAATCATCACCGGAGGCACCGGAAATCCCTATTTCTCTACCGATTCCGCATCGGCTTTGAGGGCTTTAGAAATAAAAGCCGACATCATTCTCAAAGGAACACGGGTGGACGGCGTCTATACCTCCGATCCGGAAAAAAATCCTGACGCAAAAAAAATCAAGCAAATCTCTTACGAAGAAATTATTGAAAAAGAGCTGAAAGTAATGGATTTGACCGCATTCACTCTTTGTCGAGAAAATAAAATACCTCTCTACGTTTTTGACATGGATACCCCCGGAAATTTAAAAAAAGTATTGCTCGGAGAGGAAATTGGAACAATGATCTCCTGAGGAAAGAAAAAACGAACCTGCTTAAAATAAAAAATGCCGTGAACAAAAGCACGGCACTTTTTTTAAAAAATCAAGCTATGAAAAAATCATTTATTTTCTTACAAAGAAAATAGCAAATACCCTGCCGGAAATCTCTTGAAACGAAATAAAATAAACGCCTTTCGGAAGATCGTTTGTATTTATCTGAATATCAGCAATTTCCGGAGAAATATTTTTCTCGATTTTTACTTGTCCCAAAATGTTGATAATGCGAATGGAGCGTATTTTTTGCAATCCGCTAATGTTTAACCGCTCCTGTACAGGATTCGGAAAAATCTTGATGCTTTCTTTATGGTTTTGAACATTTATGGCTGTAGAATTGGATAAAACAGAGAAACTATACTCAACCGTCCTCGTCTCCCTCCCTTCATTATCTCTTGCCGTAATTTTATAAAACACGGATGTTTCTTCGTTTTGTGCCGGAATCTCAGCAGAATAAACTCCACCGGAAAGCTGCATCGGGATCTGATTAGTCAAGGTATTTTGCTCCTTTCCCCAAAAAAGAGAAACGTTCTCCAATGTCCCGTCCGAATCCGTTACCTTTGCAGAAACACGTATCTTCTCATTTACCTTCGGGTTTACGGGCTCATGCTGTACATCGCTAATAACCGGCGGGTTATGACTTCCTGATGTTGCACTTACTGTATAACTTTGCTCGGGAGATTGGCTTTGTAAACTGTTATTGTCTGTCGCAAAGATTTTGTAGTAAACTGTCAGATTTTGCATTTGTTGCGGTATGCCGGATTCTGTTTCGTAGCGATCCCCAATTTTCGTCATTTTGATTTTCCCGGGGTAAAAACCGGAAGAGGTTCCCCAACGCAACCAGACTTGTGCCACGGCTTTGTCATCCGTTACCTTTGCGGAAATTTTCACCTCATCATCAGCCTCCGGATTATTTGGGGTCTGTTGTATATCCGCAATGACCGGTGCGTTATTGGCAGTACCTCCGGCTACTGTATAACTTGCCGGTTGCGAATGACTTGTTCCATTTTCATTGTCCGTTGCCGTAATTTTATAGAACACTTTTATTCCCTCACTTTGTGCCGGAATGGTAGCCGTATAAACTCCTCCGGAAAGTTGCATCGGAATATGATTGTTCAACGAATTTTCCGCCGAGCCCCAAGACAAAAATACGCTCTGCAAAGTTCCGTCCGAATCCGTTACCTTTGCGGAAATTTTAACCTCATCATCAGCCTCCGGATTATTCGGGGTCTGTTGTATATCCGCAATGACCGGTGCGCTATTGGCAGTACCTCCGGCTACTGTATAACTTGCCGGTTGCGAATGACTTGTTCCATTTTTATTGTCCGTTGCCGTAATTTTATAGAACACTTTTATTCCTTCACTTTGTGCCGGAATGGTAGCCGTATAAACTCCTCCGGAAAGTTGCATCGGAATATGATTGTTCAACGAATTTTCCGCCGGGCCCCAGGACAAAGATACACTCTGCAAAGTTCCGTCCGAATCCGTTACTTGTGCCGAAACCTTCACCGTTTCACCCTCCTTGGGAGAAGTTGGAAGAATATTTACATTGGCGATAACCGGAGGATTGTTGACAGCGCCACCGCCACAATTATTTCTCCAAATGCACTGTACCCATTCGGGATGATCAATAAAAGGATTGCGATTGCCTTGATAATCCTGAGCAGCATTATTCCTGTCAATTTCTCTTTGACTTACGGGATCTTGCTCATGCCATTTCAGCAAAAGGTTGATATACCAATCTTCATATCCTTGATCAAAGGAGCCGTCAAGAGGGTTTCTGGAGTGAGCCGGATTGAAAGAAGAAAGCCTGTCTGCATAACGAGTAACAAAATAAAGTAAGCAGCGGGCAATATCTCCCTTAAACTCATCAATAGGTTCAAAAACGGTTCCGGAGTATCCCGGGAAGGAACAAGCCCCTCTTTTGCTTCCGTTTCGCGATGTCCAGTTTGCGGATGAGACTTCTCCAAAAGGGTAATTGCTGCGCTGACCGTTTACTTTTCCGTCAGAAGGGACTACAAAATGAATGTCATTTTTCATAGGTCCTTGTTTGTTGAAAAAGCCTTGGGGAAAAAGATGTTCTCGATTGTAGCAATTTCCTTCACTACTGTAAGATCCGCATTGCCTGTTTCCGTGAGTGTAATTGTAAGGGTCACTTCCGGCAGGATTTTCGGAATACATGTCCAATAAAGTCCCGTCTTTTTCGTAATAATTATCCGTATCGGTCTGTCGATACCCCGAATACAAAGGATTATAACCATTGTTTTGATGGTTTCTCTTAATGATTTGGTGCAAACTTCTTTTTAAATCATATCCTTCTTTTCCGATTGCCTCATCATAATATCCCGAAGGGATCTGCGCAAAAATCTGAACGATTTCGAGCAAAGCCGGTAACATAAAAAATAGTTTTCTTTTCATTTTTATTTTCTTTTCAATTTATAAAGCACAAATATAACTAATAATTTAAAACATAAGGGGGACAAAAAGCATTCCAAAAGGAATATTTTTGTCGTTCATATTTTTAAAGTTTGCGGTTGTAAATGAAGGGTTTAAATTTGGATCAAAATAAATGCAGCGAGGAGATATCTAAAACTTCTGAGTAAAACTGAATACAAATTTTGGTTTTTACAATTATAATCAGAACCGTTTGTGTATCAACCCAATACAAAAAAAAAGAGCAAAACCGGTATGGTTTTGCTCCGAAATGCAATTTCAATTAAACTAGTTCAAAACAATATAATTTTGTTAAGCTAATTTTACATTTACTGCGTTGAGCCCTTTTCTGCCTTCGGTAACTTCAAAGACAACTTCGTCTTTTTCCTTGATTTTCTCAAGTGTTCCGCTTGCGTGTACAAAGTACTCTTCTCCGGATTCATTATCGGTAATAAATCCGTACCCTTTGGTTTCGTTAAAGAATTTAACTGTTCCTTCTTTCATGTTAAAAAAAATATTAATTATTAAAATTCAGCGGCGAAGTTACAAAGTTTATTGATAAAACAACTATTTATACTAATTTTGTTGCAATTATTTTTTTTGAAGCACCATGAAAGATCATTACAAACAAAGTCAACCCCTTTATTCTCTTTTAGTTATAGGCAGTATAATTATCCTCTCCGGAATTTTGAATTATGTGATGAATGGGGATTATGTAAGCCTGGGGATTCTTTTTTTTGCCGGAAGCGGATTTGTATTATTAGGCATTAAACCCAAAATTTCCGGAAGAAACGCCGAAAGACTTAACAAATATATCCGCACCGCATTTTTTATCGCATTGCTAATCTTGAGTTATTGGTTCATTTTTGGATACTTAAAACTCTTCAAGTAGCGACTTTACACGGATCAATTCAAGCTTTCCGACCAAGCCCATTTCCTTTTCCGAAGAAACAATTGAAAATCTTGTAAAGCCTTTTAAATCTTAAGAAAATCATTTACATTTGCATCAATAAAAAGACGTTGATTTTCTCGAACAGAACAAAAAAATGAACAAAAGAGCAAGCGGTATATTATTGCATATCAGTTCCTTACCCGGAAAATACGGAATTGGCACACTCGGTGAAGAAGCGCGAAAATTTATTGATTTCTTGGCAGAATGCGGTCAAACCTACTGGCAAATATTACCCATAGGCATACCCGGATACAACCACTCCCCCTATTCCTCCACCTCTGCTTTTGCCGGCAATCCTCTATTGATAAACCCGGATGAAATACCGCAAGCAGACGGAAAATTAGAAGCCTGTTTCGGAGAAAAAAAAGTCAACTTTGAAAAAGTAGAACAGCAAAACATTCCCTACATAAAGCGTGCAGCAAAGATTTTTTTGAGAGACAACCGGAACCTCCCGTCTTACATTGATTTCAAGAACAAACATGCAAGATGGTTAGACGATTTTGCTCTTTTCTATGCAATCAAAAAGAAATATCATAACTGCGCCTTGCAAGACTTCCCGCCTCCGCTCCTTTCGCGCCTTTCCAAAGATTTGGAACAAATACAAGAAAGTTTTGAAGAAGATATTGAAATTCAAAAAGTTATACAATACTTTTTCTTTACACAGTGGAATGAGTTGCAAAATTATGCCCGAAAAAAAGGCGTGAAAATTATCGGAGATTTACCCTTCTACATCGCTGAAGACAGTGCAGATGTTTGGACAAACTCTCAAATATTCAAAGTAGATAAAAATCTGCGTCCCTCGGAAAAAGCAGGAGTTCCTCCCGATTATTTCTCGGAGAACGGACAATTGTGGGGAAACCCCGTCTATGATTGGCAAAATTTAAAAGAACAGCACTACGACTGGTGGCTCCGGCGAATGAAACATAACTTAGAATTGTTCGATATTGTCCGAATCGACCACATTCGCGCTTTGTCCGAATTTTGGGCAATCCCCGGAAATGAAAAAACGGCAAAAAACGGCAAATGGTGTTCCGGACCGGATGATGAATTTTTAAAGAAAATATTTCAGGAGAAGGATAAAATAATTGCTGAAGATTTAGGAGATCTTAGCCCGGAGGCAAGAAATTTGATAAAAAAATATCAATTACCCAGAATGAAGATCTTACAATTTGCCTTTAACTCCGGAAGCCAAAACATTTACTTGCCCCATTATCATGAAAAAAACTGCGTAGTCTATACCGGCACCCACGATAACGACACAAGTTGCGGAATGTATGCAAAAGCCCAAGAAGCCGAAAAAGATTTTTTCCAGAAATATTTTGCCTGCAACAGTGAGACAAACGAAAGTTTCTCACACCGATTGATGCGAACAGCATGGGCATCAGTTGCCGATACGGCAATTGCTCCCTTACAAGATTTACTTGAACTGGGAAGTGAACACCGAATGAACACGCCGGGTGTGGCAGAAGGAAATTGGACTTGGAAGTTCGACTTTAAAGACCTAAGCCCAAAACACAGAAATTTTTTAACCCAAATCACCAAACTCTATGACAGACATGCCTAATAATGAAAATCAAAAGAAGAAAATTCTGCACAGACTGATTTTTTTCTTAAAAGAGATTTTCAGCATCAAGGAAGGAACCGATGTAACCGGAGCCATTGAACTGATAAAAAGAGACATCACTTTTAAGGGACGAAGCATCTGGATTTTGATTGCTTCGATCTTTATTGCTTCTGTCGGGCTAAACCAAAACTCCACAGCAGTTGTTATCGGAGCCATGCTTATCTCCCCCCTGATGGGACCGATACTGGGAGTCGGCTTAGGCATCGGCACAAATGATTGGATTCTCTTGAAACGCTCCGCAAAATTCTTTCTTACTTCGCTGATTGTCAGCATAATGGCTTCTACAATTTACTTTCTGATAACACCGCTGAAAGAATTAAATTCCGAACTTTTTGCACGAACACAACCAACTTTGTTAGACGTCTTGGTGGCCATCTTTGGAGGATTAGCCGGGATTGTGGTAGGTTCCGGTAATCAAAAATCCAATGTAGTACCCGGCGTTGCCATTGCCACTGCTTTGATGCCGCCGCTGTGTACCGCCGGCTACGGAATTGCAACCTGGCAATTGCACTACACCGCAGGTGCCCTTTATCTTTTCTTTATCAACTCTGTTTTTATTAGTCTCGCCACTTTTGCCGGTGTAAAATACCTAAATTTCCCGGTAATGAATTACGTCAGCCCTGAAAAAGAACGGAAATTTAGAATTTACATCATCATATTTGTTCTGTTGATGATTACCCCCGGAGCAAAAATATTTTGGGATGTGATCAAAGAATCCACCTTTAACGCACGAGTCAATCAATTTGAAGAAGAGAATTTGCATCAATACAGGCATGAAATTATTCTGTCAAACAGAACGTACTCGGATTCTGTTTCTTATCTTAATTTCTATTTGGGAGGATATGTTCTCACAGATGCACAAATCAAAGATTTTACGGACAAACTGCCCGCCTACGGTCTGACCAAAGACGGTGCCGGATTTCGAGTTACCGACTCCACCGCCCTGATATTTCATCAAGGAGACAACAACATCGATACATTAACTCACAGAATACAATCCATGAGTCGTGAAATTCACAATAAATTGCGCGTAGGAATTTTAGAGGATATTTACAAAAAGCAAGAAAACCTTCTTGAAGGAAAAAATGCCCGCATTGATTTTCTGGAAAAACAACTCATTGATTTAAAAAAAGATACAATTCCATTGCAAAATTTACAAAAAGAAATGCAGATACAATATCCTCATATTAAGAGATTTGCGTATTCTCCAAGCATAGAAATCAATGATTCTGCTCGTTATGACACCATTCCCACTTTCTTAATCAATTGGAAAAAAGGCACCTCTGCCGGTCAGCGGAGAAAAGACCGAAAAACATTAAGTGCATGGCTGAAAATCAGATTAGAAATGGATACCGTCCGCATTGTTAATTACTAACTTTAATTAAAAAATGAAACAATATCTGGAACTATTGCAACGTGTAAAAAAAGAGGGTGTCCTCAAAAATGATCGCACCGGTACCGGCACTTACAGTATTTTCGGTCATCAAATGCGCTTCAATTTACAAGAAGGATTCCCCCTGCTGACCACAAAAAAATTGCATCTGAAATCTATAATCCATGAACTTCTTTGGTTCATAAAAGGGAATACAAATACGGCCTATTTGAATGAAAACGGAGTAAAAATTTGGAATGAATGGGCAGATCCGGACGGGGAACTGGGGAAAATATACGGCTATCAATGGCGTTCCTGGACCGCCTCCGGAGGCAAACACATTGACCAACTGCAACAAGTCTTAACCGATTTAAAGCAAAACCCGGATTCACGCAGACATATTGTATCTGCCTGGAATGTAGGCGATTTAGAAGAAATGAACCTGCCGCCTTGCCATATTTTATTCCAATTCTATATCGCAAACGGCAAGCTTTCCTGCCAGCTGTATCAACGAAGCGCAGACATTTTCTTGGGTGTCCCTTTCAACATCGCTTCCTACGCCTTGCTGACAATGATGGTTGCCCGGGAAGTCGGTTGCCTGCCCGGTGAATTTATCCACACACTGGGCGATGTGCATATTTATACCAACCATTCCCAACAAGTAGACTTGCAACTTACAAGAAGTCCGAAGCAACTTCCGGAAATGATATTAAACCCTGTCATTCAAAAAGTTACAGAGTTTTCGTATAGTGATTTTACCTTAAAAAATTATAACCCTCATCCTCATATAAAGGGAGAAATATCTGTCTGAAAATGAAAATATCCATCATCGCAGCCATTACACAAAATAACGGTATCGGAAAAAACAACGACTTGCTTTGCCACCTCTCGGAAGACTTAAAGCGTTTCAAGAAATTGACTATGGGGAAACCTGTACTTATGGGTAGAAAAACCTACGAGTCCTTACCTTTCCAACCCTTACCCGGCAGAGAGAATATCATTATCTCGCACCAAAAAAATCTTCAATTTCCCGGAGCAAAGATCTCAAATTCTTTGGACGAAGCCCTTGCCCTTTGCAAGAATGCTCCCGAAATATTTGTTTGTGGAGGAGCTCAAATTTATGAACTTTTTATCCCGTATGCCGATTCTTTGTTTCTCACGAAAATTTTGCAAGATTTTGAGGCAGATGCGTTCTTCCCGGAAATAAACTATCAAAATTGGCAACAAATCAATAAAGAAAATAAACACGATGCAAAGACCGGTTTGGACTTTATCTTTGAAGATTACACAAGAAAACCTGCCAACTAACAGTCGGACAAAGTTCTGATTAATAGAAAATTACAAACGAATGAATAAAAAAGACACCAAGCATATTGTGATTTCCGGAAATATCGGTTCCGGAAAAACAACTTTGACAAAGTTATTAGCCAAACATTACCATTGGGAAAGCCGTCTGGATAAAGTCGATGACAATCCATATCTATCTGATTTCTACGAAGATATGAGACGTTGGGCATTCAGTTTGCAAGTCTATTTTTTGCACTCCCGTTTCAATACGGTTTTGGATATTCAACAATCAGGACAATCGGTGATACAAGATCGATCAATTTATGAAGATGCCTACATTTTTGCCCCTAATCTGCATGAAATGGGTTTGATGTCTTCGCGAGATTTTAAAAGCTACTCCGACCTCTTTGACTTGATGGCAAAATTGGTGCAACCGCCTGATTTACTGATATATCTGCGCACAGAAGTAGCCCAACTGGTTAAACAAATTCAAAACAGAGGCAGACAATATGAATCAAGGATTCGCCTCGATTATCTTGCCGGTTTGAATGAACGCTACGAAGCGTGGATTGCCGAATATACCGCCGGTCCGATCATTATTCTGGACGTTGCAAACAATAACTTCTCTGAAAACCCGGAAGCTTTGAGTGCCGTAATTGATAAAATAGATGCGAAACTATTCGGCTTGTTTTAAGGCAGTCGTTTTTTGACTTTTACTTTTTCAATTTGATGTTATTGGAGCAAGCCTTGGCGAGCAATTTCTTGTTGCTGTCATACATCCGACATTCGGTGTGTATAATTGTGTTTCCTTTTCGTGTAATTTCTGTATCTACACACAATTTTTCACCGATTGAAATAGGATAAAGATAATCTATATTCAAGTTGATGGTCGGAAAAGGTTCCGGCATATTCAGTGTGCTGATTGTCCACCCGATCATCTCATCAGCAATCAGAGCGATAAATCCGCCGTGTGCAGTACCTAAGGGATTACTCATTGCCGGGGTAATTTCAATTTCGGTTACAAGTTTCCCGGATTCGATGGATAACAGCCTGGGTTTCAATTGGTTCCCTGTTTTTGAAGGGGTATTGTCAAGAATTTCGCCTACCTTTGTTTCAAAAAGATTCAAAATATTCATCGCTTTTTTTCTTTACACATTTCATTGTTCAATATTTATCGAAGTCTGTTTGCCGAGCGCAATAATATTTCGTCTCTGAGCACTGCTCGCCTGCCCATCAAGGTAAAAATAAAGACGATAAAGGGCAAAATTGATGAAAGTCCGAGTCCGACAAAATCATTGTCATTCATCAGCGAAAACGTAAGTATAAGCGCTATGAAGATAATCACTAATATGCTGATAAACACGCAAATACGCATTTGAAGAGATCGTCTTTTAAAGAAAAATATATTGACAAAACTCAGCAAAGAAATGATTCCTGCAAGTCCTGCAAGCACATAGCCGGAAGGCAAAATATTATCCAGAGATCCGATGCTAATAGATTGGTAATCATAGATATAAAGTGTATCTTCGGCAGTCATGCCAAGCACGGGATAAAAGAATATCAGAGCTGCAGCAATTGTTGCTCCTAAAAACCAAAGAGATTGAATTCGTTGTATCATTTCTTCTATTTTTTTCGCAAAGGTATATTTTTTTTTGAAATTCGTTATTTTTCCGCCGAATGCTTCACGAGCGGGTCTATTATTCTATCTTTGCATAACCGGTTCAGAAGCAACAAGCTGCAAATCAGTCGGCATGAGTTTTTTGTCTCCTTTTTTAAGCAAGATTACAAATATTTTTCACCGCCTTTCATTTCTGCTTCATTCACAAAAGTGCGTATTTTGCTTTCATTCTCTTTTTTGCAAATAAGAATAACCTTGTTCGATTCAGCAATGATATACCCGTCCAAATCTTCCGCCACCAACAAAGTGTCTTTTGAAATATGAATGATTGAATTTTTTACGTTGGAGCAGATAATTTGCTGTGAATTGAGCGCATTTCCGTCTTCGTTATGAGGTAAATTCGTATGCAACGAGTCCCAAGTGCCCAAATCCGACCAACCAAAGTCAGCCCGCAATACCGATACGCAATCGGCATATTCCATGATGCCTTTGTCTATGGAAATATTACGACATTCGGAATATATCTTTTGTATGATTGACTTCTCTTGATTCGGGTTTTTGAAAATTTCCGCTTCTTCATCTGCAAACAAACCGGCAATATCAGGTAAAAAACGCTGAAATGCTTTGTCGATACTTTCTAAAGTCCATATAAAAATTCCGGAGTTCCATAAAAACTCACCGGTTTCAATAAACATCTCCGCAGTTTTCCTGTCGGGTTTTTCCGTAAAACTTTTTACGGGTATGATCGTGCGGTTTAGGTTTGCATGTTCGGAAAGTTGGATGTATCCGTAACCTGTTTCGGGTCGGGAGGGCGTAATACCCAAAGTCATCAAATTCTTTGATTTTGAGACAAATGCGAGCCCTTCCGAAATGGTTTTGATGAATTTTTCTTCTTGTAATATCAAGTGATCCGAGGGAGCTACAACAATGCGAGCTTCCGGATTACGGCGACGAATTTTCATATTGGCGTAGGCAACACAAGGTGCCGTATTACGGCGCATGGGTTCTCCTAATATCTGTGTATCAGAAAGTTCCGGCAACTGTTCGGCAACCAAACCTTCGTATATTTGATTAGTTACCACAAAAATATTTTCCGCAGGACAAATTTGGATAAACCGATCATAGGTTTGTTGCAAAAGAGTGCGACCGGTTTGCAAAATATCTAAAAATTGTTTGGGCTTTTCACGGCGGCTTACCGGCCAAAAGCGGCTTCCGATACCGCCGGCCATGATTATACAATAGTTGTTTTGTTGTGTCATATTTGTTTAAAAAGATTGACGCAAAGGAAAGAATAATATTGAAACCGACAAAAAGAAGAAGCTCTAAATAAAAAAAGCGTCTCTTGCAAGGAAGAAACGCTTAAATCAAAGTGGGCGATATAAGATTCGAACTTATGACCCCTTGGGTGTAAACCAAGTGCTCTGAACCAACTGAGCTAATCGCCCCGACTTTCAGGATGCAAAGATACTATATTTTTTTTAATTGACAACTTTTTTTTATTTTTTTCGTTTTTATTTTTGCAGGATGATAGGTTTGGAGATTTTAAGTGTCCGGCAAATTCATATCATTCAAGAAACGAAAAAAGTTGAAATTAGGCGAGAAAAATGGCGCAAAAAATCAAAGATATGACTGAAAAGTCAAGCGATATGAAATTCAATCATTTTTTGGCTGAATTAAAAAATAAAATTAATGACCCCGAAGACATTGCACTGATCAAAAAAGCATATTTCTTTGCAGAAAAGGCACATCGAGGGGCATTGCGTTACAATGGCGACTCTTACATCACCCATCCGTTGCGTGTCGCAGAAATTGTGCATAAGCAAATCGGATTGGGAACCACAGGCATTGTAGCAGCACTTCTGCACGATGTGCCGGATAAAACGGAATATACAACAGAAGATGTCAAGAATGTTTTCGGAGATACTATTTTTTTAATTGTAAAAGGTTTATCAAAAATTAAGAATACCGAATTTTTTGAAAATCACCCGCAAGCTTCCGAACTCAGGCAGGTACTTTTATCGATGTCCGAAGACATTCGCGTTATTTTTATCAAGATTGCCGATAAACTTCATAATTTACAAACTGTAAACAGCCTTCCCCCTGCCAAACAAAAAAAGATAGTCGAAGAAGCTTTGCATATCTACGCTCCTCTCGCCCACCGACTGGGTCTTTACGACATCAAAGACGAAATGGAAGATATTTGTTTGAGAACTTCCAATCCGGCAATTTATCAAAAAATTATTCAGAATTTTAAACGCTCTGAAGAAGGGCGGAATGAACTAATCAAACGATTTATCCGTCCGATTCAGGTAAAATTAGATGCACAAAATATAGAATGTACAATCAACGGAAGACTCAAATCTGCTTTTTCTATTTGGAAAAAAATGGAAACAAAGAAAGTAAATTTGGACGAAATTTACGATTTGTTTGCCATTCGCATTATCTACAAAGTCTCAAAAGACGAAAACGAAAATGCCAAAGCTTTACAGATCGCTTCCATAATTTCCGATTTATACACAGAAAAAGACGATCGCCGGCGCAATTGGCTTTACACACCGAGAGATACAGGATATCGCGCTTTGCACCTGACGGTAATGAGCCAAGAAGGACGTTGGGTAGAGGTGCAGATTCGTTCGGAAGCAATGCATGAAATTGCCGAACACGGTCTGGCAGCTCATTGGAAGTACAAAGGTGTGGGAGAGAAAAAAAATGAATTGGACGAAAAAGTACGCGAAATTTTAACTTTCCTTTCAGAAAATAAATCTTCCGGACTAGACTTTGTGGACAGTCTGAACCTCAACCTTTTTACTCCCGAGATTTATGTCTTTACCCCCAAAGGCGAAGTGAAAAACTTACCTCAAAATGCGGGTATTCTTGATTTTGCCTTTAAAATTCATACCGATTTGGCCTTTAACGCCATTGCCGGAAAAATAAACGGACAAATAGTCCCGCTGCACACCCGCCTTAAAAACGGAGATCAAGTCGAAATCTTAACCTCCCGGAAACAATCACCAAAAAAAGAGTGGATGGAATACGTCATCACGCACAAAGCTCTTTCATCGCTTAACCGATATTTCCGAGAAGATAAGGAACGTAATATAAACAAAGGAAAAGAAATCCTTGCGGGATTGTTAGCAAAATCAAAGGGGAAAGAACATGTCTTATATCAATTGGTTCGCTACTTGGGCTATAACGACATAGAAAAATTCTATGAAGCCGTAGGAGACGAAAAAATCCCTCTCGACAGTTTAATCAAAGGAGTTGCTCTTTTTTCCAATCGCCGCAAACAACGCAGATTCTGGAGAATAGGCGACAATATGCTCAAAGATAATAAAACCGAAAACTCCGATTGGCAAAAAAAATACGTCATTGCCGGCTGCTGTACACCCCTGCCCGGAAGTCCCATTATAGGCATGGAAGACAAAGGGCTGCAAAAAATATTCATCCACCAAGCCGGCTGCCCTACCGCACTGGCGGAAAATGCCTTGAAACACAATCAAGTTGCCGTAAACTGGACAGAGTATTCTGCCATCTCCGAAATAAAAAAGATATATATCACCGGTATCGACCGCCCCGGGATGATCAGCAAAATATCCGGTATCCTCTACAAAAGTTTAGACATCAATATCGACTCCTTCCTTTATCGAAAAAATAATCATTCATTTAGCGCCTCTATTAATTTATACACTACGCGAAAAGCAAATTCTCAAAAAATAAAAAGCACCCTGTTAAAAATCCCTGAAGTTCAAAATGTAGAAATTGAAGACTAATTGCAGTAAGAAAAAAGGCCAAGCCTTCTGCCCGGAACTCTAAAAAAGATTAAGTTCACCCTTCTTTTTTTCCAAAAAAATATTACATTTGTTCCTCAACAAGCACATATTAATAAACCATATAATTAAACAGTAAAACAAATGATAAGATCAATAAAGGAATTGCACCAAAGGATTGATAATCAGGAAAGAACAAAAAAATTAGTTTTGGCGTCAGCGGCAGACGAACACTCTTTGGAAGCAGTCTTTGCAGCCAAAAATCGAAACATTATCGAGCCTATTCTTGTCGGAGATACGGAAGCCATTAAACAAAAATGCCAAAAACTCAATTTTGATCTCTCCGGAGTGGAAATTGTACACACCTCAAGCAAAACAGCGGCCGTCCTCGAAAGCGTAAAGTTGGTAAAAAGCGGCAAAGCCGACATTCTGATGAAAGGACATGTTTCTACTGCCGATTTGCTCCGTGGCGTGTTGAACAAAGAATGGGGATTACAAACCGGAAGCCTCTTATCTCACTTCGCTTTGATGGAAATTCCCAGGTATCATAAAATGCTGGGAATCACCGATGTTGCAATGAATATAGCCCCTACCCTCAAAGAAAAAACAGGGATTGTAAAAAATGCCGCACAATTTATGGTACGTATCGGATACGAAACCCCGAAAGTGGCAGTAATCGGTGCCGTAGAAGTCGTGAATGAAAAAATGCCCGCAACCATCGAAGCAGCCGTACTTGCCAAAATGTCCGATCGCTCACAACTTCCTTGCTTGATTGACGGTCCTTTGGCTCTGGACAATGCTTTGAGTAAAGAAAGTGCCAAACACAAAGGCATAGAATCTGAAGTCGCCGGCGATGCAGATATATTGTTAATGCCTGATATAGAAGCAGGTAACGTACTTTACAAATCATTCGGATTCCTGCAATGCAAAATTGCCGCTGTTATCTTGGGCGCAGCAGCTCCGATTGTTTTAACCTCTCGCTCCGACACCGAAGAGACCAAACTTAACAGTATCGTTCTGGCAGCTCTCAGTTAGAAAGCAAGCCTTGATGAATTTTTACGAAGTTCCGGAAGAAAACCGGAATTTCTCGAGAAATATCTCTCCCTTTCTCAAAACCTGTATCCTCTTACAAGCCTAATAATGTTTGTAAGAGGATATTAAATATTCGGGAGCAAAAAATATATTCTTGCATAAAAGGAAGATTTCGGACTATTCTTCGGATTGAATCAAAAATTCTTTGATAAATACATTGATATCTCCGTCAAGTACACCTCCGGTGTCTGAAGTTTCATATCCGGTGCGGTTGTCTTTTACTAATTTGTACGGATGCAAAACATAGCTTCTGATTTGCGACCCCCATTCAATCTTCTTTTTATTTCCTTCAATCTCTGCTTGTTTTTCTCGGCGTTTGCGCAGTTCTATTTCATACAAATGTGATTTCAGAATACGCATTGCATTTTCTTTGTTCGCAAGTTGTGAGCGCGATTCTGTATTTTCTACGGCAATACCACTGGGTTTGTGTCGTAAGCGTACGCCTGTTTCTACCTTGTTTACATTTTGCCCGCCGGCACCTCCGGAACGGAATGTTTCCCAAGTGATGTCTGCCGGATTGATCTCTATTTCAATGCGATCATCCACTACCGGAGATACGAATACCGAGGCAAAAGAAGTGTGTCTTCGATTGCTTGAATCAAAAGGAGACAAACGTACCAAGCGATGGACTCCGTTTTCACTTTTCAGGTAGCCGTAAGCATATGCCCCGTCAAATTCTAAGGTTACCGATTTGATCCCGGCTTCATCTCCGGGTTGTACATATAACTGCTTAACTTTCATGCTGTTGCGCTCTCCCCAACGGATATACATACGCATCAACATTTCTGCCCAGTCGGCACTTTCGGTACCTCCGGCTCCGGGATTAATTTTAAGAATGGCGCTGAGTTCATCTTCTTCACTTCCCAGCATTTTTTTGAATTCCAATTCTTTGATATATTCCAATGCCTTTTGGTAAACGGACATTGTTTCCTCTTCAGAAGCTTCGCCGGCATTGAAAAAATCAAACAAGATTTCCAATTCTTCCATTGCCGTCTCTATGGCGGTATAATCATTGACCCAGGATTTTAACCCGGCAATTTCTTTTAATTTTGCTTCGGCAAGTTTGGGATTATCCCAGAATCCGGGAATTTGAGATTCTTGTTCTTTTTCTCGGATGGAGTTTTGTTTTCCGGCAATGTCAAAGATACCCCCTTAACGCATCCTTGCGTCTGTTCAAATCTTGGATTTGTTCGGTAGAAATCATATAGTTTCCTTATTTTTGGGTGCAAAAGTATAAATATTTATTGGAAATTTTCGGGATAAATTTTTACGAATGATTCATGCAGGAAGAAAACGGGGACAAATGCAGTTCTTGCTCATTTAGAAATTACATTTTTATCAAATCCTTTATATTACTTATAATGTGAGAGTTGTGTAATATTTAATTTTATAAGCCGGAGATGATAAGAAGGAGGTTTTCACTTTCCGATACAATACATAAAGTAACTATTTTAAATTACTGTTAATTATTGTGTTATGTACTTTTACTCCTTTTTAAAAAAGCAAATATGTAGCAAAAACATAGCAACAATCTACTAATAAAGAGCAATTATAATCAATTTATAGTATAAATTTAACTTTCTTCATTATAATATAATTTATAGAATTTTCGTCCGTCACTATCAATGCCTTGCTCAATCATTTCTCTATCTCCGTGTATGTAAATATGAAAATTTTTATCCAATTTCAAGACACTTTTAAAAATTCTTGCTTGTTTTTTTACAGCCTGTTTGGAAATATCAAAATTATCCAATTTTTTGATGTTGTTTTCTTGACAAAACATTTCATCAAACTTATTAAACGAGTTTATCAAATTCTCGTCTGTTAAAACTTCATTTTCAAAATCATCTTTTTTGAAAGTGTTGTTATTTTTAAAATAATCTACCGAACGATTTAATAAATCTATTTTATCTGCTTTTGCTATTTCAAATTCTTGTGATAATTGATTTTTTATAAATTGTTTAGTTATATCTAAAAACTGATTAGTTTGGTAAAAATCATTTTCTACAAGTTTTACCCCTAAAAAATCACTTCCCCAATATTGAGCGTTAGAACGGTTTGTGTTATCTACAATAGACACCAAATAACCTTTTTCTTTTTGAGTGTTAAAAATCAAGCATCCTTTATCTAATTTATTTATGTTAATCCCCTTTTTACTATCTATTTCAAATCCATCAGTATTTCGTTCAATTTCCAAAAACACATCTTTATTTTCCGATTTGAGCAAACATATAGCATCAAGTACTTCCCCTTTAAAAGAACAATCTTTGAAATATAAGACGCAAAGTTCTCCTGCTTTAATTTGTGGGTGAGTACTTTTATCATATAGGTATCTCCCTATATTCTGTGATTGGTCTATAAAAGTATTTGAATTTTCAAATATAGATTTAATAAATTGAAAAGTTGGATTTAGGTCTAAACTCGGTTTAAAGGTAAAGTGATGTAATTCATCAAACTTAAAATTTTTAATAATTAGTTCTGAAATATATTCATCTACTTTATTAAATTCAGTCATTGAATTTGACAATTTAACACCATCTCCAATTGTTTTATTTCCGATAAAATGTAATATAGATTTATCTAATTTGCCTAATTTCATAATTTAAATTTAAGAATTATATACATCACTTGGAATTAAACCTTTTCCATTAACAAACTCATCAACTAAATGAAAATGTAGCAGTTTATCCTTCTCCCAATAGTCTTTAGATGCGTGTTCTACCATAAATATTTGAAACTCTTCTTTCTGTTCTA
>PDWI01000091.1_pt1 | contig 119520 bp, 77 predicted proteins | sample 1430891 | NCBI WGS metagenome assembly PDWI01 (sample SAMN01162508, study PRJNA174530) | Oral metagenome, whole genome shotgun sequencing project. | biome: Marine environment; feature: Marine mammal; material: Swab sample of the gingival sulcus; isolation source: swab sample of gingival sulcus...
CCTTTTGTTCGAGCGCGTAAGCACAATGGTTTCATCGCTCCCATACTTGTCGTAACACGACTCCAGGGTTTCGATCAGGTCCTCACCGGAAAGCAGGCTAATGTCGGAAAAGGAGGAAAAATCGAATAATGGAAGTCCGGCCTCTCCCCTTGTAATCAGGGTCCGGATTGCAGTCGCATTGTGGAGAATCCCCGAATCGGCAAGCTGCCTGACAACCTCGGTCAGTTCTACTTCGCGGATCCGATATCCAAGAGCCTGCAAATGCCCTGAGTCGAGTGCCGGACTCAGTGAAAGCCCAACCGGAGGCAATTGGGCCGTATCCCCTGCCAGTACGAGGCGGCAGTTCTGGCCCGCCTCAATGTAGTGCAGAAGGTCCATCAACAAATCCCCGGATCCGAAAGCTGAATCCTTCCCCGCTCCTCCTATCATGGAGGCTTCATCTACGATGAACCAGGTATCCTTGTGCGAATTCCGGTCCAGTACAAATTCACCCAGGCCATCGGAACCACTCTTTTGCCTGTAAATCTTTTTATGCATGGTCCAGGCCGAACGGCCCGTATAGGCACTCAGGACCTTCGCTGCCCTTCCGGTCGGAGCAAGCAGCACGCTTTTTTTACCCATGGCAGAAAGGGTCCGCACCAGACTGTTCAGTACACTCGTTTTTCCGGTTCCGGCATAGCCTTTGATCAGCATCAGCTCAGTACAATCCCCGGAAAGCAGGAAATCACAAAGTGCGGCCAAAAGTTTTTGCTGGGCCCCGGTCGGTGTGAAACCCAGATTTTCCGTCAATTGGGCTTCCACAAAAATTCTGTCCATCCCCGGTGATTATTGAAAAATTAAAAATACTTAATTTATTTTTTTTACTAAATTTGTCCGCAAACGCATAACAGACATCAGATGAGAAAAGTTATCCAGGCTCTTTTTGTGGTGATTATCATTGCTTTAGGCTACCTAATTGTAGAGAGTATTATGGAACCCATCAGGTTCAAAAAGGAAGTCGAAAAAAGAGAACAAGCGACCATCCTCAGGCTTAAAGAAATCAAATCGGCCCAGGTGGCCTATAAGGACATTTTCAAGAAATATACAGGAAGCTTTGACACCCTCATTTCCTTTGTAGATACCGGATCTTTTCCTGTGATCAGGGCCATTGGCGAGATTCCCGAAGAATGGCTCGAGGATATGGGTTTTGAAAAGGCCAGAGAAAAGGCACTCAGGGAAGGCATAATCAGCCGGGAAACCACACATGTACCGGTTCGCGACTCACTGTTTTCCGCCAACTACAACATCGATTCCCTGCGCTTCGTGCCCTTCTGTGAAGGTGTTGAGTTCAACATTGAGGCTGGTGAAATCCTTACCAGTTCCAACCTGACTGTTCAGGTAGTCGAGGTCTCGGCAATGTATGACGACTTACTTAACGGGCTCGATCCCCAACTGATTGTTAATTACAAGGACGAGCGTAACAAAATTGTTGGATTCGAAGGCTTGAAATTCGGATCTATGGAGGAAGGCACACTTACGGGGAACTGGGAATAAGTCCTCTGCGGGAAATGCAGATTGAGAGCATTATATCGCAAAGCCTCTCTGAAGAAATTCGATCGAAAGGTCACCAATCCATCCGGTTCTCACCGGATGGATTTTCTTTGTTGGTAGCCGATACTCATTTCTCCCCGGTTTTGCTTCAGGCCTACCGCTTCGGTAAACTGAAATCAACTGCTGATCTGTTTGGGAAATGTGCAGAAATACTCTCGGAAATTCGTTTGCTTGACTTTGGTGGGGAAACGACCCTGGTGTGCGATAACTCAAGCATTACCCTTATTCCCGAATCACTCTATTCAGAGGAAAACACCCGGATGTACTTAAACCGGGCGGCAGATCTTAAGCAAAGTGACGAAATCCGGATGACAGCCCTCGAACACAGGAAGGAAATCCTTCTTTATGCTTATTCCCGGGAGCTTCAGGATTTCTCGGAACAATTCCAGTCCGGAATCCGGATCAAACACAGCACTGGCTGCCTGCTTTCCCTGGCAGACCAGGTCAGGGCAAGCGATCACCAACGCGGCATGCTAATGGCCGATGTGCAAAATGCTTCGGTAAGCATTCTTGTCATTCAACAGGACCGGGTTTGCATGCTTAATCGCTTCAGACTTCATGATGAATCCGGTTTTATCTACCATGTACTGAATACTTTCAGGCAGCTTAAACTGGATAGAGAAACAATACCCGTTTATCTCTCAGGCATTGTTCATCGCAGGCACGAATACTTTCATCTCCTGAATAAATACATTCGAAACATCGGGGAAACCCCTTATTACATTGAATCGGTAGGAAGCGAAACACGCATGGCTCACATGCTCCTAACTGAAGCCATCAAGTGCGCATAGTCGGAGGCAAATACAGGGGCCGGCATATCAAGCCACCTCCAAAATTCAGGGCACGTCCCACCACCGATTTCGCCAAAGAAAGCCTCTTCAACATTCTGGATCATAGCCGGACTATTCCTGAAATGGATGTACTGGATTTGTTTTCTGGTACCGGAAGCATCAGCTACGAATTTGCTTCAAGAGGCGCCCTCTCGGTACTCGCCGTTGAGCTGGATCCTTCTCACTGCCGGTTTATTAAGAAGACCGCTGAAAGGCTTGAAATTGAACAACTAAGCCCTATTCAGACCGACGCCTTTCGCTTCCTGAGAAAGGCCCCTCAATCCTTCGATCTGATATTTGCAGACCCCCCATATGACCATCCGGCCCTCCCAGAGATTCCCGAAATGGTTTTTTCTACAAACATCCTGGAAACAGGAGGCCTGTTCATTCTGGAGCATCCGGCAAAGTACGATTTCAAGAAACACCCCCGCTTCCTTCAACATCGGAAATACGGGGGTGTAAACTTTAGCTTCTTCGAGCAGCTTTAGGCTAATCGATTGTTAATAGCTTCTCCCTGGCCCTCAAAACATCACCCTCGTACCAGTTTATCAGATAGAAGCCTCTGTTTAGGGAGCTCAGGTCGATCTGGTAAATCTGATAGCCTTCCGGAGCAAATTCAATTTGAACAACCCGGCCATTGACATCAACAATCTCCAGACGACCGTCTTTCCCGCTCTGTCGGCCCAGGTTTACATTCACCAGCTTCCTGGCAGGATTCGGATACAATGCCAATGAAGCAAGTGGCGAACCAAAGATTCCGTCAGGTCCTTTCTTTTTGTAGGCTACATTGGCCTGAAGAATCCGTTTCGAATTTCTGTCCTGGATAAAAGCAGCGACCCCCAGATCATCGACATCCTCAACATAGCTCTTATAGTCCCAGGTATTTGTTCTCACATCACTTTGTCCGAAAGACCAGCTGCTGCCAATCAGTTTCCCGGAAGGAGTTGGCAACATATCCAGTACCACGTTCCTGAACTCCGTATCGCCATTCTCGCCGGTATAGGCCGTCACTTCACGCTCAAATACAACAACATACAGCTGAAGATTGTCCACATAGCTGGCCACCCGGCAAGTGGTTGTAGTCGTGGCCTCAAGGCCGGAATCCTCCCAGTTTACACTGAGATCGAGATCAAATTCGGCGGGGTAGAGCGTTAAGCGAAGCCCCTGTTCAAGTGCCCGGGTTGCTTTAACTCCTGCAAAATCGAAGCGATACTCAGGCTCAAATCCCCCATCCATCACCGCATAGGGTACGGTGGGAATCCCGTAGTTAAAGGCCCTGGTCTCTGGGGCAATCTGGTTGTTCTGATTCATGGGATCGTTCCCGGGATAGTCCATGTGGTATTGCAGATCAATCACATCGTTATGATTCTCTTCAGCAAAAGCATCTACCAGCTCATCGGCATTCCTGGCGCTTAAATCTGCCGAATTCGTAAAATACTCCAGCACAGCCTTTCTGGTCCGACGCTTGAAACTCACATTATCAAAAGCAAAGCCCTGGTTGCCTATTCCCTCCCGACCCTGGGTGCCAAGAATAACCCTGAACATCACACCAGGCTCACCTGCAAGCTCTTTCAAACCATGAACAGCTGTTTGCCAATCAGTATCAGGATTAAAGACTTCGAGCCCCCAGGCCTCCTCACTGCCGCCGGGTTTGTTCACGACTTGTGGAATATTGTACCAGCCTATCCCACTCTCCAATTCTCCAACCGTCTGCCAGCCATCTTCCCGGTTTAATTGGTACTGTAACACAGCTCCATCCCGCTCGGGTGCAAAGCTCCGCATCAGATCCATGCTAATCATGGGCCTGTCTATTTCACTGAAATCGTAGCAGGGACTCTGCACCCAGGAATGCTCTTCATACCCAATCTGGGTTTCGGGAAGCCTGGTAAAGAAGGCCCTGTCGCCACTCGCCCCTTCAAATCCATCGAAATCAGGGGTTTCCCAAACCCAGCTGGAGACCTGGTCCTCAGACTCCATGGTCCATCCTCCAGTGCTTAGATCAAAGGCTTCTGTAAAGCCCGATTCAGAAAGCTTAACGGTTTGGCGAAGGTTTACATCCTTGGTGATACTGTCCATACAGCCTTCTGCTGTTCCGGTTAGTAATTCAACCCGGTACAAACCTGCCTGAGCAAAATCAAATTTTACAGAACCTGAGTCGGCCGCAACACCAATCTGTTGCAGCAAGCTCCCATCCTCGGCCATAAAGCTCCAGATGGCGGTGTCTGCAGGAGACTGGCCGGAAAGGGTGCGATCCATGAACACGAGGCCATCATCCTCCGGAAGACAATCACTCGTCCATGTGAAGTCTGCACTCAGGTATGTACCTATATGTTTATCCATTCGCTTCTCCGATAAACAGCCACTGGAGTCAATCGCCGACAAGAAGATACTGTAGGTTCCCGCGCGCTCATAGTGGTGGTCGGGGCTCACTACCCTGCTGGTATCAAGTGCTCCGCTACCAGGATCCCCGAAGGTCCAGAGCCAGTGCTTAACCCCAAGTTTTCCTTTTGTCAGATTCCGAAACCCGACAATGCCTCCGGTATCGGCAATGCAGGTGGCATTCAAGCTGAAATCAACGACCGGAGCAGAAAGAATATCCAATTCGGTAAGGGAAGATGCCGAACAGCCATTTCCGGTAGTCACCCGACACAAGATGCTGTGCACACCCGGACTCACCTCCAGCGGATCGAAATAGTAACCACTATCGCTACTGATTACACCCGGGCCTTCGAAAACAACATCTTCCACATCGGCCTGTAAGGCTAGTAACCCGCTGTTCTGACAATAGGATTCCTCCAGCCCCAGAATGATGGGTGGGGAAATGGTTTCGACCGTGAAAGTCCGGCTCAGATTGAGGGTAGCTCCCCGGTCAACATAGGTATAGTGAATCGTATACTCCCCTTCGCTCAGATTGGCAGGATTGATCGATGCGGTGTTGTTCCCGTTGTCGGTCAGACCTCCTACCGGATTGCCTGAAGCATTTGTAAGACTGAATTGGCCGACAATGCCCGTAACATTCGATGCTGATGCCAGAAAGACCCCCCCATTTGCACAGACCCTGTCGTCCGGAATATATAAACCACCATTGTTTCCCAGCACAAATACCAGTGCTGTATCGTAGCTTACGCAGCCGTTTTGATTCACATAGGAATAGACAATGTCGTGCGGCGAGTTAATGGTATCTGCAATAGCCGGATCAAAAGTCCCGCTACCACTAAAAACACCCGGCCCGCTGAAAATGCCACCCGGGATATTCGCTTCAAGAATCACCGGATCGGCATCATAAGGATAAGCCGATGCCAGGTTGGTAATCTCGACATCCGTTACGGGATTTACGTTCAAGGTCACCACTCCACTGCCGGTATTTTCGACACCATTCACATCCCTTACCAGCAGAATCTGATAGGTGGTCGTGTCATCAGGCATGACCGGAAGACTGTAATTACTGACCGACACCTCTGTGTAGCTCATGGTATCGGTACCATCGCTAAGCTCGATATACCAGGGCTCCCTTCCATTCAGAAAAATGGTCAACTCTGCAATGTCTCCCCTGCATACCTCTGAGGTTCCGGCGAGCAAAGCAATGGGAAGGTCTGTATAGATTTCAAGTTCGTTTAGCTCGAGATCTTCAGCAGCTTCACACTCATTCCCCGCAGGATCGATTAAAACAACGCTGATATCGAGCATTCCGGGTGCAACATCGACATCTCCTTCATCCACCTCGTAAGCCAGCTCATACAAGCCATCTCCAAATTCAGTGAATGTAACCCTGTCCGAACTAATGGGAACTCCATTAATGATGGTACCTGTAGCAACGCCATAGCCTTCATCATCGGCCGTAATCGTAACCTGAACGATACCCCCGACGCCTACTTCCAGATCCGGTACCTCGAGACGATCGACCACGGGTGGATTGGCATCGATAATCACTGCACCCACATTCTGTAACAATGCATAAGGTTCTCCGATGTTCCCTGAAGGTTTTGCAAGCACTACCGAAGCTTCAAGCTCACCTGGCATCACATCCGTCTCACCCTCCTCGACCGTGTACAGCAGGCGGTAATGTCCACCCCCAAGTTCAACAAACTGAATATTAGCACTATCTGCACTAATCCCATTCACCTGTGATTCCTCCAGTAAGCTATAACTTTCGCCGTCGGCCTGAATCAATATTTCCACAACATCACCAATCTTATATATACCGGCTTGTACGCTCATGGTTGTAATTTCGGGGTTGGCAGCATCAATGGGGTCGCTATCCTGAGTGATGAGTTCGTTGTAGGCAATCCCGTTTACCGTTCCGTCGGAAAGCACGAGTTGGGCAACCGGAATGTCTTCCTCGGGAAGGAAGGAGTCTCCCCCTTCAACAACCTCGAAATTAGCCAGGTAAGTAGTCTCGTCAACACGCTGTAAGTTGTAAAGCGAATAGCCGCCCAACGTACCCGATACCAGACTATAGCTGCTTCCTCCATCATGGAAAACACGGATGGTGGCCGAGATAATGTCCCCGATTTTCATCGCTGCATTCGGAATGCTCACATTGGTGACAGTGGGCAAACGATGACTGACCACCACATCGAAACTGCAGACACTTTCATTACCGGATAAATCCGTAGCTGTATAGCTTACTTCGGTCGTTCCCAGGTTGAATTCACAGCTGCCCAGATAGTTGATCCCTGTGCCTGGAGAGGATCCGATGGTAGCTCCGTCTAATTCCCAAACCAGGCTCAGCAGATCGCAATTGTCCTCAACAACGGGGTCCTCAACAAGAAGCAGCGAACTGTTTTCGTTCCTTTCGATGGTATCATGAACGTCTTCGGGACAGCTGGTGAACACCGGAGCTTCATCATCTTCTACTGTGATTGTCACAAAATTCGATGCGATCTCACCACATTCCACAGTGGCCATTCTCAGATAGAAGGTAGTCTCCGGGAGGCCTTCCGGAGGATCGTAGGAAAGGCCTGTTGCCCCTGCAATATCACTGAAAACACCACCAGCGGGACGCGATTTCCATTGATAGCTCCAATTACCGGAGCCTCCACTGGCTGCAGTCAGTGAATTAATCTCTTCGGGATCACCCAGGGGACAGATCTCCTGGTCGCTTCCGATGGTTCCTCCATCCAGGACTTCGTTTACAACAACCGTTTCAACGGCTGAATAAGCGGAAGTTCCTGCCGAATTGTAGGCCAGAACCCGGTAGTAGTAGGTTGTCAGATTCTCTGTATTCAGATCTGTCCATTCCTCGCTATCTGCGGAGAGATCCGCTACAACAGTGTAGGCTGCCACTCCCTGTTCCCTCCGCTGAACAATAAACCCGGCTTCGTTATCACTGTTATCGGTCCAGATCAGATCGACAGAACAGACATTGTTCGCACTACCCTGTAAATCGCTTGGAGCTTCGGGTGGTGCAAGCTCGGTCATCGCATTTCCGGTAGCCGGGGCCGATGCACCTGCCAGGTTCTCGGCATACACCCTGTAGTAATAGCGCTTGTTGTCGTCCAATCCAGTGTCTTCAAAGGAAGTAACATTCTCGCCAACACTTCCGACTTCTGTATAACTGCCAAAAACCGAATTAGCCCTGTAAATGGAAAACTCATCCTCGTTGAAGGAATTGTCGTTCCAGGAAAGAACCATCGACGACGAGGTAATCTCACTAAAGTCCAGTCCGTCCGGAGCCACTGGAAGGGTAGGCATCGTTGTAGCCGATGCACTGGCATAGCTGTCCGAACTTCCTCCGGAATTAAATGCATAGACCCTGTAATTGTAGCTGGTCTCTTCCAGAAGCGATGTTGAGACATAGCTAGTTACATTGGCTGCAACCTTCCCGTCTTTGACAAAGAGGCCTGATTCAGCAGTCGAGCGGTAAATCTCAAAGCCTTCTTCATCGTTTGAATTGTCTGTCCAGAACAATTCAACAGAGGATGCAGTAATCGATCCGGTGGATAGATTTGAAGGGCTGCTGGGGGGAAGTGGAAGGGTGCGCACTGAAGCCTGGCTAAAGTCTGAACTTCCTCCTGCATTCACAGCATAAACCCTGTAATAATAGCGCCGATAGGGTGTGAGGCCCGTATCAGTAAAACGCGTCACATCGGCCCCGACAGATCCTACAACCTGATACAAAAAGCTTGAATAGCGTGAGCGCTCAATCCGGAAGCCGGTTTCATTGTCAGAATTGTCCTCCCAGACAACATCCAGGCTGGTGCTGCCGATATTCTCAAAATCAACCAAAGAGGGCTTAGCAGGCGGATCGGGCAGGGTCGTCTCACTTCCGTGAGCATAGCTACTGGATTGTTCAAAGCCCTTATAAGCGAAAACCCTGAAGTAGTATTGGGTATTGCTGACCAGACCGGAAGCCAGATAGGTGGTCACATTTGCTCCGACACTCCCGATTAAAAGCCAGGAGCCGAAGATGCTTGTTCGGGCATAGATACGAAAACCTGTCTCATCCGTTGAATGATCGTCCCAGATGAGCTCAATCGAATTATTTGTTACTTCCCCAAAACGCAGATTACTTGGTCCGATTGGTGGTGCAGCCAGGGTAGTGACATTGCCGGAAGCCGGACCAGAACTACCTCCTGTGTTCACAGCATAGACCCTGTAGAAGTAGTCTGTCAATGGCGTTATTTCATTGGTATCCAGATAGCTTACTTCATCGGCCGGGGTGGTACCCACCTGATTGTAATCCCCCTCTTCAGAAAGTGCCCTGTGAATCGTGAACCAATCTTCATTGTCGGCATTGTCGGTCCAACTCATCGATACCGAAGCGCTGGAGACCCCTGAAAAGGCGAGATCTGTGGGTGCGGCTGGTGCCGACGGAAGGGTTGTTTCATTGCCCTCGAGAACCGAAGATGAACCGGCTGCATTCAGTGCTACAATGCGAAAATAATACGTGGTTTCTTCCGAAAGGCCCGTTACCGTAAAAGTCGTAACATCCGTTCCCACACTACCCTGGGAGCTAAAGCCCCCGGACGAACCGGTCGACATAAATATCTCAAAAGAATCCTCGTTATCGGAGTTGTCGGTCCAGTTTAAGGTAATCGATGAAGAAGTAACAGCACTAAAGACAAGATCGCCCGGGGCAGCAGGAATCTCGGGGTCTGTTGTGACTTCCAGCACTTCCGTATAGGCCGAAGGCCCGACATTATTCACAGCCCGGACACGGAAATAATACGTGGTCGCTGCACTAAGCGAAGTAAGCGTATAAGATGTAAGATCCGGTTCCGTGGTATGGACCGGGCTGAAATCCCCGTCATTGCCTGTCAGTGACTGTTCAATTTCAAAGCCATTCTCATCCGATGAATTGTCGTTCCAATTCAACTCAATGCTGCTACTGGTGACCGCAGCACTCGCAAGCATATCCGGAGCATCGGGAAGGCCGTTCAGGTAGTCGGCCACGGCAAGGGCCCATGCCTTACCCATTTTGTCGTATCCCGATTGCAATAAGTGGATGCCATCAGCTTCAAAGTCTCCGGGATAGTCAATCCCTGCACCAAGTTCCATATCTACCAGAACAAGCCCTGGATCACCCCTGTCAGCTACCATCAGCGCAATATTGTCGTTCAGATCGCTAATGTCTGAACTGAGTGGATAGGTGTTTACGATACGAGCCACAAAGACCTGCACATGTTTTCCATTAGCCACTTCCCACGCGTCAATCTCATCCAGAATCCGGGCGATGGTATCGGCCGAACTTCCCTCTCCATCCAGTACATCGTTCGTGCCAATATGCAACAGAACAATGTCGGGTGAATAGACATCCAGATAAGGCTGCCCTCCGGTGGAATAAGCTTCTTCGATGTCCTCCCCGGTCTGCAACAGGTTCAGCACATTGGAATCGGAAGTATTCGGAATACCCGCATGCTCGGTATCGGTCATCAAAAGAGAACCCGAGGACTTATGTCCGATCATATCGCTGCTGTACCCCTCCGCTGTGAGGCTGTCTTTTAAAACAAGACGATAGGAGACCCTCTCCTCCATCGGAAGAGAACCCCGGCCTTCGGTAAGCGAATTGCCCAGTGGAAGAATTTTTACAGATTGCCCCGCAGCAATCGCTGAAGACAGCAGGAGCAGAAACATTATCGGCGTGATCAGGGCCTGGATGTATGACTTTTTCATGTGCTTGATTTTGCTTTCGAAATGCCTCCGGATTGGGTCCCTGGAGTGCACCTATACAAATCTAAAAGATTTTTGCTGCTGTCTGAGTCCTATTTGATTAACCCGATCAATTCTGCCATGAATTACGATGAAAAGCCCGGCAGAAAGAAATCTGTCCATCTGACAATTTATAAAATACTGTTATTCTGCGTATTATACAATCTCTCCCAAGCTTTATCCTGCACGAGTCAAAAACAGAAAAATCAACAGCGATCAGAATTCATCAACGAAATTCTTCCATTTATACCGAAATTTTAACAGTTCGTCCAAATCAAGCTGTATCCGGAGAAATGCTCCCCGTGACGGAACAGCTATAACTGCACTTCGATGGCGACTTTTTCCATTGATTAGGACGGTGAGAATACTATCTTTGTACTCCCTTTGACGGAGTCAGGGGATCGTTGTTATGAAAGAAGGCGTTAGTGTCATTATATGTTGCTACAACAGTGAGCAACGCATTGGAAAGGTGCTTTCCCACCTTTCGCTCCAGGAGGAAACCGATGGCTTCGATTGGGAAATCATCGTTGTGGACAATGCCTCAAGCGATCGCACCGCAGAGGTAGCCAGACAGAACTGGCAGAGAGCGGAGGTGGCTTTTCAGATCGTTCATGAGCCGGAGCCTGGCTTAAGCAATGCCAGAAAGCGGGGACTGGCTTCAGCTGCTTATGACATCATCGTTTTTGTGGATGACGACAATTTACTCGCAGCTCAATACATCGCCAGGGCCTATCAGATTATGAGGCAACACCCGGAGGTTGGTTTGGCTGGTGGATTGGGCAAAGCAGTATCCACCATTCCCCTGCCTGCCTGGTTCAGGGAATATGAGAGTGCTTATGCAGTAGGAGAGCAAAGCCATGAAGCGGGCTATCTGCCTTCTGAGAGGACCTACCTTCATGGCGCGGGTGTGGTCATGAGAAAAGATGCCTGGGACCGCATTCTGGACAGGGGCTTTCACTTCATGCTTTCCGGACGAAAGGGAAAATCGCTCAGCTCAGGTGAAGATTCCGAAATCAGTTATGCCTTTCGTTTAGCCGGCTACAGACTGTGGTACGATCCCAAGCTGTGCTTTGATCATCTGCTCGGAGAGAGCCGCCTGCAATGGCCCTATCTGCTGAAACTTGCCCGGGCTTTTGGACACAGTTTCGTCGCATTGGAACTATACAGAAAAGAACTCATGGAGCTCAGAGGCTGGGAAGCACGTAAAACGGATTCCCTTTGCCTGGGCTTTCTTGTCAACTTATACCATCTGCTTAAACTCTATCCCCGCTACCTTCGTTGTAAAACCAAAAATGCAGAAGGATGCCAGGATGAAATGAGTTTCCATTACAGAAAGGGGATTATGCAGGCGCAAGTTCAAAGCATCGGAAGCTTTGGCTCGTTAAAAAAAGAGCTGAAAACCCTGCACCGTCAGCTTGCCATAAAACCCTAAATACAAAACCAGATTCCAGTTACAAAAATCCAACTTAGCTATGTTTAACGACCTCACCATTGCACTTCCTGTATACAAAAGAACGGACTTCGTAAGAAAAGCTCTTGACAGTGCTGTAAACCAGACCGTAGCTTGTAAAATCGTATTAATCGACAACAACTCACCCCATGATGATTTCAAGCGCATCGTGGAAAGCTATAACAATCCGAACATCAAGTATGTCAAAACGGAAACAACCGTACCCCAGGATGAAAACTTCAACAACTGTTTCAGGTATTCCGATACCACCTGGGTAACCGTTCTTCATGACGACGACATGCTTCATTGCCAATACGTGGAGTTTTGCCAGAAAATCATTCAGGAAAGGCAGGACCACATTGGCGGTATTATTTACCAGTGCCATGTAAGTGAAGAAGAATGGAAAGAGGTGGATAAGCCCACCAGCCTCACCTCCTCGATCCGGAAGCTGAATCCGGCCTATTTTCACTTTCACAACATCCCCTTCCCTTCTGTACTTGTAAAACGCGAAACTGCGCTTGAGCTGGGGGGGTTTATTAACGACCTGCATCCCATTGCCGACTTCGATTTCTGGTACAGGTATACCAAACGGGAACAGGTTTACTTTGTGGATCAGCAAATGGCCTATTTCCGGATTTCCCCCATGCAATCGACCAACCACCTAATTGAAGCCATGATCAATAACATCTACGACTACCGAATGCGGGAGATCGCCGCCAGTAAACACAATACCAAGAGGGCCAGACTCTGCGTGGAATATGTGCGGGTGGTAAATATCGACTATTTCCTGGGCACCTATCCAAACCTGATCATCCCCGAATACATCCTGAACGATAAAAATGTTCAGCGCACCCGGAAGCGGATGAAATCGAGCCTGTACCGAAAATACATGGAACGTTATATGCGAAAGTTGTCCTTCGGCCCTCAATCCTAACCTATTAAAACGAAACATTACAATGAAAAAAGGAATACTTACAACACTCTTCCTCTCCTTCTTCCTGTTCTTGTTTTTTGCCCCCGAAGCAGAGGCCCAAACAGTGGTCTTCGATCAGGAGATTTACTGGGAGCACCCCATTCCAAAGCCCTATGGAGGTTACGGCTTTTACTGGTGGCACCGAACCGATGGTGGATACTACAACATCAATTACGGGAGCATGCCTTCGGACAACTGGAGCGCATACTATAACGGGGAATGGACGATTCGCTTCGAGATTCTCGACATGCCTTCCTCCGAGCCCTTTACCATCCAGTTTGGCATCTGGCAGGATCAAGATAAGGGAGGCGCGCATCCTGAAACGGTATCCGGACAACAGCAAATTGTCCCCGGTTCGGTCTATAGCGCAAGCCTGGGAAGCCCGAGCAGTTGGTGGAACAAAGAACCCGGAGACCCCGTCGACTTTAGCCGCCCTGGAGATTTCTACCGAATTGGTCTCGTACTCTGGAACCCGAATCCTTTGTGCCTGTTAAAAGGCCCTGAATGGGGAGGAGGCGGATGCCCGGAGAATGCATACAAGTATTTCCCCATGCGGGCCCGTGTCACGGTTACAGCCACCGGGGGAGAAGCTCCTCCCGTTGATCCGCCAAGTTATGGTATCGATTACCAGAATGAGCGAAGCGATGCCCCGGTTTCCTCCGATGACGAGTATGCCTACAATGCGGACTTCTCGGATGCCGTAAGCGGCAGTGGCGCCTATCTTGGCCTCACACCCGGTCAAAACGTCTATTTCCGAAAGAAGGCCGATCATTCAAAGACCCAGACCCTTGAGGTTCCCTCCAGGGCTGCTGCCCCTTCTTTCTCCATTAACTTTCAGAGTGAAGCAACGAATGAGGCTGTAAGCAATGCTCACGAATTTGCCTCAGCCAACGATTTTAGTGATGCACAGGATGGAAACGGGAACCCTGTGTCCATCGTTCCGGGACAGTCATTGTTCATTCGGACAAAAGCCACATCCTCGGCCTTTGCCTCCGAAACCCTGGCACTGACCCCCCCGGCACGACCGGCAGCTCCTGACTTTGGCATTGATTTTACGAACGAAGTGACAACGCTGGCCATTCCAGAGACCATGGAATATGCCAGCAGTGCCGATATGTCGGAAGCAGTCCAGGGCGTGGGCACTCCCCTCAGCCTAAGCCCCGGTAATGAGCTGTTTTTCCGCTACCGGGCAACGGCAAGCGATTTTGCATCGGAACAGCTGCATTTAGAGGTTCCCGAAAGACCGGCTACACCGACATACAGTATTGATTATGCGAATGAGACAACTGCTGAAGCCGTTTCCAGCAGCGACGACTACAGCCCGGCATCGGACATGAGTGGTGCCTCGGCAGGCAATAATGAGGTGCTCACGCTTACCCCGGGTTCCAACCTTTACTTCAGAACCAGGGCTACTTCAAACAGCTTCCAATCGGACATCCAGACCCTCGTGGTCCCCGGTCGTGCGGCAACACCCAGCTTCAGCATCAATTTCATTGCTGAAACCACAAACGAAGCGGCAGAAGATTACATGGCCTATTCGACCCAGGCCGATATGAGCAATCCGGAATTTGGCGGGGGTGACCCGATCGCTTTGAACCCCGGAACCGACCTCTACATCCGGCAGGAATCCTCAGCTGCAGGCTTCCAGTCGGACATCCAGCATCTGCAGGTTCCGGAAAGGGAAGCCGCACCAGCGTTTGGTTTTGAATACCTTACAGAACAAACCAGTACGGCAGTCGGCAGCGATCATGAATATGCTGACAATTCAGATTTCCAGAACGCTACAAGTGGCAATGGTGAGCCTGCCCCGGTTATCCCCGGGCAGATCCTTTACATCAGGCTGAAAGCTACTGCTGTGGCCTTTGCATCGGCAAGCCAGCAGCTCGACATACCTGCACGCCCCGAAGCCCCCGAAATCGGCATCGACTTTGTTGCCGAAGAAACAGACGATGTGATCAGCAGCTCCATGGAATACGCGACACTCCCCGATATGAGCGATGCTGTCAGTGGGGATGGAACAGCCATTGCCGTCGCACCAAATGCAGACATCTACATCCGGTACATCGCCACCCCCAGCAGCTTCAGCTCCGAAATTCAGCACCTGGATGCCCCCGGCCGGAGTCCAACACCGGCTTACAGCATCGATTTTGATCATGAAACGACCTTTCAGACCATTGACGAGCTGGATGAGTACTCAAATGATCCGGGCATGGCAGGGGCCACTGCCGGTTCGGGGACTGTTCTGGCACTCACTCCGGGTAGCACGGTGTATTTCAGGACCACGGCCGGAACACACGGTTTCCTGTCGGAAATTCAAACCCTTGAGATTCCCGCACGCCCGGAAACCCCGGCCTTCAGCATAGACTACCTGAACGAATCAACCCTGGAAAGCCTGAACAACACCTTTGAATATGCGAGTCGGGCCGACATGGCTGATGCCGTTAGTGGCACAGGGAGTCCGGCTCCACTTAATCCCGGAAACCACAGCTATTTCAGGCAAAAAGCTTCGGCCTCGGAATTCCGCTCCGGAATTCAGGATCTGGATGTGCCCGGACGCCCCCAGGCACCGGAATTTGATTTTGACTATCTGACCGAGGAAACCACCACTTCTGTTGGTCCCGGCTACGAATATGCTGCCAGCAGTGATTTCAGCGATGCCATCACCGGAAATGACAATCCGGCACCCGTTGTTCCGGGTCAGGCTTTTTACATCAGGGCAAAATCGAGTACCACTTCATTTGCTTCTGAAGCCCAGGTTCTGGCGATCCCCTCTCGACCAGATGCTCCTGCTGTAGGGATAAATTACCTGACGGAGAAAACGGATGTGCCCATTCCCGAAACCATGGCCTTCTCTGCGGATGCAGATATGACAGAAGCCGAAACCGGGACCGGCATGCCTCTGGATGTTCCACCGGGCACACAATTGTATTTCCGGTACCATGCGAGCAGCAGTAGTTTTGCATCCCATATTCAACATCTGGATGCACCTGAGCGTGGGACACCGGCCTTCAACATCGACTTTGAGGAGGAACAAACGGTAGAAATTCTGACAGCCAATGATGAATATGCCACAAACATTGAAATGAGTGGTGCCAGAACCGGAACCGGAACCAGAATCGCGATCAGTCCGGGCACCAGTCTGTACTTTCGTTCAAAAGCCAGTGCTACGGCATATATGACGCTTGTCCAAACGCTTGTCGTACCCGAACGGCCCGAATTGCCGAACTTTGAGATCGACTACCAAAACGAAAGAACGAGCTCCATCGTCAGTTCCGGCTTCGAGTACTCCAGCACTTCCGATATGCAGAATGCCTTAAACGGCACAGGATCCCATGTCGATCTGACACCCGGCAAGAACATGTATTTCAGGGTAAGAAGCGGTGCTTCTTCCTTCCACTCGGAGATTCAGACCCTGATTGTTCCTGGCAGGTCCGCGGCTCCGAACTTTGGCATTGATTTTATGGAAGAAGAAACGACTCCAGCACTTGGGAGTGAACATGAATATGCTTCCAATATTGATTTCAATGGTGCCATCAGCGGAAATGGAAATCCTGCCCCCCTTATCCCGGGCGAATCCATGTACATCAGGTTCAGGGCGCTTTCAGACGCATTTGCATCTGAGGCTCAACACCTGGTGGTTCCCGCAAGGCCCGACAGGCCATCCATCGGAATTGACTATGTGAGACAGCGAACCGATGTAAGCATCCCTGCGTCTATTGAGTATTCGCTTCAGAGCAATATGCATGATGCAACAGCCGGCAGTGATGATTACCTCCAGGTACCTCCGCAAACCAATCTGTACTTCAGGGTAATCGGAACCACCACGACATTCAAGTCTGATGTTCAACACCTTTCCTCCCCTGCCAGGCCAGCGAAACCAGCTTTCGAAATCAATTATGCCCTGGAACAGACTAAAACAGCGGCAGCCGAAAACGTGGAGTACTCAACACAGAGCGACATGAGCAATTCCCTCATATCGGATGGCGATTACATCCCCCTCACTCCCGGACAGGACTTCTATTTCAGATTTTTAGCTACAACCAGCTCTTACGATTCTGATATTCAACATCTTTCTGTTCCATCCAGAAGGCCTGCACCGGGATTTGGTTTTAGCTATGAGTCGGAACTGATCCTGCCGGCCATAAGCAGCAACTATGAGTATGCCGATAACCCGGAAATGACCAATGCCCTAAGTGGCACTAACAACAGGCTAAGTGTGATTCCGGGACAGCCCCTCTATATCAGACAGAAGGCCGGTAACAATTCCTTTGCCTCTGAAACGCAAATGATGGACATCCCTTCCCGACCGGTGCTCAGCAGCAGCGACACGGATACAACCGGCAGCAATCCACTGGTCCTGACCCTCACCTATCCGTCAAATATGAGTGATTTTGTCCAGGACAGCCTAAAGCTTGAAAATGCCAGCTTGCTTTCGGTCACAAAGATCTCCGAAGGAGACGATGCCAATGTCTATGAGCTTTCCTTAAACTGCACAGAAGGCGCGGTCAGGGCAGAACTGGCAGCCAACGCAATCCCGCAAGGCAGTTTCAGATCGGAACCCTTCAGCATCTATTACAAAGCAGGCTATATCAATGGACTGCAGGAGTCCGGATCACTTTCGGTTAAACTCTATCCAAACCCGAACGCCGGAAGGCTCTTCCTGGAGTCCAATCAGGAGGCTGGCAGGCTTCAATACATTTGGATTTACAATGTTACAGGCAGCCTTGTACATACAGGCAGGCTTGATGGACAGTATCGTGCCGAGCTCAATCTCGAAGGATTGGAAAAAGGCATCTACTTCCTCAGAGTGGATACACAAAAGACAAGAATCCACTCCAAATTTCAACTTTATAAATAGAAACAAGCATTTTTAATACACTGATAATGAAAACAAAACATCTGATTCTCGCTTTTCTAAGCGTGCTCTTATCAATCGGTTTCGTGTCCAGGACAGAGGCCCAGACCACCGTTTTTGACCAGGAAATCTACTGGGAGCACCCCATTCCCAAGTCCTATGGAGGTTATGGCTTCTACTGGTGGCACCGGACCGATGGTGGCTACTACAATATTAATTACGGGAATATGTCTTCAACCGATTGGAGCCCCTACTATAACGGAGAATGGACCATCCGTCTCGAGGTTTTGGACATGCCTTCTTCCGAACCCTTCATCATCCAGTTTGGCATCTGGCAGGATCAAAACAAGGGAGGCGCTCATCCCGAAACCGTATGCGGACAACAATTTGTAACCCCCGGATCGGTCTATACAGCAAGCCTGGGCAGTCCCAGCGGATGGTGGAACAAAGAATCCGGAGACCCGGTCGATTTTTACCGCCCGGAGGATTTTTACCGGATTGGCCTCGTGCTATGGAATCCCAATCCATTTTGCCTCTTAAAAGGCCCGGAATGGGGACCTGGTGGATGCCCGGAGAATGCATACAAGTTCTTTCCCATGCGCATGAGGGTTACTGTAACCGCCACGCAGGGTCCCGGCGGACAACCCATCAATCCCCCAAATTATGGCATCGACTACTATAGTGAAAGAACCAGCACTGTTGTTTCTTCGACTGACCAGTACAGCTATACTTCAGATTTCGCCACGGTTTATAACGGGAACAATGACTACCTAAACCTGACCCCGGGGCAAACCGTATATTTCAGAAAAGCCTCCGATCACTCGAAGACACAGACCCTCAATGTGCCTGCGAGGCCGGCTGCACCCTCCTTCGCGATTGACTACGCAAACGAGGCGACAGCGACTGCCGTGTCCTCCGGCTATGAGTACGCTACCCAATCGAATATGAGTGATGCCGTCGACGGGAATGGCTCAGTTGTATCCATTGAACCCGGCTCCACCATTTACATCAGACAGAAAGCCACGAATTCCTCCTTCCTTTCCGACATCCAGACGCTTGCCGCACCGGCACGCCCTGCAGCTCCGGCTTTTGAAATCGACTACATGAGCGAACAGACCAGTACACCGGTGAGTGCCGACTACGAGTATTCTTCTGCTGCCGATATGACCGGGGCCGTTTCAGGTACTGGCCTTGCAGTGGCACTTACACCTGGTGAAACGAGCTACTTCAGACAGAAAGCCAGTTCTTCTTCCTTCGCCTCTTCAATCCAGACCCTTGCTGCACCGGTAAGGCCGGCAGCTCCAGCTGCATTCTCTGTTGATTATCTGAACGAGCGAACCGGCATACAAATTCCTGCAACAATGGAGTACAGCAGCAATCCGGCAATGGAGAACCCTACTGAAGGAAGCGGAACCTACCTGAGCCTCACACCTGGCACCGACATGTATTTCAGAAACAAAGCCAGCGATGCGGCCTTTGCATCCGAAGCCTTCCATCTGGTTGTAGGAGCCCGTTCTTCTGCTCCAGGCTATAGCATTGATTTTCTGAATGAAGCCACCACCGAAGCTGTAAGTGAGCAGGACGAGTATGCAACAAACCCGGAAATGACCGATGCACAGAGTGGAGAGAATAAACCCATAGCGCTAATCCCCGACACTAGCATTTATCTCAGGACGAAATCAACCGTAACGGCCTTCGCCTCCGAAATCCAGACCCTCAGTGCACCAGCCAGGCCTGCAGGCCCGGTCTTTAGCATTGACTATGCAAATGAATCGACCGTGGAAGCTGTCAACAGCAACATCGAATATGCCGATAACGAGCAAATGAACAATGCCCGTGCAGGGAGCGGAGAGACTGTCCCGCTTGTTCCCGGCACGACGCTGTACCTCAAAAGCAAAGCAAGCACAACGGCCTTTGCATCTTCGGTGAGCATGCTTGAGGCTCCGGCACGACCTGTGATAAGCAGTAGTGAGTCGGAGAGTACGAGCAATAACCCCTTAGTCGTGAATTTCAGCTTTTCTTATACTGCAAGCGGCCTTACAACAGATGGAATCTCGGCTGAAAATGCCACAGTTAGCTCGATTAATCTGATCTCCTCTGAGCCTGATGGCAGCGTCTATGAATCGCTTATTGTTGGCAATGCCAAAGGTGAAATCAGCCTGGTGGTCAATGCCAATGCCGTAAGTGAAGGCAATTTCAAATCGGATACCTTCAAGATAGATTACCTAACCAGCACAGGCCCGGAAAGGCCCGGAGAAAAGGCTTCGTTCAGGATCTATCCAAATCCGAGCTCAGGCAAGTTCTATATTAAAGGAAATCATTTTGACAATGAACAGATTGAGCTCTCGATCTATTCGGCAAGTGGCGTCCTTTCTTACAGAAACAGCAAGCTGAGAAGCGAAGATGAAATAGTCCTTCAGCTGGAAGGCCTGGAACCCGGTCTTTACTACCTGAAGGTAAAAGACGGAGACAGGATCCTGTCGGCCAAAATGGTGCTGGAGTAAGCCCAGCCCAGGGGACAGACCAACAGATCACGGCGCCGGGAGTAAGCTTCCGGCGCTGTCTTTTTTTGGCTTCCCGAAACTATCGGAGATACCTAAATGCAGCATCAATAACAAAGCTTCCCTCGCTCTGGTGCAGATGGTGGGTCGCAAGCAACCCCCGGTTAGAAGCCGGGTAAAAAACCCTTACAAGCTCTTCGCTGTATCCTTCAAGATCGAGTCTGACGATCCTGTTCAGGTTAAGGGCTTTTCCATAGATTCCGTCTTCGTTCCGTTGCGAAGGCCTGTAGAATTCCCCATTAAAGGAGAAGATCCTGCCTGCATTACGGGCCACCCGGCTATCAGTAATCACGGGATTCTGAGGATGGGGAATGATGCTGTTCAGTTTCAGGGAATCGACCTTATAAATATACAGCTCGCTGTCGACCGGACTGTTTGGATCTGTTTGTTTGTTGGTAAACAACCATTTCTGCCCAAATTCATCATCAAAGAAAGAGGAATCGAAAAGGAGCTCCCCATGGAAAGCTGTTACATAAAGCTCCCAGGAATCGGGAAAGCGCTTGCAGCGATAGATCTCCAGACGTTTATTCCCACTCGTTTCAGGCATTAAATACAACTCGCCCTGATCCTCAAAAATATTGGGATAGGACAAATGATAGGGTTTTACAAGTACATCTCTGATGTCGCTCAGTTCATGTCCCAGGAGCCTTCCACAGGAGATCTTGCCCATCTGGCTTCTGTGATCGATGCTTTCAAAAAACACATACTGATCATCATTCTGCTTATACAGAAAAGGATCTGCCCATTCCTCACCTTTGCAGGGAAACACAACATCGGTCCTGCATTTATCATGATCCAGAAAGTCGCCCTCTCCAAAGAACAGGGTCCAGCAAAAATAACGGCTGCTCCTGAGACGGTAATTCAGCCTGTGTAAAAGTTTGACAAAGAGGCCCGAATAGAATTGAAAGAGATAGTACAAGAAATGCCTTCCCCGTGGTAGTGCAGCATGCTGCTGTACTGAATCCGGGCCGGCATCTCTTCCTGCCGGAAGCTCGCCTGAAGCAAGCCTGCGCACTGCCTTCACCATTAGGGACACAGCCCCTTCCAAAGCCATCACCCTGCACTTTGAAATGGAAAAACTCCGGTTGAAAAAGGCTTCATCAATAACAGACTGGGCCCCGAATTCCGATCCGCTGGCTATCAACCTGGCCCGTACACCCGCCTGCCTGTGCAACACCTCCCAGAAACCCACATGATGCTCATGTTTGTAGGCCTTCTCACCCAATTGCAGAGACAATGCTCCCAGGCGTGTTTTTACGACGAGAAGCTCCGGGGGCAGATCCAATTCAAGGCTGATGATAAGATCCGGACTGAAAGCACCGCTCAGGCCCTGCCCATCGTTCCCAAGAGCAACAATCTCGGTACCATCCAGCAAATCACCCGGCACTCTTTCTCCGGACTCGATCCCAAATAGTTGCCTTTCGAGCTTCATCTCCATCTCAAAGCAAGGCTCCCACCATCTTCCGGGTCGGAATTTGTGCCTGCATGAAGTTTCAAACCGATAAACAGTAGTCAGGCAAAGATCCGGATGCGCCAGAATCTCCCTGAGTATCCTCAACTTCCAGTTGGGAATCGCTTCGATGTCGTTGAGATATACGCCAAGGCTCAGCATCAAAAGGCCTGTATTGGTCTCAGAGAGAGATGGAAGGAATCATTTCTTCTGTAAAACATAACGAAAAAAGCGCGGAGAGTAAACCAGGTAACGTCTCCACATGCGTTTAGGCTCTTTCACAAGCCGGAAAAACCACTCCAGACGAAGTTTTATCATCCAGGCAGGGGCCCGCTTCACAGTCCCTGCGTAAAAATCGAACACAGCGCCAATACTACAAATAACACCGGTGTCCAGGCTGTCTTTGTGCCTGTACGACCAAATCTCCTGCTTAGGCGCCGTCATACCAACAAAAAGGATATCGGGCTTAAAGGCATTCACAGCATCCAGCATTTGACGATTGTCCTCATCCGAAAACACGGGTTTATAGGGTGGAGAAAAGCATGAAAATGTAACATTCGGATACACTCTGCCAATCCTCTCCCCGATGGCTTCCAGGGTGGAAGGCATACTTCCCAGATAGAATACCTTTAAGGCCTCTTTATTGGCTTTTTCCAGCAAATACTGGTGGATATCTGCACCGGCAATCTTGAAGATCTGCTCATTGCAAAACCGCTTCACAGCCCAGACAATGGGAAAACCATCGGGCAATAAGAGGTCAGAAGCCTGCAAAGCCTTCTTAAACTCCTCATCCTCTTCTGCCACGACATAGGAGTATGCATTGATGGTATTGATTAACTTCTGGCCCGGCTGATGCTTATAGGTCTTCAGGTTGATCCGGGCGACCTCATAATCGTGAAAGGGAATCCTTTTGATAGCGGATGTCATAGCTTAATGTTTTTTTCTGAAAACCTTGATTCGCTTTAAGTTACCACCCTCTCGGGGCGAACTTTGCCCCGGAGCGGTTTACCGGACTTTTTCTGTGGCAGAAAAGGATAAGCCGAGAAAGCCTCATCGTTGCTGGAATACAGGTCAATCAGATAGAGCATTGTGCAGTTAATCAGAATGTTGGTACTCACACTTCCAAAAGCCCCGGCACCAGTAACCAGGGTCAAAAGTATACCAAGAAAATTGAACTTAATAAAGCGTAACTTCTCGGGAAGCTTCTTCCGAAGTGCACGAACCAGAATAACAATGACCCCCAGAACAAAGAAGGCGCCATATTGGGTGTATTCACCAATCAGGCCAACGTCGGACTGAAAAAAATGATAGTGCTCCATGTAGTAGATCACCTTTCTCCCATAAGCTGAATGTCCGTCGGAAGCACCATTACCGGTAATATAGCTGAGCGGTGTTGGCATAAAATCTGTGAGAAAAAAGCGGCTTGCCAAAACCCTGATATTGCTGTCAACGCTCTCACTCTGGTCCCTGGTTACATCCAGCATCTCAAGAAAAACATCCTGAAACATGAAAAAGACAGGTAGTGCAATTGATGCACCCAGAATGAAAATCAAGAACTTCGATTTAATCACCTTACTCTGCAAAATGAATACGATGGTCAGGAGAATCATCGCTGCAAGCATCTGTCTGGTTCCCAAAAGAACCAACACCACCAGGCTTAGCAATAAAAAAACGAGGTACTTAAATCGAAATGTCCGGAATGCCAGATACAACCAGATAAAATACGAAATGACAAAGAATCCCGCTCCGGGCATGAATATACGCAGGGTACCCCGGTCGATAAACATCTTGGCCGATGAAATCTGAACCGGGTACAGATTGTACTGGATCAGGTATATCAATATGTAGCTGACGCCAAGGGCTAAAATAACCCTGATAATGAATTCACCTTCAAGCTTCAGAAAATGCAGGAGGAAATAGAAGAGGTAAAAATAAAGCACTTTCTGTGCATAAGCTGTAGCTCCGACAGACTGGCCCTGAAAGGCTGAGGCACCAAACATGCTCAGCACCATTCCCGTCATAATCAGGAGTATGGGCCCCCAGAACTGAAGCTTGTAAAACTCCTCGCGTCCATAAAACACAAACAGCACCAATAAGAGCAGTATCAAGGCAAGGGCAATCCACTCTGCCAGCTTAAAAACCACCTCCGGGAAAACAACCAGATTGAAGAATTTAAGCGACAAAAGCATAACCAAAACAAACACAACCTTCTTGATCATGGCCTTCTTAATTCTTTCTTGATATGACCGATTTCATCGTCTCCAGCATGAATCTAAAACCATAAGCCGGAAACTCGTACAGATAGCGGAAGAATGGCCATTTCATAAGCCTCAGCGACAGATAGGGCGCATACCAGTTGTTGGCCAGCCACTGAATAAAGAACTTGGAGAGAACCACACCCAGAAGGCCATAGTGCGGAAGTACAAGAAAACCGGCGAGCAGGATAAGCCCTCCCGAAACTGTTGAAGGAATCACAAAGGGCACATCGTTGGTCGAGGTAAAGACCGTAGCATGGAAAGAGGCATGAAGATCCAGAATCTCGGTTACCGCAATGATCATAAAAATCGTAAGCCCCACAAAACGGGTGTTCTCAATTCCGACCAGCTCCAGCACAGGATTCCCAATGAAAATGATCACCAAACTGGATGCAATGATAACCAGGAAGCCCAGGAACATGTATTCCGAGGATTTCTTTCTCAGATTGAGAATGTCCTTTTCGGCCGCAAGCACATAAATCTTTGGAACATTGGTATAAAACGGAGCCCTGGCTATATTGAGAACGAAGGTAAATATCCGCATGGTAAACAGGAAGTCGGCCATTAGTTGCGCATCACTAATCTGGGAAGCAAGAATGGAGGTCCCGGACTGGATGGCGTAAGCCCCCCAGAATAACAGGCCCGTGCGCCAGGTAGCCGTCCACATCGAACGAAAGATTTCCTTATCGAAATAGTTGCGATGTTCAATAACAACCCCATGCCTTGTCAACCACCTCATAACAAACCACTTGACATAGAAGAACTTCATCAGGGCTTCCACCATCAAATAGGCGATGAGAAATGCGGGACCCAGCTTAAGGAGCAGAAGAACGACGAAAATGATTACACGCAGGACCCCCTGAAATACGCCAAAGCGGGCCTCCTCGGCCACATAGCCCAATCCGCGCATAAAGGCCGTCCATTTAACAGCCAGCAGCATAAAGAAGCTATAAGGCACTACAATGAGAAATCCCACCCAAAGGTCCACCTGGTGATTCGACAATTCAAGAATGTTCCAGGCTGCTGCGAGTCCCCCGGTCGAAATCAGCACAACAGCAATCAGGGCCAGAAAGATATAGATCCGGTTCGACGTCGTGAGCAGATTCTTCAGTTTCTCAAGGTTGGGCGTCCCACTCTCCACCTTGTCGAACTTGTCATATTCCGCTTTGTTCCTCGGCAGATACTCCGCCCCGGCAAAGAAATAGCTCACTGCCCGAATCAGGGTATTCCCAAAACCGGAATCTGCCAACATCGCAAAGCCTATGATGGTGTTGATAAAGAACCAGAAGGATTGCTCTATGGGGGTAAATAATTTGATCACCAGCGGCAGTACAAAAATAGCACTCCCAAAGCGCACAAAATAGGAAGCCCATGACATCATGGTCGGGCTGTCGTAGATCCTTTTGAAAAGCGACAAAGCGGTATATTTTTATTCGAAAAACTAAGCTAACAAAATGTTTTTGACCAGGGAGGTAAAATCGCGAAAAGTTATCGTCGAATCAAGAGTCTTCTGGAAACGCCCTTCATGTTCGGAAGCACAAGCACCCTGCCTTCCGGACCGGGTAGATTTCCCCGCAGAAGAACCGGGACCTCATCCTGCCACAAGCAGGGGTATTTCATGAATCCTGGCAGCCACCTCAGAAAATGAACTGAAATAACTCCCAATGATCTCGGAGGTATGCCCCAGACAAAACATATCGATCAGGGCATCCTCAATCCCTTCTCTGCTATTACGGGAAAGAACCTTTTTTGTTGCCATAATCTTGTCGCCAAACACCTCTCTCAAGGTCAACTCCTCGGCCTTCGAATCGGTCGAAAGGAAAAAACTGGTTTTTGGATTCCGGGCGACCTTATCCTCCATCAAAGAAATGAAAACAGAAGTTTTACTTCGATTGATTGAATGTACATTATCGGTTCGCCTGATATGAATTCCTATGGTATCGGGACTGAAGTTGCCGGTCATCTCCTTTATCTGTTCATCCAGTTTGGGAACTGGTCTGAAACCGAAAAAAGGCCTGTCGCCGGGATAAAAATCATGCACCGAAGCCAAAAAGACCCTATCGAAGGAGGCAAGAGCTTCTTTAGCAAACTCTTCCGGCCTGATCTTATCCTCATCGAGGAGATTAATCGCACGGTCATAACGGAGGGCCTTCAGTCCAAAATAGAACTTGTAAAAACGATTTTCATGAAAAGGTGTAGCTGACTGTTCCCTTACCTCAAACTCTTCGGGAGGCTGAAAGAGATCCGAAAACCGGCAGTTAAGCCCTTTATAGGGGGTCCAGGTCACGCGAAGATCCTTCTCCACATCCCGGGCAAGCCAGTAAGCCGCATTAATTACCCTCAGGCGGTTTGCCAGGCCCGCCAGGGCTTCCACCTCTATAAACGATCTCATATTTCTTTCTTTTTCAATCCAAGCTTGTACTTGATCACACTGCCAGTTTCCATGGCATAGGATACAAGCAGGGCCTGGTAAGCAAGAGGTGAACGAGCATGCCTCCGGTAAAATTTGCATGCCTTTCTGATGTTCAGATTTGATCGAATGTCGGTACATGCCTTCCAAAGCCCCTTAAAACTACCTCCATGATCAAGTCCGGTAGTATTGCTGTCGTTGAAAATCCTCAGCTGCCCGTAAACGGTCTGGGTATAACCAGCCTTTTTAGCCCTTAGGGTATAATCGCTGTCGCCATGATACTGTGGAAAGACCTTTGCATCCCACAAGCCAACAGTCCGAAGCACCTCGATGGGAACCAGGGTCCCCATCCCGGGCAGCCAGTCAACGTTCTTGGGTTTTAAATACTCCTCCGTATCGGCCGCTTCATAGCCATACATCCCCCGTTTCCCATTTCGCGGATTAAAGTAACCGCCATAGGACCAGATCAGATTTTCGCGTTTGGGATCTCCGAAAAAGTAAATCTTTGATCCCAGAATCACCGGTCCATCCATTTGTCCCACAAGGGCATCCAACTCCTGAAAATAGTCATCCGCTGCAAGGATGTCATTATTCCACAAAAGCACATAGTCTGCCTTCATCTCATCAAGGGCATACCGGGCCCCCATATTAATTCCACCGCTCCACCAAAGATTCCCGTCGCCCTGCAGGACGAGGACCTCGGGATGGTGCTCTGCAAGCCAATCGGAGGTACCGTCACTGGACCCGTCATCGATCAGCACAATCGTAAAATCACTGTAGCGAAAACTGGCCAAACTAACCAGCTTATGAAGCTGAGCAATGCACTGTTTTGTATTTTCCAGCCGGTTAAAGACCGGAATCAGAATGGCAATCTTCTTCATCTAAGCACGCTTTTAAATACCGCTATTTGATAGTCGGGGTTGTAATACTCATCCACCACCTCATAACAGGCCTCAAGCAGGTCCTTCGATTTTTCCGGGTGCTGAGCAAGCCACTCCCTGGTCACTCTAAACAGATCATCCTCATCATTCTCCTGAAAGAAATCTCCGGTAATGCCCGGTTTAATGGCTTCAAATTCGGGCATCTGAAGATAGAAATTATTGTGCGTGATCGCCGGAGTCCCATAACCGAGTGAATGAATAACCGTTAATCCAATGTTTCCGGGTGACACGCAAAGGGAGGCATTGAATAAAAGCTCTCCGATCCTTTTCTCATCATAACAGGCCCCGTAAAACCATGCCCGATCCTCCAGAGCCAGTTCTTTGGCCAGAGAGAGCAGGGCATTACGCTCAATGCCATCTCCAACAAATACCACGTTCACCGGACTGCCTGCATCCAGCAGGCGCCTTTGCAGACGGAGAATCATCGGCAGCTTCTTAACCGGCTCGAGGCGACCAATAAAAATCAAAACAGGATCGTCATTGTTAAAATGAGACCTGAAAACTTCGGTCTGCTGAAGCCCGATCCTGACCAGGCCCTGGCTTGAATAGGCAAGGGAATTGTAGATTACATGCAGCTTTTCGGGCTTAAAGCCCCGCCCGATCATCAGCTCCCTGGCATAATTTCCATAGAGAAAATGGCCATTAAATATCCTGAAATACAAACCCTTAATCGTCCTTACAAGCCATCTATCCTTCACAAACTTCCCATGGGTCCAGGTATAAACCTTTTTGCCTAATAAGCGGCAGGTAAGGCCAACAAGCCAGGACGAGATATCTTTAGGCTGGCCTTCCACGATATAGCAGCTATACGCTTTGAAACAGAGTCGCAGAGACCCCGCTAAATAGTACTTGCCCTTGATAAATGTGCAGCGAAGTTCATGAACGGGCCTCTTAAACAAGCTGTAATCGAGCTTCTTGATAGGTGTATCCAGCTTATCCCCAAAATAAAAATCACATCCGAGCCCATCCTCCATATGCAGAAAAATCTCCTTTCTGTAATGAGGCGCATAATTGAATATGCAACAAATGCTGGAAGAAGCCATCGCCTTTTTTACAAATGAAGGCCTAAGATAATGTAAAGATATAAGAAATTGTATGGAAGTATTTCACTAATTTAGCGTTCCGCAACGAGTATGGCCCCTGAACCCGGCACAGGGGCAACAGGATATCAAATGAAAGCAAAAAAGATACTGTTTATACTGCATCTTCCTCCTCCGGTCCATGGAGCTTCCCAGATTGGTCAGTTCATCCGGGATAGTAAGAGCATCCGGAATGCTTTCGATTGTCATTTTATCAGCCTTTCGAGCGCCAAAAAGCTTTCCGAAATCGGAAGATTCAGCATCCTGAAGATTCTCCTCTTGCTGAAATTGTATTGGCGGGTCTTCCGCTTTTTGCTCCTTAACAGGACCGACCTGTGTTACATTACCCTGAATTCTCACGGGGGTTCATTTTTCAAGGATGCGGGAATTGCGCTCATTACGCGCATGTTCAGGCGAAAAACCATTTACCATTTTCACAACAAAGGGATTCGCGATTATCAGGACAAATTCATCTACAACCTGGCCTACAAAGCGGTCTTTAAGAAAGCCCATGCCCTGCTCCTTTCCCCCCTGCTCTATCCCGACATCAAAAAATACCTGTCCCCGGATCGGGTTCATTATTGTGCAAATGGCATTCCTGTCCACCCTGTGAAGCCGCATTCGCCGCAACAGGAGAAATGCAGGATTCTCTTTCTTTCCAACATGATGAAAGCCAAGGGCGTTCTCGATCTGATAGAGGCCTGCAAGCTTTTGAAAAAAGAGGGCCTCAGTTTTCATTGCGATTTTGTCGGAAAATGGTTTGATGTGGACGAAGCCCAGTTCAAAAGCCTTGTATCGAGGCATGAACTGGATGATTATGTCTGTTCACACGGTGCACAATTCGGGAACGATAAGGAAGTCTTTTATTCAGAAGCCGATCTTTTTGTATTTCCTTCCCGTAACGAAGCCTATCCCCTGGTCCTTTTGGAAGCGATGCAGCATAAGCTACCCGTAATCTCGACCAAGGTAGGAGCCATCCCCGAAATTGTGGACGAAGAACATACCGGACTCCTGGTAGAATCGCAAAACCCCGCGCAACTGGCCCTGGCTATGTCTCGCCTGATCAGGGAGCCCCAAACCAGAGATCGCTTTGGTGATGCCGGTTATAAGAAGTTTTGCGAGCACTACACCCTGAATATTTTTGAACAAAAACTAAAAATCATTCTTTCAGAAATCACCGGTGCTGATGAAGGTGATCCTCCATCCCTTCGTTGAAAAAGAACGGATGGGTTCCGGGAATCCCTAAGTTGCAAACCTGCCATCCGAATTGGATCGAGAGCCCTAACCAGGGCTTGCTGAAAAAGGCTGTAGTGCATCAGATACAAGACAGCAAAACCTAGCTGTATAGGAATACTGCAAGTTGCAGCTAAGGCAGTAGATGATGTGCGACAGACGAATGATGTATAATTCCAGATTAAAATGCAAGCTTCATCCGATGATAGGATCATCATGCTTGCATTTAGCTGTTCCTATATTCTTCTAAATGACTGAATATATGCTAGAATCATGTTTTTCAGCAGACCCTAACTAAGCTTTTAGTATAGCCTGCAGACAGCGCATGGCCGTTTGCCCATCCCATAAATCCGGACGAACCGGTTTTCGAACCTTTTTGAGTGCCGCGACGTACTCCTCACGGATTCGCTCGACATTGTTGCCAACCAACACACTCGCTCCGCCATGCTTCCGAAGTGTTATAGGACGTTCCGTATTCCACCTTAGTGTAAGACACGGGGTTCCCAGCACCGTACATTCCTCCTGTAATCCACCCGAGTCTGTCAGGAATAGTTTTGCAGACATATTGAGTCGGAGCATCTCATGGTAACCAATGGGGCGCATAAGGACAAGATTCGTAGTTGAAGCTACTTTATCCCAAAAACCGAAGCTTTCCAACTGCTTACGGGCTCTTGGATGAATAGGCCAGAGGAGTGGCATTTCAGCAGCAACCTCATTTGTCAGAAAATCCACAAGAGCTGAAAAAACCTCTTTTTGATCTACATTGGATGGCCTGTGAAGAGTCATCACTGAAAACCCTTCATCATTCAGTTCTGGAATCTCTTTTTCAGGATCCAGCAAGTTCTGCCTAACCAACTCATCTTTCAAAAACCCGGCTGCCTTCTCCCTTTGTTCCTCCAGCGTATCGATCATAATGTTCCCGACAAATTCTATTCTTTCATCACTCACCCCTTCCTTCTTCAGATTTTCATTCGACATAATATCCGGTGTCAATAACAGATCCGAAAGCCTGTCGGTAACCAAACGGTTTATCTCCTCCGGCATGGTTATATCGCCAGATCGCAATCCAGCTTCAATATGGCAACACTTTATATGCATCTTTTTTGCAGTGACTGAACAGGCAAGGGTTGCATTTACATCACCAACAACCACAACCCAATCGGGTTTCTCTGCCATCAACACTTTTTCAAAAGCAATCATCGTATTCCCAACTTGCTCTGCATGAGTTCCGGATCCAACTTCCAGATGAATATCAGCAGGGGGGATATTCAAATCATCAAAGAATTTCTGGGACATCTGGTGATCATAATGCTGACCTGTATGAACCAGAAGGTGTTCAAGCTTGTCCCTGCTATTCTCGTTGTACCGGTCAATGGCTCGAATAAAAGGGGCAATTTTCATAAAATTCGGTCGGGCACCTACCACAGAAATTATTTTCATAAAATTGAATTAAGTAACACTATCTATGCAAAAAACAATTCCGCGAAGCTTAATGGACCAGTAACCTGCGCGTAACGGCCCTGTCTCCGACGATGAGCATAACTGCATATACACCATCCTCCAAAAACGAAGATAAGGAAAATGACAATTCAATTGAATTCGTTGCTTCGCCCCCTGAAAAAGAATCAAGCGGTTCATCTGCATTTGAACAAAGGTCGCCAAGCTCCAGCTTCTGCACATAAACAATTTGTCCCATCATATCGGAAATCCTTAAATAAGCCGGACCTGAATTACTTAGTGAACACTCTATATGCATCCTGAAATCACCACTATTGGGATTTGGATAGAGGACCATATACAAACTATCATTGTAGTAATCTGGCAATACATTCTCCAGAATCAACTCTTTCATCTCCCCCAGGACGTAACCCTGGTCGGTCTTCGCAAAGGGAGTTACCTCATAGGAAGTATTCTCATCCACAAAAAGGCTGGTAGTGTAGTTAATCTCTCCGGGACCGGCATCGTAATTCCTTAGAATTTCTTCGTCGCTCAAAGCTCTGCTGTATATTGCTGCCAAATAGAAAATTCCACGCCAGGGCCTTTCTCCTGTAAGTTCATTCGCAAATACGAGCTCATAATTATCCGAAAAGCTCGAGAAATCCCCGTCCCTTCGTCCGCTATAAACCTTGTCCCCATCAATAAAGATGGATTCCTCCCCACCTGATCCACGCTTATACACCACATGGTAAAGCCCCGGAACCGTATGATTCTCTTCGGTCAGAATCTCGGGAAACCCATTCTCCGTAGACGATGTTGTATTCAGGCGGGAGGCAAAATTAAAGAAAGCCTGGTTTCCGCTCTGCCCCAACATGAAAGCCCGGTTATTATTGTCTAACGACAGTCCCATAATCCGGGCAGGGCCGCTCTGACTTACCTCCGATGGTCGAATCCAGGTTTCAAGTGTTAACTCGTTTGTAGATTTCAAACTGGCAATTAGTTCCTTTGGGATAGCTTCAGATTTGATGATTGTATTCCCGTCTACCTTCAGTCCCTGCCCCGGGAGCCATGAGGTACCCAATGGGTTTATAATATCCAGGTTGATTGGGTCATCACGATCACTGCGATCATATACCCGCATCCCATTTCCATGCGAAAAATCATAGAGTAATTCCAAACCACGGCTGACACGCTTTTCGTGCCCAACTTCGGAAAATTCCTGATCTGCATAAATGACCCTGTCTTCGTATTCAACGATATTGTTCGTATCTCGTTTGGTAACCAACAAGCCGTAGTTCTGCAAATTGGTATGCCCGTGAGTTTCCATCTGAGAAACAGCCGCAGCTACGTTGGGCGAAAGCGTAGATAAAAATTCAACAATTTGCACCTCAGGTAAGCTTGCGACAACTAAGCCCTGACTTTTCGTTGTTTCTACAATCTCATTGGAAGGCAGACTTTCATTCAGTGCATGATCATAAGCCACAACCCGTATAGCATAGCTAATGCCCGGACTGAGTCCGGTAAGCGTATAGTTATTCCCCGTCGACTCTCCTCTGGCGAAGCCATTAACGATGATACTATAACCAGTAACCCCGACATTGTCAATGGAGGGGGTCCATTCAATTGATATCGAGGTTTGTGAGACAAGCGTAGATTTGAGATTTCCTGGTGGAGAAGGAGGATCTACATCTGGCGCCCGAGTCCTCACCCGTAGCATCTCACTTGGAGCGCTCATATTTACAGATGCATCAACCGCAACTATATACACATCGTATTGGGAGCTGTGATTCAGCCCCCTGAGATCAAAATAAGTATAAGGTGTTGTGCCATGCCACCTGTCCTCAGGTTCCTCAACAGAATAAATCATGTACCCCCCCATTTCTGCGTCATCCGTAGACGCATCCCAAGAAAGTGTAACAGAATTTTCCGTAGAATCTGTTGCGAGCAGATTCTGAGGGACCGTTGGCGGGGTTATATCAAGATCTGTAGTCGAGACATAGAGCTCTGTGCTTCGACCGCTCTCATTTCCTGCCTTATCATAGGCGCTGACCGAAAATGAATAGGGAGAATTCGGCTCAAGACCAGCAACCCTGCAAGTCCTTGTACTCGTGGTAGTCACTTCGACTCCTTGCTTGTAAACACGGTATCCGGCAACACCAACATTATCGATGGATGCTCCCCATTCCAAGTCAATAAAAGTACCCGTCACATTACTGGTTTTCAGACCTCCCGGGACTGATGGCGGACTGTTATCAACCTCTGGCTCCTGATGCTGGGTCTTCATATTGGGCAGCTCCAGAACCCTGCCGGGGGGGCTTACAACATTCCCTCTGGGAACATTCATGTCGTCTCCGTAGGTAAAACAGACGAAATCATCCAACAAGGTCCATTCCTTGCGCACAGGTTTCCAAATAGAGGTGTTCCCTCCAAAAAAATGCCCCAAAGAAATCTGGTTCACCCCCTTATCGATATCAGAAGCTGTTAGCAGATACATCCCTGATTTGGATTCAACCAGCTTTCCATCAATAAAGCCTTCCATGATCCCGTCAGAATTGGGAACGCCTCCCGTGAAAGAATTGATAACAACACGAATGGTTATGTTATACCATCTTGGCTCCGAAACATCAAACTTAAAACGCCCATTATCATAGTCGAGGCCTTCGGGTTGATAGGTATCCCAGAAGTCTGTCTCCCCCCACTCATCCCGATTCTGATTCTGGTAGAAACAGTAAAAGGCCAAACCTCCATAGGGCTGAAACATAATTGCAGTTGAATAGCCTTCCCCTTCTCCCGGACGAACGCAATTCTGCTGAGTAGCTTTGTTTAAAGGAGACCCACCATTGGTCGCCGGAAGCTTTCCTCCCATCGCAAAATCAAAACCAGGCCTGAAAAACACATTATAGGAAAGGTACATTTCTTTCGGTTCTGCACCAATGTTCACCTTCCAGTAATCTCCACCCCTGTATGGTGACTCCCCTGAATAGCCTCCCACCACAGTATCGGTGAAATTAAACTTCATCGCAACACTCCCGGTGAGTGGATCCAATACAATGCTGTCTTTAATATGGTTTGCAAACCAGGAAGGCCAGCGGTTATCACCATCTCTCCATCCGGGATAACTCCAATCGGGATTCCAAAGATCCGTTGTATACTCAAAAGGGATTTGACGATTCCGGTGATGCTCCAGGTCCTGCGAATAGATGATATTAAAACTGGCCGGCTTTTTCCCGCCATCTTCGGTTTTACCAACATTCTCATCCAGTCTGCCCGGCTGTGACCATCCACTACCTACCATTGCCAAAAAGGCCAGGCCCCATCCAAGTCGTAGACTCCTCCACCTCCCCTTGCGCTTACCCATACAAATCTGAACCATCACCATCTTCTACAATTTCTCTCTATAGCCTCCTTTAGCAAGACAAGTCCCACGTTATTAATGCATTTTTGCAAAAATATCTCTTTTCTTTAACCCCGGAACAAACATGGGCAATAAACCCATGTATTTAACAATCTTTTAGCACTATACCAGCCTTCTGAACGCCGCAAGAAACTCCTCCACCATTTTATTGGTATTGCTCTTAGTCAGAATAATCTCCCTGGCACTTTCCGACATAACAGCCTTCTCTTCTTCGCTCAAACTAATGTATCGAACCATGGCATCCTGCAGGCTTTCCTGCTTATGAGCCCGAAAGCGAAATCCGGTTTTACCATCGATAACCAAGTCATCTTCAGTTCCATCTGCTTCACTAACAATACATGGCTTTCCCCATATCATAGCCTGGTTTAGTGCAAGCCCCCCGATACCAGGCAGAACCATGCAATCGGCAGCAGCAAAATACGCGTCCACGCCATCCACAATTCTCCCTAGCCAGTTGATATTAGGATCATTGGCCGCATCAAGCATCTTCAGCATGTCGGCCCTTTCCGGTCCATCCCCAATGATCAATAAACGAATCTCGTCATACTTCTTCCTCAGCTGTAAAAAGGCCGCAATCAACAAGTCAATCCTTTTCTCGGGGATCAGACCTCCCACGTAAATAAAGGTCTTCTTCCCATCCAGTTTCAGTTCTTCTCTGACCTTCTTGGCGCTCTGTTTAATCTCCTTTTCATTTTTCAAGAGATCATCAATCTCTATCCCGTTATAACAAGTCGTAATCAGCCCCTTGGCGACCCCCAAACTCTCAACATAATCGCTTGCCTTCGTGCTATAGGTTAAATGGCAATCCCCTTTTCGAAACATCCTGGAAACCATATGGTTTTTCATCGCTAACAGGAGCCCCTTTGCTCTACCGGGTTCCCATCCACAACTCCAGATAATCAGCTTCTTCTGTCTGCGTTTTGCCCATGAAGCAATCCGTCGGTTTGTAACAATTCCCGCTATACCAGGTAACACAATAATATCCGGATCAAAAGCCCTAACCTTTTCCATAAGCCCTCTGTTCTCCACCACGCTAAAGGGACCTACCTGTCTCTTGTGCTCTTCAAAAATCTCATTTGCAAAACTAACCTCACCACTGTAAGAAGGGCGGCCATCATTCTTCTGGTGAACACCATGATATACCCTAATTTCAAAACCTTTCTCCCTTGAAAGCTTCTCATAAAAACTGAGCCTGTAGTGCTGAAGAGTAACGGTAATGAATGCAACTTTTACTGCCATAAGTATAGCTGGTTTCAGATATCAAGAATCCAACAGATGAATTTAGTGCTTTATATCAAGTCCACAAAATCCATGTACGGACAAACGAGCATGAAGTTTCCAAAAAATATTGCGATCTTTCCGTTGCGCTAAAAAAATATCTGCTCATAGCGAAGGTGCAAAACAATGAAAAACCTAAAGCCTGCATATTATTTATCCTCCATCTTCCTCCACTCATTCGTGGATCAGTATTAAAAATGTGAAATTGCCTATGAAAGAGACGATGTATCTTTACCCGATAACGGGCAGAAGGAACGAGACCGTTACCAATCCCTATGTATACAGGCTGGCCGATGTCCTGTCGAAGGATTTTGAGATTCTAAATCTTGAAACTCCTTCCACAACAGGCATCATCGACTTACTGAAGTACCTTCGGAGGGTAAAAATCATCTATTTAAACTGGATCGAAGACCTGCCGGAAAAGCATATGGGTGTAATCCAGACAATTTTCTTCATCCCCCTTGCCATTCTGTTAAAAATCTTTGGTAAAAGACTGGTATGGACCCTTCACAACAAAAGATCTCATTCGAAAAAATATCCGCATCTAAAGCAGCTTCTATTCAACTTCATGCGCAGGCAGAGTGATCTGGTCGTTACCCATGCCAGCGAAGGTTTGGACTGTATACCGAACAACAAAAGGAAGGCATATTTCCCTCATCCTGTATACAATTCGACCCTAAAAACAGGTACAAAGAAACAATACGATCTGATAATTTGGGGCTCTATTACTCGATACAAAGGGGTTGACAGTTTTATCCAATTCATGGAGAAGGAAGATCGCCTGAATCAGATGGATATTCTCATTGCAGGAAAGATTAGTCACAGCGATATTGAAAACTATCTCATTAAAATGAGTAAAGAATACACGCGGCTGACGGTCATCAATCGCTTCATCGAAAATGAAGAACTAGATGCCTTCATCGCCAGGTCAAAGATCATCCTCTTTACGTATCACGCAAAATCTATTCTCAGCTCAGGTGCCCTGATGGATTCACTTAACTACAAGTCTTGGATTATCGGCCCCAAGGTTGGTGGATTCCTCGACCTTCAAAAAGAAGGCATCATTCAAACCTACGACACCTTTGAAGACTTACCTGCACTAATCGACATGCTTCTGAGGAAGGAGCTTGAAAATGACTCTTCCCTTGAAAAAAGAATCTCTTTCATGGAAAAACACAGCTGGGATGCCTATGGAGCCTGGTTAAACAACGAAATCAAAGCATTGATCTAGAAAACGCTAATATTTTGATAATGTATAATATAGCTATACTGATACCGGTATTTAACAAGCTTGAATATACCAAGAGGTGTATTGCCCAGCTCAGCGAATTCAGGATAGATCCGGAGCTGCAACACAGCTGTTTAAGTATCGTCCTCATAGATGACGGCTCGAGCGATGGAACCAGTGAATGGGTCAGGAAACAACACCCGGAAGTTCATCTGCTTGAAGGAGATGGCACGCTCTGGTGGAGTGGAGGAATCAATATGGGTGCAAAATATGCCATCGAAACGCTGAAGGCAGACTTTCTGCTACTCTGGAACAACGATATTCAGGTAGCCGCTGATTATTTCAAAAAACTTGATCTGCTGCTCCCCGACCTGGCAAAAGACACCGTGGTTGGCTCGAAGGTATACGAAGCGATAGGAAGCGACATCATCTGGGCTTTTGGAGGATATTTCAACGCTAAAACAGGAACGAATTACATGATCGGTACAAGACAAAAAGATGGTGAAGCTTACATGAGTGCCAGGGAAGTTGACTGGATTCCCGGCATGGGCACCATGTTCCCCGTAGCTGTCGTTCAAAAGATCGGCTTCTGGAACGATGAAGACTTTCCTCAATACTATGGTGACAGTGATTACACCCTCAGGGCAAAGAAAGCCGGATACCACAACATTGTTTACCCTCAGCTGAGGATATGGAACGACAACAGCAGCACAGGCCTCACCCACCAGGGGAGCTTTAGAGGCCTGTGCAGAACCCTGACAGATATGAAGTCCAGTTCAAAACTCAGTACGAACATCCGGTTTTACCGGCTGCATGCCACCTCTCCACTAGCCTATCAACGACTAATTGCACATTATTTCAAAATGATCGGAGGATTTTTTAAGTGGAAAATACTCGCCATGTTCGGGATGAAAAAGAAACGGTGAGGCGCTGCCTCACCGTTTCTTTAACATCGCTCACCCTGCAATCTACAAACCAAGCATTTCGGGATCAACACCCCGCTCATTGAGCATCTTGCGTATCTCCTCCATGTAAACCGAATTCATCACAATAACCACATCCGGCTTGTATTCTTCCATGAAATCAGGACCAACATACTGAAGCCCAATCCCCGGAATATAGTTCCCGTGCATGTGGGGATTGATGTCTACAACGTGTTCAATGACCCCTATGTCGTTGAACTGGGTCAGAAAGCCAACAGACTTTGAGCCGCCGCCCCAGACAACCACTTTCTTCCCTTCCTGCTTGTAGCGGTTCAGTCGTTCCCTCCATTCGCCAAGCTGAAGGTTGATCTTTTCAACGAAAACCCTGGTCAGTTCTTTCAGCTCCTCAACCGATTCCTCGAGCGGATGAATCTTTGTGGAAATCTCTTTTACCGGTTTTGCCTCAATAAAAAGATACTGTTCGTCGTACTCGAGATACATATCCAGCACCTCGAAACCATTCATGCGGAACAATCTGGCCAGGGAACCAGGACTCAGATAGGTACAGTGCTCATAAAAGATATCCCAGAAAGCCTGGATCTTCAGAATACGGACAATACAGGGAATCTCGAAGAACAGCACTACTTTTTCATTGTCCTTGATCGACTTTCTGATGGTTTCCAGAAATCCGTAGGTATCATGAATATGCTCCAGAGTGTGCCTGCAGGCAATACAGTCGGCCTGAAGGTCGCCATGTTCCTCCGAATAAAACTCCTTAATAAAACGCAGCCTCGGGTTTTCCTTGGTCCGTCCGGGCACCCAGGCAGGATCGATCCCGATCCCATTGTTATCGCCCAGCTCGCACATCAGGGAGATAAAGTCGCCTTTCCCGCAGCCAATTTCAATCACATCCTTCTTCTTGATATCGTATTTGTCGATAAAGCGCTGAGTGACTCCGGTGATAAACTTCACAAAGGTGGGAGAAAAACCCTGCTGATCCTCATAACCCTGGGTATAGTAGTCCAGGGTGGTATCAAAGGAACTGTTAAAGATAAAGCCACAATGATTACAAATGGCCAGATCAATGGGCTTGGTGGGAATGGAAAGTGCTTCTTCCTTGTCCTTAATGGTCACAAGGCTGTGCACCGGTGCAGCCGGTATGCTGAAGAAATCTTCATAATCGGCCTTCCGGCAGTTTGGGCAATGGCTATGTTTCATTGAAATCTGATTTTATCGGTTTGTTCTGCTAACTATTTATTAAAGGTATTCACATCGAAATCGGGATGCCCCAGATCCTTTTCAGACACATGTTCTACCGGAATGGGCCAATCGATATCAAAAGCAGGATCGTTATAACGGATGCCCCGTTCGGCACCAGGCGTATAGAATTCGGTCACCGGATAGTAAATCTCGCAATCGTCCTCCAGTGCCAGCATAGCATGGGCAAAATTCTCAGGAACATAGGCCATTCTGCAATTCTCGGCACTCAATTCCTGCCCCACCCACTCCATAAAAGTTGGTGACTCCGGCCTAAGGTCGATCATCAGATCCCAGATCCTTCCTCGGGTACAGCGGATAAATTTCGATTCCTGATAAGGATCAATCTGATAGTGCATCCCCCTGATGGTCCCCTTTTTCAAGGTCCTGGAGGTATTAATCTGCTTAATACGGCCATTGATCCCATGGTCCTCAAATTCCTTTTGGCACCAGGCACGTCCGAAAAAGCCCCTTTCATCCTCAAGCTTCTTTATCTCAACGAGAAAGGCCCCTTTTAGTTTTGTTTCATGAAAGATCATCTTCCTTGGTTTTAAATGATTCCGGGGGCTACAGCCACTCCAGGTTTTCATTGATCAAATTCTTCTCCTGGAGGTAATTCAGTACCTGCAGCCTGATCAGTCGGGATTCCCGGAAATTGGGATCATTGAATTCCATGGCCACAAGATTATCCCTGATCTCGGCAATGGTTGTTTTCAGGTCCCACACGGGCTGGTGGTCGGGAGCTATCGATTTATAGAAATCGAAATTCACCCTGTAGGAGCGTTTGTCGGGAGCCGCATCGGGATTTACACTTACTTTTACTCCCGGAATCTGTGAAGCAACCGCCTCTGCCAGTGGAGCAATCTGGTTATTCCATTCATTGCTACCGGTATTTACAGCAACAAAATTCCCTCCCTGATCTTGTCTTCGAACAACCCCCCACTCAAATGCACGGGCCATGTCCTTCGTATTGATCATCGGACGCCACGGTGTGCCATCGCTCAGGATCCCGATTTCTTTGTTAACCAGAGCTCCCGCAACAAAATCATTCAGCACCAGGTCCAGACGCAAACGGTTCGACCAGCCACAGGCTGTAGCAAAACGCAGGCAGGTTACCATGAAATGGTCATCGGCCAATGGCTCCAGATCACGCTCGGCGGCAACCTTCGAACGCGCATAGGCGGTAAGGGGATTAAGCTCATCATTCTCTTTCTTCGGATACTCACTGGCAGCACCATACATGCTGCAGCTGGAAGCGTAAACAAAGCGTTTAACACCATTCTTCTTGCACTTTTTTGCCAGTTCAACAGCCGCCTTGTAATTCACCTCCATGGTAATGTCCTCGTACTTTTTCCCCATCGGATCGTTCGAAATCGCTGCGAGGTCGAGAACTGCGTCCACATCTTTCAGAAGGGCTTCGGGAAACTTCCGTATATCCCCAAAAACCTGGCTGTCGAGTTTTACCTCGGGAAAGAATGCCGGGTTCGTCAGACTGTGGGCAAAATAACCAATATCAAAACCAATCAATTCTGCATCGGGAAAAGTTGAACGCAATTGCTGGCTTACACTTGGGCCGATATAACCCAGATTTCCTGCTATAATAATCTTCATATCCTTGTGATTTTAGTTGTTAATCATTCCATACTTTCCAGGGAGCCTCGCCATTCTTCCAGAGGCCGTCCAGGAGGTTTTTGTCTCTAAGGGTATCCATGGGCTGCCAAAAATCGGTATGCTTAAAGGCATTCAGCTGGCCATCTCGTGCCAGGGCCTCCAGGGGCGCCTTTTCAAAAGAAGTGGAATCCCCCTCAATGTACTTAAAAATACCCGGTTCAAGGACGAAGAAGCCCCCGTTGATCCAGGCCGTTTCATCGCCGTCTCCCTCCGGTTTTTCCTTAAAGTAATTTATGCTCGATTCGCCGGGTTTCAGATTGAAAACCCCAAAACGACCGTGCTGCCTCACCGAGGTCAGGGTCGCGAGCTGCCCCATATTCTGATGGTGCATAATCAGCTCGTTAATGTTTACGTTACTGACCCCGTCTCCATAGGTCAGGCAGAAAGTCTCATCCTCCACATAGTCCTGTATCCGCTTGATCCGTCCCCCCGTCATGGTCATCTCTCCGGTATCGACCAGGGTAACTTTCCAGGGTTCGGAATGCATAGAGTGTACCTGCATTTTGTTGTTCTTCATGTCGAAAGTGACATCAGAATTGTGCAGGAAGTAGTTCGAGAAATACTCCTTGATAATGTTGCCTTTATACCCGCAACAAATCACAAAATCGTTCAGACCGTAGTGGGAATAAATCTTCATAATGTGCCAGAGAATAGGCCTTCCGCCAATCTCTACCATGGGCTTGGGACGAATACCACTTTCTTCACTGATACGCGTACCGAAGCCTCCTGCTAATAATACAACTTTCATATGCTCAGTAATTAATCGTTAGGCTTTGAAAAAGATCCAGGGTATTGGCCAGCGCAATGTCCAGACCACTTTCCCTCCAATGGGTATCTGTACCATAATAGAGTAGCTCATCGGATTCCATAAAGTCCTCATAAAGCCGAATGACGGGCATTCCCCTTTCTTCAAGGCCGGCATACAACCTGGGTAGGAAATCATTATAAGGATCATTATTGATCAGATCGTGATAGATCGTATACTTCGAGGGAATGGCCATAAAGACCATTTTCAACTTATAGGTCTCGTATAATTTCTCCGACAAATCCACCATGTTATCACAATAAGTATTGATCTCATCATCGCTGTACTGGTAATAAAAACTGCCGGGATCGTCTCCGAGCTGGTCGTGGTAAAAAACCCACGGGGTTTCCTCCTCCAGGGTATAGACCGGTGTCATGTCGGTAATATAGCCAAAGACATCGAATTTCATCGTGGCAGCCATTGAATACAGGTCGCAGGTGAGTACATTTCTCGATAGCAGTGTACTGTACAACGCATCCGTATTGTCCTGAAATATCACATCCCTGGTATTGGCCAGAGCTTTCCGGACCCCACTCCTCTCGTCTGCCAAATGCCCAAGCTGATGCGGCGTTGTAAATCGGGTAGGAATGTAGCGTTCTGCCGATTCAAACAAGAGGATTTTCTCCTCCTCATTGCGGTATTCATTCTCTGCCAGAAGCGTTAAAGGCCTGTCCATCCTGGCATAAAAGACCCGCTTGTTTAGGCTGTCCGAGAGCCTTTCCGGGAAGGTAGTCATCCGGGTAAAATCGAAGAAACTATCACCAAAAAGCAATACATCGGCCTCCTGCAGGCTCGGATGCCGGTCGGTAAAACGATACTTCACCGAATACCCGGGAAGGTTCTCTTCCCTGAAATGCTTAATATAATTAAAGTAATACAACTCACCATACTTTGTATTCTCCCAGTATTCGGGAATAATCTTTTCTTTGAGAACGGCATTAAACATGGAGGGTACCCTCACGGCAATAAAAGCATAGAGGCAAATCACACCCGCAACGTAAACCAATATTTTTAATAAGCGCTCACTCATGACTCCTTAGCTTAAAACTGAAAATACAGAAAATCGGATCCCTGCCATACACCGAGTATCGCAATTGCAATGATCAAAACGGATAAAACCAGCCACTTCACCGGCCTGGATAGATTGGCCTTTAAGCGGGCATACAAACCCGTATACTCTTCCAGGGATTCAACCAGCAAGAGAATGCCAATCCCCAGAAAGGCAAGCAGAAAATCGACCCGGAAATGGAAAAGATTTAGCTGTCCGCTTCCAGTAAAACGAAAGGTATCCCCAATAATCTGAAAGGCATCATAGGTATTGTTTGCCCGGAAAAAGATCCAGGAAAAATAGACCAGCACAAAAGTAATCAGGATCTGACTGGTCTTATACAGCCCGTTAAATTTCGTAAGGCCGATCCCCTTATTGAACCGATCTCTGAACTTCTTGGTCATGATCGCAAAAACCAGGTAAAACCCATGCAGGGCACCCCATATCACAAAGGTCCATTCGGCACCGTGCCATAAACCACTTACAAGGAAGGTAATAAAGAGGTTATAGTACCAACGCCATTTCACAACCCTGTTCCCGCCAAGCGAAATATAGACATAGTCCTGGAACCAGGTCGATAGTGAGATATGCCAGCGTTTCCAGAATTCCCTGATACTCATGGCAAAATAGGGCCTCCTGAAGTTTGTCATCAGCCGGTAACCCAGAATAAGTGCAGCTCCGATGGCAATATCGGAATACCCCGAAAAGTCGCAGTAAATCTGGAAGGAAAAGAAAAAGGTAGCGATCATGTTCTGGAAGCCACCATAATCGCCCGGATTATTATAAACGATGTTCACATACTCGGCAAGACGGTCGGCGATGACCACCTTCTTAAAGAAGCCCCAGACCATCAGAAAAACGCCCTCCTTTACCCGCTCATATTCGAACTTATAGTCCTGACGGAATTGCGGAAGGAGATTTACAGAACGCTCAATTGGTCCTGCCACAAGCTGTGGGAAAAAGGACACAAAAAGCGCAAAACGTCCAAAATGGTATTCCGGTTCCTGCTTGCGACGATAAATATCAATCGTATAACTCAGGGTCTGGAAGGTATAAAAGGAGATTCCTACCGGAAGCAGAAAATGATAGGCCGGCACTTCCCTGAAAATATTGAACTGGTCAAAGAAGAAATTCACGGTATCGCCAAAAAAATTGAAGTACTTAAAAAAGAACAACAAGCCAAGATTCGTCGTCAGACTTGCCATAAGCAGGAGCTTTCTTGGCGTTTTCTTTTCAAGCTTGTGCATCAGGATGCCGGCAAAGTAATCTACCACCGTAGAGAACATGATCAGGACGATGTACTTGTAGTTCCAGCACATGTAAAAATAATAGCTGGCAATCAACAGCAGAATCCACCTGTACCTGGGATTCATTGCAAAATAAGCTGCTACAACAATGGGGAAGAAAATGAGAAATTCAAGCGAATTAAAGAGCATAAAACCTAGTACTTCAAGATAAAACTTTTAATTTCCAGATAGTTGCAGAATTAGTCTGCCGGTTTTCAATATTTTGGTGCATCCCTTTTCGGATAGCCTGTAAAAGTACATTCCATTTCTGAGGCTGCCGGCCCTTAGATCAATCGACGAGGAAGCCCCGGAGAGTTCCCTTTGCAGGATCACTCGTCCATTCATGTCGATCAATTCAAAACTGACAGAACGACCCGGATCTTGGGGCAACTCCACACGTATCAAATCACGCACCGGATTGGGGTAGACCCTCAATGCTTCTGCTTCAAACCGATTGCCTGCCGATGTAGATTCAAACACGCGAAGGTTGAAGGACTGGAAGCTGGTGTCAATTCCATCACTTACCCCAAGGGTTACCAGTGTTTGTCCGAGATCTGCTTTGGTCGGGGTGCCAATCAGCACCTGTGAAGCGGGGTTGAAATCGAGCCAGTCCGGAATGCTGTAATCGAAATAGACCAGCGGATCGTTTTCATTGTCGCTGGCTGTTATTCCGTAGCTATAGGTATTCCCTACCTCTGCCGAGTCCTTGGGCACCGATCCGATTTCCGGCGGATAGTTGTAATAAACAACAGCAAGTTGGAAGGCCTGGGTGGTAGTAGCAATGCCGTCGGAGACCGTAAGCACAATGCTCTCGACCCCGGCCTGATTTCTGGCAGGTGTTCCGCTGACCAGACCGGTGGAGGGATGAATCGTCATCCAGCCAGGCTTCTGGTTGGCCCCGTATTGCATCACATCCTCCGGGTCCTGGTCGGAAACAACCAACTGGTAACTATAGGTGTGCCCCGTCTTAACACTCAGGGGGGGAGATGAGAGGATGATGGGTGGATAGTTCACAACATCCACGCTGATTACCAGGTTATAGACATTCGATTCCCGCCCATTGGCAATAGCCTTTACCGGAACCTGCAGTTCACCATTAAAACTCAGATCGGGTATAATAGTCTGCCCCTGAACAGTATAGTTCGATCCGTTTCCGACTATCAGGACCATTCCGGCAGGAGCCTTCTCGTTCTCGACCAGTATGAGGTCAGCTGGTGTAATCGTATGTGTCGCCCCTTCTGCAATCGAAATGTTTTGCTGACCAATAATCTCGGGAATCCAGTTTACCGTAAAATCCACCAGGCAGGATGAAGACTTCCGGAGAATCTCCAGAACCCTTCCATCATCCGTGGCTACAAACTCAATGGTCTCCATTCCGCTCCATTGCTCATTGCGCGGAACAACCGTAGCCACATGGCTCACCGGATCGATGCTCACTGAAAAATGCTCGGGGGAAGCAGGGGATACTGACCAATCAATGTTGGCAGCAGGTGTTTCCGGATCGGATACATAGGCATCAAGGGAAATGGTCGAAAAAGCCTCTCCCCGATCCGCATCCTGGTTCGCAATCTGACTAAGCGTCGGCGTGCTGTTATAATTGTCAATCTCCTCAAACCATAAATCGGCCATCTTGTCGTAGCCGTTCTGGTTGGGATGCAGCTCATCCGTCATATCATTAGTATAATCAATGCCTGCCGCACACTCCATATCGACCAGCTCAAGATGGTCGCCCATTGCGATTCTGCTCTGCACCAGCGATGTCAGATTGTTGTTAAAAGCAACCACACCGGACCGGGTATTGCAAGCATAGCCCTTTTCACTAATAACCTTGGAAACAAAGACCAGCACCGGATTTCCACTCGACTGCTCATATGTATCTACGGCATCCAGAATAGCTTCCACATGATTCACCCCGGTCTGCCCCTGCTGAATATCATTCGTACCAATATGCAAAAGAATGATATCGGCCTGGTTCGATGCCGTATTCAGATAGGGGCCCGGGCTGACTACTCCGGTGTGCGAAGAAGTTCCCGTTTCCATCACAGCGGCGAGCTCCCAGCTGTGAATTCCGGCAAAACCTCCATGATAGGGATCTGACATTACACTTTGTCCACTGCGTTCGCTCCCCACGAAATCGGGATTGTACCCGGCATCTGCCAACAGGTTATAAAGGTGGTGGCGATAGCCTATTGCACTGGCATCTGCCAGGGGCTGACAGGATCCTATCGCGCCATTCGTGCACCAAACCCCCTTGGTAATTGAATTTCCAAGTGGCAGAACCTTTAACTGGGCCCGGCTATCAACTGTTGTAAAAGCCAGGAAAAAGACCCAAAGTACAAGGAAAAAAGAAAAGGCATTTATCGAACGGGGCGATTTCTTCATCTGGGGATAATTATCTGGTCTTTGACGGATATAAAATAGGGTGCCAATCGTTCCGACACCCTATTTTTCTTTCATACTTTTCAGCCTCCTTATTCAATGATCAGTTTACGCGTTGCATACTGTCCGTTTTCATGAACCCGCAGGAAGTAAACCCCGGATTGCAGATCGGAAACATCAAGGCGTATCCTGCCCTCACCCGGATTAAGGGACTTCTGGAAGACAAGTTTACCGGCAATATCTGAAAGCTCGACCCTTTCCGGATTTCCGGTGAACTCGGCAAAGATGAAGTCCTTCGCCGGGTTTGGATAAACACGGCTGAGCACAGACTCACCCTTTTCAATTCCATTTGGCCAGTTATGGACTGTAAGAATAAACTGGTGGTTTACAGAAATCTGCCCATCACTAAGGGTAATCATCACCGTATGCACTCCCACATCGTCCAGTCCGGGGGTACCGCTCAATACCTTGGATCCCATATCGAAAGTCAACCAGGACGGAATAACTGCCGGAATGTAGGTAATGGGGTCATTCTGGTGATCAACCGCAGTGAGCAGATAGGTATACAGGCTGCCGCGCATAGCACTGTCGACCGGAGTTGAAAGCACTTCCGGAGCCGTATTGACTGCATTAACCGTGATGGAAAAGTCCTGAAGGGTTTCTACATATCCATCCGAGACATAAAGTGAAACCGGATTCTGTCCTGCATTTGCTGCTGCAGGTGTACCACTCAGGGTTTGGGTTTCCGGATCAAAGGTCAGCCAGCTGGGCAGCACCTTGGCACCATAAGTCAGGACATCGCCATCCTGATCATAGCCAGCCATCACATAGGTGTATTCGCTGTAGTTATCGATCGTAGTAGCCGGGGTTGAGGTAACCTGCGGAGGATGATTATCGGAGGTTACCGTAATTGTAAATTCATGTATTACAGACAACTGACCATCAGAAATCGTGATGCTCACCAGATGGTCCCCAACGTCTTCCCGGGCAGGCTGGCCACTCAGGGTATGGGAAACGGGGTCGAAACTCAACCAGGCCGGAATCGTTGTTGCCTCATAACTCAGGGGATCCTGATCCGGATCGGTCGCCAACACCGTATAAACATAGATACTCCCTTCCAGAATAGAGGTAATCGGGTTAGAGCTCACGACAGGGGCGTCATTCACATTGATCACCTGAAGTGTGAAATCCTGATAGACTGTCGTAATGCCATCGCTGGCACTCAGCCTTATCGCATGGTTTCCGACATCGCTGTCCTGAGGAGTACCGCTCAGCACACCCGTAGAAGCATTAAAGCTCAGAAAATCGGGAATATTCTCATCATTGAGGGTAAGGGGATCGTTTTTGTAGTCACCGGCCTCAAAGGTGTAAGAATACAAATTCTCCTCGGAAACGGTGTCGATGGGTACCGACTTAATAATGGGGAAGTAGTCCTGGGGCTTGCAGTGCATGCGACCATTCAAGCCATCCTGATAGGCCTCGTTCACTTCAGCGTTGGTCATCGCCTTCCCGTAAACGAAGATATCGTCCATGGCGCCATTCAGGGGATAGAGGTTAGAGGGGTGAGCCGACCAGTAGCCAATGTCCAGCTGATCGTCCCCGTCTCCTTCAAAACCTGCTGAACCATAATTGAAGCTTTGAGTTGTCTTAGCTCCATTCAGGTACAGGGCAATTACCTTGCCGATCCCGTCATAAGTCACAACCAAATGGTTCCACTGGTTATTAATGACAGAGGAATTGCTCCACAATGTGGTGTAATTAGCGGCGGGAACATTTTTTGGCTTGATCTGCCAGAACGCCTTGTTACCATAAGTGGGTGCAATTCCCGTCAGCCAGAAAAACGTATTATCAGCAACAGTACCGCGGGCCATAAAGACCTGGTTGTTGGGGTCACCGAAATTCTCGTAATTGCCCTTGGAATAGAACCAAAGTGAAATCGAAAAGCCTTCATTTGCAGCAAAGTCGTACTGGCCGTTGTCATTCACACTCATAAAATAGGAATTGGTCCGGGTATCAGGTGTAAAGACCTTTCCACCAGCAACCATGGCTGTGGTATCCTTCAGGCTGGTGGTAGTCTGCCCGTCATACCCCCCTTTAAAATCTGTTAAATCGCCGTCCAACTGCCAGTAGGAAATAAGGTCGTTATCACAAACAATCTGACCGGCAAGGTAGATGTAAAACGAGCGAACCGACTCTCCGATCGCATTGCGGGCCTTCACCGTAACGATACCGCCCTGGCTACTGGCGTTGGGAAACCAGCTGATCACTCCTGATGTAGCGTCGATAGACATGCCCTGAGGGGCATTCACAAGTGAATAAATCTCTGGCGGATCCGCATTCTCGGCATCCACGTCATAGGTAAACCACTGTCCAAGAATGGCCGTCTGATCGGCTATCGGGCCAATATAGGGTGCCTCAGCAGCAAAAGTAGTGCTGAGGGCAGCAAACAGCAGCAACACTGCCATTAGGTTTGTAAGGTATTTCTTTCTCATAGCAAATAATTGTTTTTGTAATTGACTGTAATCTCTTACGGAAATCTTTCAAGAAGGTTTGTAAATCGTAAATAAATATTTTAACACTAACATCTAAGGCTCACTACTTAAATACCTAAAGATAAAGATTTGGGTTGCAGCTTGCCTTCTCATTTTGACCGGCTTGCGGTATTCGATGACATCCCGGCTCAATTGCTTTCACCCTGATGGCAAAGTGCCAAGCACTAAAAAACAGCCATTCGTCCAGCGGGAATCGCCATTGGTCACAAGATAATACAATTCTAACACTCCCAAAACTAGGACGGTTTCTTTTTGGGCTTGTTTAATGCCGGAATTCTGTTGAACAGTCCCTTCCTCTTTTGTTGCGTATAGTACTTTCCATGTGCCCCTTTCTTTGGAATGTCTCCATTGATGAGCAAATGCAGGTTCTTAATGTCCTTGGCCTCAATATCGTCGAGGGTCTGCAACAGCATTCTTTTTTTCACAATGCCCAGACGCGATACATAAATGTTGATGTCGGAGTAGCGCATCAGCACAAACGAGTCGGTCAACAGCCCATAAGGTGGTGTATCTATGATGATGTAGTCGTACTTTTTACGCAGTTCTTCAAACAAAATCCTGGTCTGATCCCCGGAAATCAACTCAATGGGATTGGGAGGAATCTGCCCTGCAAGCATAATGTCCAGATTGGGCACCCCCGATGAGATGGTAATCTCTTCCATGGAAGCCTTGTTGATCAGATAGGAGCTAACACCCACCAAACCTCTAATACCAAGGGTATTGTAAATGTCGCTTGGGCGTCTAAGGTCAAATTCCACCAGGATGGTTTTATTGTTGGTGACCGCCAGAGAACTCGCCAGATTCAGGGCCGAAAAAGACTTCCCCTCTCCTTCCATGGTTGAGGTAACCAGAATCACCTGGTTCGACTTCCCCATCAAATAGTAAATAATATTGCTTCGAAGCGAATGGAAAGCCTCAGCAGCAATGGAATTAGGCTGGTCCCTGATGACATTGATGGTGCCCCTGGCATGCTGCGGAATACTGCCCACCTGGTTGAGGCTCGTATAGCGCCGGAGCTCCTCCTTATTGGCAACACGATTGGTAAACATCTTCCGGATCAGAACGAAGGTGATGGGGATGAGTAAGCCAAAAAGAAAGGCCCCGATCAGCACCAGTACTTTCTTTGGCGCTGCAATTCCGGCATACTGCGGAGGTTCGACCAGCTCACAATCGGAAAGCGTAGAGGCCTTGATGATTTGCGCCTGAATACGTTGCTCCAACAAGGACATATAGACCCCTTCACTCAGGTTAAACTTCCGCTCTATCCCCAGCAACTGCCGCTGGGTATAGGGCAGGCTTTTGTACTCCCTGTCCAGTTGGCCGATCCGGCTGTTAAGCTCCCTGAGCTCGGCATTTGCCGTATTCAGGCTGTACGAGATATTCTCCATAATCAGCCGCTCCAGATTGGCGATGGTAATATTCAGGGTCTTCAGCCTCGGGCTTCTCAACTGCTTATTATTGATCAGCTGCTGCCTCTCGGTGGCCATAGAGGTTAGTTCCTCAATCAATGCAGTAAGCTGGGGATCGTTTATACCCGCAGCTGAAGGGGCAAGCATGCCTGTCGATTCATTGGATGCAAAATAGTCCTGCATTTGCTGCAGGTAATTACGTCTGCGTTCGATGTCGTCACGCTCCAATTCCGATTCCTGCAACTGGTTATAAACATTCCCTGCCTTCTCATCGATATTCATTACACTGGAGCTGCGCCTGATGTTTTGCAATTCCTGTTCCGAACTGCCCAGGGATTTGGAAATATCGGCCAACTGGAAATCGAGATGCTCTATCGTCTTCTCTGCCAGATGATTCTTTTTCTCAAGATTGTTCTCGATATACTTCTCCACTAAATGGTTCAGAAAATCAATTCCCTTTTGAAGGTTTCCGGAACGCATAGACATATCCACCATTGTCGCATCAACGGAAGAGGCTTCAACCTTCAGGGCCTGCTTAAACTGCCCCGTCAGCGCAGCCTTCGAATTAAATCGGAAAAAGAGATCCTTGCCCTGGTAAGCATCTGCATTGTAATTTGAATTCAGAACGAGCTTGAATGAGGCATATTCATTCTCTACCACATCGCCGAATTTATACTCTCCCCCAAGTTGAAATGAAGTGGAAGGAATCACATACTCATCACTCTCGAAATTGACTATACTCACCTCATTTCCATTCGCGGCTATCGAGTAACGCTCATCATCCAGTATCTTCACATAGAATAAAACATCCACAACCTGCAGGTGCTTCTTATCCGGAAAAACCAGAAAAGGGGATTCGGTATAAAGCTCTTTCATACTGAATTCCATCTCTTTCGGAATCCTGTCTTCCTGGAGATAATAAGATACCTGCACATCCATTTCCTCTACGACCGACCGAATCAGGGGAGTGGAACCCATCAGGTAGATTTCGTTTTGCAGGTTCTTGTCCTGTTCAATCAGTTCATTCACCCTCATCATATCCTCGGATCCGCCTCCATAGGCATTGGAACGCTCCATTTTCAGGACAACCGAGGCGGCCACATTGTATTCCCTGGCGGCAAACTTCACATAGAACATCCCGATCCCCAGGGTCAGCCCCATGGAGATAACCACCACATACCAGAACTTGAACAGATCCCGAATAAACTCGATCAGATAGCTCAGGACATTCTCATTGATACTATTCGTCATTGTTCTTTCTACCTTACGTAATTAATCATGAAAGTCATTACCACTATCGAGAGTGAAGCGATGGACAGGAGCAGGTCATACGGGAAGACATCCAGGCCCCATTTCTTCGAATTCAGTGGTTTAACATAGATGATGTCATTCGATTTAACCATGTACAACTCGGAGGTCAGAAGATCGTCCCGGGTCAGATCTATCTCGTATTTAGACCTGTACTCACCCTCTTCCCTGACGATAAGCACATGGTTTCTATCGCCGAAAACGGCAATATCTCCCGCATAACCAATGGCCTGCAGAATATTTACACTTTTGTAGTTGAAAACATAGACCCCAGGGCGATTTACCTCACCCAAAATCGTCACTTTGTTATTTACAAAACGAATAAAGACCGATGGGTTCAGAAGGTACTGTGACAATTCCGCCTCAATCAAATCCGATGCTTCGAGCAGGGTAAGCCCGGAAACCTTGGTACGGTTGATATAGGGAAGCTTAATGAAACCACCATCATCCACGGTATGGCTCAATAAAGAGGGATCGTGAACATTCTGATTCGCCTGCTGGCTAAAATTGGTCTGTGTTTCATCATCGCTCGTCACCCGGATATAAATCTCATCACCCTGGCGGATCTTATTGTCCATATTCTGGTCGATGAAGTACATATTGTCTTCCTGCTGAGCAAGCATTTCCTTTGTTTCTTGCACGTACATTACCTTCCTATTCGGAACGCAGGCTGCCAGCAACAGCAGTGCCAGCAAACTGAGAATAACAGGCCCCTTGTTTCTTTGCATACTAAAACGATTTAAACCGATTTAAAACTACCGCCTAAATTAACAGAATATACCCGAAGTGCATGAAAATCGCTGTGAAAAAAAAGGAGGAAAGCTGCCCGGGCAAAACAATCAATGCCCCCCGGCTATAAAAAAGGTCTTTACCGTCTTTATAAACAAACCGATGTCCTTCCCGATGTTCCAGTTGTCGATATAGTGCATGTCCAGCATCATCCACTCTTCGAAGGAAACATCATGCCGGTTCGGAACAATTTGCCAGGAACAGGTAATCCCGGGCTTCACCGACAGCCTTCGGAGTTGCCAACGCTCGTATTGCTTCACTTCAGACTCCAGCGGAGGCCGCGGGCCAATCAAAGACATATCCCCTTTTACGACATTCAAGAGCTGGGGAAGCTCATCAAGACCTGTTTTCCGGAGAAACTTACCTATGCCCGTAATCCGGGGATCATCCTTCATTTTAAAAACAGGCCCGTCCGCTTCATTCCTGGCCTTTAGCTTCTTCAACTGGGCTTCGGCATCCACCACCATTGTCCTGAACTTATAGAGCTTAAACTTCCTGCCACGCAGGCCAATTCTTTCCTGCATAAAGAAAACCGGCCCCTTGGATGTGAATTTAATCATGATGGCAATCAGCAGGAAGAAGGGAGAAAGAAGCACCAGGGCAAGCATGGAAAAATACACATCCCCCATGGATTTCAGAACCAGGGAAAGATTGTTGGAAGGGGCATCAATGATGGACAGGTCATTGGTTTTGTTCAGGGTTTTAAGCTGGAATTCAGTGGGATCAAGTGGTGAAACTGAAGACTGAAGGCGGAAAACTACACCAATCTCGTTACAGGCATCCACAATCTCCTTAATGAATTCAATGTCTACGTCCCTCCGACAGTACAGGACCTCATCAATAACCGTATTGTCTAGCTCCTTTTTCAGGGACGCGTCCGGGGGGAGAATCGTAATGTAGGACCCATATTTGGCCCTGATCAACTTGGAATCGGTCAGTATGGAAACAATATTAAACCCCCACTCCTTTTGCTTCATCAGGTTCTCGATCGTACCATCGGAAAAAGCATCGGCGATGAGCAGCACATTGTGAAAGCTTTTGCCGCTCGACCGGTAACTCTTCAGAACCTTAAAAACGAACATCTTGAAAATAAGGAGCAGCACATATAAGACCCCGGAATAAACCGCTACCAGCATCACCGGGATAGAGGTCAGTCTGAAAACGACCTTAAACAACAATAAAAGGATGAAAATCAGAAAAATCCCACGGCCAAACTGGAAAGCCAGTGTCAGATAGCGCTGGGTTCTGGGTACCCTGGCCATGCCCGTAATACGGGAAAGCACAAACCAGGACATCAGAATAAAAATAAAAAATACCACAGCCTGGAAATCCTTCAAAACCATATCGACCACGTAGAATTGTGTGATCCAGATGGCAACGGGAAACGCAAGGCTGGCAAGAAGCATTTCAATCACATCAATGATGAAGTGCCCCTTCTCCTTCTTTGGCTCGGTTATGCCTTTGTGCGTTTTTGACATTTAATCGATTAGATTATGGCTGTTTCGCCGAAGCTAAATTGCGAAAATTCTACAGTTATATACGCTAATCTGCTGCGAACGTTGTGCAAAATTTGACAAATTCTGAAATTGTCAGCCTGAATCGCAGTAAAATAGTGACAAGCCGGAGCAATTCCGGAATTTTTGATTTTGTACAAAACGAAACTTAGCCCAAGTTATTCCGGCTATTGACCATTGAAAAACGCTCGTTCGTCAATTCCTTAAAAAAAACTCCAAAAGGGCATAAACAATCTTTGCTACCTTTACTTTCTCGAACAACGCACCCTTTTGAAGCAGTATTTATGGAAGACCTACTGATTAAAGCGACCGACAAAGCAATGGGCGTCGACCTGTCCTATGGGATTCTGAACTTCACCGGTCGATCTATTCTCACCGATCCAAAAGTGTTTTTTGAACCGGTAAATGCCTGGGTTACGAAGTATTTGAAAAAACCGGCAGAAGAAACAGTGGTCAATGTAAAACTGGAGTACATTGACACGGCCTCCACCCAAGCCCTCTATCAAATGCTGAGGCAGCTGAATGGCCTGAGAAAGAAAGGGCTTGTTCTTATGGTAAACTGGCACATCGAAGATGACGACCCCGAAATGAAAGAGTTGGGCGAGATGATTGAACAGCGCCTGGGGCTGGAGTTTCAATTCATTTCTTTCTGAGGGGGTGAAAAAAAACGTATTTTGGACCCATGGCAGATGACCGCCCTAAACTGAGCCGTAGCGAACTTGAGGAAGCCTGTCTGCGGCAAAACATCATTATCCAACGCAAAGATCCCCTGACCGGGTCAAGCATCAACCTTCCCAACATTGAGAAAGTAAACAAGATGATCCGGGAGTTCGACATACTGGTGGATGGAGCCTCCCGCGGAAAGTCGGTTAATGAGATTAGTAAGATTGAACGTTTCTTATACGAGCACGAAGATGATCCCGAGAAGCAGAGCGAATACCTGGCTTCCTGCTACAGTAAGGCATCGATGTACATCGAAGCACAGCGGAGTCTGCTGAATGACAAGCATTCGGAGAACTGGAAATACTTGTTTGTCAGCTACTTTAAGTTAGAAGACATCTATTACTACTTCAACAAAGGGATCAGTGCCTCCGTTTTTTTCAAGGATTTCACCCTGTACAAGGACATGGTAGAGCTGACCTACCACGTCAAGCTTATGAATTATCTGCGCAGCCAGGTCCAGCTTCAAATCCTTCCCGAAGCCGAGAAGGATCTTCCTTCACCCATTGAGGATGTTAACCTGAAACTGGCTATCATCCACCTGCTGGGCATAAGTGATCTTTTAACAAAGCGCAGTACTCAGCAGGGGCTGGCCGGCCTTGCCCGCTTTTTTACGGTCATTTTTGGAGAGGATCCGGCTTCATGGCGCAGTCTGCTGAAAAAGCTGGAACAAATTGGAAGCGGAAGTGACAAGGACATCCTGAATGAGCTAAACCTGTGTAAAGCCAAAGAAATCATCTCCGTATTCGGAATTGATTTGGAAAAAGACTAATTGCTATATTTGTAATTAATTACGAGAAATAGAATAACCATGGAAAAAATTAGTATTGAACCCACAAAGAAATCACTGGAAGTTGAATGCGCACCTGGTTACTTTAAACTCTCTGGGAACTCAATACTGTCCGATCCACGGAAATTCTTCAAGCCCATCGTCGAATGGGTCGAAGTCTATGTTCAGCAACCAGAGGAGTTAACCACGATCGACCTGAAGCTTGAGTATGTCGATACAGCATCCGTCCAAAGCGTATTCGACATTATGCGTATGTTCAAGCCCCTCCAGGAACAGGACAAAGAGGTTGCGGTCAACTTCTATTTCGAATTCGATGATCCGGAATTGCTCGAACTGGGTGAGATCATGGAAGGCAGACTTGGTATCAAATTCAATTTCATCGAATACCAGTAAGCCCCTGAAGCCCCTGCGGCTCCATTGCTCTCATGGAAGATAATTGTACTTTTAGGCTATCATCCCCTAAACGAACTGTTTCATGAACCCAAACTTCTCCCACAGGTCCTTTTCCGGGACAGCAGCCACTTTTGTCGCAGGAAGCCTGACGGCGCCCCCCCTTTCAAGAGCGGCTCTTGATCAGGGACGGAAAATAAATGCAGTTCCGGCAGGTAGTGTTGTTCATCGGACTCACCGACCTTGAACCCCGGAGCAAAAGACTTATTTAAGCAGCTTTAGTAACACTTTAATTCACAAACAAAAACCAATACAATGATTGATCGCAGACGTTTTATTCAGGCAGGAGCAATGACCGTTGCAGGTGCGGCACTGGCCGGATGTACCACCAGTGGAAACCAGGAAGCTCCGGAAGCCAGTAAACCAAAAAATATCCGTCATAATCCCATTGGGGTTTCGACCTATTCTTTCTGGCAGTTTAACCGGCCAAAAAATGACCCCCCCATTGAAGAAATCATCGATAAGGTTGCAGCCATGGGCTTCGACGGAGTTGAACTGCTTCTGGTACAGATGGCCGCCGAAGATACACCCTACCTGAATAGTTTGAAGCGAAGAGCTTTTCATGCAGGTCTCGACCTGATGGGCTTTTCCACTCACCAGGGTTACGTCAGACCCGATAAAGCCTACCGTGACGAAAACATCGCACTGACCATCCACCAGATTGAGCTGGCCTATCAACTTGGCATCCCCACCATGCGGATTAATACCGGCCGCTGGGGCACTTCGGAATCCTTCGATCATTTGATGGAGAACAGGGGGATTGAACCTACCATTGAAGGCTACACCGATGAGGATGGCTTCAAGTGGGTAATCGATGCCATGGAGCAGATCGTACCTGTAGCCGAGAAATGTGGGGTTACACTGGGCCTTGAAAACCACTGGGGACTGGGACGCACAGCCGAAGGTGTCAAGCGCATTGTTGACGCTATTGACTCACCGTGGCTGAGCGTAACACTCGACACAGGAAACTTCCTGGAAGAGCCCTATGATGAGCTTAAGAAACTGGCTTCAATGGCCAGTCTCATGCAGGCGAAGACCTATTATGGAGGTGGAAAATGGTACACCCTTGATCTGGACTATCCGCGCATTGGTGCCATTATGAGAGATGCAGGTTACAAGGGCTATATCTCCCTCGAAATGGAAGGTAAGGCCGATCCGATGGAAGCCGTACCCCAGAGTCTGGAAGTCCTGCGCGACGCCTTCTGGTATGAAGTCGGGGCATAGACCGGCTCGATGAAAATCCAATGCCCGGAAAGCTAAGCCGGGCAGGCTAAAAAAGGCTCCCGGCTTACCCCCGGGAGCTTTTTTTTGTTCCACTGCTCCTTTCAAATGCCCGATCACGTGCAAAAAAGTGCAAATGCCAACGAAATGTTAATCCCGGACACAATCAATGTTTTATAACATAATTTCTATACTTTTGTGGTAAAATTATTCAGCTTATGACAGAAAATCTGTTCACCATTCTTAAAGAAAAGAAAATCAAGCTCTCCGATCGCATCACCGATCTGCTTGAAAACTGCCAGGGCTTCAGCGTAGCCGATACCACCCTGGAACTGGCCGACGCCTCCACAGGCGGAAAAGACAAGATGTCCTTTGATGTCGTTTATGACATCCCTGGCAAAGGGCCTTATACCGAGGCTGTAGTGCACAGGGTTCAGAACGGTATTTCGGCAAATTATACGGAACCCTATATGCGCCGCCGCGATCCCGAAACCATGGTCATCGCCGATGACAAACCCTCCGATAAAACCAGATTCAAGGACAAATATGGCTACGATTTTGCCAGCCTGCAGGAAGAAACCCTGGCCTGGATGAAGGAGAGGAAACTGTCGGTTTTCTTTTACTATGCGGGCCGGATGGGAATTGGTTCCCTGGGAATTGCAATCGTTCCGGATAACGCAGCTTTCTTCGCCATGGGATTGTCCATGCTACAGGAGATGGTTCCGGTGGCCAAGCTAAAAAAACACAGCGAGATCGCTTCTTCCATTCTTGTTGCACCTGTCTTCAGGCACACCCATTTCGAAGGGAAACAGGTCGTGGTGCACAACCGGACCGACGAGATGCACGAATTGTATGCCTACAACCTCTATCCGGGGCCAAGTGCCAAAAAGGGACTCTATGGCGTGTTGCTTACCAAAGGAGAAAGAGAAGGTTGGGTAACAGCCCACTGTTCGGCCGTACAGTCGATCAGCCCCTACGACAATATATCCACCTTCATGCATGAAGGAGCCAGCGGAGGCGGAAAAAGTGAAATGCACCAGCATATTCTGAGGGAACCCGATGGAAGGGTTCTTCTTGGGGAGAACCCCAAAACCGAAGTGCTGCGCTACATCACCATTCCCCGGTTTTGCTCATTCAATCCGGTTGCAGACGATATGGCTTTCTGCCACCCTTCACTCCAAAGAAACGATGGTAAACTCCGGATCATTGATGCCGAGAATTCATGGTTTGTTCGCGTGGACAGCGTACATCGCTATGGCGATGACCCTTCACTCGAACGGGTTACCATTGATGCCCGGGACCCGCTCCTTTTTCTGAACATCGACACCACTCCGGGTTCAACCGCCCTGATCTGGAATCACATCGAAGATGAACCGGGCAGGCCCTGCCCCAACCCCCGCGTTGTACTCCCCCGTAATACAGTTGAGAATGTGGTGGATGGCCCTGTGTCGGTCGACATACGCAGCTTTGGACTTAGAACACCTCCCTGCTCCAGCGAAGATCCTAACTACGGCATACTGGGACTCTTCCATATCCTTCCTCCGACCCTGGCCTGGTTGTGGCGGCTGGTTTCGCCCCGGGGACACAAGAACCCCAGTATCGTGGGCTCGGACAGTATGGAAAGTGAAGGAGTGGGCTCCTATTGGCCTTTTGCCTCGGGCCTGCAAATCGACCATGCCAACATGCTGCTTAAGCAAATCATAGAGAGCCCGAGAACCACCTATACCTTAGTCCCTAACCAGTACATCGGGGTATGGAAGGTGGGCTTCAAACCCCAGCTTCTGATGAGGGAATACCTGACCCGGAGGGGGGTGGCCAAACTCAAAAAAGAACAATACCAGTCGGCCCGTTGTCCGTTGCTGGGCTATGAACTGAACTACCTCACGATCGAAGGATCCAAAATACCTTCGCGCTTCCTGAAAGTATACAAACAGGACGAGGTAGGTACTGAAGGCTATGATGCGGGGGCGGAGATTCTGACCAAGTTCTTCAAAGAAGAACTGCAGAAATACCTGAAAAAAGACCTGCTGGCCACCGGTAAGCGCATCATTGATGCCTGTCTCTCGGATGCCACAGCAGAGGAGTACAACCAGATAGTCCCGATGAGCTATTCCTACTCCTTCCAGCACCTTTCGGACTACGAGGAGAGCAACAGCCATTAGGAGGGACATTGATAGCCTGTGAACAGAAAGATTCTTGTTAACTTCACATCCAACTAAAACCACTTGTAAAATGAGAAAAACATTGTTTCTTACGCTGGCTGTTGTATGCGGACTGCAGGGCATGGCCCAGGCACAAGGTAAAAAGCTGTTCAATGGCAAAAACCTGGATGGCTGGATCATCTACGGCACCGAAAAATGGTATGTAGAAGATGGACTCCTGATCTGTGAAAGCGGGCCCGACAAAGCTTACGGCTATCTGGGCACCAGTGAGACTTTCAAGGACTTCGAACTCACCCTGGAATTCAAACAGGGAGCAGATGGGAACTCAGGGGTCTTCTTCCGCTCATCCATCGAAGGCACGAAGATTACCGGCTGGCAAGCCGAAGTGGCCCCTCCCGGCTCCAACACAGGCGGTATCTACGAGTCTTATGGAAGAGGCTGGCTTATCAAGCCGGATCCTGAGCTGGACAAGCACCTGAAATTTGGCGAGTGGAACAAAATGAAGATCCGGGTGGTTGGCGACAACGTAGAAACCTGGCTAAACGGTCAGAAAATGATCAGCCTGGAGGACGAGAAAATCGGTCAGGCTGAAGGCTGCATTGCGCTTCAGATCCACAGTGGAGGCGGCATCAGGGTGATGTGGCGGAACATAAAGATCACGAGCCTGTAAATTTTATAAAACTGTGGACCTGGGCTTCTCAGGCTGACAGCCTTTTTTGTATCTTGTCCACGACATTAAGCAACGCACGAAAATTTTTATCATGAAACAAGTACGCAATAGACGCGATTTTCTGAAGGTTTCCGCAGCCGGAAGCCTGGGTGTAATGGCCCTGGGCGCCATGGCATGTAAGAGTGGAACAGGAAAAGTTGCCGCAGGCCATGAGGCTGCTGCCGCTGTCGATTTGAAAAGCTTTGAAATTGGGCTTCAGCTCTACACCATCCGTGATGCCATTGCAGCAGACCTTCCCGGTTCCCTGAAAAGGGTTTCTGAGTTGGGTTATAAGAATCTGGAGCTGGCAAACTATGCCGACGGAAAGTTCTATGGTTATGCCCCGGAAGAGTTCAAGGCAATGGTTGAGGATCTTGGCATGGCGATCATCAGTTCTCATACCAAGGTTGAAGCAGCGGGGATTACGCTTGACAATGCAAAATTCATGGCCGATGCGCATGCCAAATTGGGAGTTAAGTACTGTATTCAGCCCTGGGTAAACGAAGAAGAGCGGAATGTGGAGTCTTACAAACGGATGATCGCCGATTGGAACAAGGTGGGTGAAATTATGAAAGAATTCGGCATCCAGTTCGGGTACCACAATCACAATTTTGAATTTGCAAATCTCGACGGCATTGTTCCCTATTATGAGCTTTTCCTGAAAGGACTTGATCCCGAGCTGGTTATCATGGAACTTGATCTTTACTGGGCCAGCAAAGCCGGCCAGGACCCGGTAGAGTTGTTCAGGAACTATCCTGGTCGCTTCCATCTCTTCCACATGAAAGACATGACCACAAAGGGCGAACCCTACTATGACATTGTCAAGGATGACATCACCTCGGTTGGAGCCGGAGTAATCGACTTCAAGCGCATCCTCGCAGAGAGGGAAACGGCCGGCCTGAAGTACATGTTCGTTGAAGACGACAACCAGGGCAACGGGCACCCCTTTAAAGGCATCGAAACCAGTATTACGAATCTGACCTCAGATATCCTGGTTTAAGCAACGCTTTTGTTGTAAGGGGAGTATGCAGCATTGACTGGGTACTCCCCTTCCTTGTTTTATCCGCCCGACAACAAGTCTTACAAAAACACCTGAATACCGCTCTTTATATAAGCCAATCGTGGCATTCATCAATTCTCATTTGCTAAAAATGAAATTATTCCTACTTTGCAGGGATATTACGCGGGCTTTGAATGCCCATGAAGGGATTAGCTAGCACACAAAGTGGCGGAAGATCACAAGCAAGACATCGTTATCGTTACCAATGGGTTCCAGACCGATTACATGTGGAACCTGGTGAATGGCATTTCAAAACACTGCCGTGTGCTGTTGATTTGCTCCAACGACCTGGCCCGGCTTACTTTCGATTCAAATGTAGTTGTCAATAACCTGAGAGGGGATGTCAACAGCAATGTGGCATTTCGGAAGAAGATTGCCCGTTTACTCAGGTATTATCGGCGGCTCTTTTCCTTTATCGCGAAGTCAAGGGCTAAAGTCCTGCACATTCAATGGCTCAGAGTCTATGTCATCGACGGCATCTTCCTCACCCTCTTTGCACGGGCCAGAGGGAAAAGGGTCATCTATACAGCCCACGACGTGCTGCCCCACGACAAAGACACCCTCACGAACAGACTGCTGTTCCGCATGATCTACAAGCTTCAGAATGAAATTATTGCCCATACAAATTTTATTCGAAAACGGCTGATCAATGAATTTGGACTACGCGAATCAAAAGTTCATTTCATCGAGCATGGCGTCTATGAGGTAGAAGAAAAGAAAGAAATAAGCGTTCAAAAAGCCCGGGAAAAGTACGGAATAGAAGCGAACGATTTTGTTATTCTTTTTTTCGGCAGAATTGCGCGTTACAAGGGGGTTGAACTGGTAGCTTCCATCCTGGACCAGATTGATTCAGATCGTCAGCGGGTCAGGCTCATTATTGCCGGGAGGGCCTCTAAGGACTATGAAGCTGATTTTATGCGCTTTTACGAGAGCGTAAAATCGGATAAAATCATCCCCAGGTTTGGTTTCATTGAGGACCAGGAGCTTGAATGGTTATTCAAGGCATCAAGCCTTACGGTATTGCCATACCAGGAAGCCAGTCAGAGCGGCGTGCTGTTTATGTCCTATGCCTTTGGAATCCCGGTTGTTGCACCCAGACTTGGAGCCTTCCCGGATTATGTTTCAGAACCGGAAACCGGAATTCTTTATCATCCCGATTCTGAGAACGGACTTTTGAACGCACTGCTGGAAGCCCGTCGTCACTACGGCCAACCCGATGAATCCAGAAGAGACCATATAAAATCCTTTGCCCATAAGAATTTTGCATGGGATTCGAGTGGAAAGCGATTGTATAGTCTTTACATGAAAAACCAGTGAATATGGCCGACGCGAACAACCCATTCATCTCAGTCATTATTCCCTCCTACAATGCTTACCGTACAATTGGTCGTACGATAACGGAAATTAAAAAACAGCGTTCCGGAGGGATGTTGCTGGAGATTATCGTTGTTGATTCCTCTGATGATGAGCAAACCAAAACACTGCTGAACAGTTTTGAGGGAGACGGGCTTAGGGTAATCACTTCGGGGATCAGGGTTATGCCGGCCATACAGCGTAACATTGGAGCCAGGGCTGCAAAGGGAAAACTCCTGGTGTTTATCGACTCAGATGCCTATCCTGATCCGGATTGGCTTCAAAAAATCAGTGAAGCCTACTCGAAGGGCTATCGTGTGGGAGGCGGGAGCTATCTTGTTCCTGAGGAGCAGCTCAAAAACAAGCAGATCGTCGCTCAGTACTATTTCGAGTTTGGAGAGTATATCCCCGCAGGACGAATCAGGAAGAAGAAGATGGCCCCAACCTGCAATCTTTTCTGCGATCGGGAATTGTTCTTTGAAGCAGGAGAAATCCCCGTAATCCGGGCTTCAGAGGACACCCTTTTTGGCCTGAATGTGAACAAAATCAGTCCCCTCTACTTCTTTCCCGAAATCAAGGTATACCATGTCTTCCGTGAAGATCCAAAGCACGCCTTGTCGAATCAGAACCTGATTGGCAAATTTATCATCATCTACCGGAGAATCTATTACAAGGGAATCTACGGATCGAAGATCAGCTTGCTGGTCCTTTACCCCATGATCATCTGTTACAAGTTTTTCAATGTCTATCTGAGAAACCTCTTCCCCGAACCCCGGCATTTTCTGAAGCTTAATACCGTGTTATTCAAATTTATCCAATGCACCTGGTACTGGGCGGGAGGAGCCTTTCAAGGCATCTTCTACGATGTGATCAATGACCCGGACAATTCCATGCCGGATGAAATAAAGTCGGTGTCTTCCTCCCCTAGTGTGCAAATGTAGAACCTCCCGTTTCTCAGCCTAAATGCCATCCTAAAGCGGCACATCCTTCACCCCGGCCAGACTATAGGTCTTCTCCTTTACCCACTTGGCCCATGCAAGCGGACGCCTGGAACTGTCAAAGGTCTGCCATGGGATGGGGTCCCCAACTGTAACGGTGATGTGCTTACCCCAGTGCTTGTAGGTTTCATCAATCAAATAGAGCATCTCGATATTGGCTTTGATACCCAGCGCCTTTCGAATACTGGCCAGCCGATAGAAGAAATTGGTATTGGCCCCTCCCACATGGATGGGAACAATGTCGCGCTGGTACTGTCTGGCCTTATTAATAAAACTCTTTTGCCATTCCAGATCCATTACCTCGCCCTTGATTCGACGACTGACCAGGCCGGCAGGGAAGGTCAGAATCTGCACCTCGGATTTGAATGCTTCATCCAGTTTCCTGGCCAGTTCAGTTCCCTGCCTTCCATGCTTATTCACCGGAATAAACACCCCGTGAAGGTTCTTCAGGTTCATCAGAAGGTCATTTACCAGACACTTATAGCTATCCGGCCCGTATTTTCTTCCGAGCATGACCATGACAATATGGCCGTCCAGGCCTCCCCAGGGGTGGTTGGCCGCAAAGATGTAACGGCCATCATCGGGCAGCCTCTCCTCACCAACAAAATCAATCTTCAGCTCGAATAACTCGAGCATGGCCACGCTGAAATCGTAGCCCTGCAGGTGACCGTAGTCCCTGATGATTTGATTAATCAAATCCTGGTGAAAAATTCGCCTCAGATAGCGATAGACAAAACCCGGAATCCATCTGGCCAGCCTTGGATTCTTATCGTAGAACAAATCCTTAAAGTCAATTTCCCTGATGTCGTTTTTCGTTCCCTTATCCATAGTACGGCAATCATATCTGTAACCAAAAGTATAAAATCAGCTGAAAAAGGGCCAAAAGATTCGCCTGATGCTTACACCCGGGCATATTTTGCTTTGAATCGAAGTGGAATCGCCTTATATTTGGATACTATGACTATCCGAATAGCCGACAGCGTGGAGGAAATGGGAAGGCAGGCCGCCCTTGAAGGATCCGCGCTAATCCGTCAGGCAATCAATGAAAAGGGCTCAGCACGCATCATTCTTGCCACTGGCGCTTCCCAGTTCAAGGTCCTGAAGCACCTGGTACAGGAAGAGATTGACTGGGCAAAGGTAACCGGCTTCCATCTCGATGAATACATCGATTTGCCCCTGAATCATCCGGCTTCATTCCGGAAATACCTAAAGGAACGCTTTGTAGATCTGGTGCCGATAGGCACCTTCCACTACATAAACGGAGAACATGACCCGGCCAAAGAATGCAGGAAACTTGGCGAACTGATTGCAGAAGCCCCTGTAGATGTGGCTTTTGTAGGTATCGGGGAAAATGGTCACCTGGCCTTCAATGATCCTCCGGCCGATTTCGAAACGGAAGAGGCCTATCTGGTAGTGGAGCTGGATGAGCTGTGCCGGCAGCAGCAACTTGGAGAAGGCTGGTTCGAACAGATCGGAGAAGTGCCCGGAAAGGCCATCAGCATGTCTGTTCGGCAGATCATGAAAAGCCGCCACATCATCTGTTCGGTGCCCGATGCCCGTAAGGCCAAAGCTGTGAAAGCGACCGTGGAAGGAGAAATTGGCCCCATGCTTCCGGCATCAGTCTTACGCAGGCACCCCAGGACTCATTTGTTTCTCGACCGGGAGGCAGCTTCCCTGCTTTCCGATTCTTAAAGCCGGCAACTTGAGTTTTTTTAGGAAACCGGCTTTGTTCATTGCCTCGATTGCACCGGGGCTCTTTCTGATCGGATACAACATTGGTACCGGCAGCATTACCACAATGGCCTCCTCGGGGGCGGCCTACGGCCTTACCCTTACCTGGCCCCTGCTGCTGTCGTGCCTTTTCACCTATTTCCTCATCATGCTTTTCGGACGCTACACCGCCACGACCGGTCGCACCATTCTGGGAAGCTTTCGGGAATACACCGGCACCGGGGTTACCGTATTCGTGCTCGTTTCCCTGCTGGTAAGTGAATGGGTATCCTGCATGGGCGTTATGGGGGTCGTCACTCAGGTTGTACAGGAATGGTCGAGACCCCTGACCGCCTCGCACAAGGGGTTTTCCCCGGTACTTACCGCACTCATCTTCGGGGGACTGCTCTACTACCTTTTCTGGAACGGAAAACACCGGGTATTCGAGAAGGTACTTGCGATCTTCGTCGGCATTATGGGGCTCAGCTTCGTACTCACCATGTTCATGGTGATTCCGGAACCGGCCGAAGTGCTCCAGGGCCTCGTCCCCCGTATACCAGATGATCCGGATGCCCTGCTGATCATGGCCGGCATGGTGGGCACCACCATGGGAGCCATCCTCTATGTGGTGCGCTCCATCCTGGTGCAGGAAAAAGGCTGGGGTCCGGGTGACGAAAAGGAGGAACGCCGCGATGCCATTCTCTCGGTTTCACTGATGTTCCTGCTGTCGGTTGCAGTCATGGCCGCTGCAGCAGGGACCCTCCATCCGCATGGACTCCGGGTCGACAATGCCATCGACATGGTTAAGCTCATGGAGCCGCTTGCAGGACGTTTCGCAATATCCATCTTTGTCGGAGGCATTGTAGCTGCCGGACTCTCCTCCCTGTTTCCGATTGTTCTGCTGGCTCCCTGGCTGCTGGCCGATTTCACTAACCGACCCCGGAACATGCGTTCCACTTCGAGCCGGCTGCTTGTACTCTTCGGAGTCCTGCTTGGGCTGGTTGTACCGGTATTTGGCGGAAGGCCCGTCCTGGTCATGATCATGTCCCAGGCCATGGCTGCGATCGTCACCCCCCTGGTGCTGGGCCTCATGTTCTACATCTACAACAACAAAAAAATTATGAAGGGCCAGACCCCAGGCCTGAGGACAAACCTGCTGCTGGGATTCATCTTTCTTTTTACGTTGGCCATGGCAGTAGCCGGCATCATTGGTATCGCCGGCCAGTTTCAATAATAGGCTGTTCCGCGAAGAAGCCTGAAAGGCAAAACCAACAGGCCTTTTGAAGGTATGATTTCCATTTGCCTCCCCAAAATAGTGTACCTTTTTTAGAATATATCAAACCCGGGTACACCCCCGTTTGGATAAGTTTGTTTATGTATATTTCATTGTCAAACCTAATCTTATTCCTATGAAGAAACTTGCTACTCTTTTACTATTCTCCCTCTTTACAGTGGGAGCCTTTTCGCAGGCATTCACCGGGGTTTCCTGGGTTGCATGGGGCGATGAGCCCGATTATGAAGGCGTCGCAGGCTATGCCGACAACCCATATCAAACACCTGTGCTTGCAATTCCCATGAATGTAAAGGGTGTGGTCCCCGCCAACATCTCCGATGCAGCAACATTTGATGCAGCATGGGATCTGCTTGGCGATGAGCAGGTCATGGCAAAAATGATCACCGACGGCAGCATTGATTTCTACGATCTGGACGGTGACAGAACCTTCGGTGCATCCTGGAAGGGCATGCACGATGGATCGAATCTCTACATTTTTGCTAAATACTATGACACCAATGCCCAACTGGATGCTGGTACACATAATTTTGAGGTAATGGTTCAGCCCACTTCCCACAAGCGGCACGAAGCCACCTTTCAGGCAGCTGCCGACAGTGCCGAAGAATGGCAAATGGCTTACCAGAATATGGCCTATGCACGCTATGTGGAACTGGGTGGCGGAAAGGCTCACTTTATGAACGGTATCGTAGATGAGTACGCTGCTTCCGTCGGCCTCGATAAATCGACCTTTTGGAACGGTTGTGCAGTAGGGAGCTGGGGCGCAAATGAACATGGGCTTAAAGCACTGGCTATGGCTAACCACTTCTGGGATCTCAGCGGGGGGGTGATCCGCTGTATTCTGGTAATGTCCTTTGATGGTGCACTGGGGTATCCGGCCGATCCGACCAACCTGGAAGGTGACTACAATGCCGTAGCTGTCGGCGACACCATTTCCTTCGACATTAAATCAAGGGGAACAAAGGGGGAAAACAGTTTGGAATACCACTGGGCCTCCGATGTAAACAATTGCTATGCTTCCAACTATTATGCAGGTCACCTCATATTGGCTGAAGCTGCTCCCGAACCTGGTGACATTGCCATGGCGGGTGTTTCATGGGTTATCTGGACAGATGAGCCCGACTATGAAGACATGAGCAGTTACGCCGACAATCCCTACGATAAGCCTAAGGTGGACATTCTCCAGGCGCCCGACTCATGGACCTATGAGGGAATCACAGATGCGGAATCATTTGATGTCACATGGAACCTTCTTGGAGATGAGAACCTGATGAACAAGATGATCACCGATGGCACCATCGATTTTTATGACCTGGACAGCGATAAGACCTTTGGCGCATCCTGGAAGGGTGTTCACGACGGAACAAAGCTCTATATTCTGTCGAAGTATTATGACACCAATTCTCAACTCGATGCGGGAACCCATAACTTTGAGGTAATGGTTCAGCCAACTTCTATCGAACGCCACGAGAATACCTTTTCAGCTGCAGCCGACAGTACCGAAGACTGGCAATTGGCCTACCAGAATATGGCCTATGCACGCTATGTGGAACTGGGTGGCGGAAAGGCTCATTTTATGAACGGTTTAGTAGATGAATACGCTGCTTCAATCGGCCTCGATAAATCGACCTTTTGGAACGGATGTACAGTAGGAAACTGGGGAGCCAATGAACATGGGCTTGAAGGCCTGGCCATGGCCAATCACTTTTGGGATGTAACAGACGGAGTAATCAGGTCTGTTCTGGTAATGTCCTTTGATGGTGCACTGGGGTATCCGGCCGATCCGACCAACCTGGAAGGTGACTACAACGCTGTAGCCGTTGGCGACAGCATTTCCTTCGATATCAAATCAAGGGGAACAAAGGGGGAAAGCAGTTTGGAATACCATTGGTCGTCCGACAGGAATAACTGCTACGCGTCGAACTACTATGCCGGAGTGTTGACCCTTTCAGACAAAAAGATTGTTGTCGAAGGAATTGAGAACCATTTTAACAGCGATGTCAAAGCCTTTGTATACATGGACCAGCTTCACATCAGGGGAATCGAATCGGTTAATCTAAGCATATACAGTACGACCGGCTCATTGCTTAAGTCTGCCAGGAATGTGAGCGGAACCCTGGATATGAGCGATCTTCGGGATGGTATTTACATTGTTAAGCTTGAAGGAATAGCCACGGCTTTCAAAATTGTAAAGTGATCTACAAGCTGAATTCACCAGTGCCTGATTAGCATGTACCTGACATTGGTGATAAATCATTCAAAAAAGGGATACGACAAGCATCCCTTTTTTGAATTTTCGGAGATATGCCGGGATAGCGTTGAATCCATAATTGCATCGAAATGAAGACTAAACTGCAAAAGAACGCACGATTAAGACTACTTAGTACGGGCTTCCTTTTATTATCGGCTCAGTTTATACTTGCCCAGCAAACCATAAGCGGTAAGGTAAGTGATGCTGCGGACGGCCTGGGAATGCCAGGAGTAAATGTGGTGGTAAAGGGGAGCACTATTGGTGCCATCACCGACCTGGACGGCAACTATTCCATTGATGTGGCCGGACCCGGAGCTGTTCTGCACTATTCCTATGTGGGTTACCTCTCACAGGAGATTCCGGTGGGAAGTCAGACTGAAATCAATGTGGAACTGCAGGAAGACATCCGGGCCCTGGAGGAAGTGGTAGTCATTGGCTATGGTACCGTGAAAAAGCAAGACCTGACTGGTTCGGTCGCAGTAGTTTCTGCTAAAGAGCTAGCCAAAACCCCTTCGGCCAACCTGAGCCAGGCTCTGCAGGGACGAGCCTCAGGTGTAATGGTAACCCAGAGTGGAAAGCCCGGATCGGGTGTTACCATCCGCATCAGGGGTATCGGCTCCATCAACCAGAACCCCAACCCGCTCTATGTGATTGACGGCGTCGTGGGTGGGAGTATTAACGATATCAGTCCCAATGATGTGGAATCCTTCCAGGTGCTGAAAGATGCTTCGGCGGCTGCCATCTATGGTGCCGATGGTGCCAATGGTGTGGTAATCGTTACCACCAGGCGGGGCAAAGAGGGGAAACCAAAGCTTAGCTTTTCGGCCTATGGAAGCATGAATCTGGCGCCCAAGCCCTTTGACATGATGAATGCTACACAGTACAGCAAGTTCTACAACCAGATTTATGACGACAATGGCATCGAAAGGGATGAAGCCTATTCCGATGAATTCCGGCAGTTCTATTACGGCCAGGGCTGGGAAGAAGGGACCAACTGGCAGAGCGAAATCCTCCAAAAGGCCTATACCCAGAATTACTACCTGAGAATTTCGGGCGGAGGAAAAGCAAGCAATTATTCCGTCTCGGCCAATGTGCTGGATGAGGATGGAATACTACTTAGTACCGGTGCATCCAGGTACAATCTCAGAGCCAACTCAGACTTTAAGATAGGTCAATACATCAAAGTGGGTGAATCATTCACCGTATCGCGGAACACCAGGTTCGACGAATCTGGATACCAGGGCAGTGTATGGCGTTCGAGCCTGATCGCTTCTCCCCTGATGACCCTTTACAATGAAAACAACAAGGGAGGCTATTCCGGTCCCCAGGAAGCCATCGAGTACACCACGGCAGCCGGTGATGTGGTTTTCTATAATAATACCGGGGGAAATGACAAGGCGAATCCGGTCGTTGCACAAGCCCTTGCAAAAAACCAGTCGAATTACAACAGCTTTGTGGGAAATGTTTACATCGAAATCAAGCCCCTCTCCTGGCTTAGCTTTAAATCCACGCCCTCGGTAATCGGGTCCTTCAGCCATACACGCAACTGGATGCCTCGGTTCGAGTCGGGTGTAAGAAGCAACTCCCCCGCATCGCTTACCGAGCTTTTCACGGAAAGCATGAACCTCTCGTTGGAAAACCAGCTGATGATTATGAAATCCTTTGGGGAACATACACTCACCATTACCGGGGTTCAACATGCCCGGAAATACGATGGCTACAGCTCCAGTGTTACAGCATCCGATTTTGCTTACGAAAAGCTGAATACCCTGCAAAATGCAACCAGCATTGATAATGTGACTGGCTACATCACCCCGGTAAGGTGGAACTCCTATCTGGTCAGAGCCATTTACGACTACAAGAGCAGGTACCTTCTAACTGCCAGTATCCGGCGTGACGGGAATTCCCGTTTCGGTCCGGGAAATCGCTGGGGAACATTCCCTTCGGCTTCTCTTGCCTGGAAACTGAACGAAGATCTGCTTCCCGATGTGGAACAGATTGACATGCTCAAACTGAGAATGGGTTACGGAAAAACCGGATTCTCCGAGATTGGCAATTTTGCCTATGAAGCAAACCTGAGTGCCTACAGCCAGTTCTCCCCTGTTTTTGGCACTTCGCAGTCTTTGAATCCCGCCCTGAATGTGCTCGACAGCTTTGGCAATGAACTGATACAGTGGGAGTCTTCTGCCATGACCAATATAGGGGTGGATGTCAGCCTTTACAGGAATAAGCTGACGGCAAGCCTTGAGTACTATATCAAGAATACCGATAACCTGATTGTTGACAGATCTGTCTCCAGGATTTTTGCACGTATTACAGAACCAAAAGTAAATCTGGGAGACCTCCGGAACCGGGGACTTGAATTCAATGTCTCCTATCGCGAAATGGAAGGCAATGTCAATTATGAAATCAGTGGTATGCTAACCACCATAAAAAATGAAGTGCTGGACATTCCCGAAACCTATATTGATGGCAATAACATTGCCAGAGTAGGAAACACCGTGGGCTCCCTGTATGGGTATATAGCCGAGAGGATTGTAACTCCCGAGGACTTTGATACCGATGGCAACTACCTCTTCGCTATCCCCTCAGAAGGCATCCCCTCCCCTGGAGATCTGAAATTTACAGACCTCAACCTCGACGGGGAAATTACGGATGAAGACCGAACCATTATCGGGAAACCTATTCCGGATCTGATCTACTCCATCAATGTGAATCTCTATTACAAGAATTTTGATTTGGGCATGTACTGGTATGGTTCCAGGAATGTGGATGTTTATAACTCGCAGCGCGCAAGCGTGGAGTGTTTTGCCAGTCAGGATCTGGACCACAATAAAACAGTCGGATTTGCAGAGAACTATTACCGCAGCGACCGTCCTTCTGCAGAATATGTTCGGGCAGACATCAACAACACCAACCTGAACGATCGCATCTCTACCTGGTGGGTAGAGGACGCCTCTTTCCTGAGAATGAAAGATGTCCAGTTGGGGTATACACTTCCGAAGCACCTGGCACAGCGTATCGGAATGTCGGGAGCAAGGCTGTATTTGAGTGGTGTGAACCTCCTCACCATTACTAAATACAAGGGGCCCGATCCGGAATCTGCCACCACAGGTCCGCCTATGCGGGTGGGAACCGACTGGGGAACCTATCCCATGCCCAGGATCATTACCGCAGGTGTCCAGATTGATTTCTAATGGTAAAAATGTATGTCATGAAAAATGCAATTCATAAAACAACCCTCCTTGTTCTGCTGGTATTGAGCAGCGCTTGCAGTGAGGAGTTCCTTGAGGTCGAAAACAAAAACAACCTGACCGACGCGAGTTTCTATCAGACACAGAATGACTTCCTGCTGGCCCTGAACTCCTGTTATTGTCCCCTGGCCGACGGGGGACTGTTTGGTCTGGGCATGCAGCTTGCAGCCGGGACCTGGGAGGACAGAACCCTTTTTGAGACCACCAACAGAGACAATCTGAGCATGATGAGTTCGAGCAGTGATGAATGCCACACAACCTGGCAGGCGCTGTATTTTGGGGTATACCGCACCAGTGATTTCCTCAGAAAGCTGGCCGAACAAACCAGTGTTGAAGGTTTTACCCAGGAAGAAAGGGCGCTTTACGAAGCCCAGATCAGAGGACTTAGAGCCATGTACTATTTTTATCTCGTAACCTTATTTCATAAACCCGTTTATTACGACGAGCTGAATTTCCCGGTAGACTATAATCAGAATTTCAGCAATGGGGATCCCTTACAATTCTGGGATAAAATTGAAGAAGACCTGGCCTTTGCCATCGCACATCTTCCCAAAAAATCGGAGTATGCCGACGAAGACCTGGGAAGGGTTACATCGGGGGCTGCCAGTGCCCTTCTGGGGAAAGCCCTGCTTTACAAACACTACCACTATTATGTGGCCGGCGGAAGCAAAGGTGGATCCGAAGATCTGGAAGATCTGTCAAAGGCCAGGGATGCCTTTCTGGATGTTATGAACTCGGGGGAATATGCGCTGGTACAGCCCAAAGCACCCAAAACCAGGAAGGACTACATGATGGCACTGCTGTCGAATACAGCCTACACTGACCTACCCTCGGAGAACAACAGTTACCAGTCGGAAAACAATGTGGAATCGGTATGGGAGGTGCAATACGACGATGAACTCATCCAGAGTGGATGGCTTCCTGGATGGCAGTGGACCGGGTCACTCAATACGCAGTATTTCTCGCCCCACAGCAATAGTTACAAGAACCATGAAGTGCATCCCGACTGGTTTTTTGCCTGTGATACAGTGGGAACGCCTGCCGGTTTCGACAGAGATCCCCGTGCTTATGCTTCATGCTATCTGGATGGCGATACCATGCACATTGATCCGGCCAATCCCTATTTTAAGAAATTCAATTCCTATGTCAATACCAAGCGGATTGCCCGATCGAGAGGACTTGCACATGACGATCAGCCCTCGGTCTCCTTTGGGATGAAAAAATACTATTTCCCGATCTATGAAGAGAGTGGCACAGCCTCGCCCAACAACGACCCCACCAACCGCAGGGTGATTCGTTATGCCGATGTGCTGCTCATGTATGCCGAGGTCATGTTCCTGTTGGGTGACGATGGCAGCGGGCTAAGTGCCCTGAACCAGGTGCGTGCCAGGGTAGATATGGATCCAATACCGGCTCTAAGCAGCGAGGCAATCGTACACGAAAGGGATATTGAACTGGCCTTTGAGAGTCACCGCTGGGGTGATCTGGTGAGGTGGAGTTTTGATCCTGCCTGGGGAATCGACTGGGATGCCCTTTTAGGGCCCGGCGTGTTTAAGGTCGGCAAACATGAGTACTATCCCATTCCCATCTCAGAAATTGATGTAAACAGCGGAGAATTAAAGCAAAATCCCGGCTGGTAACCCAAAAACACAGAAAGATGAAAAACAGCACAATAGCAGCAATGATCCTGGCCTTCCTGCTTATTCTCTTCGGGTGCAACAAAGAGGAGCCTGCAGCCGTTTCTGCTGCTTTCACAACCAATCTGGTGAACAATACAGTAGGTGTCGGTGATCCGGTTACTGTTTATCTGCAGGATGCGACCGGCGAGTTCCTGACCTATTTCATGGGCCTGGACTCAACGGACAGCTATGGTACAGGAACAGGAAAAAGCCTGGAGACAGGCACTGATTCCCTGGTACTTACCTACTATACTGCGGGCAGATATGCATTTACCCTGGTGGCCATAAGCTACGGAAACTGGGGAGAAACTGTCAGCGAAGCACGGCAGTCGCTAGATATCACCGTTGTGGCTGATGAATAGTAGTTCCGGCAGACTTTTCAATTCCCCGGAAAGCCTGTAGGCTAAGGCCTGATCAGGTCGAGGAGTTTTTTGTCAAGCTTGTAGCCATACCAGTCTTCGTAGTCCACATCCTTGCGCCCGGAATTCAGGATGCCGAAATCACCGACAAAATTCCAGAGGGCAAAGCCTATGTTGTGACTGCCGATGATGTCGAGTATGTCTCCGAACCAGGAAAGAAAGATCGCATGTGGGGTCTTGTTGTAGCATCCACATTCCCCGCAATGAACACCGACCCCCTTCTCGACCAGTTCGATCCAGGGCGCATAGAAGGCTTCCAGCATCTCACGGCTCAGGTACTGATCGCCTACCTGTCCCGGATATTTCAGGGAGGGCAACCCGGCAATCTGCTCGGGAGAATAGACCCATTGAGCCTTGTAATGCGAGACAATGTGTGGGAAATACCCCCTGCAGCTCTGGACAATTGGCAGGTGGGTGATCTCCGGAATCACCTTCGTTCCTATATCGTTCCCGTCGGCTACAACCAGGTGGTCGGGATTCACCGCCCATATCGCTTTTGCTGCTTTTTCAACCAGTGTGGCATAGGCATATCCGGAAACAATTGTTTTCGATGAATGCTGGTCATTCATCGCCTCGACCCAGGCAGGTTCATTCAGCAGGTCAAAACTAATCTGCTCCCGGCTGAGTTGCTTATAGCGTCTGGCCCACATATCCCAATGCCAGTAAAAGGCCTCCCGGGCTTCCTCATCAAGCCAGAGGTTGTAGGGCTCTCTGAACCCGGCATTGATGCAATAACCCGGAGCCCTGTGAAGGTTTATGCTTGCATGCATGCCATACTTGTTAATCAAAAAGACCAATTCATCCACCTTTTCCAGTGCGGCTTCATCCACTTGGTAAACCTCCTCGGGAAGGATGTCCCGGCTACGGTCAAAGTCCAGGTAGGACGGATAAGCAATGGGAATACGCACAAAGTCGAAGCCCCAGTCCGCCATCCATTTAAGCTCTTCCTCTGTCGTCTGCCTCCAGGCATGCTGTGGATCGGGCGAGAAAAAATCCTGAACATTAAAGCCCTTCCAGGTGGGAATGGGTTTTGGGGCTTTTTCCGGTGTATTCGCAAATAGGATGGCCGAATTTCCTGCCAGGCCCACAGTCCCTGTGAGCAATGCGCTTTGCTTTAAGAAAGTCCTTCGGTCTGGTGACATCTGTGTTTGAGTTTGGTTTGCTTAAAGGTAGAGGATTGTGGGAACTATGCAAACTGCAGGTACAAATGTGCCCGCTTGCCCAGCCTGCCGGCTCTTCAAATTCGAAACGGATCTGTTCGGGCCGTTTTATTACCGGCCTTTTAGATGCCTGTCGAGAAAGGAAAAGACTTTAGCTACATTTTCTGTCCCGTAAAATGCGGGCCAGTATCCATGCCCCGTAGCAGGAAACAATTCCAAATAAACATTTTCATAGCCGATGGCCTTTCCCAGGGCACGGGCAAGCATCACCGAACCCTGGTAGGGGACCAAGTTGTCTTCACAGCCATGTTGAATAAAAAAAGGCGCATCGTCGGAAGAAACCCAGGTAGTCGGATCTGCTTCTTTTACAAGCCCGGGAAGCTCAACAATGGCTCCACCCAACAGTAGCGATTCGGGAGAATCCGGTGTTGAATGGAGCAAAGGATGCGCTACCCTGCTCGCCTTCAACTGCTCATCCATTTCCAGAAAATCCGTTGGGCCAAACCAGTTTACCACGGCCTGTACCCGGCTCGATTGGTCGGAATGCCCCAGACTTAAGTCCTCCAAATGAGCAACATCACCTGTCGTCCCCAGCATGGATGAGAGGTGTCCGCCAGCCGAATCCCCCCAGGCGGCTATCTTTTCAGGATTGAGTTTGTAGTTGCCTGCATTCGCTCTCAACCACCTGAGGGCTGCCTTGCAGTCATGGATCTGAGCGGGCCAGATGGCTTCACCGCTAAGTCGGTAATTGATTGAAACAACAGCATAACCCCGCTTCAATCCGCAAAGCATTGGCTCAAGCACGCGGTCTCTCTTGTCGCCTTCCATAAAAGCCCCCCCATGAATGGAAAGGATAACCGGGAAGGGCCCTTCACCATCTTCGGGGAGATAGATGTCCAGTTTTTGGGCCTCTGAAACAGTGGCATAAGCGATATCGAGGTATTTATTCCTTATTCCACTTATATCAGCTTTTTGGGCCTGGACTATTGCGGAAACCTGGATGAATACTATTGATGCACAGATGATTGCCTTATTCATGATGCTCATTTGCTTTTCGTAAGAAGAGTTTTACAAAGTTAGTTTATTCGTGCAAGATATCCCTAAAATCATCTCAATGGGGGAAAAAACGAAATGAAAAATATTTCTTAAATTTATACATGAATCTGCCCAAAAAGGCAGGAGGCTAAACACCCCCGATTAGAAAACTCAGCTTTACGGCAACCCTCCTGAAATCAGTACATGAACCAACAGGCGCTTAGCCGCTATTGAAAAACCGACCCTTCCTGTGCAATGAAACGTATTCTTCTGCTCATAGCCTTATTTATTCCTGTTGCCAGCCTGAGTGCACAAAATGCCCCCGTCATCGGAACCCCTCAGGATGCGACCCTTTTCGTGGGTTCGGGTTTGAATTTCCTGATGATTCCCAATGTGAGCGATGGAGATGAAGGAGTCGGCCAGGAGATCTCTTTCTCGGCAACATCCTCAGATCCGTCCATCCTCGAGATCAATGACGTGAGCTATTCTGCCGGACATACCATGGCTGTGATTCATGCGACAGAAAAGGGGCTTAGCGGAACTGTAAGCATTGGCGTGGAAGCCACCGATGAAGATGGTTCCGTGCAAACCTCCTTCGATGTCAGCATAGGCGCGTACCACAATCAGGGAATTAATTTCGAGATTCACGACATCGTATTCTGGCAGACCCATGTTCCGCTGAATTCCAGTCCGGCTTTCAGCATGATTGCGGAAAACGGAATGGCCCCTTACAGCCAGATCGATCTGAAAGGACTGGACCTTTCAGTATACGCCGATTGTGATGGAGACATCTGTACCGGGACCGACTTTTTTACGGCGCTTTTCAAGGGATATTTAATTCCTCCCGTCAGCGGAGACTATTATTTCTATATGGTTTCGGGCGACCATAAAAGTATCGGAATAAGCGACAGCGAAGACTTCGACGATGCCGAAGTCATTCTGCACTCCGTTGACGGAATAGGAACTAATGCGGGCGAGAGGGAGTGGAAATCGGTTCAGATTAGTCTGGAAGCCGGAAAATGCTATGCGATATACGGCACCCACTGGAATGTTCACACCCTTATGGGAGGCCTGAAATGGGAAGGCCCCGGGATTGAAAAGGAATACATACCGGGGGAGTATCTATCCTATGTTTATGACGTATTTAAACCATCTGTACCGGCTAACTTCAAGCTTCTGAATACAGGAATCACAGATATCGTGCTCAGTTGGTCGGAGGCAACGGATGATCGCAACATAGCTGGCTACAACCTTTATCTGAATGGCCTCAGATTCAACGATACACCCCTGAAGGATACAAGCTGCCAGCTTGGCAATCTAAGCCCGGGAACAGACTATTGCATGGTGGTTACTTCAGTTGACATGGCCGGAAATGAATCAGCAGAGAGCAATCCTGTTTGCACCACTACCTACCTGGAAGATGAAGTAGCCCCCCTCTCCCCCACAAGCCTTGAAGCGAAAATTGTTTCAGATCTTGGACTCAAAGTGGAGTGGAGTGGAGCCAGCGATGGCGAAACCGAGATCAGGGGCTATCGCTTGTATGTGAACGGGGAGCTCTACACTGTCGATGGACTGATCTATGAAGAAGAATCCGAGATTCTGGGCCTGACCCCGGAAACAGACTATGCGATTGAAGTGGAAGCCCTGGATGCTGCCTATAATGTATCTGATAAAAGTGAAGCCCTGATTGTGAGTACCACTGCTTTTTCACCCTACGACACCAGCATAAGCAGCACAAAGGGGCGTTTGAGCATTCTGATGGACCCCATTGGCAGGAGCGAGGGCATAGGCATTAACCCAAACTATGTATCGGGAGAATTCCTGAACGATCCTGAGCAGGTCAGACTGATTAAAGAACTGGAGGCAGGAGCCATCCGCTGGGGTGCCCTGGATGCGAACCCGCTGAATTTTAAGGATTTTACAGGCCCCGGAAAGCCAATAACCTTTGGCCGGTTTATGGATTTCTGTAACCAGACAGGGGCCTATACGGTCATCTCCTGTGGGGTGGAAGATGGAAGCGACTGGCGAAAGCATCCCGAGACCTTTTCCAACTTTCTGGAATACCTCGCAGGCGGTGCTGAAACCACCTATGGAGCAAAACGGGTGGCAGAAGGCTACAGCCAATCCTTGCTTGAAGGAAGCCCGGGAATGGTATTTGAGTTTGGAAACGAAGTGTGGGGTGCAGATGCACATGCTGCCCAAATTGGCTCGGACTATGCTGAATATGGCCGCTGGTGCCGAGAGATGGCCACCGTCATGCGTGCATCAAACTACTTTGATGATGAGAAGATATTCCTGAGCTATAGTGGCAGGCGTCCGGTGGCCAGCGATAGTTATGGACTCTATGAAGAGCTTTTTAAAGGAGATACGGGTGAGGTCGACTGGCTGGCGGTGAGCGGATACCTTGGGGGAAACCTGAACTATTCACCGGAAATTGATCCGGGTGAGAGCGAACTGGAATACTATAAAAACGGGATCAGGGAAATGATTCGCAACCTGAACGGGCTTGAGGAGACCATGGATGTGGTTTTGCAGACCTGTGGAGACATCAAACCCACCTACTTCTACGAGTCAAATATGACCACATCCGCTTACTACGGGCGGCTTGGTCAGGCTGTTATTCAGACCGATTACTATGCATCGCTTGTGGAAAAAGGAGGAGTCCTTCCCACCATCTTCCATCTGACCGATGGCCAGTGGAAGATGGTCGTTCCATCGCAGGACTACAAGAAACTTCCGCTCTTCCATACCACCATGTACTACAACAGGTATTGCAAAGGGAATGCACTCAAAACAGACTTTGTCACAAGCCTGAATACCTCGTATGATCCGGTTGGTTGTCATATCTATTCGGAAGGTGATGCCTTTGGACTGATGTTAGCGAGTCGTGATTTTGAGAACGACTGGACCGTACAACTCGATCTTCCCGATGAGCTTGAATTAATGAGGCCGGAATCGGTTAAAATGTACACCATTACCGGAAACGGATACAGCACCAGAAAGGCAAGGATCGATTCTTCGGTAGTAAGCATGTCGGACAGTATGCTCATAAAGGTGCCTAAATACAGCATGGTGGTCATGGGTTTTGAGGGAAGCGGAGCGGGTATTGAGAATGTCCCGCTGGGGTTTTATGACTATAAGGCGGCCGATTCCATTTCGATTTATGCACTGGGAGGCATTGAGGTATATGAAATCAATGGCCGGGATAAACTGATATTTAAAGCAGATGTTTTTCCCGAAGGTATTCTGTCCGACGCCGTAATCTGGAGCCTTGAACCGGATAGTGTTGAAGCCAGCTATGCTTTAATGCCTTATGGCTTTGATGTCAGGGGGTCAGGAACCTGCAACGGAAATGGAACCGTCAGGGTTCGTGCACATGCCTGGGACAATCCCGCGGTCTATGACGAAGTGGAAGTGACCATTTCGGGACAGGGGAGCAACTGCAACGTGGGGATTGAGGGCTCAATGAAGGAAGAATTGCGTATTTATCCGAATCCTGCCAGTGGCCTGCTGTATGTAAGCGGTTTACCAGATGGTACAAAGAAACTGGAGGTGTTCGACATAGGCGGACGTCTGTGCCTTTCGGCAGAGAGCGTGGATAAAGAAGCTGAAATAGACCTGTCGGATTTCGATTCCGGGCTCTATCTTCTGAAGGTTTCCGGCTCGCGTGAACTGTTGATCAGGAAATTCATTTGTGACTGATGGGAGAACTAAAAATCCTTAAATTTACCGACGGGAACTGATTCCCCTCGCATGAAGCGGTTTTTATTACCAATTCTATTTCTGTCCGGCTTTTTGCTTGTCCTTCAGGGACAACATACCGAGGTGAGGTTTCACCATCTGGGCGTTGAAGACGGGCTTACACATAGCCTGGTTTCGGCGATTGTGGAGGATACACTGGGTTATATCTGGATCGGCACCCAGGATGGTTTAAACCGCTATGATGGTTATGAGTTCCGGACCTACTACAAGGGCGAGGGCGACCGAAGTCCCTCAGACAGCTGGATCGCCACGATTTATGTGGACAGCCATAATCAGTTGTGGATTCAGTATGTCGGCCATGGGCTCAACCGCTTCGATCCGACCACAGAAACCTTTAAGGACTATGCACCGGATCCGCTCAATGAATCCAGCATCTCGAGCAATCTAACTCCTTCTGATTATGCAGCGGACCATATGTTTTTTGAAGATTCCGACCAACAGCTTTGGATCGGTACAGGTCATGGCCTCAACCGCTATAACAGGGAAGATGACAGTTTCACCCGGTTTTTGAGTGATCCCGATAATCCGGCAAGTTTAAGTGGTGACAGGATTACATGCCTGTTCGAGTGTAAAGAGGGCTACCTGTGGGTTGGAACCACAAACGGGCTGAATCGCTTAAACCGGGCAAGCGGCGAAGTTAAGCAATTTACGGCTCAGCCTTCCAGCAACAGGCATATACGCGAATCGCTTATTTGCTCGGGCTATTGTGCCGAAGACGGATCCATCTGGGTGGGTACCCAGCGGGGGCTGGATCTTATTCTCAATCCCGGTGATGAGCATTCTAAGGTACTTCATCTGTTATCGGAACCTCTGAATCCCAATGATCTTGTTGGCATCAATAAGATCATCAGAACACCCACAGGGGAAATGCTTGTGGGTTCCAGTCAGGGCCTTTACAGAATCCATCGGGAGGGCGATCAGTACCAGGCCATCCTCTATCCGCAGACCAGGGGTATTCCTGTTTCTCGCATGCTTGTCGATTCCAGGAATTACATCTGGGTCTCTTCCGGTGAAAATGTAGAGCGGAGCCTTTTCAGGCTTAGTCCCGATGCAGCACATCTTGAGTCCTTTGAAATTGGCCGAAACGATCCCTTCATGTTCAAAGGCGGACGGGTAAAAGGCCTGTTGGAGAGCCGGACCGGCCTGGTTTGGATCGGATCCGAAAAAAATGGGATATACCGGGTCGATCTGAATGCACGACAGTTTAAAACCATCGACAACTACCCGGGCAGGGGCCTGTATATCAGCGACAATGAAGTCTATTCCATCTATGAGGATGACAATCAGCAGCTTTACATTGGAACGAAAACAGAATTGAACCTGATCGATTTGAAAGACGGTTCCACCAAAGGCTTTAATAACAGGAAAGAACTGAAACGGGACATTCCCTGGGAGTATTCCCCCAATCTTTGTGCAGAGCTGGTGGGGGTGTTGGAGCCCAACCATGAGGGTAAAATCTGGATGGGCGCTTTCGATTACAAAGTGAGCCTCTATGATCCGGGAAAGCAACAATTTCTGAATTTTCACCTGGATGAGTTCAATCCCGAGTCCTTTCTTCTATGGTCCATGCGATCCATCTGTGTAACGAAAAGTGGCGAGGTTTACTTTGGATCTACAGGCCTGGGCCTGGCACAGCTCCGGGATGATGCATATTCTTTTGAATACTTTCCGAAAGTGGAAACCGGGGATTCAAGCGGGCCCAATGACGGCCATATTCAGTCCATTTATGAGTCTTCGGACGGAATTCTCTGGCTGGGTACCCTCAATGGCGGACTGAACCGTTTTGATGCGCAAACCCGCCTTTTTAAACACTATGTAAACGATCCCGGGAATCCCGGATCCATTTCCAGTAACCGGGTAACCTGCATCCTGGAACCGGAGATTCACAGCGGTGATCTACTCTGGATCGGAACCAATAACGGGGGATTAAACCGCTTCGATACGAAGAAAGGCGCATTCAGCAGCTATGATATAGAGGATGGTTTGCCCAGCAATACCATTCATGGGATTCTGGAGGATAAACTTGGAAACCTTTGGCTGAGTACAAACAAGGGGCTCGCGCAGTTCGATCCCCTGACAGAGCGTTTTAGTGTTTATTCGACAGAAGACGGACTGGTGGGTACAGAATTCAATGAGGGAGCCTTCTTCAAAAACAAGAAAGGGATCATGTATTTTGGCGGCACAAAAGGTGTCATCTACTTCGATCCGGGAGAGATTCGCGAAAAACCCGACTATGAAGTCCCGGTGATTTTTACCGGGTTCTATATTTCGGGGGAGGAGGTACGGCCTCTGGACACGATCAATGGACGAGTGATTCTGGATCGGTCCATCTCCATGACCAGGGAGATCAGCCTGAGTCACAGGGAACGCTTTATTTCATTTGAGTTTGCCTCCCTGGACATGGCCGCAGCCATGAAGATCAGGTACAGGTACATGCTCGAGGGCTTTGAGAAATCCTGGAAGGAGGTGGACGCAAATCACCGTTACATCTCCTATACCAACCTGCCCAGTGGAAGCTATCGCTTAAAGGTCATGGGGACCACCAGCGATGGAAACACCTTCAGGGAGCCCACAGAAATTGTGCTCAATATTCTCCCCCCATTCTGGAAAAGAACGGTTTTCAAAGCAATCCTGGCCTTCCTCATTTTCCTCATCTTCCTGTCAATTTTGTCCATCAGGACCCGGGTTCTTCAACATCAGAAAAAGCTCCTGGAACGAGAGGTAGAGGAGCGAACCCGCGATCTGAAAGAGGCCAACAGTTTGTTGGGCAATCGAAATGAGGAGATTCAGGAAATGGCGCAGCGTCTGCATGAAACGGATCAGATGAAATTGAAGTTTCTCACCAATATTTCCCATGAATTCAGGACCCCCCTGACCCTGATTCTCGGTCCTACCGAGAAGCTCCTGAAGCTTGAGAACTATGAGGATGCAGCGGGCGTAAAGCAGGAGCTTAAACTGATGTATCGAAACGAAAGGAGGTTGTTTAAACTGATCAACCAACTGTTGGAGGTCAGGCATGTGGAAACCGGAAATCTGAAGTTGTCCGTTGCCAAAGATGATTTACTTGCGTATCTCAGAGGCATCTATCTCCTGTTCCTGCCTTATGCCGAAAAGAAGGAAATCGATTTTTGCTTCGAATCCGGATTGGACAGCATTCGAATCCTATTCGATGCTGATAAAGTGGAAAAGATCTATTACAACCTGCTTTCCAATGCCTTCAAATACACCCCTGTCGGGGGGAGGATTGTATTCTCTGTGAGCAGGACTAAGGAAGCAGGCGACTGGGTAAAGATCTGCGTGGCAGATGGGGGCCCGGGTATTCCGAAAGAGCACCTGGAACATATATTTGACCGCTTTTACCAGGTCAGCAATAAGCACCAGTCTGCGAAGATCAGTTCAGGAATCGGACTTTCCCTCTCCCGCGATCTGGTCAAGAGCCATCATGGATTGATCAATGTTCGGAGCGAGGAGGGGCAGGGAACCGTTTTTGAGGTTCTCCTGCCTGCAAACCCCGATGCTTACAGTGAAGAAGAGATTTTGGTTGAGCCTGAACGCGACCTGAATATGGAGTATATTTCCTCCATGCTGGAAAACTATGAGAGTGACGGCAGTGAGGGCCTGGACAGCGCCCCCGAAGACGAAGAACTTTTCCGGATTCTGCTGGTGGAAGACAACCCCGATCTGCAAATGTTTCTCTACAATGAAATGAGCCCCACCTACAACATTGTATCGGCACAAAACGGGGAGGAAGCATTGAGGCTTGCTACCGAAGGCCTTCCCGATCTCATTATCAGCGATATAATGATGCCCGTGATGGATGGCATTGAGCTTTGCAAGAGAATCAAGGAGAATGAAATCACCTGTCATATCCCGGTCATTCTTCTAACGGCAAAAACCGGAACCGAAAGCCAAATCGAGGGTTTTGAATCGGGCGCAAGCGACTTTATTACCAAGCCCTTCAATCCCGAAATCCTGAGACTAAAGGTGAAAAACATTCTGGATTCGAGAAAGCGGCTGGCTAACAGGTTCTCGGAATCGGCAAAGTATATCCCCGAAAACATCAGTATTACCGAGATCGATCAGGGTTTCCTGGAGAAGCTTGTAAGAATAGTGGAGGAAAACATCGATGACCCCGAGTTGTCGGGTGACCGGCTGGCAAGCGAACTCGGGATAAGCAAGGGAAATCTGTACAAGAAGTTGAAAACCCTGACCGGCATGACCGTCAATATTTATGTGCGGACCATTCGGTTGAAGATCGCTGCAAGGCTCCTTAAGCAGGGGAATTACAATATCTCTGAGGTGGCCTATGCCGTCGGCTTCAACAATCCAAAGTACTTTTCGACCTGTTTCAGCGAGATGTTCAGGGTCTCACCCAAGGCCTACATGAAAGACTGTCCCCCTGTTCTAAAACGAACGGCCAGCTCCTAGCGGGTCGTAAATGTGCTGATTTTCGCAGTTCCGGAGAGCCCAGCCGGTATTAAACCATATTCCTCCCTGGGAATGGTTTCAAGGGGGTAGGCCCATGCGATGGGCAGGCGGCTCACATTGGTTCGGGTTCGTCTTTGCTGCGCCGGGAGTCTGGCGTCTCCAACCAGGCCATTTGCCCAGGTATTGGCCACATCCACCCTCAACAGATTCTTTCCAGTTTGCAGCTGAGCTGTAATATCTGCCCGGAAAGGCTTCTTCCACAATACACCTAAGTCCTCGCCATTCAGGTACACCCTGGCCACCTCAACAACTGAGCTAAGCTCAAAGAATACGCGCTGATCCGGGTTAGCCTCGCCATTCCAGTCAAAGGCCTTTTCATAGGTGGCTATTCCCGAGAAGAAGCGAATGCCATCCTCGGGTCTCCTGTTCCAATACACAAGCGAATCGAAAACCACCTCTCCAATCCCACCCGATTCCTCCGGGAAACAGATCTGCCAGGGCCCTTTAATTTCGCGGGTAGCAAGCATTTTATCTTCCCTGAACCAGGCGGGTGGATGCCCCTGTTCCAGGCAGGCTTCATTTTCATCATCCGCATAAAAAACAACAAAGACTGAGCCATGGGCATCCAGATTCAGGTCCAGCTCCAGGCCGGAGGCTACTTCCCTGCTTTCGGCCCTGTACATGAGTCCGCTTGCAGGATCCCAGTATTCTGCCCTGCCTCCTTTCTGCCTGAAAACAGCTTTACCCGAAACCGGCCGGTCAATTGCATTTCGGATAAAATAGATTTCCGTGTCGCCCCTGCTGCGATGGATGAAATCCAGCGCATCCTTTTCCGTGCTTCCCCTGAAATCAAAATCGGGACCTATCCCTTTCTCCCTGAGTATGGAACGCAGGTCCTCCCCGCAGATGATCTCTCCCAATCCATATTCCTGGCGCCTTACATGAATGCCGTCGCAATCCCCCCATATTTTTTCTGCCAGTTCGCGGACCCTTATGTCGTGTTGCTCCCGCTTGTACAAACCATGGCTTCTCAAGGGTTTTGGACCAACGATGGTGGCGCCTGCCTCGGTCAGTTTTCCGATCTTTTCCAGAATGCCGGCTTGTATATGGTCTTCATCGGGAAGAACCAGCAATGCATAATTCTGCCCATGTGGGAGGACCAGTCTGCCATCCTTTACTTCAAGCTTATTCAGAAGGATGTCGGAATTGCATACATCATAGTCGAACCCAAATCCCAGGCCCTCCACAATATGTTTCGGGGGCACAAAATTGGGTGCCGAATCGCCATAGTAGAAAAGTACATCACCTATAAATTGGCCCTGCTGAAGCATGTAGGAGCACCTTCCAAGGTATTCGATAAAGGGTTTGCTCATGGGCCACCATATCCGGTTTTCATTGATGAGGGTGCCAAAAGCATAGGCCCATCCGGGAGTGCCTGCCTCTTCAGGTGTATGGGGCCAGGTATGGAAATTTATCCGGTTCAGCCCCTCACAAAAAGCCCTGTCGACAGTTGGTTTCAAATCGCCCGGGCCCTCATTCCAAAGGTGGATGCCGGTAAAGGCTTCTGCCTCGACATACTTTTGGTTGTAAATGTGGGAGGCACATGCAACGCCCTTGATCACATTTAAATCGGTCAGAAAATGCCTCTCATCCTCCGTTCCTCTGTATGCCCTCCAGTAATCGCTATTCTGAGGAAGATGCCAGAATTCGCCCCTTGGAAAAGAAAGGGATCCCGATGACAGGAGCGATTCAAACGGACAATTGTGGATGGGCATCCCGGGGCCTGCAGCCTCGGCCACAAAACCCACACCGTGCTCTTCACAAATCTCGCGGGTGCGGCGGTAGTGGTTTTCAATAATGAGGTCGGACAATACCCTGCGAAAGTCGTACATAAAGCGGCGGCTAATCTCCGGGCTCTCCACTGTTTCTCCGTCCAAAACCGGGAGATAAGGAAGCAAACTATAGCCCATTCTTTCCTGAAATTCGTCGAGCATTTGGGGTGTCCACAAGCGGCCCTTCACTTCATAACTATCTGTATAAAAATAACTGAGTCCTGATTCTCCAAGTGATTTCCCCAGGGCTTTCTCCAGTTTTTCGATAAAATACCGGATATGCCTTTCACTGGCCTCTGCATTGAAATGATCAATCATGGGCCCGTGCGAATTGGGTGTGCTCGAAAACATTGGCTGACCCGTGTTGGTACACACATAGCGGACCACCGTCCACTCCCCCTCGGGGACATCCCAGTTCAGCACTCCTGAGGCATCCATCCGCTCACTCAGATCCAAAACCTTCCCTTCGATGCATTCATTTTCCCCCTTAACTGAAGGCCACGCCAAAACCGCCACATCTTTATAAAAGACGGGCAGGCCGTCCACGCCAAGAGTTATAAAGACCTTGTTCTCATCGTCTTCTTCAGTTGTAAGCGGAAGTTCGGGAAAAGGCAGTACGATCTTCTGTTTACCCGGGCCGGAAACCTTAAGCCTGGAGTCAAACAGCCCCATGGTCTGGTGCTCGGGAAGGGTCCAGCTTCCCCCCGCATTCCATCCACTCGAAATGATCAGTCCCAGGTCCAGCCCAATCCTTTCAGCCTCATTAATGGCATGGCAAATAGCCTCAACCGACTCGTCCCCCATAAAAGGAGGCCCTGCCGGTACAACCCCCGCCTCATCCATCACGCTTCGAACATCCCAGATGTCAAAACCCCCAAGTCCCATGCGCCTGGCCTCTTCCATCTCCCGTGTAATCTCCTCTAACTGAAAATTCCCATCCACCCAGTCCCACAAAGCCCTGGGACGAGCCTCAAGGGGCGGAGACCTGAACCCCTCGCGGAGCCCGTCGATTTCATCCTTCTCTGTGCGATTACATGCCGGCAGCAATGCCACTGCCATCAGCATGGAAAACATCGTGAATTTCAGTTTCATACCACAATAATTAATTCAATATGAATGATTTATGAGATACTGTGCCATCCCCCTTTCCTGGCTGTCACTTCCCGGCCAAACATATTGCAATGACGCATAAAGGTAACTATAGCTGAAGGATTAGTCAATGCACAAGGGGGAATGAGTATATTTATCCGATGCTTGCTGGAAAATACCATACTTTATCAGAAAAATAGGGAACCATGCCCATGCTACATATTCATACTTTTAGGGTTGGGTTGAAAAACACAATAAACATGATTCGAAATACGCTCAAGTCGGTCTCTTTCTTGCTACTCTTTCTGAGTTGCTTCTCCTGTCAGCATAAATCGGGCCCATGGAAACTGGAGTCGCCTGATAAACAACTCTGTGTCGAGGTATTCCTGGACCACTCGGAAAAGTCCGGAAGGCTTCACTATACCGTCAGCCGGGTTATCGATGGCAGCACGACAGAAATAATGGATCCCTCTCCCCTGGGAATTAAAAGGGAGGATGCTGCCTTTGTTTCGGGCCTGGAATTTGTTTCTGCTTCCTACCGGGAAGGAATCGAAGATGCCTATACCCTGGTAAGTGGTAAAAAGCTGAAGAATTCCAACACCTACAACAGCCTCTGGTTAAATGTAAGAAACCGGGAAAAGGAAAAACTCACCCTCGATCTGAGAGCCTATAATGGAGGTGTCGCATTCAGGTATCATTTCCCGGGAGAAAGTGAAAACAGTGTAAGGGTATGTGAAGAACTCAGCGGCTTCAACTTTAAGGACGGGAATTTCTGGGCCCATCCCTATGACACAGTCAGTATGTGGACCCCCAGTTATGAAACCTACTACCAGGGCCCTGTAGCTGTTGGAACCAAGGCTCCACCGGGTAAAAGCGGCTGGGCCTTCCCCATTTTGGTGGAGTCGGCAGGAAGCTGGATGATGGTTTCGGAAGCAGGTTTTGATGGAAACTATGGTGCCTCCCACCTTCAACCCGGCTGCGAAAACGGAGAATACCTGATCCGGTTTGCCGAAGCAGGTGAGGCAGAGGGCTATTATGAAAATACTTCGCATTCGGTCCTTCCCTGGAACACGGCGTGGAGATTTATTGCCATTGGAGCCAGCCCGGCATCTGTTGTGGAAACTTCGCTTCCCACAGACCTGGCTGCCCCCTCCGAATTGGACGATCTCTCCTGGATAAAGCCTGGCCGATCCTCCTGGAGCTGGTGGTCGGATAGCGACAGCCCCAGGGATTACGAAAAGATGCTCCCCTTTATCGATTTGGCTGCTGCCATGGGCTGGGAATACCATTTGGTGGATGCCGGATGGAACAGGATGAAAAACGGGGACCTGGAGAAACTGGTGAGCTATGCCGACAGTAAGAATGTAAAACTGCTGGCCTGGTACAACTCGGGAGGAAAACACAATGTAGTTGGGGAAGAACCCCGCGATCTGATGGATCAGCCAATGATCAGGAGAAAAGAATTCGAACGCATCAGTCAGATGGGAATCAAAGGCGTTAAGGTTGATTTTTTCCAGTCCGACAAGCAGGAGATCATAAAGCAGTATCTTGAAATACTCAGGGATGCCGCCGAATTCGGACTGCTTGTAAACTTCCATGGTTGTACCATCCCCAAGGGCTGGAGGAGAACCTGGCCCAACCTCCTGACGATGGAAGCCTTAAAAGGCGGGGAATGCTATCGCTTTAATCCGGATTATCCCCAAAAGGCCCCTGCCCATTTAACCATCATACCCTTTACCCGGAATGCAGTGGGCCCCTGCGACTATACGACGGGGGGCTTCTCGGACAATACCTATCCCCACCTCACCACCTTTGGCTTTGAACTGGCCCTGCCGGTGGTGATTGAATCGGGCATCATGCATCACATCGACACCCCGGAACAAACGCTGGGGCTTCCTTCCTTTGCAGTGGATTTTTTGAAGCGGATTCCGGTGACCTGGGACAATACAAAATACCTGAGCGGCTACCCCGGAAAGGATGTGGTAATTGCGCGTCAGAAGGGTGAGCATTGGTATATCGGCGGAATCAACGGGGAAAAGCGGAGCAAAGAAATCACCATTGATCTTTCCCTTACAGGACAGGCCCCCACCGAGGTTGAACTGATCATCGACGGGGATGGCCCTCGCCACTTGCAGGCAGGCAGGGCAAAAACAAAGGATGGGAAACTGACCCTCACCCTCCAACCCTTCGGCGGATTCACGGGCTACTGGTAGGCCTCTCAGTCCCCGTTTACCTGCGCGCAAGCCATTCTGTTTGCACCCGTTTTGGAATGGCCGCCGATGCTCAGCCTTTCATCCTCCGGCTTTGCCTGAATGCTTATTCTTTGTCGGGCCAGCCCGGATTTTGCTTCAGGTTCGGATTCAGTTCCAGCTGATTCAGAGGAATGGGGAGCAGATAGTCCTGGCCGGGCCTGAAGCCATAACCCGAAGGAAGGGAATGCTGCATGGGATCCAACAGCCCATCTTCATCTACAAACAGGTCGGTTCCCGGGACCAGATCCGGATAGTCTTCCTGTACAAAGCGCATCCCTTTTGGTCGCTTGCCTGCGAACAGGTGATGGGCCCGCCACCTCAGGATATCGTATTTCCGAAAGCCTTCGAAGGAGAGTTCAATATGCCTCTCCCTTCTGACCTCATTGATCAGGGCACTCACTTCCGGATAGAGCCAGTTTGGGTCGTGATCGATGGAACTGATGTCCATGGGGACCATTCCAACGCGATCCCTGAGGAGATTGATGCTTTGGTCCACATCGCTCTGGGTCAGCGTGCCCAGTTCTGCTTTTGCCTCAGCAAAGTTCAGCAGAAGCTCTGCATACCTGAACAGGATCGAGGGGGAGTCATCTTCTCCGGCCACACGCAATTCCATATCCGGCAGGCCTCCCTTTTTCATCATATAGCCAGTTTTTGTGTGGTATTTCTTTTTCCTGCCCCTGGACTCCAGAATGGGAATGTCAAAGCTCTTAATTACCTCCCCATTCTTGCGTTCAAGAACGTCTCCCCGGGTATTCATTGTCTGTAAAAGCCTGGGATCGCGGTTGAGGACAAGGGAATCCAAATTGTCGTCGCCCCGGTAGAGGGGGCTGGTGGTGATGGGTTTCCCATCCGAACACAGGTAGTCATTCACAATGGACCTGGTCATCCCGATACCGGCCGGTTGTGCAATTCTCGACTTGTGTTCGTGAACAAATTCAAAGGACTTGGCCCATTTTTTCTGTAGCAATACCTCCGTGTTTTCGGACAGATCAAGGCTGTTGAACATGCTATAGTAATCGGTTTCCGGGTTGTTATCCTTTTTGTAAATGCTGAACATCCCTGAGGCCATGGCTTCTTCTGCAGCTGATACGGCTTCTTCCAGGAAATGCTCATAGTCCGAGCCCGGTACCCCGAAGGCCGTGCCTTCATGGTACTTTTCCCAGGTGCCTTCAAATAAACAGACTCTCGATTTATAAAGCAATGCTGTTTCCCTGTTCAGCCGTTCACGGTCCTGGTTGTTCCCGGATATCATATATGCTGCAGCCCGATCCAGATCGGCAATTATACTGTCGACCACTACATTACGTGAGGTCCTTGGGGTATAGAGCTCCGGCGAATCTTCGTCCAGGACCTCATCCACCCAGGGAACATCCCCGTAAGACCTGACCAGCTCGAAATAGAGCAGAGCCCTGAAGAAATAAGCCTCCCCCAGGTATTGCTTGTATTCATCGAAGGGGGCTTTGCATTTGCTGTAGTTTTCGAAAAAGTAATTGATCTTGCGTATCCATTTATAGTTCCATCCAGCTCCGCTGACCTGGGCCACCTTCTCGCCATTCCAGAAACTGCTGGGAACGGATTCCACCAGGTCGTCGGTTCCCAGATCGAAGCCCTGGATGCCCATAGACCATTGGCCTCCGTCCCGGAATCGAAGGTAAAACTGGTTCACGTAGTACATGAGTTCGCTGGGGGTCGACCAATAGTCCTCAGCGATAGGTGTATCCAGCGGTCGTCTGTCCAGAAAATCATCCTCACAGGCTGTAATTAAGATCATTAAAACTAAAGCGATCCGTATGGCATATCTTGTTTTCATAGCTGTAATCCGATAATCTACAATGTAATACTTAAGCCCAGGGAGATATTCTTTCTTAGCGGGTACAGCTTCCCTGTTCCCAGATAGGCCCGGCCCAGGAGTTCGGGATCAAACTGGCTGGGAATCTTTGTCAGGGTGAACAGGTTTTCGCCGGAGAGATAGATTCGTAAGCGCTCGATCCGCATTTTTCTGGAAAGCGATAAGGGAAGCGTATAGCCGATTTGCACGTTCTTGAGTCTGAGGTAGGCCCCACTTATGATGTACTTGGATTGTACCTGTTCGTTCTTCCAGTTGTGGTCGGGATTGGAATAGGGCTTAGGCAGATAGGCATCCGTGTTCTCGGGGGTCCAGTAATCCAGATGGTTCACGAAGTAATTGTCCTGTCCCACTCCCCTTGCGTAGCCAAAAAACTTCGTCTTTCCGTGTCTCCGGTTCAGGTAGGTCCAGTCCCTTTTGGCAATCCCCTGAAGGAAGAAGGAAAGATCGAATCCCCTGTAATCGGCACTGAATGTGATCCCAAAATTGAACCGGGGTGTTCGGTTACCCAGAATCACCAGATCTCCGTGGTCTTCAAGGGTGCCTGCACCAATGGATATAACGCCATTTGTATCCAGGTCGGCATAGCGGACATCTCCCGCACTCCAGCGACCGTTGTACAGGTAGGTGGTCTGGTTGGCATGGGCGTCCACTTCACTGTCATCCTGAAAGAATCCCTCGGTCTTAAACCCCCAGATCGCACCTTCTTCGGCACCGGTATAGACAGGACTGACATGTTCATCAAGTTCGTAAACGGTTTTGATTTCTTTGGGATAGTAAGTCCACTTCCGCCTGCTGTCGCCAACCACAGCCCTGATCCCATAGCCAAACTCACCCTCCCTGTCCTTCCAGCCCAGCGTGAGCTCCATACCGCGGTTCTCCTCCTTCCCGGCATTGACATACTCCGACGGGGCACCCAGTACACTGGGCACCTCCGTGGTCGCGGGAATAATAATGTCAGCGCGCTCGGTTATGAAGTAATCGAAACTCGCCTGGAGCCGGTTATCCAAAAAACGCAGATCCAGTCCCCCGTTCAGCGTTGTGACCGTTTCCCAGGTGATGGTCGGGCTGGGGATGGAGGGCATGTCCGCGTAACGCATGGGTTCACCGCTCATCATGTAAAAGTTGGAAGGCCAGGATGCATTCGGGTCCACCGCGGTGATGGACGGCATGAAGGCCGTATAGCTGTATTCGGTGTAGTCGTTGCCCACCGATCCGTAAGATGCGCGGATCTTCATCAGGTTGATCACATTGGCCAGGGGCTCCCAGAAGGCTTCCCTGGAGAGCACATAGGCGGCGGAGGCTGAAGGGAAGAATCCCCATTGGGTATTGGCATTCTTGAAATTGGACGACCCATTGTAACGGGCATTAAACTCGACCAGGTATTTCTCCAGATAATTGTAGGTCAGTCTGCCAAAAAATCCCCTGGTAGCCCAGTGACTCCAGGAATCCCCTGCGTCACGTGCCTGGTACCCCGGAAAGGCCGGATCGCCCAGGCTGCTGTCGATATTTGGGGAATCCTGGGACAACTGCCCCCTTCCCAGTCCCCACAATCCGGACAACTCCTTTTGCTCTTGCTCAAAGCCCAGAAGCAGATAGAGGTTGTGGTTCCCGAAACTCCTGAGATAACTGGTTCGGACATTGATCTGGTCATAGTCGTTCACCCCATAGTAGCGACTAAAATTACTGGTGGAATTATAGGAAGACATGTATTCGGTCCCATCGGGATAATGGGAGTAGTACACCTTTTGCAGGTCCCTGTAGTTCCTGTTGAAATGGTTCCGGGAATACCTGAAAAAGCTTTTCCATCCCTTCAGAGGCTCAAGCTCCATTTCGCATGTCAACCAGATATCCTGATCTTCCGTATTTCTATATCCGCCTTTTTCCAGGACCAGAACCCGGCTGTAGTAATTGATTTCGCCATTGGGCAGGTAGAGTGGCTCTGTTGGAGTCAGGCGCAGCATATTGTGCCAGTGCACGCGGTAGTCAAATCCCTCCTCACCAAAAGGGGTAAGGGTTGTCTGTTTCATGTACTTGGCATTGAAGCTTAGTTTCAACCACTCGGTTATCCCCGCTTCGAGACTCGAATTGAAGTTCTGTCTGCCATAGGAGATGTCTCCGTAATTGAGTTCTCCCTCCTGGTCAAAGAAACCGGCCGATGCATAGTAGCTGAGCCTCTCGCCTCCGCCCCGGATACTCAAATCGTGCTTTTGGCGTAAGGTATTCTTCCTGAAGAACAAATCTCCCCAATCGTTGTTTGCATTCCCATTCATACCGCGATCCCAGACATTTCCATTGGCTTTGGTTTCATAATCGATCTTGCCATCGATGTAGTCCTGCATTTCCTGTATGTCTTCGTCCGTATAGTAGGCAGGCTGTCCGCTGTTCAGACAGGCATAGTTGAATTTCCTGGCATGGTCCACCGAACTCATCCATTCCGGAACCCGGATGGGGTTAGACCAGGACATGTTGCTAGAGTAAGTAAGCCTGGCCTTCTCCCTTTTCTTTCCTTTCTTTGTGGTAATCAGAACCACCCCGAACGGAGCCCTGGATCCATAAATCGCCGAAGCCGCAGCATCTTTCAAAACCGAAACCGACGCGATGTCTTCCGGATTGATCAGGTGGGCATCGGTGGGAACACCGTCCACCAGGACGTAGGGCTGTCCCAGTCCACGGATGCTCCAGTTCATCCGGGCACCCGGTTCGCCACCGGAGAACCTGTTTGTCGAGATGACCAGTCCGGGTGCAGTACCCTGTAATGCCTGTGATACATTCGCAATCGGGCGGTCTTCAATGGCATCTGCCTTCACCACATCTACCCCACCGGTCAGATTTACCTTTTTCTGAGTTCCGTAGCCAACCACAACGAGTTCATCTATGCTCTGGGTATCCGTTTGCATGTTCAGGTTGATCACAACCCTTCCGTCAATCTCGATCATTTCAGTCTTCATTCCCACGAAGGAGAACTGCAACCGGGTGGTTTGGGGGGGTAAGCTGATGCTGTAATTTCCGTCTGCATCAGTGACGGTGCCCAATGAACTTCCAGGAACAGAAACAGTAACTCCGGGAAGCGGCTGCCCGTGTTGGTCCACCACCCTTCCGGTGATCCGGATCTCATCCTGTTTAGTGATCTGGTCTTTAGCCTTTGCCGGCAGACTGGTCCCCGGGGCCTCCAGGCCGCAGAGCAGCAGGAGGATTGCAGCCAGAGAAATACGGCAAACGGGTCCGACTATCCGGATGAGGCACGGGAAGCCCGAAGGGAATCGTTTGTCAAATCGTTTTTCTTTCATCAATCAGATAGTTTAGTTCGGTTTTTAGCTCCTGATGTCCGGGCACTTTTGTTCCTCCCCAGTTTTCGGGCACAGGCATTGCCTCATGCTGAGAGCTCTGGCTCTGTCAGGATTCTGCTCAACTTAGGTGGCACGAGCACAGCCATGATGGCTTCAGTCCTAAATCTTTCGCAGGCCACAGTATGCCATCGGATATGGAAGCAGACCGTTTAAGGGCTCAACGTTTTATAAACTTCAGGAAATGGTCCTGGCTGCCCGATTCGATCCGGATAAAGTAAAGGCCTTCCCCCAGGTCCGACAGGTCGATGGCTGCCCGCTCCGAATACAAACCGCTGAAAAGGCAACGTCCGGAAATATCGTAGAGGCTGAGACCCGAATTCAGGGGCAGAGGTTCAACATACAGGACCTCCCCGGCCGGATTCGGGAAAACCCGGAAAGATCTTGCATCCTCCGCTTTCTCCGGCCCGGCTGACACAATCCCCAGGCTTTCTCCCAGGCTGATCCCGGCTTCTCCCCGTGTATGGATTGTGTCGATCTCTCCGGCACTGAGCAGCCGGTCCCAGATCGCAAAATCATCGATGCTGCCCAGGGCTTCCCCGCGTTCGGTTTCGCCCATCTGGTCCATGCCCAGTTCAAACGATCCCGTGATACTCGCCTGTTCCTCCCCGTTCACATAAAGGGTAAGTTGCTCGTCGTCGGAGGTGATCACCAGATGGGTCCAGGTATTCAGGGGAACCACATAGCCGAAAGAATGGTCTTTCACCTTGTACTTGGTATATCCCACTTCTGAGTCGGTGTCCCATTGTTCGATCCTGAGGGACACCCTGCTGTTGCCAATCAGATGGGTGGCCAAATGGTTTTTGCTGCGCAAAACCCAGACCGATACAGTCCACGGCGGAGGAATGCTGTCACTGAAGATGTCTATCGTCTGACGGTTTTTTGTAAACGAAATTCCCCGCCCGATTTTTCCATCCACGTAAGTCATTTCAGAGGATGGCTGGCCGTGAAGAGCATTTCCGGACAGATCCCGGGTGTGGCCTTCAAAAGGCCAGTAAGCCACCAGGGTCCCGGAACTAAAGTCCCTGATATACAGAATAACCCAGGTGGTATCTCCGCAATATAAAGCATCACAGGCAAGATAGCTGAATGAATCCACTCCACTGAAACCTTCCTCGGGGCTATAGCTAAAAGAACCGTCGGAACTCAAATCCAGGCTACCGCGGAATGTGCTGTCGGCCAGGGTGGCATGCAGGGTGTCCATGTTGAGATCACTGTCGTTCGACAGCACTCCTTCCAGGGCTGTCACGTGAAGGACCTCACCACTCTTCACCCGAAAGACATCGGGTTCCGATACCGGGGGGGCTTCCTCGATAACATCTATTTTCACGATGGCCACGTTGCTCTGGGCAGAGTCATCTAAGGCCACGTAGCGGAAACTGTCCAGGCCAACGAAACCCGCATCGGGCTGATAGCTAAAGCTGCCTTCCGGAGAAAGATCAAGCCTGCCATGAGCTGTACTGTCGACAAGTTGCGCACGAAGGGTGTCCTCGTTGTAATCGTAATCGTTGCTCAGAATACCATTTGCAGCACTCAGCCGGAACAGCCTTCCGGAGGTTGTTACAAAGGAATCGTTTTCTGCCACCGGAGGGTATTCAATTCCTGCAACGGCCTCGGCCCATGGCGACTGGTCCAGGTTCAGATCGACAAATGCGGTGCCAGGGGGTGCTTCGCCCACTTCAGCCCAGGACCTGCCCTGGAACCAGTGATCGAAGTACCCTCCAATAGAATGGATCGCGATCCTTTCATAAGAAAGGTAGTTCAGGAAGGAAAGCTCGACCGTATCCATATCGCCTTCCAGTTGATTGAAACGGGTAAGATCGTCTTCCGCCTGGATTTCATCGGCATAGGTTTCCAAAATCGCGCTGGGCCACTGACCGACGATGTCGTTGGTTTCCACACCCAGAACCACCCGCTGGTCGCCCTCAATCTCATCGGCCCACTGAAGAATTCGTTCACCCCACAACTTGAAACTGTTCCTGTTGCTGGTATAGTTCATTACCGTGGCGTGCTTGCACTGCGTGAGGTAGTGGTAGGCCACAAAGTTGTTCGTTCCGTTGTAATCAACCTTTGTAGTATGAATCCAGCCGGGTCTGAGTGCAGCCGAATGCAGGAGAGGCCTTGCTCCTTCGGCGATCAGGGTGTCGTTCCAGTCTTCGGCCCGGTCGTTTGCGGCCTTGCAGTATTCCAGGTAGGGGACCAACAACTCGTTCAGTTTCGGTTCATTGTCGTTTTGCATACCATGCAGACCGGCATGGGGATACTTCCTGTTGAAGGCCGCTGCGGCATCCATGACCTTTCGTGCATGTTCGATGTGTTCATCGCTATCCGGATCGCCCAGGTAATTCAGGCCGTTTACGTCATCCCAGAAATAGTAACAGCCCCAGACCTTAATGCCCGCTGCATTGGCCTTTTCAATAAAGGCTGCCAGTCCCGCCTCATCATTGATTCGGATATCCCCGCCCCAGTAGTACTCTGCGATCCACATATAAATCTCGTTGATGGATTTATTCCTGCAGAAATCAATGATCAGATCCTGGTTCTGTTGGTATCCTTTCCAGCTCCAGATGGCTCTCCGGACCGGTTTATCGAGTAAATCCCATTCCTTGTGGGCTGTATTCTGCGCCTGCAAAGCAATGCTGGCAAAAAGGACCAGGCAACTGAGCAATTTCATTTTCATTGTCGGTGTATTTAGAAACGATTTACAACTCTTTTTCTCTCCTCCAGGGGATGAATCGACAGGCTCAGATGCATTCCGGTTCGCTCTTCCAGTCCTTCCTGATTGCCTATCCTGGCCGATGGACTATTCTCTGTCGTTTTGAAGAAATGCGACAGAGATTTGCCACTAATTTAAAAAATAGCAAATCCATTTCAAAAGAAAACCCTGATTGTGTTCGTGCACACATACAGTTCCAGGCACTTCTCATCGAATGCCCGAACCAGGGAGAAAACGCCCCCCCCCCGCCGGGCCTGAGCTAGTCATCAGCGGGGATAGCCCCTGCGAGCTGCAGGCAGGCAAGGCAGCGCAAAAGAACATGCCGACAGCCATCCCGATCAACCAAGGCTGATCACCATCAATGCATGGAAAGAATGGGGCGAGGGAAGCCAGCTCCTACCCGACTGTAAATCGATTTCACTACCTGGATGCGCCCATAGAGGCGGTGATGGGTTCGAAGCAGTGTTGAACCGTAATTGCATCAGACCGAAAAGGCTTACCCGGTCTGTTTATAGTCTTTTACGATTTCGTTGACGCCATGCAAGACATAATGCGGATGATAAGCAAATTCACTGATGGTTTGCTTGTTCGAAATACCAGATAATACAAGACATGTGTCTATTTCAGCTTCAATGCCTGCAACAATATCGGTATCCATCCGGTCACCGATGATTATGGTTTCCTCGCGCCGAACACCAAGCTTTTTCAAAGCAATTCGCATCATTAATGGATTTGGCTTACCTACAAAGTAGGCCTGTTTCCCTGTGGCCAGTTCAATGGGGGAAATAAGCGCTTTGGTAGCCGGAGCGATCCCGTTCTCTATCGGGCCGTTCAAATCGGGGTTTGTACCTACCAGCTTGGCACCCTGGTTCACCAGGTTTACAGCCTTTTCAATCATTTCGTAACTGTATGAACGGGTTTCCCCCATCACCACGTAATCCGGATCGATGTTGTTACTTGAATAGCCGACATTGTAGAGCGCATTAATCAGTCCGGCCTCCCCGATGATATAGGCGCTGCCATTGGGTTTTTGATTTTGAAGAAAAGAAGCGGTTGCCAGGGCACTGGTGTAAAAGTGCTCCGCGCTAACATCAAGCCCCATGCGGGATAGCTTTCCCTGAAGCTCCCGAATGGTTCTTTCACTGGAGTTGGTCAGAAAAACAAACTTTTTATGTTCATTTTTTAACCACGATACAAATTCTACTACACCTTCAAGAATCTTATTCCCGTGATAAATCACACCGTCCATATCACAAATGAATCCGGACTTGTTTCGTATTTTTTCTATGACTGACTTTCTGACCATCTGAATCAATTAATTGCGTTTTACGTATGAAATTAGTCCTGCCCGATTGGGTGCAAAAGTGAAGGGCGCTCTCCGGAGCTTTTCCCTGCATGTTTCCGTTTGATTCTTACAACAGCGCCAAAACGACATACGCAAAAATAAGGAATTAGAATTTTATTGGACTGCCGGGCTATCAGATCGGGCTTCAAACGAGGCGACAATAGTCCGGGAAAAAGCTGTTATGGAAATAAACAGGGCAAACATACAAAGCATTCATGCATACGGGAATTTCATGTGGAAGGTGCTGAATAGTAGGGGCGCATGAACAGTTGATCGAGCGGCAAGTTAAAGCCACTTGCCGGCGATGCCCGGTTGAACTCCACTCCCGACTGCGCTTCAATATACTGTCCGCCAGTGTGGGTCAGCAGGCCTTCCCGGATAACCCCCGATCTTAGCGGTGACCAGAACCATGTCCTTTTTCCCGGGGCATCACTTTCACTCAATCGCACTGAAAGGCTGTAACTTTAAGCAGATAAAGGGCTTACCTTGGAGGCGATCAAAAGCTTTAGCTTAATCCGCATAGAACCATGATTCCGGTATTCCCAAGCCCCCAAAAAATTATAAATTACTATCTTTGAAGGAGGTAGCAGGGATGGTGCAGTCCGGACAAGGGGGGGCACACATCCCTGAAAGCGCAGACAGCCTGCGGGCATCCGCCCCCATAATGTAAAGCAAAATTGTCTGATGCGGTAAACTTAATCAGCGTGATTCTGATCTGTCATCAAATCGAAAAAGAATGAAACACCATAGAGGCTTACTTTCGATTTTACTGCTGGTGTTTCTTTCCGCTGGAGCCCTCTCATGCCGAAAGAATACGGTTGGTGTGCTTTTGAATAAGCGGGCGACTGTAGACGGATATACCCTTTTCAGCGTATTTGACAAAACTTACCTGATCAACAATGATGGCAAGCTTGTACACCAGTGGGAAAGTCACTACAGTGTGGGGCAATCGGTTTATCTGCTCGAGAATGGAAATCTGTTAAGGGCTGCAGAATTGCCTGGTGAGAGTCGTTTTACGATGCCAAGTGTTGGCGGAAGAGCAGAGATGTTTGACTGGAATGGCCATTTGATCTGGGAGTATACCTATTCAAATGCAACCGCCACCCAACATCATGACCTCTTCCCCATGCCCAATGGAAACATATTGATTCTGGCCATAGAGGTAATGGATGAGGCAGAGGCCGTTCAATTGGGAAGAAAGCTGCTGACTCCACCCGCCATGCAGTTATACAATGAACAGATTCTGGAACTCAGACCAACGGGGCCAAATGGAGCCGAAGTCGTTTGGGAATGGAATGTGAAGGATCATCTGATCCAGGATGTTGATGAGACGAAGGACAATTATGGTGAAATCAGCCAAAACCCTCAACGCCTCAATATAAATTATACAGGAACATCCTCAGAGGGAGCCAACTGGATTCATTTTAACTCGGTGCAGTACAATGCAGAATTGGATCAAATCGCGCTCACCAGCAAGCATCTGGGCGAAATTTACATCATTGATCATTCAACCACAACTGCAGAAGCTGCAACAAGTGCAGGAGGAATCTATCAGAAGGGAGGCGATTTCTTATATCGATGGGGAAATCCCGCTGCATATCAAAAGGGAACAATTGACGACCAAAAGCTTTTTGGTGCGCACTACGCCCATTGGATTGGAAAGGGACTGAAAGATGAGGGCAAAATAATTGTGTTCAATAACCGTGAACATCGTGAAAAGGAGTATTCCGAGGTTTTGATTATTGCCCCCCCGACTTCTGAACCAGGGATCTACACCCGTTTAGCCAATGCTTCCTATGGCCCGGAAAAAGCGGATTATACTTATGGAGGGCCTGCTAACACTGATTTCTTCTCACCTTTCAAATCAAGTGCTCAGCGATTGCCTGGGGGGCATATACTCATCTGCGAAGGGGAATCCGGACATTTTTTTGAAATAGACGAAAATGATAAGCCTGTTTGGGAGTACCAAAGCCCAGTTGGCGAATCAAAGCTATTGCATCAGGGCGATGATCCGGGCAATCACAAGACCATAGTATTCAGAGCAATCAAGTATCCCATAAACTATAAAGCATTTGAGGGAAAGGATATGACCCCGGGACAGCCCATTGAAAAACCTCGTTTGTGAAGCAGAATCATGTTGAAAAAAGGTTCTAAGGTTGTTTCGTTAAAATCAGTGAATAACAACCCCATTTCAAAAGAAAGCCCTAAACAAACACCCGCCATGAAAAAACAACAGCTCATAGCCCTGGCCTTGCTTTGTGCAACAGCCTCCTGCCGCCTAAAACCCACAAACGAGAGTGAACCATCCACCGGGAAAAACCCTTACGACTATTTTGTAGCTGCTTATGTCTGGCCTTCGTGCCACCACGACGAACGCTTTGGGGATCTGCTCTGGCCCGAAGGGCTGGGCGAATGGGAAGTCATCAAAAAGGGCAATCCCCGTTTCGAGGGGCATTACCAGCCACGTTTCCCCCTGTGGGGCTATGAAATGGACAATGACCCCCGGGTAGTGGAGAGATGGATCGATGTTGCGGTGGAACACGGGGTCAATGTCTTTGTCTACGATTGGTATTGGTTCGATGGCGGCCCATTTCTGGAAAGCGCCCTGAACGACGGCTTTCTGAAAGCAAAAAACAATGCAGAGATGCAGTTCTATATCATGTGGGCCAACCACGATGTAAAGCGGAACTACTGGAATGTGCATAAATATAAGGACGATACCTCCCTGCTCTGGGACGGGGCCGTAGGCTGGGAAGACTTTAAAACAATCGTTGACAGGGTCATCAGGCAGTATTTCAAACAGCCCAATTACTTTAAAATTGAAGGCAAGCCGGTAGTCTCCATATTCAGTGTGGAAAACCTTGTGGAAGGACTGGGAGGCGTGGAAGAAAGCCGCAAAGCCCTGGACTATTTCAGAGAGGAGGTGAAAAAAGCCGGATTCCCCGGATTGCATATTCAGCAGAACCAGGGAGGAGGCCCGGTGTTGTCGGAGCAGGAGGCCCGACAGTATGCCGATCGGGTCAAAAAACTGGGATTCAACAGCGTGGCCATGTATAACATGGGCGGGCTTAATGAGGACTACCTGGTTTACGGGGCAAACTCAATGAAGATCAGGGCTCAGCTGGATGCGGCCCTGGATGTGCCATTCTTCCCCTGTGTTTCGATTGGCTGGGATGACACCCCACGCTTCCCCGCAAAAGGAATCAGGGATGTTGTCCATTACCACAACTCTCCGGAAAGCTTTGCAGCCTTGCTCACCAAAGCAAAAGAATATGCCGACTGCCATCCCGATCAACCGAAGCTAATCACCATCAATGCATGGAATGAATGGGTCGAGGGAAGCTACCTCCTACCCGACATGCTGAATCGATTTCAATACCTGGATGCAGTCAAAGAGGTCATGAAACCATGATCATCCAGGCCTTCAGCCCAGCGAAAACACATACTGCAGCAGGGAAGAGTGAATGCGGGACAGGGAAAGAAGCAGGGCTAATCAAAGAATCTGTTCTGGAAAAAATTCACGGCAATGAACCCGTAGAGTCCGCAAACCGCTACGATCAGCAGATCGGTCAGGTTGTTGCGCAGCCTCAGGCCGGTCTTCCGGATGATGAAAAACTGAATGACCAGCAACAGCAGATGTAAAAACAGGAAGTTAAAGCCCCTGGTCCTTTCCACATAGAGATTCAAAAAACGACTGTTTCCCCTTGCCAGGCCGATCTCGGCGGGAAACAGGAAGCCGGCTATACGGCCCTGAATGCTTTCGGCCCGCGGACGCCAGTGTTCTTCATACTCATCCACCTTGCGGTAGAGGCTGTCGAGGGCAACAACCTTTATGTATGCTTGGCGGCGCATGCTCAGGGTATAGTTGAACATATTGCCGAAGATGCGCAACTCATCGGTCTCGGGAACCAGCCCATCGAGGGGCAGGCGGACAAATTCATAATCGTCCTGGCTAAGGATCCAGACCGAGTTATCCGCGGAAATCAGGTAGCAATAGTACTTCTTGTCGGGGAAATCGACGCAGGCAATGTGCTTAAAGGGAAGGCCCTTTGGCGGGCTTATCTTCCTCACTGAGGGTGCGGCCCCGATCATCTTGACATGAAAGAGCTCGTTTTGGCTGTCGACGATAAAGTAGCCTTCGTCGCAGGATTTTCGGGTGGTGGGCAAACCCGCAACCATCGTTGCCGGAAACTGAAAAGACTGCTTATTCAGGGCTTCGGTAAAGGCCTGGCTCTTGGCTTCGTTCAGCGTATTCGATTCCGCATCAATAAATTCCATACGTGCATCAATCCGGAAATAATCATCCGGCAACTCCAGCCTGGCCCTTCCCGACGCCGACTCAAACATCGGATAGAGGCCGGGCTTCGGGCTCCGCATATCGGATGGTCGGTACCTGAACGATGAGCGGGCCTCGGCAATGGCCTGCATCTCCATGGCTTTGCCATGCAGGCTGTCGGGCATGCTTCCTGAAACAAAGAGCTGGCGGGCAAAAAAGAGGGGAAGCTTCTTCTCGTAGTCCTCACGGGTATATACAGTCCCCTTCCTGTCGGTGCGGACCACCTCCCCCTTCAGGTGCCGGAGTATGATGAAATCGTTCTCCGAGGCGCTGTAAAGGATGAAGGGGGCTGAAACCGGCTTTTCGAAAGCCAGCCAGTACAAGGCCGGAAGGCTCACCGCCGCTGCGAGGACAGTCATCAGCACCAACATATATCTACTCATCTTGCTCATCGTGCATCTCCTATAAGCATGGGGGTTCATTAGACGGCGCCCTTCCTGAACCGGTAAGCAGAAAAAGTCAGGGAGGTACTCAAGGCCACAGTCATGGCTGCAAGCGTCCAGTTAAAATGGGCATAGCCTCCGGCTACACTTTTCTTAAAAAAGAAGAGGACAAAGGCTGCGGAGGCTAGCAGATAGGCCATGCGGTATTTCCAAAGCGTCTCCATCACAATCAGTGCAGCCAGGGCATAGGCCACAAATCCGGCCAGGAACCAGGGAGTGACAGAGATGACCGCTGCCCGGACGATTTCGGATGGAAAAAAATGGGAACTCAGCAAAAGGAAGAGCGCAAAGATCAGCCCATAGCAAATGCAGAGCAAAAGGTAGCCATAGCCCAGCATCATCAGCAGCACCCGGTTTTCACCAAGGGGAAGGTGGAAGCTTAGTTTAATCCGTTTATTTACGATCTCGGGAATGTACTGGACCAGGGCAATAAGCACCCCGGTGGCAAGGGGTATATACTTCATTCCATTGAAATACAATAGATTCTGAAAAAGAATAAAGTGCCAGTATTTGTGTGCATCGTTAAAGGTTATGCTGTGCTGCACCTTCAGAAAGACGGCTCCGCACCCGGCCATTCCAAGCACAAGCACAAGCAGGAAAAACCACCTGGTCTTGATCCATTCTTTGTATATCAACGACTTTAGCATACCATCAGTATTTTCCGGTCAGGCCGATAAAGGCATCCTCCAGGCTCATTGGAAGCATCCTGAAATCGGCATATTTCATTCCCTTGCTGTCGAGGAAGCCCCTCACAAAATGCTCCTGTTCGAAGGTATAGAGCACCACCTCGTTTCCCGACTTTTCAATGCTTAGTACAAAGCCTTCTTTTGCCAGCTCAGGGTTTTCCCTTTCCAGGCTGAACTTATATTGCCTGAAGCTGCTCATAAATTCATCCAGGGGCCCATGCGCCAGTACCCGGTTATAGTCCATGATAAGGACATCGTCGATCAGGCGCTCCATGTCCTGAACAATATGAGAAGTGGCAAAGACAGTCTTGTTTCCCTCCCTGACATAGTCCCTCAGATAGTCGATAAAAAGCCTCCGGTAGCCCGGGTCAAGCCCCATGGAAAAATCGTCAAGGATAAGCAAATCGGGGTCCTGGGCCAGGATGAGCCCGAGGGCCACCTGCGATCGCTGGCCACAGGACATGGTAGCGATCTTCTGCCGTGGGCCAACCTTCAGCTTCGACATCAGTTCCCAGTAGGGTTCGCTGTTCCAGTGCGGGTAGAAGCCTGCGTAAAACTTCTCAATCTGGTGGATATCCATAAAGGCATATTGTACATGCCCCTCAATCAGGAAACCGATGCGGCGCTTGGTCCGGGGTGAAAGCCGCTGGGTATCTTCCCCGTAAATCAGGCATTCTCCCTCCCGGGGTTGCAGAAAACCGTGAAGAATATTGATGGTTGTCGTCTTCCCCGCACCATTCTTACCGAGGAGGCCGAGAATACTTCCCTCCCTGACATCGAAGCTGAGGTTCTCATAAACCAGCCTTTTCCCGTAATAGTGGGTCAGGTTTTTGCATTCGATCACATTGCTCATCTATCTTGTCTTAAAACATCACAGCTGCGGCGAAGGTCCATACAGCCCGTCGGTATTCTTCCCCCGGATAAAGTGCCGACCAGGCCAGGTAGCGCTGCCCCCCCAGTGAGAAATGGATTTGGTCAAATACATGTTCCAGGGCCCGGGCATAGCGCAGGCTGAAGCCGGGTGCAAAAAAATCGCAGCTAAGATAGTTAAATTCGGGAAGCAGGAGCTTCTGGGCCAGGAAGCCTCTTTCATCATAGTCCCTGAAGCTGTCCATGTTTTGCTTCCACCTGATATGAACACCCAGCTCCAGCTCATTCTCTCCGAATAGGAAAGTCCTGTCCACAGCAAGACTTACCAGGGCCTGCCTGAATCCTTCCTGCATATCGGGCAGGTAATAGGCCCGTTTCTGCTTCCAAAAATGCAAACCAATCTCCAAGCCGTACAAAGGCCTGTATTCCTCCCTGAAACGGAGAAAGCGATAATCAAACCCCAGCTTGCTCAGCGATGCGGCATACTTTTCCTCCTCACCGTAGTCCACCCAGTCGACTGCACCCAGATCACCGACCTGCTCGAGCCGCTGCATGATCTCTGCTCCCACCATGTAATGCAGGCTATAAGAGCTGCTCAGCCTGTGCATGGCCCCCGGACGATGGAGGGTGGTCAGGTTTTGCAAGAGCATCTTGTTGCCCTCCAGTTTCGAGTCGTTTTTGACAAAGGACCAGGTGGCATCCCCGGCCTTCCTCCCGTCATCGGCATTCTCCCTGAAATACAGAAAGCGCCCGATAAAAAGCGATTTCAGCTGCCGGAACGAAAGGTTCAGCTGCCCTTCTCCACCCGCCGTACCAGCCTTGTAAAGGCGGTTGTAGGAGGCTGCCACATGATAGGTGTAGCTGTTAAACCCATGCAATTGAAAAAACGCCAGCTGGGTATTCTTCCGGATAATGTCGACCTCTATGTCCTCGTTGTAGTAGCTGAATAGCCCGTTTACCCCCAGCTGCAAGGCCTCCCCTTTGTAGAGCAGTCCGGGAGAAAGCCCAAGCCGCATCAGCTTGTTGGCCGGCCTCGGATCCCTGTCCTGTGAAGCCAGTCCCACATCCAGGCCCGCCGAAAGCCCCCAGTAGAGCCCGGGAAGCAGAGGCGCAGATACATCACCCTTCAGGCTAAAAAACTCCCTGTCGGTCACCTCATTTTGCGCCATGGTATCGATCAGTAAATAGGGCGTAGCCCGGTAGGGATTTTCCACCTCCGAGAACCTGGATCCCTGTTCAAAACTCCTTTCGTAGGAAAAAAGCCCGTAGAGGGCAGTTCGATTGATCCGCCGGTATTTCTCTGTACTGAAACGGTAGGCCCGCAGCGAATCGCCCTGCATAACACGCCTGTAGTCCCCTGCTTCCGCATCATGGCTAAGCCCGAGCCTGCCTGCCTGCAGGGTTGGCGGATCATATTCGTGTGCGGCCGGGTTGCTGCTGTTCAGCCAGGGGTTGTAGAGCTCCATCCGCTCAAAAACACCCGCCGGGATCTTCGTGCTGTCGCTTTGAGCCGGCAGCAAAACAGGCAGGAGCATCAACAGGCAGGCCAGCACGCTACTCTTCATTGATCCACGGTTTTGGCAGTACATCCTTTTCAAAGTCCTCCGTAGAATTGTTCGTGTCCTGGTAGATAAAGCGTCCATCCACCACGGCCTCGACCTTGCGGCGAACACAGAGGCCCGACCTGGATCCCGAAGCTACGTAGGTATAACCTGCATCAAGCTCGGGCGGAAATCGTTTGTAGATGGCATGTGCCTCATCCCAGGTCACTTCCACAGCATCGAGAATGTATTCGTTAGGCACCCTGGCGTAGTAGCGGGTCGAAGAATTGAGCTTCAAAACCAGATGATGGTCGATATAGTCCTGCCATTCCTCCTGCGTTCCCGGATAGAGTGCAAGTGCAATTGCGCTGCCCCCACGGGTATGAAAAACATAGTCGCTTCCCCTGAAAGTAAAGAGGGTCTCAAGCATGTTATCGGCGTGGGGAGCATCCAGGTCGCTCCCATTCTCATGCTTCACCCAGAACTCGAAGTCGGCAAACTCCAGGTTTACCGGAGAAAGCGGATTCCCATATTCCGGATCCTGGTGGTTGATGCCATCCCTGGCAATCACCACGCTCTCGCCCGGTGCCAGGGGATAGTCATCGCCGTCGCCCGGGATGGTCCATATAGCGCGCGCTACAATGGTGTCCTCGATGTCTTTCCAGTAATTCTCCTCAATGGCATAAGATTCATGCTCCACAAGGGCCAGCCGGTCGATGTACTGCAGCTGCTCCGAATTGTTGTGGATCTCGATAAACTGATCCGAGGAATACTGCTTCCCGGCCGGGGTCAGGCAGGCACTGTAATAGTATTGCTTAATAACAAAAGCACTGGTCTGGCTCAGGACAATATCAAGGGTATCGCTGAGATCGGAAAAAACATCCACATTCTGCAAACCATTGATATGGTAAGACTTACCCCGGTGGCTGAAGCTATGCAAAATGGTAGCACTGTAGAAACCGGGTTCGATACCCTGAAAGGACACCCGGCCCGAATCACCGGTGTAGCGGGTGAGGCTGTAATTCTTGGTCAGATTACTCAACACAAGCTTTGCTCCCTTCCGGTGTTCCTCCGGTACATCCTCACCGAAATCAACCACCAGTTCAAGGGAAAAGGCATGGTAAACAGGCGCGGGATCGACACAGGACGCCAGAATCAGCAGCATACAACAGATGCCGGCAGAGAGAAATGAATGGGGCCTGTTGGTCGTTCTCATATCTTTACAATCAACTCTGAACCAAAATAGATCGACGGATTCCTGCGGGTATAGCTTTCCGAACGGATGTACTGATACATGGGCCTGTAATTCATAAAGTTGTTCACAAAGAAACTCAGCTTCATCCTTTCACCAATTTCCTTTGAGAGCCGGATATTCGCCAGGAAAAGCGGCGGCAGCAGTTCGGTCAGATAGTAGTTGTCGCGTTTCTCATTGTAGTAACGCATGTAAGCCGGATCGCTCCGCATGGCCTCGGTATAGGGCGTGATGTTCCCCTTGCGGTCGAAGAGGTAGATGGGAGCCTCGTCGTAAAAAGGATAGTAATACTTGTCGAACCAGACCATCTGCAGGGTGGTTGAGAGGATCATTCGAAGGGCGGGTACCTGGGTAACCATGCGCAGATTGGTATTCAGGCGCTCCGACACCTTCGACTCGCCGGCCGGATACATCCCAATTCTTTTGAATTGCTCGGGCGAGGCACTGGAGGGGAGACGGGGATAATCGACCGTACTGAAACAGCGCACTGTCCTGAGGTAAGCTCCATCAAGATTAAAGGAGGTATAGAGGGCATCGATTTTCCCGAATTTGAATACGAATTCAATGCCGGACTTCAGGGTTCGCCGGTTATTCCCGGGACTCCGGTACGAGATGATATACGCAAAGTCTTCGGTGGGCAGGCTTCCCGGGTCGGGTTTCGTCCCGGGCGGAATGCTGTCGCGCAGGTAGCGGTACGAACTGATAAATTCGTAGCGGGAATTGAACTGAAAACCATGGCTCAGGTTCTCACGGAAAAAGGTAATGCTCCCGCTCACCGGCCCCGCCACGAATTCCAGCCCAAACTCCTGTTTCAGGTTATCGGAAGGCCGCAGACCGGGGTTTTCCGTATCGTAAACCAGGGTGTTGAAAACCGACATCCGGGTTTCCGGATTGCCGGTATAATAGTCCAGCACACTCAGGTCGTAATAGGCCCTGTCGGGATAGAGGTAGAGCAGGGAGGGCGCTTTGTGGGTCTTCCCGATTCCGGCATTCAGGCAAAGCATCCTGAAAAGCCGGTTGTTTCGCCTATTCAAGAGTTCGAAAGAGATGTTCAGGCGGGGCTCAAGGTAGAAACCCACATCGCTTTTCACCAGCCGACGGGGCTGAAAGTTATTCAGCCGGAGGCCCCCTTGCAGCTTCAGCCTGCGGGTCCCAAGAGGAAGCACCAACCGGTCCTCCAGATAGAGCGAATAGTGGGCTTGAGCAGGGATGCTGCGAAAGGACCTGGGCCGACTGCTGAGGCTCGAAATAAAGGGAGGATTGGCCACATCATAGAGCTGTCCCGCCCCATAGTTCTTGTTGAAACGATAGTCTCCCCCGGCCAGCAAGCTATTAATGAAGCCATTGTCGAAATGAAGGACCTTTTTGAGGGTAAGCTGACCAAAAACATTGACTGGCCTTCCGTCGATGCGAAGCTCCGTCAGCTGCTCCGTGGGCAGGTAAATGCCTTCGTTTTCTCCCGCCTCCAGGGCAAGCGAGACCGGAGCAACACCTCCACTGCTGCTCCGGTACATCTTCTGATAGCTTTCCTGGCGGGCAGATGAAAGGGACCAGGTATAACTGATGTCGCTCAGAAAGCGCTTGTTCAGCAGCCATTTCCCCCCCAGGTTAAGCCTCACTCCTTTCTCAGCGCTCTCATATTCCTCCTCTGCCACCAGGGCATCGGGATCGGTTCTGGCGTTGTCGAGGGTCCCGAATGCGCCCAGCCGGGCATGAAAGGTCAGGGGCATGCTTGCCTTCATCCAGGTGGTGGAATAGGCTAGCTGACCGGTCAGGCGTTTATAGCCCTCATACCTGCTGACCACATTGCTGTAGGAAGAAAGATAATCGATGTTCATATTCAGGAATCCCCCCGAAGACGGAAGCCTGACTCCTTTTTCGGCTGCAAGTTGCTTAGTCTTCGGATCGGCCTTCAGACGGAAGCTGAAGGGACTGTAGCCAGCCTTCGTTTTCACCACCACCGCCCCGGAAGTCAGGTCACCATAAACAACCGAGGGAATGCCCCTGATTACTTCAACGGACTCAATATTGTCGCTCGAAATCCGGCGCAGATCCACACCCGCACCCGCAACTGAAGAAAAGCCCCCCTTCCGGGCTACAGAGGTAGCCATGGCCTGCAAATTAGCATCGTTCGACAGGGGGGCATTGTCGACCAGAATACTGGTCCCCATGGCCGAGTTAACATCCCTGCCTATCTCACGAATGGCCATCTGCTGAGGCTTCGACAAATCGGGGTTCACCGCCAGATTTCCCGGCAAGAGCTGCATAACATCGCTCAAACCGGTAGCCTGGACATGCTCAATGGCTGCCGAAGCAATGGTGGAAGAGCTGGCCATGCTGCTCCCCTTTTTAGCCAGGACATTGACTTCTTCCATGTCATAGGCCGTTGGCACAAGCAGCACGGTCAGCTCTACCCCCTTATCGAAGCGAAAAGCTTCGACCTTCTGTTCATAGCCGAGGCATCGAATCTCCAGGGTGTAGGCACCCGGCTTCAGTTGCCCGAAAACAAAGTGCCCCTGCTCATCGCTGATGGTCCAGCGCTCTGTTTCCCTGATCTGAATCGCGGCACCGATGACCGGTTCCCGGGTCTTCCTGTCCCTTACCTCCCCTTGCAATCCCCGCGATTCCTGGGAAGTGAGGGGTAAGCATGTGCAGCTGAGCAGCAGGATCGACCATATAAAAAGACGCCTCAACATTTTGTCCGTTGGCCGCAAAGGCCAGAGCGAACTAGTGGGAAACCACCAGCTTTCTCGTGGTCACTTCACCGCTGCGATCGCGGAAGGAGATGAAATAGAACCCATTCTTCAGGGCTCCAAGATCCAGGGTGGTGTTCACCGAGGAAGCTTCCACGTCCATCACCAGGCTTCCGGTGGCCGAGTGGAGGGTAATCCTGTCGATACGCTCCAGATTCTCCAGGTAAAGCAGATCCCTGACCGGATTCGGGTAAAGCCTGATCGAATGGTTCGCGTCATTCAGATCCTTTTCAATGATGCCTGTATTGTTCTCAGGTGCCTTCAGACCGGAAAGCGGAATCTTATACAGGTCTGTCTTGGCAAGGGCGACAAGCTTGTCGTCCATGATCCCGCCAATGCTCCATATCGTGCTACCGGGGTAGCAATCGGTCCAGTTCTGGCCGGCATCCCAACTGATTTTTGACTTGGTGGAAGACCCCAGGACAAGGATGGTGGTATCGTTCAACAAGGTCATGCCGTTTCCACCCCCGATCCCGGGCAATAAGGCATAGTTCTCTCCACCGTCCTCGGTGACAAATACCCCGTCGACTGAGCTGAGCAGGTACCATTTTTGTGCATCGACATAAACCATATCCTTCAAAAAGAGCGTCGAATCATCGGGGCTGCCCGTCTGCTGTAAGGCGGGATAAAGGTCGCTGAAAGTCTTCCCTCCGTCTTCCGTTTTTTGGAAAAAGGTGTTGCCCAGGAAATAGCCGGTCGATTCACCGGTGAAGACAATCTTGTTGAAGACCTTGTTGCCCTGATCCTCAAATACAGGGGCCCAGGAAGCACCGCCGTCCTCGGTCCGGAATACATTGCAATGGCTCAGTTTGTTGTCTATTCCGGCAAGGCTGTCGAGCCACCTTGCGCCCAGGAAGGCAAGCGTATCGTTGATGCCTTCCACAAGCAAGGGATCGAAACCATAGGCTCCCTCTGCACTTGGATTCATGGCCGGATCATCGCCCTCTCCAACAGCCGTATAATCGAGTAATTCCCAGGTTTCCCAAAGGTCGGTACTTTTATACATCAGGCCGTGCCCATAGACATCCTGAAGGTCGGAGGAAGAAGGGTAATCAATCATGTAGAGCCGCTTGCTCACTGCATAGGAGACACCGGCAGCCGTACTAACCGATTCAAAATCGTAGTCGGCACCATTTACGAAGAGCGCGGGCGTTTCCACAGGGCTCCAGCTGATGCCTGCGTCGCTGGTGGCTACAAGGGTCTGCCCGTATCCGGCAATGATGGCATGCGTGGCATCGACTATGTGCATCTTCTGCAGATTCTCGCCCGGGTTGATCTCCTGGCTCACCCAGACATTGTTCCGCAAGACGGCATCGGCCACAGCACATTTATAGAGATTCGATTTCGCCAGCGCGACGATGCTGTCATTCATGATCCCTCCAATCTCATAGCAGGTAGCACCCGGATAGAAATCGGTCCAGGTCGCTCCCCCGTTTGTGGTGATCTTCGATTTGGTTGAGGACCCAAGGACCAGGTAAGTACTGTCGTTCACAAGCAGCATATCGAATCCGCCACCGGGGGCATTGTCCCCGGCCATCAGCTCGAAAGAGGCCCCTTTGTCGAGGCTCTTGTAGATTCCGTTTGTGGAGGTAACAAGGTAAAAAGTATCTGCATTTACAAAGGCAAAGTCAAACACGAAAACGGTCTCATCCTCAGCAGCCAAAGCCAGATTATCATAAATATTCGTCACCGTCCCCGTGGCGATATCGGCCCTGAACAGGTGATTCAGTCCTCCGTAGTACACATCTTCGGCTGTGGATTCGATGGCAACCGAGTAATTTCCTCCGTCGGTAACCGACGACCAGCTCGTTCCATCGTCCGACATCAGTACCCCCTTCACCGTTTCCTTTGGGGCCTGTGCCGATTCGTAATAGTACCATTCCACGGCAAGGTATACACTTCCGTTCTCAAGGACATCTACTCCCCTAAAATGCATGGCGTAACAGCCCATCTCGTTCGGATTCTCCATGTAGCCTTCTTCCGATCCGATTTCACTGATATCGACCAGCTCCCAGCTGACGCCATAATCGGAGGTCTTCAGCAATACCCCGTCGGCATAGACATCCGGTTCCCCATCAGCGGGATTATCGATCACCTTAGCGTCGGCCGAGATGGCATAACCCAGTCCCGAACTGTTGATGCTCAGATCTTCGAAATTATACTCCGGAGCAAGAACCCCGATGTCCTGCCAGCTGGCACCCCGGTCGGCCGAGGTCATCAAAGTTCTGCCATATCCGGCCAGGACGGCAAAGGTATCGTTTACGATATCCAGGTCTTTCATATTCTGTTTCTCCCTGATATACTGCGATTCCCACTCAAAAGTATTCTGGGCAAAAACAGTGAATGACAGCAGCAGTGCTGCAACAATGGTAAAGGTTCTTTTCATCGTTTCAATTTTTGTATTCAGCAATTCGTTTTCTCTTTTGTGCCGCGCTTCCATACCAGGAGTGCCAGCTCCGGGAAGGGCTTGTCCCCATCCCAAAAGCTTGCTATTCAATAGCCCGATAAAACCCCGCACAACCGCGAAAGATATCAAATGAGGGCGTCCTTTACAATCCCTATTTTTAGCTATTTTAAGCCCTATTCCTTCCCCCTGTTTCTGTCCCCTTCCCGACAAAAAACGCCCCGGATTTCCTTCACCGCTTTTCAATTCTGTGAACACATTCCGGTCCAAAGCATGGCTTCCTTCATGCAAAAACGGGAATTATTCGATAAATAAACTAAATTTACAGGGCTCAGATTTCATTCAGCTCTGCAAGCCTCGTCTCCACCCGGAACCATTCAATCGAAAAATAAGACCCCCTAACTATATGTACTCCCTGAGAAATTTAAACGCCCGAAAGAAAAACCGCGACAGAAGCTTTCAACAGCTCCCTGGTCTAATGCTGCTTGTCTCTTCCATATTCATTTTTTCCTGTCCGGAAGGGAGAGCCCAGGAATTGCCACTCTTACAGGTCACCAGGAATGGCCACTACCTCGAAACAATGGAAGGCAAGCCCTTTTTCTGGCTGGGCGACACAGCCTGGGAATTGCTGCATCGAGGCAATAAAGAGGAGATCCGCTTCTACCTGGAAGACCGTGCGGAAAAGGGGTTTACAGTAATTCAGACTGTCATACTGGCCGAACTCGACGGACTCAATACCCCCAATGCTTTGGGCGACCTGCCCCTGATCGACAATGATCCCTCCCGTTTGAATGAAGCCTACTTCCGGCTGGTTGACTATACCATTGAGCTGGCGGAGGAACTGGGCCTCTATGTTGGCTTGCTGCCCACCTGGGGAGATAAATTCAGCAAACTATGGGAAACCGGTCCTGAAGTGTTTACCCCGAAAAATGCATTGCAATACGGAAAGCTGCTGGGAGAACGTTACAGGGAGCATAACAACATCATCTGGATCCTGGGGGGCGACCGTATTCCAGAGAAAAAAGTGCATTTTGAGGTGATAGAAGCCATGGCCGAAGGCATCCTGAAAAAGGACAATAGACACCTGATAACCTATCATCCTTGGGTTACCCACAGGGCCAGGTCCTACTTCGACGCTGAATGGCTCCAACTGGATATGTACCAGAGCGGACACGAGCGCAATGCAAAGGAATATGTTTACCCCCTGGAAAGCAGGGCAATGCTTCCTGCTAAACCCGTAATCAACGGGGAGGCTCGCTATGAAAACATTCGTGAACATTTCTGGAAGGAAAACCCGGGCCCATGGCTCGACCAGGCCGATGTACGAATATCCGCATACTGGAGCATGCTTGCCGGAGCGGCCGGCTACAGCTATGGCTGCAATGATGTTTGGCAATTGTATGATGAGCACAAAGAACCTTCGATTATGGCCCGCACGGGATGGAAGACTGCACTGGACCTGCCCGGAGCCGTACAAATGGGCTATATGCGTGCTTTCTTCGAAACACTGCCATGGCAGAGCCTGGTGCCGGACCAGAGCCTGATCCTTTCCGATAATCCTGAAGGGCCTGCTCACTGCCGCGCAGCCAGGCTCGAGGACGATGGCAGCATACTGGTTTATGTGCCCCGGGGAACTCCGGTTAAGGTAGATCTTTCCGGCATACCCGGAAAAGCAAAGGCTTCCTGGTTCAATCCCCGTTCCGGGCTGTCTCATCCCATCGGCATTGTAGCCGGGGGCAAAAGCCGGGAATTTAAACCCTGGGCCAGCGGGCGTGGAAGCGACTTTCTGCTTGTCCTTGATCTGGAATAAACCATGAAATACCATTTCCAACACCTCTGTTTCATATTCTTTCTTGCCCTCACCCCGGGACTCAATCCCATGCTTCAGGCTCAGAAACCGGGGCAAGCCGGGGATTCCCTGAAAGCCCGTGAGTCCCTCCGGACCCCGGCATCTCAGGCCTCCACCCGAATTTTACCTCCCCAAGGGGTTCTTCCCCGCGATCTGGGCATAGTCATCGGCGAAATGGAAACGGGAAGATTCAATGCCATCACCGATGTAAGCGGTGTAAGTGTGGGACACGTCACCAAAATCGAAGGCTGTGATACCCGCACGGGCGTAACAGCCATTCTGCCTCACCCTGGGAATATCTTCCAACAAAAAGTCCCTGCTGCAATCTACATCGGGAACGGTTTTGGAAAACTAATTGGCTACAGCCAGGTAAGGGAACTGGGAAATATCGAAACCCCTATCATCCTGACCAATACCCTAAGTGTCGCCATTGCTGCGGATGCACTCATTGACTACAGCCTGGAACAACCGGGAAATGGAGACCTGCGGAGTGTTAATCCCCTGGTTGGCGAGACCAACGACGGCTATCTCAACGATATCCGTAAGCGTGGAGTTAGCAAAGCAGATGTATTTGAGGCCATTGCCAATGCCGACACCGGCAGGATAGAACAGGGAAATGTGGGTGCCGGAACCGGAACTGTCTGCTTTGGGTACAAAGGCGGAATTGGGACATCGTCCCGTATCCTCCCTTCTGCGCAAGGCGGTTATACAGTCGGAGTACTTGTACAGAGCAATTTCGGGGGGCAGTTGACCGTAGCCGGAGTAGCGCTGGGCCAAGAACTCCTGGCTCGCTCCGATGCGGCCCATATTCCGCCCGGGCAAAGCACCGGTATTGAACATGCATCAGAAGGGGATGGTTCCTGTATGATTGTTGTGGCTACCGATGCGCCTCTGACCTCCAGGAACCTGGAACGGCTGGCAAAACGAGCGCTGCTGGGGCTTGGCCGAACGGGTGGAACCATGTCCAACGGGAGCGGAGACTACGTTATTGCCTTTTCCACCAGCATAGAACTACGCGTGCCTCACAAAGGCTATGCCAGACATTGCAATGCCGAACTGCCCAACGAAGCCATGACACCACTCTTCCAGGCTGTGATTGAGGCCAGCGAAGAAGCAATACTATGCTCGCTTTTTGCCGCAGAGGACATGAGCGGATACAATGCCCATGAAGTGTCTGCCCTACCCCTTGAGGAAAGTATCAGGATCCTCAAGAAACACGGTTGTCTGGAGGAATAACACCCTTGCTAAGCTATTGTTTCAGACCACTTCCGGCTTCTTTCGTCTGGTCGAAGGAATCATCAGGCCGATGAGTATCCCAACAGCTAAACAACAAAAGATCAGCAGGGCTCTTGGTATCTGGAGTTTCCAAAACAACAACTGGACATTTACGGCTTCGGTATTCTGAACAGCAAAAATAACGATGAGTATTGTCAAAATGACAACGACAATGGTTTTGGTTTTCATATCATTAAACTTCAATAGTATAAACAATCGTTTCGGATCCTGGATACTGAAATGATTGCAGCAGGATACAATTCTGAATTGCAACTGGCAAAGAGGCTAAAGGCCAGGGGGGGCTATTTCTCCTTCCTCTTATTCTTTAAGTCTTCCAGAATTTCTGCGGCAGCGTCCTTACCTCCAAGGCCAAATGCAATTCCAAAAGCAAGGCAAAACGCCCCAAATAACAGGATAAAGGCGTTTGTGATGATATCCTGAGCGATCCTGAGCTGCCCCAGAACAAGAAAAATAGTAAATATAACGATTGAGTAGTATGCAACCTTTTCAATCAGATCGGCCGTTTTATCCTTCATATTCTTCAGCGAAGATGATAGCAGAGTGGCTACGAACTTGGCTGCATACAAACCAAACAGCAGAATGATCAGGGCAACAATGATATTCGGAATAAACAAAATGATGCTGTTAAACAATTGCTGTGCACTTGTAAGCTGTAAAGAATTGAATACCGCCAGAATGACCGTCAGCATGATGATCCAGTAAAACAGACTGCCCAGCATATCCACAGAAGACTTCTTTAAGCCACCTTCCTTCAGGAACTGTTCAATCCCCACTTTATCTGCAAGCTTGTCAATTTTAACCACATACAATAGTTTGACAATGGCCTTTTTAATCAACCGGGCAATTATCCATCCGATCAAAAGGATCAGCAAGGCACCAACAATTTTGGGCAGAGCCACTGCAATTTCGTTCAGGAATTGCTGGGAGCTTTCGAGAAAAATTCTGAATTGTTCTTTCATAACAGTAAGGTTTAGGATTAATTCAAGTTGCCAAGTCTAACATCAAACACCAGTGGGTTTACCTCCACCAATAAGCTGGCTAAGCAGAAGATCTTGCAGTCCTTTATCCGCAATGGACCGGCTGGAAGCCTTGATTTCTGCAGGTTAATCATTGTGGTGTAATTGAGCGTAGCAAGTATGGTTTATGTATCGACTAATATAGAAAAATACTCCCGATTTTTGTTGCGAAAGCCTGAAACTTGAGGACGATTGTAAATAAGTTTGCTGAAATCTCCGCATTTACTGAAAAACTGCCCCGAGAGACCTGTTGCAATAAGCTTAATATCAGATATATCTGGTATCAGAGTCGTGTTAAAATCTTTTTGTAAGAGCAACGAATATCTTGGAACCTTAAACTTTTTATTCATTCTCGCATATATGTAAGCATATTTCCCATCATTTAATACACCCTTACACATATCTCCAATTTCTGTTACAACTTCTTTGATTTTAAATTGCTGTTCTGGTGTTACGTGTATATCTGGATTATATTGATTATCTACTTGCTTTATTTTTGTTTTTGGAGGCTGACTGTAATTATTTATTTCTATTTTGTTGTTGTTGCCATCTATGACCGTATTGTTATTGCCGTTTATATTAAATCTAGCATTAGCTGGATTAGACAGCATCTTTTCCATACTTCGCTTAACTGCTTCATCATTAATCCTCATGGGCTTTCCTTATTTTTAATAATTTTTCTTCAAATTCTCTTATTAGTTTTGGCGTTGCATATTCTTCTATTAGCTTAAATAAATTTTGATATTCAGATGTTGATTGTTGTGTTTTTATAGTGTTATTATTCCCTAGTGTCTGAATATTATTATTGCCAAGAATTAATTGAGATTTATCATATTTATCCTCATCCAATAAACATTCATAATCTACTTTTGTCATTTGACTACATTCAAGAATATATTTTTTTGGAATTTTTTTTCTATTTCTCCATGTACCAAAAGTTGTTTTAGATACTTGCATTATTTCTGCTAAATCGTCCATATTATGGCACTTATAAGCTTTTTTCATATTCTTTAATACTTTTGTAACATTCATTTTCAATTGTCCTATAATTGTAGTCATATCTTGACTTTTTATATTCATTTGACTATAATACGTTTATATTTTATCAAACATTTGCACGAATAATACACAAATGATTTATAAAAAGAGATAAAAGTTCTTTAATTTTTCATTGTTAAGGGGATAAATTTAACCATAAGGAGTAAAAAATGGATAAGTATGAAGAGTGGTTAGAGGCAGAGAAAGTGCGTGGCAAAATTGATGATGATTGTCGCCCTAAGAAAGAAAATCCTACACTTTTTGAAAGTGCAGAATTTATATGCGATCATTTAAAAAAGTATCACGACAAAGATACAATTATTGTCTTACGACTTTGTGCATCTATTTTTGGGTTTCGTTTGGTTTTGATGGATTAGCTTTTAGCTCGTTAAGAATTTTATTGTAGAGCTTGGCGATCCCCTCTGGATAAGAACTGGTTTTTATACCATTTAATGCTTGAGGCAAAATAAGTTTGACAAGCTCTAGTGCTATCTCTTTATCGTTCATTTTTAAGTCCTTTCTTATGAATTTTGTTTGCAGACTAATTATATCAAAGGGCTTAAAAATATCCCCTTAACAATGAAAAAAAGAATAAAGGAGGAAAGTATGACAATAAATGACAGAATCCGTGAAGATTACGGAACGTTGACGCATTTTTGTAGGAAAAATGGCATAAATATTACAACTTTAAAAGTTGTTTTGAGTGGTCATGGAACATCTAAGCCACTGGCAAAAAAGCTTAAAAAGATGGGGTATATAAAAAATATTGATGAGCTTAGGAAGATAAGACAAGCGGTACTGGAGAGAAAAGCGGTATGAATAGCAAAGAGGTTTCTACTTTAGTTGGTTGTTCTGCTCAGAATATACGCAAGAAAACCAAACAAGCACTTGAGAGGGGTGAAAATACTTTGTCGGTAAAAGGCAAGGTGTTTGAGTTTGCTTTGGTGCAAAATAGAAGCGGTAAGGCTTATGAATATAAGGAGGTGGTTGATGCTACATATAGACACGATAGACATCTTGATAATTTGCATGACATTGATAATTTTAAAAACAATAAGGAGATAAAAGATGAAAAAAATA